>ERZ832522.3441-NODE-3441-length-17411-cov-4.752074_pt1 | contig 17411 bp, 13 predicted proteins | sample MGYA00519951_ERZ832522 | MGnify/ENA primary metagenome ERZ832522 (study PRJEB31850, sample SAMEA3708728) | human gut metagenome | biome: human gut; feature: human-associated habitat; material: faeces | place: China | collected 2014 ... | reverse complement strand
GCCGCACTGAACACTGTTCTTGACCCTATTTATATTTTCGTGCTGGACTGGGGTGTAAAAGGCGCCGCCATCGCCACAGTCACCGCTCAGTTCGTTTCCACAGTGGTGCTGTGCTACTACTTCCTGAAAAAAGGCCGTATGCGTTTTACCCGCAGATATATGAAACCCGTTGGTCGTGTCTGGTATAAAATTTTCTCTCTGGGCATTTCCTCCGGTATCACCGCTCTGGTTGCCTGCATCATGCAGGTGGTTATGAACAACTCTCTGGTTTACTACGGCAACCAGACAGAAATCACCGGCGATGTTGCCCTCAGTGCCATGGGTATCGTCATGAAAATCGCCATGATTCCGGAAACTGAACAGATACAGTTTCAGTGACTTGCTTTCCACCATGATTTCATCCGGCACATAGGAAATATAGAGGGTCGCAAAGTCCGGCTGTCCGGTAATCGGGCAAAGGCTTGTAAATTCCGGGCAGTTGAACTTTACAAAATAATCGTGGTCTGGATGCTTATTGACGAATGTTTCCAGCACCTTTGGGTCATAGTCGTTCGGGTATTGGGTGTGCTGGTTGCCCAGCAGGGTCACGCCATTTGTTTCTTCTTTGGTTCTACCGGTCATGTGAGAATCTCCTTTTTGTCAATTGTTTTTATTTATTTTAGAAGTGGGTCTTCTACGCCGTTCGCTAAAAATGCAGCCTGTCGATCTCGACACGTTCCGCAGACACCGCACGGCTTCTCGCCGCCCTCGTAGCAACTCCATGTCAATTCATATGGAACGTGCAGTTCCAAGCCTTTTTTTACAATGTCTTTTTTCGTCCATGTGACAAACGGAGCTTCTACCCGCAGTTCATGACCGCTACCCTCATAAATCGCTGTTTTCATCGCATCATTAAAGACGGTGCTGCAATCCGGATATGCATTTCCAGCGGCATCATCTGCATGAGGCCCATAATAAATCACTTCGCAACCATTTGACAGTGCCATACTGGCAGCAGATGCCAAAAACAAACCGTTTCGGAACGGTACATACGTGGAAACCGGTGCACCATTGGTTTTTTCCAGCTGTTCTGCATAGCTTTCCTGCGGAATTTCTTCTGTCGAGTTCACCAGCAAGCTGCAATTGGAATCTGCAAAAATGGTGGTCAAGTCCAGCTGCTTCCAAGCAACACCATAATAATTGACGACTTTCTGTGCAGCTTCCAGTTCCTTTTTATGCTTCTGTCCATAATAAATCGAAAGTGCCAGCACTTCGGATGCTCCATACTTTTCAACTGCCAATGCCAATGCGGTAGTGCTGTCTACACCGCCACTGAATAATACCATTGCTTTCATAATCATTCCATCCTTTCTGTACTCAGTTCATGACTCTCTGCTGCAAGGTGACATCGGTTTCATATGCTCCGCAAAAAGTGGTTGTAGTCGTCACTGCCGGCACATTCCGAATGCCTCTTGCCGTCATGCAGCTATGCGAACCTGTAATAACAACGCCTACATCCGGTGTCCCTGCTGCTTCCATGATGATTTCTGCAATATCCTGTCCGAGCCGTTCCTGCAATTGCAGCCGCTTTGCTGCCATATCACAGATTCTTGCAACCTTGCTCAATCCTAACACTTTTCCGTGCGGAACATAGGACACATTCACGTGCATATCATACATCAATGCCATGTGATGTTCGCAGTAGCTGAACACGCTGATGTCTTTCATCGTTACTACAGTTTGTCCGGCATCGGTTTCCGGTTTGGAAAACGTCTTTCCGAACATCTCTGCAATTTCATGGTTACTATATGCAATTCCGGCGAATACTTCCGCATACATTCTTGCAACCCGTTCCGGTGTTTCTTTCAGTCCTTCCCGTTCCAGATCTTCGCCCAATGCCTTTAAAATACCCTTTACATGGTATGCAATGGCTTCTGTATCAATTGCCATTTCTGCCGCTTCCTTTCTGCTTTTTAAACGCCACGTTCCTGTGGATCCCAAATATATTTATGCAGCTGTAATTGCAGCCGCACGCCGTTCAACTTCCGCTCAATCAAAAACTGTACCATTTCCTGTGGTTCAATCGAGCCAAACACCGGACTAAAATAAACATGACAGCGATGCGTCAAGTCATACTGTTGAATCAATGCTGCTCCCCGTTCCAAATCTTCCAGCGAACCGGAAACTAGTTTTACAGTATCCTGCGGTTGCAGCAGCTGCATATTTTCCAGACACATCTTATGTTCCATCCCACTGGATGGCAACTTATAGTCCATTGTAAAAATCGGACGAGGCTGGATTGCTGCAAACGATTGCAGGGGAACGCTGCCGTTTGTTTCAATCTCCAGCGATAAGGTCGGCTGTGCGGTAATTGCAGCAATCAGCTCCGCAACATTTGGTGTGAGCAGCGGTTCTCCGCCGGTTAAGGTGACATTTCGAACGCCCGTTTCTAAGATTGCCTGTATAATTTCTTCGGTAGTTTGCAGCTGGTAAGAAACATCTGGCTGATTTGCCCACTGCGTATCACAATAACTGCACTGCAAATTACAACCGCAGAGCCGTACAAAAACCGCTAATTCTCCAGCCCGTGTTCCCTCGCCGTTGATGCTGACAAACTGTTCTGCAACCCGATAGGTAACACTCACTTGGTTTCCGCCTCCTCATACGCCGCACAATTATCCGGTGTTTCGTAGACAATGACCCGTTTTACAGGCAAGTTCTGCTGCTGTAACTGATGGAAAAAGTGTTTTGCAAAGCATTCTGCGGTTGGCCGGAACGGAACTGGAATCAGGCGGAATGATTCTTCCTGTAATGCTTGTACGGTTGTCTGACGCAGCGAGCCTTCCTCATAAATCAAAGCGTGGTCATAGAAATCTGCCAATGCCCGCAGGGCTTTTTTCAAGTCCCCGAAATCAATTAACATCCCCCGACAGACCCCCTCTGTCTGCAAATCTTCCTGCTCTACGATTACTTCAATCGTCCAGCGGTGTCCGTGCAGGTTCGCACACTTTCCCTTGTAACCACTTAAAAAATGAGCACTGTCAAATGCTGCTTTTGCTTTCAGCTGATACATATAAATTGCATCCCTCTTTCTAAAAATAAGCCATAAAAAAGGCGGTGCTTTCTGCAAAAAGAAAGACCGCCGATCGTTTGATAGAAAACAGGCAACCGCCTGTTGAAACAACGAAAAAATTTTGGCAGCCCTGGTTTTGTTTAACGACAGGATGGTGCAAACGAACTGTCGCAAATTTGATTATAACACAACTTTTCCGACTTGTCAACCGTTCATCGAAAACAAATCACCGCACAGAGAAATTTCTTTTCCTGTGCGGTGAACATTTATTCCTTTTCCAAATTACATCATTTTATTCGCTGTCGGTATCTTCAATCAAATGATATTCCGGATAAATGCTGTACCATCTTCCATTGTACTTATAGACGTATACATCATTTCCTTCATCTCGTTCTTCACCGTCTACCGTCAATTCACACTCTGCGAAATAGATGACTTCATCAGCGGTTATTCCATAATTATCCAAATAATTGGAATTTACACGTTCTGTTACCTTGCTATTTTCAATCGGGTTGGAATTGTCATCTACTTTTACGGAAACTTCATCGTATTTATGACCATACGTATTCATTCTATTCTGCATATAATCTTGCAGCTGCTTTTCCGTCAAGTTCTTGTCATCTTCCCAGTATTCTTTTCCTTTCGCCGGCAACAACTTCATCATTGCAGCAGCATCTCCTGTATATTCTGCTGTCAATGCAGCTTCTGCTGCTTCTGTTGCCTTTTTATATCCACCCTTTGAGCCTCCGCCTGCACCGTGTCCAGTAAATCCGATGCAGAATGCGATTATAATGACAATCAAAATCACAATCCCAACACCGACGATAATCGGTGACTTTTTCGTTTTTACAGCGATGCTCTGTGCATTCGGTGAAAATGATGAGTTTTGTTGTGGAGCGAAATTGTTGGGTTGTTGAGTGAAATTGCTGGGTTGTGGGGGAATTGGTGGTGGCGTGTTTGCTGTTCCACATTTGGGACAGAACCTTGCAGTGTCTTTCAGTTGAAATCCGCAGTTTCTACAAAAAATGGGAAAATTATCATCGATTCCATTTTACTATAAATTGGATAGAAAGTCAAGGGAAATAAGAAATTCTTTTTTGATTCCCATCAATCTGACAATTATTTTTGGAAATATTTGTGAATCGTATACAAGAAATGGAACGTTTTGATGAGATGATAACTTATGAATGAACTGGTAATATTATAGCATATATTCCTTGTTTTGTCAACCCATTTAAAGGATTTTTTGTCTTTTTTATACAATTTAGGCGAATGCTCCAACTTACCAACTATAAACCAAAAACAAATCACCGCACAGAGAAATTTCTCTCCCTGTGCGGTGAATCTTTTGCTCATTCTTAAAAATGATTGCTATTTACTTTGCAGCATTGTACGGCAGGTTTTCATAATCTTCCATCATGAGGATAAATCTCATCAAAGCAAATGAATCCTCTTCTGTAATGTTTTCTGTGCCGTCTGTAATGTCACAGTTTGCATTTACTTTCTGCACATCGGTCAGTGTAACCAAACCAGCCTGATACTTGTTCAGCATAACAGCGTCGGTCAGGTCTACCTTACCATCCATGTTGATATCACCATACAGTGCTTCGCTTTCGCCACCTGTTGTAGCAGCGGTTGTAACGGTTGTGGTAGTTTCACTCGGTGCAGTCGTCGTTCCTTCTGCAGAAGTGGTTGTAGTTTCAGCCGGTGTGGTGGTTGTGTCCGCATCCATTGTGACTGTAGTTTCTGTAGTGGTGGTTTCACCGCTTTCATCCGGCAGATAAGCTGCTACGAGAGTTGCCTTTGTGGTATCGTCCTTCTCGCCTTCCTTATCGTTTGCCCACCATACCTGGAACTGTGCTTCTTTTTCCTTCTGTGCAGCTTCTGCAATCTTTGCGATCTGGTCAGCATCCTTTACTGTTCCGCTGCCGTTGTTGAAGGTAACGTTATAAACATTATCTGCATCCAGGCTAACCGTTACATCATCGGACTTGCTTGCTTCCCACTTATAAGAAACCCAATAATCAACACCATCAACCTTTACAGAAACGCCCACACAGCCATTTGCATAGCCGAGGCTATCATCCAAGTCCACAATCAGGTGTACTTCCTTGCCCATCGAACGATCGAAAATTACCTTAACCGTGCTGCCATCCTTCTTGATGTCGCCCATAATTGCATTTTCAATCTTTGTGGTAGTCATTGTTGTGGTGGTTGTGGTCGTTGTTGTGGTGGTAGTTGTCTGACCAGTGCCGGATGTCGTGGTAATGACTGCACCGCTGTTGCTGTACAGATTTTCCGGCAGTTCATCCAGTGTGATACAATAATCACTGGTGTAGATTTCCTTCAAGTCTTCCTTCTTGTTGAACATTTCGTTGCTCAGGAAGTTGGTGCTATCCGAACCGCCATCATACCACGGGCAGAAATACAGCCAGCCAGCCTTTTCCATCTGGAGATTTTCCAGTGTCGGAATGCTGTCGTTTTCAGCCATGGCAACCATCTTCTTGCCGCCATACTGTTCCACCAAGCTGTAGAATGTACCGCCGATTGCACTGTCATTGTGTACCAGAACAGCATTGCCAGTTGACCAGTCGGTGCAGTTGTACTTATCATAAGCTACCAAGTCTACATATTCATCACCCGGATACCAGTTGGTAGAAGTTTCGAAAGTATAGCTGTTCCATTCCCAAATGATATTGTGCAGACCATAGTCTTCGGTCAAGGTCTTGTAAGTCATCTTCCACAAGTCTTTATAGACAGCAGAACCGGACTTGCCCCACCAGAACCAAGAACCATCTTCACCGCCGCCACCTTCTGCTTCATGCAGCGGACGGAAAATCATTGGAACACCAGCATCCTGCAACTTCTGAATCTGTTCTGCCAGCATCTTCAGACAGAGCATATAATATTCCCGTTCCTTTGTGCCTTCTTCCAAAACCTTAGCGGTATCAAAGTCTGTTTCATCCGGCTTATAAGTTCCGTTTGCCCAGTCTACCTTATCTCCAATATTATAATCAGAGAATTTCTTCGGAACGGTAATGTGCCAAGATGCAGTTACGATACCCTTGCTGTCCTTTACCCAGCTAATCATACGGTCAACTGTACCATCTTCACTGCCATACAGCGGATTGGTATTCAGGAAGTCAAAGCCACGGATTGCTGGCAGCTTTCCAGTGTTATCCTTGATGTAGTTGAATTCATAGTCGAAATCATGCGGGCCATACTTATAGATTTCCTGCTGACCAGAAATGATGTGTTCGCCATAAACACTTGCCAGATAGTTCATCAGGGATTGTGTTTCCGGTGTTGCATTCTTGTCTGCCAGGTCACTCGTTGCAGAGAGTTCCGGATAATTCGGTTCGGTCAAAGTCAGGTAGTCAAACTGTGTCCAGCCCCAATAGCTGACAAATTCCAATTCGTTTTCCCCAGCATTCAGCTTGATTCTTGCAACGTTGGACTCGCTGAAATCCGTGTGGTTCGACAGTGCCAAATCTCCAGCTGCATTGCCGTTGACATTCAGTTTCTGCGTCTTTGCACCGCCATCCGTTGCATAGCAAATGTTCAAGTCATACATACCAGCTTTTTCTACATTGACAGTTACCTTAATGGTTTCACCTGCATCCCGCATATGAACAACCTTGCCACCGCTAGCACTTGCAACTTCTTCTACTTCTGCAGAAACACCGGTAATTTTACCATCTTCAAATTCATACTTCGTTTCTCCGGCAGCGGAAACGCCACCGAAAAACGAGCTGACACAAACAGCATTCAATGCCATTGCAGCCGCCAAGCTGGCAGCAAATACTTTCTTTTTGATTTTCATCTCAAAGATCCTCCTTTTTGTTTTTAAACCATCCAATCAATTTTGCATGGATTTTTGTTGCAATTTGCACAATTTCCATACACACTTTTTGATTTATTTTACTATAAAATAAGATGCATGTCAATAGAATTTTGATTTCAGCCCGAAAAATCTATCTATTTCACAAAAATTGTTTCTGTGCTTTGTGCAACATTTCCTCTGCTTGATTTTCATTTCTGTTTTGCATGGATGGATTCGGAAATTTGTTGAAAAAATAGAAAATGGATAAAAAATACATTTTAGCTGATTTTTACAGTTCCAATATATTTTCGTCATGGAAATTCAGATTTCTTTGCTTTAATCTCTAGCAATTTTGTTGTAAAATAAAGGAAACGATTTTTATATGATTCCGAAAGGGAGGATTCAAAATTGGAACAGGAACTGACACTCCACACACTCAAACCGCTACTCTTGCAATCGGATGCAGAGAACTGCTCCGATGCCTTGTTTTTAAAAAAACTATTCTATCATATCGTCGATGAATCTGTCATGCAAAAAAAATTGATTTGCAAATCCGCATCCAGTCTGAAAGCATTTATGCAGGGCAATCGGCGGAGAAATCGCCAGCAAAAACGCACGTATGCCAACTATCACGGTACAGAATTGCTAAAAAAAACATTTCAGCTAGAAGACCGAGACCAATTGTTCCAAAATGAAACCCTCCACCAGCTTGCTTATAATATTGATACCATGATGGCAGAGGCGAAAATTTCAGACTGGCGAGCGGTGCAAATTTCTATTTTTAAGATGCTCAATGAAGAAATGGTTTATGGTTCTGACATGCTTAATGACATTAAAGAATTATATAGACAAAATAAAATCTCCAGAATTATTGCGGTTGTTGTTCTCATTGCGATTTTTCAGGAAACCATTTCTGATGTATTTTGTTGGCTGACACCCAAAAATCTTGGTGAAATGGTTCCAGCCATTCAAAAAGCTGCGATTCAGATGCTCCACCAAGCTGCGGAAGAACAAGGCAGAATGCTGGCGTTTCACAGCGTTTCCCATAAAATTGATATGCCTGGAATTGGGAATCTTCTCTCGACTGCTCTCGGCGTTCAGAATCATCACATTGATTCGATTCTAGTGGAAAGCGAACAGAATAACTGCGAATCGCTCCGGACACTTTTCTCCAATTCTCCCTATCCAAATATCATGCTAACGGGAACGGGCGGAGCAGGAAAAACCTTTTTGCTGCTGGATTTGGGCGAATCTCTCTTACGGGAAAACAGTTCGCTGATTCCAATTTACATTCCTTTAAACCTGCTGAACTACAACACCATCGGAAAACAAGAATCGCCGATTCTCCATCACTTTTATCAGATTCTCTCAGAAGAAAAACAACTCCCTTACGAACAATTTCTGTCCATGCTGCAAGCGGAATCTGATGTATTTCTTTTCTTCTTACTGGATGGCTACAACGAAATTTCCAGCGAAACTGCAAAAAATCAACTCCTCTTAGAAATCAAGGAAATGAAACGCAAATACCCAGCCATTCGCTTTCTGATTACCAGCAGAAACAATCTTGCCGACTGCTTTTCAACGGGCGGAGAACTGCCGTTTCTCTGCAAGCGAGTGAATCCCCTACAAGATACGCAAATCCAAGACTTTTTCAAGCAGTTATTCGGAACAGAACGGGCAGAACAGCCTTTCATGTCACCCGAAGAGTTCGGTGCAGCATTAGAAGAAATTATGAACGATGATAATAGACAAGATGGAGAAAGATGAATTGACATATCACGTACCTGTATTGCTGAAAGAAAGCGTTGACGGTATGAATATCCAACCGGATGGAACGTATGTAGACGTTACATTCGGAGGAGCGGGACATTCGCGCGAGATCCTTTCACGGCTCGGAGAAGGCGGACGTTTGCTAGGATTCGACCAGGACGAGGACGCTGAACGGAACATTGTCAACGATACTCATTTCATCTTCGTGCGCAGTAACTTCCGCTATCTGCACAACTTCCTGCGTTATCACGACATCGAACAGGTAGACGCGATCCTGGCCGACCTCGGCGTATCTTCCCATCATTTCGATGATAGCGAACGTGGCTTCTCCTTCCGTTTTGACGGGGCACTGGATATGCGTATGAACAAGCGTGCCGGTATGACAGCAGCAGATATCGTGAATACTTATGATGAAGAACGTCTTGCAAACATCCTCTACCTGTACGGGGAACTAAAGAATAGCCGCAAACTGGCTTCTGTCATCGTTAAAGCCAGAAGCGGACAGAATATCCGGACCATCGGTGAGTTTTTGGAAATCATCAAACCGCTTTTCGGTCGTGAACGCGAAAAGAAAGAGCTGGCAAAGGTGTTCCAGGCACTACGAATTGAAGTAAACCAAGAGATGGAGGCGTTGAAGGAGATGTTGCTGGCTGCTACGGAGGCATTAAAGCCGGGCGGCAGACTGGTAGTTATCACCTATCATTCGCTGGAAGACCGAATGGTGAAAAACATCATGAAGACAGGCAATGTAGAAGGAAAAGCGGAAACCGACTTCTTCGGCAATCTGCAAACGCCTTTCCGCCTTGTCAACAATAAGGTAATCGTTCCCGACGAGGCAGAAATAGAACGAAACCCGCGGTCGAGAAGCGCCAAATTACGAATTGCAGAAAAGAAATAAAAAGATATGGAAGAAGAAGTAGTAAACAAGAAAGCAGAAGAGGACAAGAAGAAAAAACGCACCTCTCTGAAGAGTATTCTGGGTGGAGACATTCTGGCTACCGATTTTTTCCGCCGTCAAACGAAGTTGCTGGTACTTATCATGGTATTCATCATCTTCTACATTCACAATCGTTATGCCAGTCAACAGCAACAGATCGAAATAGACCGGCTGAAAAAGGAATTGACAGACATTAAATACGATGCACTGACTCGCAGCTCAGAGCTGATGGAAAAGAGCCGCCAGTCACGCATTGAAGATTATATATCGAGTAAGGAAAGCGATTTGCAAACATCAACCAATCCTCCTTACCTTATTAAATAGATGATAGTGGATAGTTGATAAATGATAGTTAAGCGTTTAAAAGACAAATACTGTGGCAGTTAATAAAAAGAACATAATGACCCGTTACTTCTTCGTCATCCTGTTGATGGCGTTGATAGGAGTAGCTATTGTTGTAAAAGCAGGCATCACCATGTTTGCCGAACGACAATACTGGCAGGATGTGGCTGACCGTTTCGTAAAAGAGAATGTGACGGTAAAACCTAATCGTGGAAACATTATTTCTTCTGACGGTAAACTGATGGCCAGCTCTCTGCCCGAGTACAGAATATATATGGACTTTATGTCCGGTGAAAAGGATGAAAAACGCAGGCAGAAAGATCAGGCACGCCGGGATTCCATCCTCAATGCCAATATGGATTCAATCTGTATCGGACTTCACAAGATATTCCCGGACAAGAGTGCGGCTCAATTCAAGGCACACCTCAAGAAAGGACGCCAGGCAAAAAGCCGCAATTATCTGATTTATCCGAAACGTATCTCCTATATACAATATAAAGAGGTAAAGAGACTGCCTGTATTCTGCTTGAACCGGTATAAAGGCGGATTCAAGGAACAAGCTTACAATCAGCGTAAGAAACCGTTCGGTTCACTGGCTGCCCGTACACTGGGAGATGTGTATGCAGACACAGCCAAAGGAGCGAGAAATGGTATCGAACTTGCTTTCGACACCATCTTGAAAGGGCGGGACGGATTGACACACCGTCAGAAGGTGATGAACAAATACCTGAACATTGTCGATGTGCCACCAGTTGATGGTTGCGATCTGATTAGTACTATCGATGTAGGTATGCAGGATATTTGCGAGAAGGCGTTGGTGGATAAGCTGAAAGAGCTGAATGCGAGCGTGGGTGTGGTGGTATTGATGGAGGTAAGTACCGGAGAAGTGAAAGCCATCGTCAACATGATGCAAGGCAAAGACGGTGAGTACTACGAAATGCGCAACAATGCTATTAGTGATATGCTCGAGCCGGGGTCTACTTTCAAAACGGCCTCTATCATGGTAGCTCTTGAAGACGGAAAGATCACGCCGGACTATGTGGTAGATACCGGCAACGGCCAGATGCCGATGTATGGACGTGTCATGAAAGACCATAACTGGCATCGCGGAGGATATGGAAAGCTGACTGTTACAGAAATTCTAGGGGTTTCGTCCAATGTGGGTACCTCTTATATTATAGACCATTTCTACGGCAGCAACCCGCAGAAATTTGTAGACGGGTTGAAACGGATGAGCATCGACCAGCCGTTACACCTGCAGATTGCGGGAGAAGGAAAACCGAATATACGCGGCCCGAAAGAACGTTATTTTGCAAAGACAACATTGCCGTGGATGAGTATCGGCTACGAGACACAGGTTCCACCGATCAATATTCTCACATTCTATAATGGGATAGCCAACAACGGAGTCACCGTGCGTCCGAAGTTTGTCAAAGCTGCCATGAAGGACGGGGAAGTAGTGAAAGAATATCCGACAGAGGTAATCAATCCCAAGATTTGTTCGGATAAGACTTTGGCACAGATCCGTGAGATTCTCCGAAAAGTGGTTGGTGAAGGACTTGCCAAACCTGCGGGAAGCAAGCAGTTCCACGTTTCAGGAAAAACAGGAACGGCGCAGATTTCACAGGGAGCAGCCGGATACAAAACGGGAAGAACAAATTATCTGGTTAGTTTCTGCGGGTATTTCCCGTCAGAAGCACCTAAATATAGCATGATTGTCTCTATCCAGAAACCGGGATTACCGGCTTCGGGAGGTTTAATGGCAGGTAGTGTGTTCAGCAAGATTGCAGAAAGGGTGTATGCCAAAGACTTGCGGTTACCGCTGACCAATGCGATTGATACTAATTCCGTAGTCATTCCGAATGTAAAAGCCGGAGAGATGCGCGAAGCGCAACGAGTATTGGAAGAGCTGCAGATTAACGTACAAGGCAAAATCGCTGATTCGGGCAAAGAGGTTTGGGGAAATACCCATTCTGCCCCACAAGCTGTGGTTCTTGAGAGCCGGAGCAATATGCAGAATTTTGTACCGAGTGTGATAGGTATGGGAGCGAAAGACGCTGTGTACTTGTTGGAAAGCAAAGGATTGAAAGTCAATCTGGTCGGCGTAGGCAAAGTAAAAAGCCAGTCGATAGCCAACGGAACGATTGTTAAGAAGGGACAGACAGTGACGCTTACGCTTAATTAAAAATTAAAGATTAAAAATTGAATAGAGTGATGTTATTAAATGAGTTACTGAAAGCAATCCAACCGGTAGAGGTAGCCGGAGATTCAAACATAGAAATCACCGGTGTCAACATAGACTCCCGTCTAGTGGAAGCCGGACAGCTATTCATGGCAATGCGTGGCACACAAGCCGACGGCCATGCTTATATACCTGCTGCCATCGCAAAAGGAGCAATCGCCATCCTTTGCGAGGATATGCCGGAAGAACCTGTAGCGGGGATCACCTATGTACGAGTAAAAGACAGCGAAGATGCGGTAGGAAAGATTGCCACTACCTTCTACGGAGACCCGACTTCCAAGTTGGAACTGGTCGGCGTTACCGGAACGAACGGAAAAACAACGATCGCTACCTTATTATATAATACATTCCGTTATTTCGGCTATAAGGTGGGATTGATTTCTACCGTTTGCAATTACATCGATGATGAACCGATTCCGACAGAACATACTACTCCTGATCCAATCACGTTGAACTGTTTGTTGGGACGGATGGCAGATGAAGGATGCAAATATGTGTTCATGGAAGTCAGCTCCCACTCGATTGCACAGAAACGTATCAGTGGACTAAAGTTTGCAGGAGGGATCTTTACCAATCTGACCCGCGACCATCTCGACTATCATAAAACAGTAGAGAACTATCTGAAAGCGAAGAAGAAATTCTTTGACGATCTGCCGAAAAATGCATTCAGCCTGACCAATCTGGACGATAAAAACGGACTGGTAATGACGCAGAACACACGTTCGAAGGTCTATACTTATTCATTGAGAAGTCTTAGCGACTTTAAAGGACGGGTATTAGAGTCTCATTTCGAAGGGATGCTGCTCGACTTCAACAATCATGAACTGGCAGTTCAGTTTATCGGAAAGTTCAATGCTTCCAATTTATTGGCGGTATTCGGGGCGGCAGTTCTGTTAGGCAAGAAAGAGAAAGAGGTGCTTGTAGCTCTTAGCACACTTCATCCGGTAGCCGGACGCTTCGATGCGGTCCGCTCACCGCAGGGAATTACGGCGATTGTTGATTATGCACATACCCCGGATGCTCTCATTAATGTACTGAACGCTATTCATGGAGTGCTTGAAGGAAAAGGAAAAGTGATTACCGTGGTAGGCGCCGGCGGTAACCGCGACAAGGGCAAACGCCCCATCATGGCAAAGGAAGCTGCCAAAGCGAGTGACCGCATCATCATCACTTCCGACAATCCGCGCTTTGAAGAGCCGCAAGACATCATCAATGACATGCTTGCCGGACTGGATGCGGAAGATATGAAGAAAACACTAAGTATTGCCGACCGTAAAGAAGCGATTCGCACGGCTTGCATGCTGGCGGAGAAAGGAGATGTAATTCTCGTTGCCGGAAAAGGACATGAGAATTACCAGGAGATAAAAGGAGTGAAACATCATTTTGATGACAAAGAAGTACTTAAAGAAATTTTTAAATAATGAATAGACTGTGCTAATATGCCGACCGGCTTCGTTATCTATCCGACAGCAACCGGCATAACAACACATCAATAAATTGGCAAATTATTTATGTTATACTATCTATTTGAATGGCTACATAAGCTCAATTTTCCAGGAGCGGGAATGTTCGGATATACTTCATTCCGTGCTTTGATGGCGGTTATCCTCGCATTACTTATTTCAAGTATCTGGGGAGATAAGTTCATCAACCTACTCAAAAGGAAACAAATCACAGAAACGCAGCGTGATGCTAAAACCGACCCGTTTGGCGTCAATAAAGTAGGCGTGCCGAGCATGGGAGGTGTCATCATCATTGTAGCCATCCTGATCCCTTGTTTATTGTTAGGTAAACTGCATAACATATACATGATACTGATGCTGATCACTACCGTATGGTTGGGATCGCTCGGATTCGCAGACGACTATATCAAAATCTTCAAAAGAGACAAAGAGGGTTTGCATGGCAAGTTCAAGATTATCGGTCAGGTCGGTTTAGGTTTAATTGTCGGAATGACCTTGTATTTAAGTCCGGACGTAGTGATCCGTGAGAATATCGAAGTTCATAATCCGGGACGGGAGATGGAAGTGATACACGGAACGAATGATCTGAAATCTACCCAGACAACGATTCCTTTTTTCAAGAGCAACAACCTTGATTATGCCGATCTGGTTTCGTTCATGGGAGAACATGCGCAAACAGCCGGATGGATATTGTTCGTCATTGTCACAATCATTGTGGTTACCGCCGTATCAAACGGCGCCAATCTGAATGACGGTATGGACGGAATGGCAGCCGGGAACTCGGCAATTATCGGTGCAACGTTGGGGGTACTGGCCTATGTATCATCGCATATCGAATTTGCAGGCTACCTGAACATCATGTATATTCCGGGCTCGGAAGAACTTGTAATCTATATCTGCGCCTTTATCGGTGCACTGATAGGTTTCTTATGGTACAACGCCTATCCGGCACAAGTATTTATGGGAGATACAGGCAGTCTTACTATTGGCGGTATTATCGCAGTGTTTGCCATCATCATCCACAAAGAGTTGCTGATACCGATTCTTTGCGGTGTATTCCTGGTAGAAAACCTGTCGGTAATCCTGCAACGGGCTTATTATAAGGCGGGAAAACGAAAAGGTATGAAACAGCGATTGTTCAAGCGTACACCGATTCACGATCACTTCCGCACTTCGATGAGCCTGATTGAACCGGGATGCACGGTGAAATTCACCAAACCCGACCAACTGTTTCATGAATCAAAGATTACCGTCCGGTTCTGGATTGTAACGATTGTATTGGCAGCAATAACGATTATAACGCTTAAAATAAGATAACCGGCAAGGTGCCGGAGCCAGGTTTCCATACGGGAAACAAGTTTTATAGATAGAGAGTATTAACCCGATTATTAACCTTTAAAGATGTGCACAACTAATAGATAAATCAATCAATTAGAAAATAAGGGCACATTATTGTAGATGAAAAGAATAGCAATTTTAGGAGCTGGCGAAAGCGGCGCAGGTGCAGCCGTACTCGCTAAAGTCAAAGGATTTGAGACGTTTGTTTCGGACATGTCCGCCATCAAGGACAAGTATAAGGAACTTCTCGACAGCCATCAGATTGCCTGGGAAGAAGGACACCATACCGAAGAACTCATTCTGAATGCCGACGAGGTTATCAAAAGCCCCGGTATCCCGAATGACGCCCCGATCATCCTGAAACTGAAAGCTCAAGGCACACCGGTGATCTCCGAGATAGAGTTTGCCGGACGCTATACTGATGCCAAAATGATCTGTATTACAGGTTCTAACGGGAAGACCACAACGACTTCCCTGATCTACCATATTTTCAAAAGCGCAGGTCTGAACGTAGGTTTGGCAGGCAACATCGGCAAAAGCCTTGCTTTGCAGGTAGCCGAAGATTACCACGATTACTATATTATCGAACTTAGCTCTTTCCAGCTGGATAATATGTATAACTTCCGTGCGAACATCGCCGTATTGATGAACATCACTCCGGACCATCTTGATCGCTACGACCATTGTATGCAGAATTACATCGACGCTAAATTCCGCATCACCCAAAACCAAACACCGGACGATGCTTTCATCTTCTGGAACGATGACCCTATCATCAGACAGGAACTGGCAAAACATGGTCTGAAAGCTCACTTGTATCCTTTTGCCGCTGTAAAAGAGGATGGAGCGATTGCATACGTAGAAGATCACGAAGTGAAAATCAACGAGCCGATTGCTTTCAATATGGAACAGGAGGAATTGGCTTTGACAGGCCAGCATAACCTGTACAATTCTTTGGCAGCCGGTATCTCAGCCAATCTGGCAGGTATCACCAAAGAGAACATACGCAAGGCCCTCTCCGACTTCAAGGGCGTGGAACACCGGTTGGAGAAAGTGGCACGTGTCCGTGGAATTGATTTCATCAACGACTCCAAAGCGACGAACGTCAATTCGTGTTGGTATGCCCTGCAAAGCATGACTACCAAAACAGTATTGATTCTCGGTGGAAAAGATAAAGGAAACGACTATACGGAAATTGAAGACCTGGTACGCGAAAAGTGCTCGGCTCTTGTATATATGGGACTTCACAACGAGAAACTGCATGATTTCTTCGACCGTTTCGGTTTGCCCGTAGCAGACGTGCAAACCGGCATGAAAGACGCCGTAGAAGCCGCCTATAAATTGGCGAAGAAAGGTGAAACCGTATTATTGAGTCCTTGCTGCGCTTCTTTCGACCTCTTCAAGAGTTACGAGGATCGTGGCGAGCAATTTAAAGAATGCGTCCGTGCCCTTTAATTTTTAATTTATAATTTTTAATTTCTGCAAGATTGGATTTATTAAAGAACATATTCAAAGGCGACAAGGTAATCTGGATTATTTTCCTTTGTCTCTGCCTCATCTCGATAATCGAGGTGTTCTCGGCAGCGTCGACACTGACCTATAAAAGTGGCGACCATTGGGGACCGATTACACAGCACTCTGTTATTCTGATGGTGGGTGCAGTAGTAGTGGTAATTCTACACAACATACCCTACAAATGGTTTCAGGTATTTCCGGTCTTCCTGTATCCGATTTCTCTGGTACTGTTGGCATTTGTCACCCTGATGGGTATCATTACAGGCGACCGTGTCAACGGAGCTGCGCGTTGGATGACCTTTATGGGATTACAGTTCCAACCGTCGGAGTTGGCAAAAATGGCGGTTATCATTGCCGTCTCATTTATCTTGTCCAAGAAACAGGACGAATACGGAGCCAACCCGAAAGCCTTCAAATACATTATGATTCTTACCGGACTGGTCTTTCTGCTTATTGCACCGGAAAACCTTTCAACAGCCATGCTGCTATTCGGAGTTGTATGTATGATGATGTTCATCGGGCGGGTATCTTCCAAGAAACTGTTCGGTATGCTGGGGCTAATGGCACTTGTAGGCATAGTGGCTGTGGGAATACTAATGGCCATTCCCGGAAAGACACTGCACAATACACCGGGACTTCACCGTTTCGAGACCTGGCAGAACCGTGTTTCCGGCTTCTTCGAAAATAAAGAGGTACCTGCCGCCAAGTTCGATATTGATAAAGACGCACAGATAGCACACGCCCGAATCGCCATTGCTACCAGCAATGTAGTCGGCAAAGGTCCGGGCAACTCAATACAACGCGATTTCCTCAGTCAAGCCTTCTCCGACTTTATCTTCGCCATTGTGATCGAAGAGATGGGATTGATAGGGGGGATATTCGTGGTATTCCTCTATCTATGCTTGCTGATGCGGGCCGGAAGATCGGAA
>ERZ832522.3401-NODE-3401-length-17592-cov-3.185151_pt1 | contig 17592 bp, 12 predicted proteins | sample MGYA00519951_ERZ832522 | MGnify/ENA primary metagenome ERZ832522 (study PRJEB31850, sample SAMEA3708728) | human gut metagenome | biome: human gut; feature: human-associated habitat; material: faeces | place: China | collected 2014 ... | reverse complement strand
CCGCCCCACGCGGCGGCCCTGGCGCCCGCCGATTCGCGGGCCTTTCCGCGGCTTTTGGCCGCACTGAAGTCGAGGTCGTCATCCAAGACGGCCCCGGAAGAGAAGTCAGTCATGAGAATCTCCTAGAGGTAAACGCGCCGCGCCAAGCGACGCAATTTCATTGAACGGTAAGTCTACACTAGATAGTACACCGACGGCTTCGTCCCCTCCTCAGGCAGTAGCTGCTTATATTCGCGCGACGCAATGCGCTTTGAAACTTCGGATTCGGGATCGTTCAGATCGCCAAAGAAGCGCGCCCTGCCCGGACACATTTCAAGACAGGCAGGCTCAACGCCCTTCGCAAGTCTATGCCAACAAAAAACGCACTTCTCAACAGTATGCTTTTCATGAGCGGGCACATCCACGTCTCCGAACGCAAAATCCGCAACGTGCTGCGGCTCTTCCCAATTGAAAGAACGAACACCAGTGTAGGGACAGGCGGCCATGCACATACGACAGCCGATGCACTTGTCGTAGTCCTGGCGCACTACCCCGGTATCACCATCTTTATAGGTTGCGCCAACAGGGCACACTTTCACGCAAGCAGGGTTCTCGCAGTGTTGGCAAGACAAGGTTAGAAACTCCATGTTGAGATTAGGGAATTCTCCAGCCGGAGTATCAGGGTGCGTTCCCCCAATTGTCATCGCCCTATTCCACCAAACATTATTTGGAAGATTATTCTCGACCTTACAAGCGACGGCGCAAGTGTTGCACCCGATGCATCGTTTAGTGTCAATAACCATGCCGTATCTCTTTGCCATCTTAGTCCTCCTGGCTCCACGGACGAACATCAACCAAGGCATCCATAAAGCAATGGTTCACTGTGACTGGATCGAATTCAAGGGAAAGCACTTCCGCCCAAGATCCGGCCTTGAAGTATTTTGCAGCCCAATTCTTCATGTAGACCACCGAACCTGGCCGCACTGCTTCACTGTAGATGCATTTCGCGACACAATGCCCGCGATCATTGAATACCTCTGCCCAGGCACCGTCCTCGACTCCGCGAGCTCTGGCATCGGCAGGATTGATTCTGAATGTGGGATCTGGATCCAGCTCTCTAAGGTTACGTACCGAGAACCATTGACCATGAACTTGGTATTTCGTACGACTCGTCATCAAGGTTAAAGGATATTTTTCATACTTCTCGTTTTCGGGCCACGCCTCACCAGGCGGGAAGAAGCGGGGGAGCCGTTCTCTCTCAACATCGATATCCTGACCATAATTGCTGAATGCAACGGGCTTCTCTACGTAAAATTCCATACGACCGCTAGGAGTAGTGAACTTCGCGCCCTCAAAGGCAATCTTCACCCCAGTGCGCTGCGGTACAAGCTTCGATTCCTTCAAAGACGCGTAAGACAATCCCAGCTTCTGACACGTCTCCGAAGAAAGCATAGCGTCGTCGAGAATCTCGGCATCAGTTTCAGTGAAATACTCTCCGAGTCCCATTTTTTCTGCAATAAGCCTGGCAATATCGGAGTCTGTCTTGCTTTCATGTAGTGGCTCAATAGCTTTCTCATTAAACCCAGTATAGAAGTTTGTCTGACCTCCGCCAGTAATGTCCTCGAATTCAAACCACTGAGCAACAGGCAGCACTAAGTCGCTATAGCATGCCGTATCGGTCATCACAGAATCAACCACGACGATGTGCTCAAGCTGATCGAAAACAGTACGCTTAAGCCTGTTTATATCCACAGACGTGCACAATGGATTTCCATGATGAATAAGCATGGCCTTCAGAGCGAAAGGCTCACCGCCGTATTCGCCGCTTTCAATTATTTCCGGCAAAGCGAGTACGGGCAGGGTAGGAGATGACGAAGCTCCGTATTTCGGCGCATACGACTGCGCCCAGCCACTCGACGCAGACCAGTCGGCCGCGCCGCAAGATGCCCCAGGATAGCCAATTTGACCCGTGATTGCGGCTATCGTGATTAGCGCATGAGCCGGATGGGCACCATTGACATAGGACTGAGAGCCCCAACCCATTCGGTGAGTGACTGGGCCATCCGCGCAGAGTCTTGCCAACTCCCGGATCGTGTCTGCGGGAACATCGCATATTTCTGCGGCCTTTTCAGGGGAATACTGCGCCACCTCTTCTACCAAGAGGGTGAAGGCGGTTTTGCATGGTATGCCATTGAATTCAAATTCACCCTCTATTGCCGGATTGACCGCTTTTTCAACCTCAACGAGGGCTCCACAAGCCTCATCCCAGACGAGGATCGGCGACTCGACTTCCGCAGACGTCCCAGTGTTCCTATTTGCAGCATGAACGTCAAAGGTTCGCAGTTCGTCCCCCTTGTCCGTTTCCGCAGTCGAGGTACCGCTCAAATCGGATTGCCTTAAGAAAGAGCCGTCAGTCGATTTCACCAGGAATGGCGCAACTGTGTGTTCTTGAAGAAAGGTGACGTCAGTCAATCCCTCACTGATGATAACGTCGATCATTGACAAGATCAGAGCCGCGTCCGACCCAGGCCGAACTGAAACCCACTTATTCGCTTTCGAGGCAGTAATTGTATAAACAGGGTCAATAACAATCGTATTCACGCCCGACTCAATCGCGTCGCAGAAAAAACGCCACTCCTGTATCTGCGCCTCCGACCAGTTGTCCGCCCAGATAAATAAATTCTTTGCGTTCACGACATCACGGGCGTCGTTTGTAGACCAAACACCTTCACCCCAGCCAACCACACGATTGATGCCAACAGCATTCGCCATGTCAACGCAGCCTGTAATTTTGCTGCCATTAATCAGATTATTCAAACGGAGATAGACGGGATGATTGGTCGTAAAGACACCATATCCACCAGAGATAGCATATTGCGCAACTGCCTGAGATCCATACTTTTCTTGGATTTCAGCCCATTTTTGAGCAATTTCCTCTGCTGCTTCATCCCAGGAAATACGCTCCCATTCCCCTGAGCCTCGTTCGCCAACTCTACGAAGGGGATATTTAATTCGCTCAGGATCGTAAATTCGATACGGGTGAGACAGGCCGCGGAGACAGATTCTGTTAACTTCAGGGCTATCGGGAATATGGGTCATTGCGGTTTTAACCACCTTGCCATCCCTTACATGAACATCTATAGCGCAGCACTGGCCACAATTGGGTCGGCAAATCCCCTGATAGATTGAATCGCCAGCATTCTCCGGCTGGCCTGACCTCAGTTCGCTAGCAAACGCCCCTAGTGAAACTCCCCCAATAAGGGCAGAGGCGGCAGTCCCAGCTGCAGTAGCTTTCAGAAACCCTCGGCGAGTGAGACCAGAATGCGCATTTTCGCTTCCGGACATATTCTCCTCCTCTGATTTTCCCATCCCCCATGGGCGAATCCGGTAGTCGCTCGGCACGATTGATGGGATACCGTACATGTCTTTAGAATCGGCCGGATTCTGATGGAGTTAGTTTGTCATACTCTGTCATAGGTTGTCAAGAGAAAATATAGGACAAACTATGACAAAGTGAGACAAATCAACTTTCCTTGCTGATCATAGCCACTTTTCTGAGAACAAAACCCTTCGAGCGATTTTGCTGTTATGAGAAAGTCAAGACTTACATTGACGAACATCTGATTGTATTATAGGGTATTGTTACTTCTTTCGCCTAAGGAGGTGCCGTGGTCGTTCGCAATTCCAATATAGACATCTCCTCTTGGGACACACGCCAACTCATCAGCTTCTTGACAAAGTCGGCCAAAGAAGGCGAGGTCGTCTACTCCAAACCCCTCGACTCCTTTCTCAGGGGCGATGGCACGCGCGATCTATTCGCGCACGCCGCGCTCGTTCTCGCAAATCGCTCATTCGAGGTTCTTCCAGAAAATGCTCCGGCAGGACAGGCGAACATCGACCTTTGCATGAACGAACAGCTTTGGGAAATAAAGAGCCCAGACGGAAATACGCTGCGAGGCGTGGAAACCGCCGTAAGAAAAGCGCAGCGACAATTCAAGAGAATCCCTAGCTCGCTCTATTGCCCGCGGCTCATCTTCAATGCGCGCTATCACGCCCTTGACGATGCAGTTCTTCTTGCTGAACTACGGAGGAGGCTTGAACAGCATGGGTTTGCAGATGCGCTTTTCGTCTTTAAGAATGGCAACGTGGCCAGCGTGCCAATCGACAAAAAGCCCGACGTTCCTATTAGCAGGACCGCCGGGCCATTAAGTGAATTATAAGGATTCAACTTCCAGCATGTCAAGACCGTTGCCCTGGAAAGACGGCATTAGCCCTGCTTCGCGACCTTCGCCACGGCCTCGGCGGCATCGGGGTCGGTGAAGCCCTCGCTGAAGGCGCTGGGGATGACGAGCGTGCCGCCGGACTGCTTCACGGACTCGTAGGCCAGATGCATGGTGCGCAACCTCATGGCCTCGGGGTCGCCCTCGTAGTTGGCGCTCGCGTCCTTCAGCATGTCGGAGATGTCCGCCTCCGCCTCGGCAAGCGTCATGCGGGCGTCGCGCTCGCGAGCCGCAATGGCACCGGCGGCCATCGCCGGTTGCAGCTCGCGGGGCACCACGATGTCGCGCACCTCCACGTCGATGACGTCGATCCCCCAACCGTCCAGCTTCGCCTCCAGCTCATCCTTCAGCTCGGCATCCAGCTGGTCGCGCCGACAGGCCACCTCGGCCAGGCTCGCGCGGCCGATGGCCTTGCGCAACATGGCCTGGGCCATCCACGCCACAGCGCTTGCGTAGTCTTCCACCTCTACGGCCGCCTTCTTCGGGGAGAACACCATCCAGAACACCACAGCATCCACGTTCACGGGCACCAAATCGGACGTGAGCGTCTCCTCGGCACCGAAGTAGGTGGCCGCCACGCGCTGATCGATGCGCACCGTGTAGAACTCGATGACCGGCCAGGTGAACACGATGCCCGGTCCGGCCACGCGGTTGAAGCGGCCGAAGCGCATGACCACGGCGCGCTCCCATTCCATGACGATGTGCACCGACGAGGCGGCCAGGGCGCCGACCACCACAGCGATCACGAGGGCCGCAAGGCCGATGCTGCCGGCAAGCAACTGGGCACAGGCGAGCACGAGCGCGCAGGCGGCAGCGAACACGATGATGGTGAAAGCCACGGCGCCGTTGCGGGAGGTGCGCCTACGCCCCGTTTCCAGCCGCGCGCCCGTCTGCGGTGTCCTCCCCTGCGGGCTCGGGGAACTTGACGAGGCGTCCGCGCCGTGTTTCTTGCGGGTCATGGGCTGCTCCTTCGTTTGTGCCGTCCTTCTCGCGCTTGGTCTTGGCGGCCACGAGCGCCGCCGTGAACTGCGCGTCAATATCCTCCAGCGACATGCCGAGCTCCTGGCAGCGCTGCAGGTACTCGGCGGTGACGATCTCCGCCGTCACCTCGGCCGAGACGCCGGGCTTGTCGGACACATCTGCCACGAACGCCCCAAGCCGCCGCTTCGACACGATGTAGCCGTCCTCCTCCAGGCTCTGGTACACCTTGCTCACGGTGTTGTAGTTCACCTCCACCTCGGCGGCCAGGCCCCGCACCGTGGGCAGCTGGTCGCCCGGCAGGTAGAACCCCGAGGTGATGAGGTAGATGAAGCGGTTCTTCAGCTGAAGCCAGACGGGAATGGAGCTGGCGGCATCCAGCTCGAACAAATCCCCGGCCGGTATCGTCTTGCCTAGTTTGACCACAGGGTCACGTCCTCTCTTTCGGGCGCGGCACCATCTTGCCCGCCGTCTTTTTCGGAAGGCGTGGAAAGCAAGCCTGCCGCCGCCTCGTTTTCGGAAGGGACGGAAGCGGACGCTTCCGCTTCCTGCAACTCCAGCGGGCGCTGGGCGCCGGCCTCCACCACCGCCGCCCGCAGGCCCACAGCGCCCACGAGTACAAGAGCGGCCGCCAGAGCCATAACCGTAGCGGGATACGCCCGAGGCTCCGAAACCGGAACCCCAATGGGATACGCCCTCGCGTCCCAGCCCACGCCCGAGCGGGAGCGCCACCGCTCGCGAACGAGGCAGCCGACCTCCACGACAAGCGGCGCCGCAAGGCCGCAGGCCACGAAACCAACCCACCAGGGCAGCGCCGCCGGGCCGTGCAGCAGGCTTGCAGCCGAGGCCTCCACGCCCGCGTGATCGCTTCCCGCCACAAAAGCGAGAAACCCCGCAGCCGCCGCTACCTCCGCCACGATGACGACCGCATCGGCGCGGGCGGCGGCCTGCGCCACTTTCCGAACGCCCTCGTCACCCTCCGCAAACAGCGCCCCCGCCATGAGCAGGGCGCAGCCGCAGGACGCCGCCGACAGCACGAAGAGCACGGGCACCCACGGCGTCGACCACAGCCGCACGCCGGCGAGCATCTGCAGCAGCAATCCGGCGTAAACCGCCACGACCGCCGCCAGCCCGCAGGCGACGACCTCCGCGACCACCACCGCACGACGATCCGCCCAGGGCAGGTACAGAAACCGCACCAGGGCGAGGGCCGCCGCCAGCACCGTCAGCAGCGCCACGGCCCAGGCGCCCAGGTTCATGAGCGTTACGGGCGGCGCCAAAAACAGCGACAGCACGCGGTCGATGCGCCCGAGGTCGGCGGCGAGGCAGCCGGCCCCTAAGGCCAGCGCCCCGCAGGAGAGGGCCAGCACGCCGGCAACCAGGCGCTCGCAGGGACGCTTCTCCGCGAAGTCAGGCACCACATCCGCGCCAAAGGGCTCGCGCACGAGGAGCAGGTCGGCCAGAGACGCCGCGGCCACGCCGCCCGCGCCGACCCCGGCCAAGAACAGATAGGCTGTCACCAGCTCCCCGAACAACGCGCCCCCTTCGATTCCGTTTCCCGAAGTATGACACAAACGCTCGCCAATGTATATGACAATATGGGGCAGAAGCGAAAACCTATTCCACGCGCAGCATGCGGTAGCCGATGCCAACGTGGGTTTGGAGATAGACCGGGCTGGCAGGATCGGGCTCGATCTTTTTGCGCAAGGTGGCCATAAACACGCGCAGACTGGGCAGATCGCTCGTCAACGCCTGCCCCCATACCTCTTTCAGGATATAGTTGTGGGTGAGCACCTTGCCGGTATTGCGGGCCAAAAGCACCAGAAGCTTGTACTCGATGGGAGTCAGATGAATCTCGTCGTCGCCCCTCACGACAACCTTGGCATCGAAGTCGATGGCGAGGTCGCCATTGCGATACGTCTCTCCCGCCTCTTCCTCGGTCTCGTCGAAGGCGACGCGACGCAGCGCCACGCGCACTCGGGCAAGCAGCTCCGCAACCGAGAAGGGCTTTGTCAGGTAATCATCGGCCCCCGCATCAAGAGCCGTCACCTTATCGGCATCCTCCTGGCGCGCCGACAGAACGATGATTGGCACGCGCGACCACCCGCGCACCGCTCCGATGACCTCCGTCCCGTCGCGATCGGGCAGTCCCAAATCCAAAATGACGAGGTTGACATCCCTCGCGCACGTAAGGTCAGCGAGAGCCGCCGTAGCCGTGGATGCCTCGCGCGAACGATAGCCGTGCACGTCAAGGGCACACGTAACCAGATTGCGCACCGCCGGGTCATCCTCCACAACGAGGATAACGCCCTCATCTCTATCGCTCAACGTCCGCACTCCCTTCCTCGACGACGCCAACCGGAGCCTCTTCGCGCAGCTCTGCCGCGGGAAGAGCGAACGAGAACACGCAACCGTGCGGATAGGCATCGCGCAACACGATATCACTGCCGTGCGCCCTTAAGATAGAGCGGCAAAGCGAAAGACCCAGCCCCATTCCTCGACGCGCATCGCCCCCTTCGCCGTCCTCGCAGCCTGTGCCCACCCGTCCCCCGTGATAGAACAGATCGAACACGCGCGCTTGCTCGGCGGGAGGGATGCCCGGACCGTCATCGGCCACCGCGACAACCACCCTATCGCCGGAAGCGCTGCGCTCGCGATGCGCGGTGAGGCGAATGGACGACCCCGCGGGCGTGTAGGCGATGGCGTTGTTCAAAAGGTTCACCACCACCTGCACAATCAAACGTCCGTCCATCTGAGCCAGGAGAAACTCATCCTCGATCTCCACCGTCAGCCGATGCTCGCTCACAGAGCGACTGACATGGCGCAGCGCATCGGCCAGCACATCGGAAACCAGTTCGGGGGCGCGCGACACTTCGACGTCGCCATCGTCGAGCCGCGTCACCGACAGCAAATTTTCCACCAGATTGATCAGCCAATTCGCGTCCTCATGGATATCCGACGTCAAACGCTTCCTCTGCGCCTCGTCCAGGACATCCCCCGAGGCGAGCAACATATCGGCGTCGCCCGAGATGCTCGTGAGCGGCGTTCGCAAATCATGGGAAATGGCACGCAGCAGATTCGAGCGCAGCGCCTCCTTCTCGGCCTTGACGGCGAGGTTCTTCCGCTCGCTCGCCAGCGCCAGAGCCTCCGCCGCCTGACCGCATTCGTCAAGCAGCGCTACGAGCAGATTGCGCTCGAAGGAGCCGAAGTCGTCGTCGCCTTGCTCCATCACCAATCCCGCCACGCCGAACACGCGATCCTTCGAACGAATGGGAAGGTACAGGCAGCGCGCCTCGCGCAAGGTGTCCGTCGTTGCGCCGGCAGCCTCGCCATTGGCGGCGACCCACGACGCAACGGCCATCTCGCCCGGAGCCGCGAGATCCAGTTTCTCGGCGTCTCCCCCGCCGCTGCCGGGGACATCGAAGACCCGCGGCGGAAGGAGGCCGCCATGCGCCGCCCCATCGACCTGGTACATCACCACCGGCCGATCGAGAATCTTCACCACTTGGGCCGCCGCCGTCTCCAAACAAGCGCCGAGGCTCACGACCGCCTGGAACTCCCGACTGCTCTCCAAAAGCACCTCGGTACGGTAGGCCCGTCGCGCCGCCGTCGTCGCCTGACGCTTCAGCCGGATGGCCAGAGACGAGGCCCCCAATGTTCCTATCAGCAGAACCGTGAAGATGATGGGAGCCGATAGGCTATAGGCATGGAAGGTGTAGCGCGGCGCCGTGAAGAAGAAGTTGTAGGCCACGACACTGCCCAGCGCCACAAGCACGGCATACAGAAAACCATCCGCACGCGTGGCGAGCAGCAGCGCGACCAGCAGATAGGTCATGAGGATGATCGAGGGCGTAGGGCTTGCCAGCCACGCCACTTCCCCCAGCGCCGTCGCAACGGCTATCGCGAGAAGCGCTCGAAAAACATCGGAGGCCGTGAGGCGAAAGCTCGCGTAGGTGCGCAAACGCTCGAGCACCGAGGGGGCATCCACCGCGGGGACGGCCGTCACCATGGCCTCGGGAGCGGCCCGCATCAACCGCGACGCCACGTCCCCGCATCCGAGCAGGCCGATGCGACCGGGCATCGAGGGCACCACGATACGGCGAATACCCGCCGCTGCGGCGTAAAGGGCCACGGGCTGCACCGGATCGTCCCCCGTCAACGTGACGATGTGCGCACCCATCTCCTCCGCAAGGGCGATCGAGCGGGCAAGGGCCGCATCGCCTTTCGATCGCCCCTCCGCGCCCTCGCCGCCCGATTCGACCACAAGCGCCGTGCACGAGCCGCCAAACGCCTCGGCCATACCCGCTGCCGCGCGAATAACTCGCGGCGCCGCCGCATCGGCGGTCACCAGCACCAAAACGTCTTCGCCGCCAGCCGCATGAGGCACCGTAGCCGCAGAGGCGCGCGTGAGGCGGTCGGCAGCGCGACGCAGGGCAATTTCGCGCAGCGCCGCCAAATTCGATCGCGAGAAAAAGTGCGAGAGCGCCGACCCGATCCGCTCGGGCGCGTAGATTTTGCCCGAACGCAGGCGCTTGATGAGATCGGCAGGCTCCAAATCGACGACTTCGACCGAATCGGCCGCGTCGAAAACGCGGTCGGGGATCCGCTCGGAGGGCGCCACAGCCGTCACGGAGGCAATCTTGTCGTTAAGCCCCTCGAGATGCTGCACATTCACCGTCGTGTACACATCGATGCCCGCACGGAGCAGCTCTTCGACATCTTGATAGCGCTTGCGATGGCGGCACCCCGGCGCATTGGTATGCGCCAGCTCGTCTACCAGCACAACTTGGGGACGGCGCTTCAGGGTGGCGTCGAGGTCGAACTCGCGCAAAGCGACGTTTCGGTGCTTCACCGATTTCACGGGCAGCACCTCCAGGCCATCGAGCAAGGCAAGGGTGTCGGTGCGCGTGTGCGGCTCAACGTAGCCCACTACCACATCGACGCCCTCATCCTGGACACGATGCGCCTCGGCGAGCATGGCGAAGGTCTTTCCCACGCCGGCGGCATACCCGAAGAACACCTTGAGCCGGCCGCGCCCCTCGAAGCGCTCCGCCTCACCCGCTTCCTCTTCCTCCCGGATTCGCTGCAGGATGGCATCGGGGTCGCCGCGGCCGCCGCCGATCTCCCATCTCTCTCGAACTTCCGCCACGTCACTTGCCCTTTCGCGTCGTCCCAACAGCGCCCCTGCATCCTAGCACGCCCCATCCCTCAGCCGCATCTCATTCGCTATCCGTTTCCCTCAGGTTTTCTCCAAGCGCGCCAAGCCCCACTTACTCCAGCACGCCGTCGAGCATGAGGTTCACCTTCAGCACGTTCACCCGTGCTTCGCCGATAATGCCCAACAGGGGGTACTCGGTGCACTGAGCAATAATGGCGCGCACCTCTCTCTCGGGCCGTCCCGTTGCCGCAGCGATACGTTCCACCTGGTAATCGGCAGCGGCCGGCGAGATATGAGGATCGAAGCCCGACCCCGACACCGTCACCAAATCACTTGGAACGGGCTGCGCAGCACGGTCGGGATGGGCCGCCCGCACCTGCTGTATGCGCTCGTCCACCCGCGCGGCAAACTCGTCGCTCGCGGGACTGAGGTTCTCGGGGCTGTACCACAAAAGCGGCTGCCCCTCCGCATCGGAAAAGGAGCTGGCGTCGACCACCGTGGGCCGACCCCACAAATGGGTGTCGCTCCTAAAGGGCTGTCCCACCAACTCGCTGCCGTACTTCACCCCGTCGACCTCGATAATAGAGCCTGTCGCCTGGTACGGGAACGCTATAGCCGACAGCCCCGTCACAGCCCAGGGGTAAACGACCCCGCACAGCACACTTGCCGCGATAAACAACGCCAGGGCACTCGCGAAGCACCGCGTCATCATCTTTCCACTCATAATGCGTTCTTCCTGTTCTCGAAAATTGCCTTCACAGCGGTTCAAACGAAGGACGCCGCCATGTTGCGACCCGGATGCCTTTACGCAACGCCGACAAGTACCATGAGCGCATCGAGCGCCTTGATGGCCGCAAAGGGAACGATCACGCCGCCCAGGCCGTACACTGCCAAATTGCGCGCGAGCAAACGGTGCGGCGACGCCTCGCGGTACTTCACCCCGCGCAGCGCAAGCGGAATGAGCGCGACGATGATAAGAGCGTTGTATATGATGGCCGCAAGCATCGCCGAGGCGGGTGTGGCCAGATGCATGATGTTGAGCACCTCCAAACCCGGATAAAGGGGCACGAGCAGCGCCGGGATGACCGCGAAGTACTTTGCCAGGTCGTTGGCGATCGAAAACGCGGTGAGGCTGCCGCGGGTCATGAGCAGCTGCTTGCCGATACGCACGATTTCGATGAGCTTGGTGGGCGAGGAGTCCAGATCCACCATGTTGCCGGCCTCCTTGGCCGCCTGAGTGCCGGAGTTCATGGCCACGGCCACATCGGCTTGGGCCAGCGCCGGAGCGTCGTTGGTGCCGTCGCCTGTCATGGCGACCAGATGCCCCTCGGCCTGGTAGCGGCGGATGGCCGCAAGCTTCGCTTCGGGCGTGGCCTCGGCAATAAAGTCGTCAAGCCCCGCCTCAGCGGCGATGGCAGCGGCCGTGAGGGGGTTATCGCCCGTGACCATCACCGTTTTAATGCCCATGGCGCGCAAGTCGGCGAAGTTGTCGCGAATGCCCGACTTGATGATGTCCTTCAAGTGAATGACGCCGAGCACGCGCGCATCGCGCGCCACCACCAAAGGCGTCCCGCCCGATCGAGACACCTCCTCGGCCACGGCGGCCACCTCCGCGCCAAAGACGCCCCCGCGCGCTTCCACGTAAGCCCGCACGGCGTCGGCCGCACCCTTGCGAATCTCGTGACCCTCGAAATCCACACCGCTCATGCGCGTTTGGGCCGTGAAGGGAACCACCGCAAAGCCGGACTGCGCCAACTCGCGCTCGCGGATGCCGAAGCGCTCCTTGGCGAGCACCACCACGCTGCGTCCCTCGGGCGTCTCGTCGGCCAAGCTTGCCAGCTGAGCCGCATCGGCAAGTTCGCGCTCGCTAACGCCGCCAACGGGCAGAAAGGCCGCAGCCTGACGGTTGCCGAGCGTGATAGTGCCCGTTTTGTCGAGCAGGAGCACATCTACATCACCCGCCGCCTCGACGGCACGTCCGCTGGTGGCCAGCACATTGGCCGCATTCAGTCGGCTCATGCCGGCAATGCCGATAGCGGACAGCAGCGCGCCGATGGTGGTAGGCGCCAGGCACACGAACAACGCCACCAACGAGGTGATTCCCAGAGGATTTCCCGCGCCGTGCTGCGCGGCGGTAAACGCTCCGAACAGGTACAAGGACAGCGACACCGCAAGAAACACCAACGTCAGCGCGATGAGCAGCAGCTCGAGAGCCTGCTCGTTGGGGGTCTTTTTGCGCGCGGCCGACTCGACCATGGCGATCATCTTATCGAGAAAGCTCTGACCCGCCTCAGCGGTCACCCGCGCTACCAGCCAATCGGAGAGCACCGTCGTGCCTCCGGTAATCGACGACCGATCGCCGCCGCTCTCGCGCACGACCGGCGCCGATTCGCCGGTAATCGCGCTTTCGTCCACGCTTGCCGCCCCCATGATGACCTCGCCGTCGGCGGGCACCTGCTCGCCCGCGCGAACAAGGTACACCTGCCCCCGCTTCAACGTAGCCGATCCCACCGTGCGGCCTCGATCGGCAAGAAACGCCGACGGGTCTTCCATCGCGGCGGCATCAGCGAGGGCGGCGTTGTCTATGAGGCACGCCTCGACGTCGCGTTTGGCGGAGCGCAGCGCATCGGCCTGCGCCTTGCCGCGACCCTCGGCGAGCGACTCGGCAAAGTTTCCGAACAGCACCGTCGCCCACAGCACCACGCAAATTGCCGCAATGTAGCCCCACGGAGCGTCAGATATGCCCGCGAGCGCCAATGCAAGCAGCACGGTGGTCAAACAGGCCGACAGATACACCATGAGCATAACCGGATTTTGAGCCTGGCTGCGAAAGGACAGCTTGGCAAAAGCGTCGCGAATCGCTCGTTTCGTTTCCTTTTTCATAGCCCACGCACCTTACCTAGAACGCACCCATGAACTGCTCGGCCAGAGGTCCCAGCGCAAAAGCCGGAAGAAGGGAGAGCGCGCCGATGAGCACGATGATGACCAACAGCAGCACGGCGAACAAAGCGCTTGAGGTGGAAAGCCCGACCGCTCCCGTCGCCTGAACCTTGCGCTGCGCCAAATTCCCGGCGAGCACCAGCGCCGCAGCGAGCGGAGCCAGGCGGGCAAAGAGCATTTCCACCCCCAGCACCACGTTGATCAGCGGCGTGTTCGAGCTCAGACCGGAAAGGCCGCTGCCATTGTTTCCGCCGGCCGAAGTGGCCGCATACAGCAACTCGGTAAAACCGAAGGGAGCCGGAGTTCCCACCGCCGCCGCGCTGGCGGGGCTCATCACAAGCACCGATGCGGCAAGCAGGATGGCAAGCGCCGGCGCCACCACGATAACGACCGCCATGCGCATCTCGGCCGGACCCAGCTTCTTTCCCAGGTATTCAGGAGAGCGCCCTATCATCAAGCTCGCAACGAACACCGCCAACACCGTGAAGCCAAGCAGGCCCACCAACCCCGTGCCGACACCGCCGCCGACCACCTCGCCAAGTCCGATGAGCGCCAGCGGCACCAGCGTTCCGATAGGAGTCATGGCCTCGATTGATGCGTTGGCCGAACCGTTGGAAGTAGCGCTCGTGAGCGCCGTCCACGCCGCCGATTCGCCGACGCCGATACGACATTCCTTTCCCTCCATATTGCCAGCCGACTGGTCCAAGGCGCCCAGATACACTGCCCCATCGGCTGAAAGCTGGGGCGTGGCCGCCGTCTCGGCGGCGATAACGGAGAACAGGCCCGCCGCGAGAAGCGCGAGGACAACCGTCATGAGCGCGCGACTCTGCCGACGGTCGCCCACCATGCGCCCGAAAGCAAATACCAGAGCGAAGGGGATGAGCGGCATCGCCGCGCATTGGAGGAGATTCGTAAGCGGCGTGGGGTTCTCCAAAGCCGAGGCGGAATTCGCGCCGTTGAAGCCGCCGCCGTTAGTTCCCAGCTGCTTGATAGCCACCTGGGACGATTGCGGACCGAGCGGCACGACCGCCTCGGTCACCTCCTGCACCGCCGTCGGATCATCGGCATCGACGAGAGTCCCCTCGGCATCGACGCTTGCCGGCTCCAAAAGCTGCACCGTCTCGTAGCCCTGAAACGTCTGGGGGGATCCCTGCCACACTCCCACCAAAGCGAGCACCAGCGACAGGGGCAGCAGCACGTAGAGCACCGCGCGCACGACATCGACGAAGAAGTTCCCGAGCTTGCCGCCGTCCGAAGATGCCAGGCCCCTCAGCAACGCGAATGCCACCGCGATGCCGACGGCCGGCGAAAGGAAGTTCTGCACCGCCAGACCAACCGCCTGTGAGAAGTAGCTCAGATTCGTCTCACCGGCGATAGGCTGCCAATTGGTGTTCGTCACAAAGCTCGCCGTCATATTGAAGGCCGTATCGAGCGCAAGCCCCGGAAAGCCCTCGGGGTTCCAAGGCAGTGCGCCTTGGCAGATCAGCAGGATGAAGAGGCCGATAAAGCTTACCGCCGTAAAGGCGAGCGCACTGGCGAGAAAACGCCTCCAATCCATGCCATCGTCCTCGCGCGCGCCCACAAGACGGCACGCAGAGCGCTCGAGCGGGCCCAGCGCACGCCGAATGAGAAGGGGCCGACCTTCCATCACGTCAACCAAGTACCCCGAAAGCGGGAGGGCGCAGGCCGCGACGAGCGCCACCAGCACGCCCGCCTGCAGAAACTCCGACCCCGCGATCGCGCTCATCGCTGCTCACCGCCCCGCAGCAGCAAAACTGCCAAATACGCCATTGCGGCGAGCGCCAACACGCCCACGATAGGTGTCACCACGAACATGATCTTGCCCTTGTCTCTCAAGATCCCGCAGGACCGCTTGCCAACATCCGGGAGGCAACGCGCTTCGCGCGCAAGAGCACCACCCGATGAATGTCAGCATAATCAGCAAGGGCTAAAGACGCCGTTAAGGTTCATGCGCCCGCATTAAGACGGTATTAAGATTGCAGTCCGGCAGCTCGTCTCTGCGTCTGCGTCGCATCCGCCCCGCTATTCAGCTTTCAACGGATCCAGCGCGAGCGAGCTAGAAGCAACGGCGCCTCGAACGCTGGTGCACCGGACGCCGCTTCGGAGGTCATCGCCGATTTTCAACGCATGTTTGACGCAGCTCAAGCTATAATTCGCCCTGAAAGACACGTATGGCTTGTCCGGGCAAACGGCAAGCCGCAACAGCAAAGGAGCATTCGCATGAAGATCGCCATCCCCAGCGAAACCGACGCCGGCCTCGAGAGCATCCGCAGCGGGCACTTCGGCCATGCCGCGTACATGACCGTCGTCGAATTCGATGACGACATGAACATCGTCGGCGTCGAGTCGGTGAAGAACGCCGATCACGATGCCGTGGGTTGCGGCGGCGTGATCGACTTCGTCTCCGACATCGGCGTCGACGGCATTCTCACCGTGGGCATGGGCATGCCGCCGTTCACTCGCTTCACCAACGCCGGCATCAAGGTCTACTCCGACACCACCGAGCCCAACGTCGGTAACGTGGCCCGCCTGTTCGCGGAGGGCAAGGTCGCGCTCATGGACCCCGCCAACGCCTGCCGCCACTAGAAGCGGTCTCGGCCTGCAAAGGTCACGGGGCATTTGCCTCATCGCTCGCCCAGCCCGAAGAGTCGCTGAAAAGCCGACGGCTCTTCGGGCTTTTGTTTTGGGTTCGGCGCTCCGGGTCGCCGAGGGCAATCGGCAAACGCCCGAACCCTGACGCCCGGAACCGTTAGTACGGCACCTCCAAGTCGCCATGGGCCAAAGCGTCGGTGCTAAGCGGCGAGAACGCCCCGGCCCGATAGCGATCGAGCGCCACCTCGGCGATCATGCCGGCGTTGTCGCCGCAGGAGGCGAGCGGCGGCATCACGAGGCGCACGCCCTCCTCGGCGCACATCTGCTCGTAGGCGGCACGCAAGGTCGGATTGGCCGCCACACCGCCGCCGAGGCAGAAGGTGGGTGCCCCCGTCTCGCGCAGGGCCGTGCGAGCCTTGGCCACCTGCACGTCCACAACAGCCGCCGTGAAGCTCGCGCAGATGTCGGGCACATTGAGCTCGCGCCCGGCGGCGCGCTCGTTGTTGATGTAGGTGACCACGGCGGTCTTCAGGCCCGAGAGCGAGAAGCGCAAATCGCCCGAATGCAGCATGGCCCGGGGGAACGGAATGGCATCCGGGTCGCCCTCGGCGGCGAACTTCGAGACGACCGGGCCGCCGGGATACCCGAGACCCAGCGCCTTGGCCACCTTGTCGAAGGCCTCGCCCACCGCATCGTCGATCGTCGCGCCGAGCACGCGATAGTCGCCCCAGTCGGCCATATGCACGAGCAGAGTGTTGCCCCCGGACACGAGCGAGACCACCGCCGGCGGCGCGAAGTCCTCCAGCCCGATCTTGTTGGCGTACAGGTGCCCTTCCAAATGGTTCACCACGATGAAGGGGATGTCGGCGCCCCAGGTCGCGCCCTTGGCGAAGGCTACGCCCACCACGAGCGCGCCCACGAGTCCCGGTGCATAGGTGACAGCCACCGCGTCCAGATCGCGCCAGCGGAGACGAGAGCGCCCCAGGCTCGCCGCGGCAACGTCCAGCGCCTCGTCGCAGACGCCGCAGATGGCCTCGATGTGCTTGCGGCTGGCAATCTCGGGAACGACGCCGCCGAAGCGGGCGTGGAAATCCACCTGGGTCGCCACCACATCCGAGCGCAGCACTTCCCCGCCGTCGATGATTGCGGCGGCCGTCTCGTCGCAGGAAGACTCGATGGCCAGAATAAGAGGGCGACGCACCGCAGCTCCGTCGTCCTCGCGGCCGAGGGCGGCGCAAGAGGCGCCCCTACGGGGTTCGCCCGCAACGTCATCGTCGGACGCGTCCTCCCCGTAGGGGGCGACCTCGGTCGCCCCTGGGCCCGAAACATGGCCAGGCCGCGCGTCGGCCACCGCGCCGTTCGGAACCGCCGCTAGGGTGATGGTGGGCAGAGGCCCCTGCATGATGAGGGCATCCTCGCCGTCGGAGTAGTAGCGCGGGCGACGCCCCAACGCCTCGTAGCCGAGGGCCGCATACAGCGCTTGGGCCCCGGCGTTTCCGGTACGCACCTCCAACGAGCTCGTGCGTGCCCCCAGATTGCGGGCATCATCGGCCACGCGGGCGAGCAGAACCCGGGCGATGCCGTGGCGGCGCCACGCGGGATCGACGCCCACCTTCAGAATCTGCAGATCGCCGTCGACCACCC
>ERZ832522.3379-NODE-3379-length-17711-cov-3.408246_pt1 | contig 17711 bp, 15 predicted proteins | sample MGYA00519951_ERZ832522 | MGnify/ENA primary metagenome ERZ832522 (study PRJEB31850, sample SAMEA3708728) | human gut metagenome | biome: human gut; feature: human-associated habitat; material: faeces | place: China | collected 2014 ... | reverse complement strand
CGTCCTGCAGCCTCCGCAGGTACTTGTTGGCACTAGCCGATGTGAATTCCACGCGACCACCTCTTCCACACGCCGGCCATTCGATGGCATACACCATACCAGGCGCCAGCAGTCGCATTCACCAGTCCCACTAGTCCGATTTGAGATTGATACTTTTGAGCTTGCTGAGGCAACCCCGTTTGCAAAACTTCATTTAAGACTAGTAGCACTTACCTCTAGCAGACCCTTTCAACCCCTTTCAAACCCAGTGAAGACAGAGTGGTTCTTTTGGTCCTAGACATCATTTCGGCACCTGCCACACTGTATAATCTCCACACTGACGAGAGAGTAGGAGAGCATGGTCTCAGCTAGTTTAGACAACTTGAAAATTGGAGTTACGAATTCCTTGCGATTTTATGATTTAGGTCGTGAAATTTTTTTACGCGCCTCTTCTTCATTACCAAACTTCAAGCCACTCGATACAAATTCCACTTGGCCTAATTCCATTCAGGTTGTTGATTTTTTCTCAGGCGCAGGCGGCACGTCGCTGGGGTTCAACGCCCTTAATTCTCTAGGCAATATATTTCGCTTTCTCGGTGGATGCGACATCGATTCCACCTCCGCTGCCAGCTATAGCACCAATTTCGGAACACCACTTCAAAACAGAGACGTTATCGACATCGCAAAAGATGAGACCTCCATTATAAATTTTCTAAACGAACTTGCATACAGCAAATCGGAGCCTTCCGTTTTTATCGGGTGCGCACCGTGCCAAGGATTCACATCTCACAGAAAGCGCCATTGGGGCAAAGATGACGACAAGCGCAATGTCCTTGCCACCGCCTTCGCTCGTATTGTCGAAATTGCCCAACCAACAGCTTTCCTTATGGAAAATGTCCCCGAATTTCTTTCCAAGAAATACCGACCTTACTATTCAAGCTGCATCAACCTTCTTGAAAACGCTGGCTATACAGTCAAAAAATCGATTTACAACTCGGCTGCATTTGGAGTTCCTCAAGAAAGGTATAGGAGCATTATTATCGGCATGCGAAACGACTTTTGCCTCCCTGAAGATATTTACACATTTCCAGAGTACAGAACGGTGCGCAGCGCAATAGCAAACTTGCCTCCCCTTGCTGCAGGCGAATGCAGCGTCGATCCTTTGCACAGAGCAATTCGACACAAAGCATCTACCGTCGAAACAATCAAACTCGTACCACACGATGGAGGATATCTGCCAAAAGGAGCGGGCCCCGCATGCAGAGCGAGGACAAAAGGCTTTGCCGACATATACGGTCGATTGTCGTGGGACAAGCCCTCTATAACAATCACGCATTACGCCAGAAACCCAGCTAGTGGCCGCTTCGTCCATCCCGAGCAAGACCGTGGGCTGACAGCGCGCGAGGCAGCTCGGCTCCAGAGCTTTCCCGATGGATTTGAATTCTGCGGACGATCCGACGATATTTATCGACAGATAGGCGAAGCCGTACCTCCTCTTTTTGCCTGCGGAATCGCTTCGTTTGTTTTGGCAAATCTGGTCAAAGCGAATCTCACTAAAGATGAGCTGGCTAGTTCTAGGCCCTCCATCGAAGATCCGGTGAGTGATTCATTTTCCAGCGTTATCGCCGGCATGAAAGTCGGGAGAGCCTAATGCCGCCCTATTACTGCATAGACTGCTTCTCTGGTGCGGGCGGTCTCGCGCTTGGACTTTCTAGGGCCGGGATTAAGCCACTTCTAAGTTTCGACAATGACCCGCGCTGCATTGAATCATTTTCAATGAACAAAAAGTATTTCAAGCATGAAGCCATTTGCAGAGACATTCAAGGTCTACTCAATGGACGCCTTCTCGAACTCACCGGCCTCAAAAGAGGAGAACTTTTCCTTCTTGCGGGTGGCCCACCTTGTCAAGGATTCTCCGTTCAGCGTATCGGCGACGACAACGACCCCCGAAATCAGCTAGTCCTTCAATACGCACAGCTCGTTGAGGAGGTGCTGCCGAATTTCTTTCTGATGGAAAACGTATCCGGTATCCGCGGAAAACGCGGTGAGATGGTTCTTAGAGAGCTAGAAAACCGCTTAACTACTGTTGGTTACAAGATCCATGAAAAACTTCTTGACGCGCAAGACTATGGCGTTCCCCAGCGACGCAAAAGATTTGTTATCGTCGGGGAACGGCTTATTGATGGACGCTCCTGTTATCGTTTCCCTGAACCTATTCATCTTACGCGTACAGTACGTGACGCCATAGGCTCATTACCTGAACCTCCAGAAGACGGCTCCCCACATCCCTGCTTTCCTCTCCACCGCCGCGACAAGCTTTCTGATCTCAATAAAAAACGTCTCGCTTACTTGAAAGAAGGCCAAGGTAGAGATTCCCTGCCAGACGAGCTGCTTGCCGATTGTCATAAAGTATCGAGCTCTATTATTGGCCACAGAAATGTATATGGACGAATGAAGTGGGACGACGTCGCCCCAACCATTACTGCCCGGTTCGACAGTTTCACGCGAGGCCAGTTCGGTCATCCGACGCAATTACGAAGCATCAGCCTGCTAGAAGGCGCCTTATTGCAAACCTTTCCCATAGATTTTTCATTTTCTGGCAATAAGGTAGAAATTGCTCGCCAAATAGGCAACGCAGTCCCTCCGGCGCTTGCTGAGGCACTAGGGGAAAGCCTCATTGAATGCTTTGAAGCAAAAGTGAGATGATCTAGATGCAACTCGTTGATATAGTTAAAGACTATTTGCGCAGCCTTGAAAGTGAGTACCGCTGCGCGCTTTCCGACAAGCAGCACACGCCAGAACTGTCGTTCAGGATTAGCCTTCATACCCTCTTCGAGAGACTCGCCGATCTCTATGTGGGGCCGAATGAGGCCACCATCGTGCTCGAGCCAAAAAGCCAAAACCGCGTAGGACGCCCAGACTGGCGCATTCATAATGCTAAAACTCTTGGGATCTACGGATACGTTGAGGGAAAAGCCCTTTCTTTGGATCAATTCAATATCGCAGCTCATTCTGAGCAGTTTGAACGTTATCTTACCCTCGGACATAAGCTCGTAATTACTGATGGCATAGACTTCGCCTATCAGTTTCCCGGTGATCAAAGCATAACAGTTATTTCAATCGTCGACAAAAGTACGCTATCGCGTCGCACTTGGGCGTCTAATGGCGTTAACCCAGAATTTCAACTTTTTGCGCAAAAGTTCTTTTGCGAGCCCAATCCTACAATCTATCAAGAAGAAGAACTTATCTGTCAAATCGCTATACGAGCAAGATGCCTTGCCAACGAGATCGAGAAGTACAAAGGAATCGCAATAGATGAAGCGATGAACGCAGATGAACGCAGAAACATTTTATCAGTGACTCGGCTGCACAACGAGCTTTGCGGATCTGCGGATCTAAGTTTTCTCGCCGATAAGACTTTTGCAGAATATGTGGCGCAAGGAATCATATTTGACCTCTGGCACGCTCATCGTCGTCTCTGCAGTATTGATGACGACGCAATCGAAAAGAGGGAGAAGCTCAACAATTACGCCTTCGGCAAGGCAAATTTCTGCTCCGAAAACCGATTGTTGCGCGATTTGCTCCGTTCGGCATGCAGAGACGAAGAGGGTTTTATTCTTGAATGGATCAGAGAGTGCATCGACTATTTATCTTTCGTCCATGTGACTGACGAATTTCGAATCAGGCCCGACTACAGGAGGCTATACGAAACCTTCTTTCTCGAGTTCAACAGAGCGTCACGATTTGACTACGGTGCCTACTACACGCCAAAAGCAGTCGCCGCATGTCTTGTCACTCTCACTAACGTCGCCCTCAGCAAAGCCGCAGGCTCATCTTTGGTGGACAGCAATCTTGGCATGATACTTGATCCTTGCTTTGGCACAGGAAGTCTAATTGAATCTGCCCTCGAATCAGGGGTTGCGCCAACCAAAATCGCTGGTTTCGAAATCCTACCAGCACCATACGCGCTAGCGGAATACAGGCTCTGCTCTTCGGGGATCAGCGAATCTTCCCCGCAGCTGTTTCTCGTCAACACCCTTGGCGACGGCTTGTATTCTTATCGACTCGACAACTCATTGCGCGGACGAGAGCAAGCCGCTGCATCTTCTTTCCTTGAATCCAGCGAGATATCTGTCGTTCTCGGTAATCCACCATGTTCAGAATCCTTTAAGGCAGTCACCAAGGAGCACGAAACCAGGATAAACGAACTTGTCGATGAGCTTCGCCCGCAGAGGCGTAGAGCGCGAAGTAATTTGGAACGGCAAATGAACAACACATGGTTGCAGTTTTTCCGCTGGAGCTGCGACGCGCTCGAGAGAACGAATGGACCCTCAGCCCTCAGTTTGGTTTTACCGTCCAGCTTTTTGGAAGCAGATTCCTTCACCCCAGCGCGCCTTTACCTTCTGGATCATTTCGCAGAGATTTATGTTTTGGAAATAGATGGAGCAACAAGAAGCGGCATACGCGCAGATAATCTCTTCCGCACGCAACAAGGTCGCTGCATCATTGTCGCCGCGCGAAAGGATAAATCCTGTGTCGGCCATGGACTTGTTCGTCACTTTTCGGCCGTTAGCATGAGGCGTGATTCCAAAAATGCATATTTGTCCAATTTCTCGGATGGCTCGATTGACGACTTCTTTATTTTTGAGCCAAGTGAAACATCGGCCTATGCGTTTATCCCGTCGCTACCCTTCGACGAGAAAACCTATAGTCGATTCTGGCCATTAAAAAGCGACAACGAACCGGCTGTCTTCAAAAAAGTAATTTCCGGCATGAAGCTTTCGCCTATATCTCTTTTCGTTCACGCCAAACTGCCGATGCTGAGACGACGAACGCGCGAAATCGCGCAAAACGTAGGAGGTTCCAAAAAATGGTTCAAGGGATGGGATCGCGAGCCTAGTTCAGAGACGCTTGATCGTTTTTCCGCATATTGGAATGACGAAGGTACCGCAGACGATGACTTACTTCGAAACTCCTGCAAGCGCTACTCCCTTCGCCCATTTCTTACTGCCAGTGCACTCCTCGACGAAGCCCTGACAAAAGAGCTTGCGCGTGTGGGCGGTGGAGGAACTAGACTTCGCCCAGAGCTTTTTAGAGCGTTTTCAAAAGACGGCACATTTGGAATAGCAGTTTCGCCATCTCCCAAAGATCAACACGAAAACTTGAAGCAGTTTTCCTCCTTCTGCTGGCATTATCCCGACAACGACCTTTGTCGACGCGGAAGCGCTCGCATTTATTGCAATCAATTGTTTGATCGGAAGACTGGCAGGGAGATAGACAATGTGTCCGACGACTTAGTTCTCTCATTGCTGCGGACATTCGGTTATTCCGGAGAAGAACCTTTACGTGATACAGCCGTTTTTTACACTTATGCCATTCTTTGTTCGAGACTTTACCTCGACGCTTTCGAAGGCGCTTTGTATACAGTCTGCCGAACCGATCAAAGTCCGAGAATACCCTTCGTTGCCGACAGAGGCACTTATGACCGGATAGTTGCTTTAGGCAAACGCCTCGCCCTCCTCGAGAAGGATGACTACGAACCTGGAAATTTGCTTGGATTCGACTACGCTGCGCTTTCGGCAAGGTTGCCTGATTCGTTCAAGCTTCATCTCTCGGATGAAATGTTTAATCCTGAGGAGGGCACAGTCACCCTGTCTAGCCGCAATGGAGATGAACTTGTCGTCCCTTGCCCTCAAGAGATTTAAGACATAAGCATCGGCGGATATGATGTGATCAAAAATGCTTGGTTGAAATTCTATTCTTACGATTATACCCATTGCTATTTCGACAATGAAGATCTGGAAGATTTTCTTTCGTTGCTTAATCGCCTAGCAGAATACCTTCAGGTTCTTGACGAGCTCGACAATACGGTAAGAGATGTAATTTGCGGAAAAGCTCCGTTGATTCAACCAACAAACGCGACGGATTAGGTTGCATCCATTTTGATACACCTGCTGCCCCCGGGGGGGAGTCAATCCAACAGTACCCCGGCCAAATGAAAGGTTCCAGTACTCCAACAACGCCACCTCCTCTATATCTTAGTCTTCTATATCTTAGTTCTATCAAATAGGCCAGAGAAGCGAACGTCTCATGCACCCGGTTCAAGAGCTGAAGGAGGTTTGTAATTAACAATATCTAGCACGAACTCTCTAGCCTCATTCATTTTCGGCTCCACAGCCAAATCGTAGTTTTCCAATACGTAATAGACCCAATCCTTTTTATCCTTATTAATCGTTTTGTCGAAACACTCCATCTCTCCGCAAGGAACTACATACAGGCCGACACTTCTGCAGATCGCTTCGACACGCTCGTAGGCCGCAGGCTCGCACCCCTCGAAGCCGGCTTTTCCTATCTTCTTGACCATCTTCCATGCATCATTGCCATTAGAGGATTTTGCATTCATGCTATCGTAGATATCTTTCATGCCTCTCGAAAGAACCTCATCCCACCTTACTCCGCACGCTTCGATTAGGGGCCTAAAAACATGACCTGAATCCAGCAAATCAAAATCGCAGATCGCAACAACTGGCACATTAACAGCTTTTAGACCCCGAACGATATCTTTAGCACGCGTTTTACCGCCGCAGTGAGTAAAGAGTATGTCTGGTGCAATCTCACCTTTGCTCTCGAAAATCGCGTTCATGATTGCCTGATAAAAAAGGCAGTCATAATCGCTTTCACAAACAACAACCTTCTCGTGGAATAGTCCACTCAAAATATTCGAATAGCGCAGTATCGGATTGGTCCACAGTTCCCTAATTTTGCCATTCGCAAGAGGGCTCATTCTATTGACGTCATTTGAGCGATTGATCCTGACGATGGTAACGTTTTCACTATCTGCGTCGAGTAGCCCTTGAAGAAAATCTTCGCTGTGAGTCGAAATGATTAGCTGCCGATTTTCCGGATTATTTCGCGCAAACATCTTACCAAGTATTCTTGCTTGCGGTGGATGCAAAAACGCCTCGGGCTCGTCAATCAAAGTAATGCAGAATTCAGATGTAAAAGCATTAAGAAGAATGCTCGCGAAGCTACGCATGCCATCTCCTTGCTCTTGCAGTTTGGGCAACTTACCGACGATTTCGTAATACTCATCCTGCGTCTCAATTGTGTATTCAGTTTTAATTGGAGCTGTACCCACATGCAGAGAGATCGTCCGCAATTCGCTTCGATCAACAACAAGATCCTCCCCAAAAGCTTGCCGAAAATAATTCGACACCGATTTGGCAAGGCGCTCGCTTTTCATCATTTTGAAGATCGGATGCTCGGCTGCATTGGGATCATTCCTCGATAAACTATTTGACGCGACCAATCGCATCTCTGTGCTAATTCGTTTCACAAGCAATCGGCGCAGAACATCAGGGAGCTTCTGGTTGTTCCAATCATAGAGGAGCGAACCTCCGTCATAAGAACCACCACGGTCATAGGGCTCCAAGTATCCGTGCTCATTGACAAAGAAAAACTTTCGGAGAAAGGACTCGCCGATTGTTCCAGAGTAGGTGCATTCAAGTTGCTTAACCACAACTGATAGCTTTCTCTTCGATTCGTCAAAATAGTTCTCTATATCACGAAGCGCCTGACTTTTGCCGCTGTTGTTGGCTCCAGTAAATACAACGATGCTGCCGGGTTCGAGCTCTAGAGCTGTTCCATCATTGAAAGACATGCAACTTATAAGCACATTCGGATATTCATCGTTTCTCGCATCTTCTATGCTGGTTTCAACAACCACTGACATGCTCCTTCTTCACACTCGCATGCGGCTCAATAGCGACATCATACATTACCCAATCGGCAATCAACGCTTGACTGCAGACAGGGATGTCCTCTAATCGGATATCTTCCTCTATAGTTCGAGCCTGCTCCATATCTTCACCCCATCTCGATCACATCCCAAGCGACGCACCCACCGAAACGCCACCAAGCACGACCCCGTCAGCAGCATCGCTTCTCACACCGTTTTAAGCGAGCGCCAAATACTCGGATGTTCTTCTGCTGCAAATCAAGTATGCTATATTGGCGTTCGCATTCTTGATCTAGATCCCTCTAACATTAGCTTGATTCTCCGACACCGGTCGTATTAACTCTAAATAATGCCGTCCAAGCGAAGTGATGAAGAAAGAGTCGGAACGGCTTATCCTCTGGATCCTTGGCGGCTTGGGCAGCCTGGGATTCTTTTTATCCAACTGTTTCAGCAGCTCTGCTACTACCTCTTGAGTGGCTTCTAAATTCTTCTCCCTTTTCTCCTCATTTCTGCTGCCCAACAACCCCAGTCTACAAAGCTTTTCCCGAACGATTCTGTATTGGCCGTCATCAACGCCTTCCTCGGTAGTCAGCTTTAAGTAATCATCCTCTGGCTCAAATCCGGTGAGCGGGTTGCGGTAATGAAGCTTGAGCACACGAACATCGAGCATGCTCATCCTCGACAGATCATCAAAAAACGTCAGCACGAATGAATCGCTCGGGTTTTCCTGATCCATAAGATTCACAAAAGCGTTAACGCTTTGAAAAACCTTTTCGGATTCGTTCTCGTTGACCACACTGTCAAGAAAAGCATCCCTATAAGGCCCTTCAACGAACTTGCTTCGAACAACTGGCTCCAATGCATCCAGCCTGCCATTAACAACATCAGGGTTGGAAGCCAGTTCGTCTATTAGATATCTAACGTTCCTCTGCATTCTGTTCAAACGGTAGTTTACAACGAGGCTCAATGCGCCAGGTGCTACTGCACCCACAATACTGTCCGCAAGGATATTTGCGGCTCCCTGCAGGCCAGCCTCTCTCATCGCAGCCGCCAATACAGGAAGATTATCAAGGGCAACCTCTACGCTTGCCTCAACTGTAGCAGAAGTGGCATCAGCCGCTGTCTCTTTAGCTCTCTCCAATCCCACTTTGCTTGCACCTCCTTCACTCACAAAGAAAATTCGCATCCAAAAGCCACTGTCTGAGCGAGACGGAACTCTGCGAGCTCTCCCGCACAGGGTCAATGGCAGAAATCGAGTACATCCATAAGCTGATCATATCATCAAAGAAGGAGCCACTAACCCTTAAGCTGTCATCGCGTTCCTCGTGAGCTAGTGAGCTCCCTTGACCAAAACGAAACATCTTGCCGCTATAATCCCCTATGCCCTCGACCCTTGGGCGCACCCGATCGGAGAAGGAAGGTCCGCTATGACGCAAACCACCCAGTTCAAAGTCGCTGCCGTGCAGATGGCTCCCGTGCAGAACGACACCGATGCGACCATCGACAAGGTCGTCGGCTACATACGCGAGGCGGCTGACGCGGGCGCCAAGGTCATCGGGTTCCCTGAGGCCATCATTCCGGGATATCCCTGGTGGATCTGGATGGACGGCCCCATCCAGGGCATGGATTTGTTCTGCGAGCTGTATAGCCAGGCGGTGGAGATTCCCAGCGTGCAGGTCGCTCGCCTCTCCCAGGCGGCCCGCAACGCGGAGGCCTACGTCTGCGTGTCCGTCACCGAGAAGGACGGCGGCAGCCTGTACCTCACGCAGCTGTGGTTCGGGCCGTCCGGCGACCTTCTGGGCAAGCACCGCAAGATGAAGGCCACGTCCAACGAGATGACCGTGTGGGGCGACGGCGACGCCTCCATGATGCCCGTCTTCGCGACGGAGTACGGCAACCTGGGCGGCCTTCAGTGCTGGGAGCACTACATTCCGCACAACGTGGCCACCATGGCCGCCAAGAACGAGCAGGTACACGTCAGCGCGTGGCCCATCGGGATGCCCGACCCCTCGGCCTCCTTCGCCGACGAGCAGTGCGCCGTCGGTGCGCAGTACTACGCGCTCGCGACGGGGACGTTCACCTTGTGCGCCAGCCAAATCTGGACACCGGAGATGGAGGAGAAGCTCTGCCGCTCCGACGCGCAGCGCCAGGCGATGGCCTACGGTCACGGGTTCACGCGGATCATCAGCCCCACGGGGCAGGTCATCGCCAAGATGGAGCATGACGCGGAGGGCGTGCTCGTCGCTGACATCGATCTGGGGCTCATCCCGGTCGCCAAGTACTTCATGGATCCGGCCGGCCATTACTCCACGCCGGGCAACATGCAGCTTTTCGTGGACGCGAGCCGACAGAAGCCCGTGTTCATCCTCGGCGAGGAAGAGCCCGAGGGCCTCTCCTACGAGGACATCCAGTTCGAAGTTCAGTAGAATCTCGCCACCCGGAGGGTGCGGCCCGAGTCGTCTTCGCACGGCGCCGGGCCGCACCCTCTGCAATTCCGACTTCCTTGGGCGCCAGGGCGCCCTTCAGCGCAATCGCCGTCTCGTGTACTCGAGCAATTCAGAGAGAGAGAACCCCATGCAAACGATTTACTTTGCCGGTGGGTGCCTGTGGGGCGTGCAGGCGTTCGTCAAAACGCTGCCGGGGGTCGTCGCCACCGAGGCGGGGCGGGCGAACGGGGCCGGCGATAGCCTCCAGGGGCCCTACGACGGGTACGCCGAGTGCGTCAAGGCGACGTTCGACGAGGATCGCGTGACCGTGACCGAGCTGATGGGCTACTTCTTCGAGATCATCGACCCCTACAGCGTGAACGGGCAGGGCGCCGACGTCGGCGAGAAGTACCGCACCGGCGTCTACAGCGAGGATCCCTCCCACCTGCGCGAAGCAGAGGCCTACATCCGAGCGAGACCCGACCGCGACCGAATCCGTGTCGAGGTGCTGCCGCTTACCCGCTATATCCCAAGCGCCGAGGAGCACCAGGACCACCTGGACAAGTTCCCCGACGACTACTGTCACATCCCCAGGGCGCTCATGACGAAGTACCTTCCGAAAGAGTAGCCCCATAATGATGTTTACGCGATGCGGCAACTGACGGCGACCTCACCCCAAGCGGAGCAAAGACTCGTCGCGCAGAAAGTCGATGAGCCTCACATGGGTGATGCCGTTCCTGCTCGCGGTAACAGGATCCATCGAGACCACGTATTTGGGGTAGTTGTCGTCGATGGCCTCCAGCGCACCGAATTCGCGATCGATCGTCGCCTCGCTGGCCATCACATAGGCGACCTGGACATAGCAACGGCGCCCGTCTCTTTCGACAACAAAGTCTATCTCGCTCTTGTGTAGCTTCCCCACATACACTTGCATGCCGCGCGAGATCAGTTCGTTGTAGACCGCCGTCTCAACAATGCAGTTCCACTCATCTTTGACCCGATTCTTCCGAAGATGGAACAGCCCGAGATCACACACGTACTCTTTGGCCTCGAATCGCAGCTTCTTCTTTCCACGGATATCGTAGCGCTCCGCCCGTCCCACAACGTAGGCCTCTTCGATATAGCGAATGAGGTCGTAAACCGTTGGCGCAGACACCTTCCGAACCGAGTCGGTTAACTCGGTAGCGATATTATTGCCCGACACCGTCGACGACGAGTTGGCAATCAGATAATCCAAGACGTTTTCAAGGGTTGTTGCAGAGGATATCTTGTTGCGCTGAATGATATCTCGAAGCACGATGGAGTTGTACAAATTGTCGAGAACCACACGCCGCGACTCGGCCAACTCCTGTCCGCACACCAAGGGGAAACCTCCCCATGTCAGGTACTCATCCAGAAGCATCGACTCGTCCAAATGCCCTTCGAAAACACCCGGATGAAGCTGATCCTCTTTGAAGCAGCAGAATTCTCGGAAGTTGAACGGCATCACGTGAAACGACACCGTGCGACCACCCAGGCGCGTCGCAAGCTCGCCCGATAGCAGCTTCGAGTTCGACCCCGTCAAAAAGATGCTGACGTTGTCGGTTGTGTTGAACGAATTAACCACGAGCTCGAAATTGCGCACATTCTGAATCTCGTCGAAAAGCAGATAGGTTTTACGCTCGTCGGAGAGCTTCGGCTTGATGTAGCGGTAGAGCTTATCGGGATCGGTGAGCTCACGGTTGGCGTAGTCATCGAAATCGACGAACACAAGCGCATCCGGTTCCGCAGCGTCGAAATGTTCAGCACGGATTTCGACTGCTATCTGCTTCAGCAAGACAGATTTGCCGCACCGCCGCACCCCGGTAATGACTTTGATCAACTCGGAGTCGTAAAACGGGCGAATCCTCTCGAGATATTGCGTTCGCAGGATCACTCCGAGCTCCTTTCAATAGAATTAATTCTGCTTAATTCTATCATGTCCGTCTTGCATAGTATTAAATGCATTTGATTCCCTTATTGTCTAAGCGCAGACGACAGCAAGGAGTTCCCGGAAATGCAGATGAGTGTTCCGACCATTACTTCCACTCAAGTAATTTTAGCCGTCAGACATACAGACTAATAGCTAGATCTAGAAGCACAGAGGCAGAAGACGATTGCGATCGCTGGCGTATTGGTGAAATTCTTTTGGCTGGGATTGGCGATTTACCCCCAACCTCGGTGTGGCGATTTAAGCTTGGCTCAAACACCACCAAGTACGCTCGCAACAGCGTCGCGAAGACGCTGCCCTTGGCTTGCTAACATTAAATGCAGGAATTATTGAAATAAACCTAAGCAAAAAACAAAGCAAGACTTTTGCATCAAGTTGCTCGGAATAACCAATTTGCAGAGCCGTTCTCTATAGCAAGTCTTCAGTTCGAAATGATGGATTTTGAATTATCTCTTTAAGCTCACTAGGCACATACTCACTTCGCAATCGAGCGAATCCATCCTGCTCATAAAACATCGCTCGCCACTCAAGAAAGTTGTCCATGTTTCTTAATTCATGAATTGGAACGTAATATAAATCAGTTTTATTGGCCGAAAGGTACATTTCTCCGGAAATATCGAAACGATCCAACAGCTGAAGCATTCTCTCATCTAAAGCAGCCAATTCGTCCTGATGAAGGAAAACCCATTCACTCGCTAAATAATAAAAAGAGAGCATTGCGGGATAAATAGTTAAAAAACAGTTGGTTCCATCCATCGAGCTAATATCATGCCGTAACATCTTGTTCCATCCATGCCATTCGCACAGCGTGCTCGCTGAACAAGTAACGATGGCACGCAAATCTCCAATGACAAAACCAGTATATAGCTGACGATGATGCACTAGATAATTGCGAAGTCGTATCCAAAATCTATAACCCGGAACATTGTCAAATAAGTAGGATTGACACCGCTTATAGACTTCCAGCCTTTCGTCTTTCTGAAAGAAAAAAGATTCAGATATTTCAACAGCAGTTTTAAGCGATGATGCAAAATTGAATGCAAGCCTATTTGATTCCCTCAAAATATCACTGTAGCTAATTGATAACTCTATAGACTTTTCATACAGAGAAAAAGGTTCAATATAGCTCCGCAGATTATCTCCATTGCGATCTTGCATATATATCAAATCGCGCATCTTCCCAAATTGCTCTGCAAGTACTAGATCCTTTCGAAGCATTTTATATTCAGAACAACTTAATAAGCCCTTTTGGGTTAATTCATGAGTTCGGCGCCCGTCTTTTTCATGTATCTCGTCGTTTAAAACGAAATAATCCATACCATTACTCCCACTCAATAGTCGCGGGCGGCTTACTCGTGATGTCGTAGACCACTCGGTTCACGCCGGGAACCTCGGCCACGATGCGGCCGGAGATGCGGGCTAGCACGTCGTAGGGCAACCGCGCCCAGTCGGCGGTCATGGCATCCGAGCTTTCCACAGCACGCAGGATCACCGGGCGGGCGTAGGTGCGCTCGTCGCCCATGACGCCCACGGACTTGATGTCGGGCAGCACGGCGAAGTACTGCCAGACGCTGTGCTCGCTGTTGCGCTCGCCCGTCTCGGCAAAAAGGCGCTCGTTGTAGGCGTCCAGCTCCTCGCGCACGATGGCGTCAGCATTCTTCAACACCGTCAGCTTCTCCGCGTCCGCGTCGCCGATGATGCGGATGGCCAAACCCGGCCCCGGGAAGGGCTGGCGGTGCACGATGTAGTCGGGCAGCCCGAGCGCGGTGCCCAGCGCGCGCACCTCGTCCTTGAAGAAGTGATCCAAAGGCTCAATCAAATCGAAATGCACGCCCTCGGGGAACGGAATCAAATTATGATGCGACTTGATGGTGCTCGCCTTCCCGCCGGTCTTGCGCGCGCCGCTCTCGATGATGTCGGGGTAGATGGTGCCCTGGGCCAGATACTTCACCGGGCGCCCGTCCTGGGCCAGGTCCTCCGCCACGGCGAAGAACTCCTTCCAGAACTGCGTGCCGATGATGCGGCGCTTCTGTTCCGGGTCGGTCACGCCGCGCAGAAGCTCCAGGTAGCGCTCCTCGGCGTGCACGTGGATGAAGTCCACGTCGAACTGCTTCGTGAACACCTCTTCCACTTCCTCGGGCTCGCCCTTGCGCAGAAAGCCGTGGTTCACGAACACGCAGGTCAGCTGCTTGCCGATGGCGCGGGCGCACAACGCCGCCACCACCGATGAGTCCACGCCGCCCGAAAGGCCTAAAATGACGCGGTCGTCCCCCACTTCGGCGCGGATGGCCTCGATGGAGTCATCAATGATGGAGTCCATCGTCCAATCGGGCTCAAGCTCGCACACGCCGAACAGGAAGTTGCGCAGCATGGTCTGACCGAACTCGGTGTGGCGCACCTCGGGGTGGAACTGCGTGGCGAACAGGCGCCGCTCGGGGTATTCCATGGATGCCACCGGGCACACCTCGGTGCGCGACGTGATGGAGAAGCCCTCGGGCACGCGGCTCACGGCGTCGCGGTGGCTCATCCACACGGTCTGCTCGCCAGGGGTGCCGTCGAACAGCGCCGACTCGCCCGCCCGCGTGATGACTGCCGGGCCGTACTCGCCCTTCTCGGTGTGGCCCACTTCCCCGCCGAGCGCCACGGCCATGGCCTGCTGCCCGTAGCAGAAGCCGAGCACGGGAATGCCCAGGGCGAGAATCTCCGGGTCGATGGAAGGCGCGTCCTCCGCGTACACCGACGCCGGGCCGCCGGACAGGATGATGGCTGCCGGTGCGATAGCGCGCACCTCCTCGGCCGTGATGCCGCAGGGCACGATTTCGGAATACACGTGCAAATCGCGCACGCGACGGGCGATGAGCTGCCCGTACTGGGCGCCGAAATCGACGACGATGACTTTCTGTTCCGGGGTAGCGGACTCGGCCACAATGCCTCCTTGGGTCGCGAAATGTTCGAGGGCGATTTTACACCTCCCCGCACCCAGAGGTATTTCTGCGAGGTGAAATGTCGAGAAAGTGCGGAATGGGTGGAGGATAGGGAGATTAGGGCAGATCAAGGTCTGCCCCTACGGGCGGACAAGAGAGATGGCGGGATGCAGCGCCGGATGACCTACCGGAGATACTTCGCCCGCAGGGCCTGGCGCTTCTCGGGGCCGAAATCCAGGGCCTTAGCAAGGTAGGCATCGAAAGAGCCGTAGTTGGCGTTCACCGCCGCCATAGCGCAATCGTAGTAGTCGTTGTAGGCGTAGAACAGCGAGTCGATGTCCGCATCGAGCCCCTTCATGAGACCCAGCTTCTTGCTGATGGCGTCGACGATCCCCTCGGCGCGGTTGCGCGCGAACAAATTCGTGGCCAGGTAATCGGCGCGCACGTAGGCCTTGGGCACCCCGAGCGCCCGCTCCACGATAACCGCGCCCAGGCCAGCCCGGTCCTTGCCCTCGGAGCAGTGCCACAGGTACGCCCCGCCGTCGCCCTCCAAAAGCACCTCGAGAAACGACGTGTAGGCCTGCCGCCCCGCGTCGTCCAGCAAAATCTGGGGGTACATGCCCCGCACCAACTCGTGAGGACTGGCGTTGTAGCTGGCGAAGGTCTTCAAGTCCTGGGCCACGCCCGCGCCGTGAGTGATGCCGATAGTCTCGCCGGACAGCGCCGGGAAGTCGTAGAACACCACGCCTTCCATAAGCTCGCGGGGGTCGGGCTCCTTGTCGCGCTCGAGCTGGGTGCGGAAATCGATGGCGCCGGCCAGGTCGTAGTCGCCCACAAGCCGCGCCAGGTCCTGCTCGCTCGCCTTGTGAAGGCACCCGCTGCGGATGAGTTTCGCCGGCGCGATACGGCGTCCATCGGCGGCCGGCATGCCGCCCAAATCGCGCGTGTTGTGCAGCCCCTCGAAGGGGATGTGCCCGAACTCGGGGAACCCGGGAATGGGCTCGGGCATATCCAACGGCGAGGACTCTTCCTCGTCGACGCGCTTCTCTTCCGTGGTCATGGCCGCCTCCTGTCTCGGCGAGCGTGGGATGCGCCCGCATCGATATCTCCCGCTTATGGTAGAGCAGCGAAGGGCCGCCCGCTACAAGCAGACGGCCCTTGTCATCGTTTCGTCGCGACGAACGCGCCGACATCGGCAGCGTCGAACGCTCGGCCGCAGGTCTTCGTGCTCTCCCTAGGATGCCTTCGCGAAGGCGACCGACGAGGCCTCCACAGGACGCGCCGAATCGCGCATCCAATCGTTCATACTGCCGGCGTACAGATACAGCTTGCTGTAACCCGCCGACGCCAGGTAATCGCAGGCGATCTTGGCGTGCACGCCCATCTGGCAGTACACGACGACCGCGTCCTCGGGGAAAATGCCGTTGTCCTGGAACATCTCGGCCAGCTCCTCGGCCGGATCGTCCGAAGCGGCGGCCACATCGAGCCGAATATTGATAGCCGAGGGAATATGGGCCGTGTCATAGCGCAGCGGCGGTCGCACGTCCACGATGGGCATGCGTCCTATCTCGCGCTTCACGAAGTCGGCATCGACGATTTGGTAAGCCTTCATTGCAACACCTTTCAAAACTCGCATCGAGCACGATGGAGCAACTGCCGGCAAGCCAGCAGCCGCACGACAGCATACGGCAGCGGGCTCCATCGCATTTTCTGCTCTTTATGGTAGCCGCGCGCTCTCCTTCAATGGCGACGGAGCCGTTACGCTTCCCCCTCCGTTGTTCCTCCAAACGGGATCTTTTATTCCTCCCCTTGACAGATCGATGGCGGTGTTTATACTTATGAACAGTTGCTCATATGTTTAAAGTTTATAAGGAGTTGGAATGAGCGTACCAACTGTTATAGAAAAAGAAGCCGGCGAAGTCGTGGAAAATGCTCGCGCGTCGCTGGAGGCTTGCCCCTGCGGCTGCAATCGCGAGGCCACGGCCAATCTGTTTGCGGAGATGCCCGACGAGGAGCTGCTGTTCGACGTTGCCGACCTGTTCAAGGCCTTCTCCGACACCACCCGCATCAAGATCCTGTTCGCGCTCATGGGCGGCGGCCTGTCCGTCGGCGACATCACTGCCGTCGTCGGCTGCACCCAAAGCGCCGTGAGCCACCAGCTGCGCACGCTGAAGCAGGCGCGCCTCGTGAAGGCCACCCGCGACGGCAAAAACGTCATCTACGCCCTGTCCGACGACCACGTCTACACCATGCTCGCCCAGGGCATGACCCACGTGTGCGAGTAACCCTATCCCCCTTGCGATTCACCGAACCGCCCGCCACTATCGAGTGGGAACAACATTGAAAGGAACCATCATGCGCAAGTCATTCAAATTGGAAAACCTCGATTGCGCCAACTGCGCCGCGAAAATGGAAGCCGGCATCAACGAGCTGCCCGGCGTGAACAAAGCCACCATCAGCTTCATGACGAGCAAACTCATGATTGACGCGGACGCCGCCGATGCGCAGGCCCTGGCCGCCATCGTCGACGCCGCCCAGGCCGTCTGCACCAGCTACGAGAAAGACTGCCGCATCGTCCGTTAGCACCCGTCTTTCGAACCCGTAAGAGCAGCCTCTGAGCAGGGGGCGATGCTCGACGCGCAGTTCCGCAGCGAACGAAACAGCCCAGTGGGCTG
>ERZ832522.3362-NODE-3362-length-17773-cov-40.636133_pt1 | contig 17773 bp, 15 predicted proteins | sample MGYA00519951_ERZ832522 | MGnify/ENA primary metagenome ERZ832522 (study PRJEB31850, sample SAMEA3708728) | human gut metagenome | biome: human gut; feature: human-associated habitat; material: faeces | place: China | collected 2014 ... | reverse complement strand
CCATCAGCAAAAGGGGATGATAAGTTTATCACCACCGACTATTTGCAACAGTGCCGCATTTTCTATTGAAGGAAAAACTAGGACGTTTTCATTTGAGCTTGAAATTCCGTTCTTTGACACTACTGCATATTTGCGATTTGGAAGAACACCCATAGAGTCAAATGTTTTTCTTCCGACAAGGAGCCATTGATTATATGTGAGCGCTTTAAAGAGTAGTTGCTCACCTTTTACTGACCACGGGATATCAGGACCACTACCGATTACGCCATTTTCTGACACTGCAGAAATCAATGATATTTTCAATTTAACTCCCTTAATGGCTAACTTTGTTTTAGGGCGACTGCCCTGCTGCGTAACATCGTTGCTGCTCCATAACATCAAACATCGACCCACGGCGTAACGCGCTTGCTGCTTGGATGCCCGAGGCATAGACTGTACAAAAAAACAGTCATAACAAGCCATGAAAACCGCCACTGCGCCGTTACCACCGCTGCGTTCGGTCAAGGTTCTGGACCAGTTGCGTGAGCGCATACGCTACTTGCATTACAGTTTACGAACCGAACAGGCTTATGTCCACTGGGTTCGTGCCTTCATCCGTTTCCACGGTGTGCGTCACCCGGCAACCTTGGGCAGCAGCGAAGTCGAGGCATTTCTGTCCTGGCTGGCGAACGAGCGCAAGGTTTCGGTCTCCACGCATCGTCAGGCATTGGCGGCCTTGCTGTTCTTCTACGGCAAGGTGCTGTGCACGGATCTGCCCTGGCTTCAGGAGATCGGAAGACCTCGGCCGTCGCGGCGCTTGCCGGTGGTGCTGACCCCGGATGAAGTGGTTCGCATCCTCGGTTTTCTGGAAGGCGAGCATCGTTTGTTCGCCCAGCTTCTGTATGGAACGGGCATGCGGATCAGTGAGGGTTTGCAACTGCGGGTCAAGGATCTGGATTTCGATCACGGCACGATCATCGTGCGGGAGGGCAAGGGCTCCAAGGATCGGGCCTTGATGTTACCCGAGAGCTTGGCACCCAGCCTGCGCGAGCAGCTGTCGCGTGCACGGGCATGGTGGCTGAAGGACCAGGCCGAGGGCCGCAGCGGCGTTGCGCTTCCCGACGCCCTTGAGCGGAAGTATCCGCGCGCCGGGCATTCCTGGCCGTGGTTCTGGGTTTTTGCGCAGCACACGCATTCGACCGATCCACGGAGCGGTGTCGTGCGTCGCCATCACATGTATGACCAGACCTTTCAGCGCGCCTTCAAACGTGCCGTAGAACAAGCAGGCATCACGAAGCCCGCCACACCGCACACCCTCCGCCACTCGTTCGCGACGGCCTTGCTCCGCAGCGGTTACGACATTCGAACCGTGCAGGATCTGCTCGGCCATTCCGACGTCTCTACGACGATGATTTACACGCATGTGCTGAAAGTTGGCGGTGCCGGAGTGCGCTCACCGCTTGATGCGCTGCCGCCCCTCACTAGTGAGAGGTAGGGCAGCGCAAGTCAATCCTGGCGGATTCACTACCCCTGCGCGAAGGCCATCGGTGCCGCATCGAACGGCCGGTTGCGGAAAGTCCTCCCTGCGTCCGCTGATGGCCGGCAGCAGCCCGTCGTTGCCTGATGGATCCAACCCCTCCGCTGCTATAGTGCAGTCGGCTTCTGACGTTCAGTGCAGCCGTCTTCTGAAAACGACAATGGAGGTGGTAGCCGAGGGTGTGGAAACACCCGACTGCCTTGCGTGGTTGCGGCAGGCGGGTTGCGACACGGTGCAGGGTTTCCTGTTCGCCAGGCCGATGCCGGCGGCGGCCTTCGTCGGCTTCGTCAACCAATGGAGGAACACCACCATGAACGCCAATGAACCGAGCACCAGTTGCTGCGTGTGCTGCAAGGAAATCCCGCTCGATGCCGCCTTCACGCCGGAAGGGGCCGAGTACGTGGAGCATTTCTGCGGGCTGGAGTGCTATCAGCGCTTCCAGGCGCGGGCCAGCACTGCGACCGAAACCAGCGTCAAACCGGACGCTTGTGATTCGCCGCCGTCAGGTTGAGGCATACCCTAACCTGATGTCAGATGCCATGTGTAAATTGCGTCAGGATAGGATTGAATTTTGAATTTATTGACATATCTCGTTGAAGGTCATAGAGTCTTCCCTGACATTTTGCAGGGAATTCCATGACTGGACAGCGCATTGGGTATATCAGGGTCAGCACCTTCGACCAGAACCCGGAACGGCAACTGGAAGGCGTCAAGGTTGATCGCGCTTTTAGCGACAAGGCATCCGGCAAGGATGTCAAGCGTCCGCAACTGGAAGCGCTGATAAGCTTCGCCCGCACCGGCGACACCGTGGTGGTGCATAGCATGGATCGCCTGGCGCGCAATCTCGATGATTTGCGCCGGATCGTGCAAACGCTGACACAACGCGGCGTGCATATCGAATTCGTCAAGGAACACCTCAGTTTTACTGGCGAAGACTCTCCGATGGCGAACCTGATGCTCTCGGTGATGGGCGCGTTCGCCGAGTTCGAGCGCGCCCTGATCCGCGAGCGTCAGCGCGAGGGTATTGCGCTCGCCAAGCAACGCGGGGCTTACCGTGGCAGGAAGAAATCCCTGTCGTCTGAGCGTATTGCCGAACTGCGCCAACGTGTCGAGGCTGGCGAGCAAAAGACCAAGCTTGCTCGTGAATTCGGAATCAGTCGCGAAACCCTGTATCAAGGCACTGTTGCAAAGTTAGCGATGAGGCAGCCTTTTGTCTTATTCAAAGGCCTTACATTTCAAAAACTCTGCTTACCAGGCGCATTTCGCCCAGGGGATCACCATAATAAAATGCTGAGGCCTGGCCTTTGCGTAGTGCACGCATCACCTCAATACCTTTGATGGTGGCGTAAGCCGTCTTCATGGATTTAAATCCCAGCGTGGCGCCGATTATCCGTTTCAGTTTGCCATGATCGCATTCAATCACGTTGTTCCGGTACTTAATCTGTCGGTGTTCAACGTCAGACGGGCACCGGCCTTCGCGTTTGAGCAGAGCAAGCGCGCGACCATAGGCGGGCGCTTTATCCGTGTTGATGAATCGCGGGATCTGCCACTTCTTCACGTTGTTGAGGATTTTACCCAGAAACCGGTATGCAGCTTTGCTGTTACGACGGGAGGAGAGATAAAAATCGACAGTGCGGCCCCGGCTGTCGACGGCCCGGTACAGATACGCCCAGCGGCCATTGACCTTCACGTAGGTTTCATCCATGTGCCACGGGCAAAGATCGGAAGGGTTACGCCAGTACCAGCGCAGCCGTTTTTCCATTTCAGGCGCATAACGCTGAACCCAGCGGTAAATCGTGGAGTGATCGACATTCACTCCGCGTTCAGCCAGCATCTCCTGCAGCTCACGGTAACTGATGCCGTATTTGCAGTACCAGCGTACGGCCCACAGAATGATGTCACGCTGAAAATGCCGGCCTTTGAATGGGTTCATGTGCAGCTCCATCAGCAAAAGGGGATGATAAGTTTATCACCACCGACTATTTGCAACAGTGCCCTTCTAAGATGAGCTGCAAAAAATAGCGCCTACGGCCTCGGATGCGTCTTCGGCAAACCCGGCAATACTTAAATTTACGGGGTTTAGAAGGGTCCGCAGGATCTGAAAGCGCTTCCCTAAGGTATTCGCTAGAAGATATTTCGACCGGTATTCTGCGTCGATTCCAGGCAAATGCCTTTTCTTTCGGATGCCAAATAATATTGGCATGATTCGACTTATTTTCCAAGGAATGCAGTCCGCGCCCCCGGGATTTAAATCTTGGACGTCCTCCTTTTCCAAAGAGGTATCTTTCGACGGATCTCCAGACACGAGAGCCAATTGCTTCAGCAACTTCTACGCCTAGAATGCATTCGTTTTTCACTCTTTTTGCGCCGGGATCTGTTTTTCGGACAAACCGCTTGGCTCCATTCCTGTGGCCGTTGGCTATCTTGCCAAGGCTGAATTCCGTAAGACCGAAAGAGAACCTGATTTCAGCGAGTTTTCTAGAGCGTTCTTTTCCCTTTGGCAACAGTATTGCCTCCCGCCACTCCCGAGAATTACGCATTCGCTCTAAACGACCGAGCGCGGTATGCAGGGTGGCGTTGTATAAGGACAAGGCGAAGTCAAATTTCCGGTTTAGGAATCGAACCACATCATCGCTGTCCTTAATTGGCAATTCAAGAACGAAAACTTGTGTGCTCATACGGCTCCATTATGGTTCTCCGGCTTTTTCTGAACAATCACGTCTTTGGATAACTGCTTTCTTATTCTTGCCTTAGTGGAACAGGATATTTTTACTAGTAAAACACTAGTAAAAGTAAATATGAGTTTTTCCCCGTCGAAGTTTCGATTTTCTTGAAGCTGCGGCGTGCTTCCATACATGCGAGTGAGCATAAGATTTACTAGTAAAACGCTAGTAAAAAATATTAGGGAAATTGCTTAAGGGCGGAAAAGACATCCAATGGGCGGTTTCTTTTCGCCAAGAGAAGCCTTGGTTCAAATCATTCCAGGTGTCTTCAGTGGCGTTTACAGTATTCAAAAAATGAGTGTTATCTAGGAGAATGTAATGAGCGAAAACTTCACAAAGCTTGTCGAGTCATTTTACGGATCGACGATAGGAAACGTTCGGAGCCCGGTTTGGATGTGCGGTTTGGAATGGGGAGGAGGTTACGACTCGAAAATTCCAATTCTAGAAAGCGAGTTGGAACCTTATGGTCTTGAGGATATTCAAACAACTTCCTTGCAAGACTTTATCGATAATTTTTGGGCATCAGGCAGTCCGTTTTGTCGAAATACGATGAAGATTCTATGCGAGTTGTACAACTGCACAGAGCCTGAGACGGAAGCCTCTTACGACCAGGATTGGGAACCTTGGGAAGAGCTGGGAATCGTAGGCGTTAATGGTCTGGCTTTAATCCTGAATGCGTTTCCTATTTCGTTTGAAAACCGGAGAGTGTCAGGAAAGAAGTGGAATGAATACAAAGTTCGCACAACTAAAGACGAACGCAATCCTATCCTGCTTAGCGAATGGACAGGACTTAAAAATTTTGATGAATACATAAAATTTGTTGTAAAGCATCGATCGAAAATTTATTCGAATGAACGCAAACTTCGTAAACCAAAGTTGATCATTTGCTTTGGAAAACAGTCTCTGGATACCTTCCTTGATTTATGGGACGTTGAAAGCAGGACTCCATCCTTAGCGTTTAATTTTGACGATCCTTTTAATCCGGATTTTGAATCCAAGAGCCATCCCAATTGCTTTGCATACTGGACTGACGAGACCTTGGTTGCAGTCGTTCCTTTTCCCGGAGGCCCGAACGGGATAAAGAGTAAGCCGAGAATAACGAACGTAAGCACGTGGCTATACAACGCTGTCGCTAAAAGATATGGCCCAAATTGGCTCGACATTCCAAATATTGTAGTTTCCGAAAAAACGGAGGAAGTTTCTATCCAATCTGAAGTTCTTTCGGAGACGAGGCTATTTCAGGATCTTGTTAATCAGCAATTAGCATGCTTAGAGAGATTGAAGGGGGCCGCGGCCAAATTGCCGGATTCTTGGTATTCAACAGAAGACGGACAGAAACAATTAGAGTCTTTAAAAGAAACTCTGTTACGCGATTATTTTCATGAGTTTGATGCACTGAGGAAAAACCTTAAAGATCAACAAGATCAGAAGAGAAAAGAAACTCTTGAAAAGCTTCGCTAATCAACGGCTTCAGTGATAAGTTTCAGTGGTCTTTTACGCTTAGTTGACCGATTCTCACTGAGGCCGAATTTCTAATTCTCGAAAAGAAAAGTGGTTGCAGCACTGTCAAAAAGCAGGTTTTATTTCCGAGCTTCCTATTTCTTGGATTTCTCGAACTGCTCAACCACTTCAAGCATATCTTTTGACAAGTAAGATTTTGCGCGGCTGGTCATTCCCAGAGGTATTTCGTATTGCGCCTCTGCCAGGGAGCCTACGATTGCGCCCATAGTGTCAGAGTCCCCGCCATATGAGACGGCAAGGCGAACCGCATCCTCAAAACTAGTGGCGAGAGAGGCTAAATGCAAGGCTAAAGGAACGCAGCTCTGGCAACTTCCGTCGAAAACGCCTCTTCTAGGTAAATTCAAAAAAGCGTCCGAGCCATAGAACTCTTTTGCAACCTGTTCAAAGATTGAGGGAGATTTAATTTTTTCTGTCCGCATCCTAAAAATAGCTGTCGCGGCAGCAACTGCTCCTTTAATACCTTCCGGATGATTATGCGTAATGGCTGCAGATAACTCCGCTTGTTTTCTTACTTCGTTTTCACAACCGAACAGCCACCCGATCGGACTTACTCTCATGGCCGAGCCATTGCCGAAACTATTGTAAGGACGAGGATCTCGACGCTTAAACCAGTTGAAAAAATACTCACCGTATCCACCCATTGGATAGGGATATTTTCGGCACCACGTCCGCAGAGAGGTTTGATAATCAGTGCAGCTTAGGATTGCGTCAGCTACCGCAATCGTACAAACCGTGTCGTCAGTGAAACTCGATCCATGAGCAAACATTGGAAAGTTGTAGTCCGACGTGTTGTTGAATTCGTATGTGCTTCCGGCAATGTCGCCGATGATTGCGCCGATCATGGTTCCCCTGTTATTCAGATCTAGTAAAACTCATAACTATGAGAAATTCCCCGTTTATTCTAACTTCAAATTTTTGAGGTCAAGAAGCTTCTTAACTCATTGACTATCTTCAATTTCGACTGCTAAATTTATCTTGACTGTACAGTCTGAGCCTCGCGTAGTGAGCTCCCCGCCATTGTGCGGGCCGGAAGCTCGAGAGCTAAGGTTGGAAGGCGCGCGAATAATACCGGATACAGGGGGTTCATACTCTGTATCCGGGGCCTACACCATCCCTGATTTACTAGTGTTTTACTAGTAAAAATCAACAACTACAAGAAACTTCCTTCAGCCCTGTTCTTGGCTGAGATACCGTCTCACCCTGAATTTCTAGGCAGTTGCCGGAGATATTTTTATCCGGCTCAACAAGCATCTGTTTTAGGTAAGGCCACGGACCATTTCAGAGGATAATTTTCTTTGTTTTTAGAAGGGTCAGTCGCCCGACATACCTCGTCCCAGCAAAAAAATAATAACGTATTGACGATTACCTCTTCCTTCAGCTAGATTGACCTTGACTCTAGAGTCAGTCCTTGGACTGTGCGTAGTGATTACTCCCTCTTATGAGGGACCAGACGATCGAGAGCTAAATATTGAAAGGCGCGCATTTGTATCCGTACTTGGGCCTTCAACCTCAGGTACGGGATTCCGAGGGCGGAGAACGGGGAGCGTCTTTGGCGCGCCCCGTTTCTCTTTAAAACTGGCTTAGATAAGACTTCCTAGCGTCTACATCATCTATTTTTACTAGTAAAACACTAGTAAAAATATCATTCTTTTTTTAACCGTCATAGTTTTCCACCCTTTTGTATACTGGCGGAATCAGGTTTATTTCTTTCCGTTTATCTGATCCTTAAAGCGGCTGAGGAGTGCGAATCCTTAGCCGTTTTGCTTTGGTTTTATCTCGACGATTGCGGGAACTCCAAAACAAACCTCAAACCCTTTCCCGAAAAATGAATAAACCGGACAAGTGAAAGCCAGCTCGATTGTCTGGAGAGAGTTTCAAAAGAATCTCCGGATGGATAAAACTCTAAAACTTTAAGCAAGGCACCCACTTCAAAACGGAGAAGGAATGCGCTTCCTGAAAACGATCGCAAAATTTCTGCACAGATACCGTCATACCTCAGGGGACACTTCTAAGTTACTCTAAAGATAGTTTTTGACCGCTAATTTTTACTAGTAAAAATAATCAACTATGAGAAATTCCCCGTTATTGTTTTTCCTTGTTGATGGAATAACTCTTATTCGATCTGCAGAACTATTTACAGAGATTTCCTAATTAATAGATAAGGAGACGCACCAGGTCCGCTTTTTAGTTTGCTAATTATTTTTTTTCTAGTAAAGAAATCAACTATGAGATATTCCCCGCTCTTTTGAAAGAGCGTTTTTTCTTTTAAATTTCGAAGCGCTCTCGGCAAAAGTTTTTGTACAGCGTACTTAACTGACAGATAAGGAGATGCACCAGTTCCATCCGTTGCTTGCTAAGTTTTTACTAGTGTTTTACTAGTAAAAACAAACTTATTTTCTTCAAAAGAAAAAGAACCAAAAAGAAAATAACGTAGTTAATTCACAGTTAAAACAAACGAATAACAAAACAAGAAACAACCACTGTCTTGAAATCAGAACAACTCAAAGACGCTCACGTTCAACACAAGAGTTTTCTCCGCTACGCAGGAAAACTCTGTGCAGAACGCTCGCCGAGTTGTTTCCGATTTCAAGCAATACAAAAATCTTTTAGCTCCGGCAAACGAAGAAAAGGCCGATACGACTTCAACACAAGAGTTTTCTCCGCTAACGCAGGAAAACTCTGTGCAGAAGTCTGCATCCCTGCTGAAATCAGAACAACTCAAAACACTCACGTTCAACACAAGAGTTTTCTCCGCTGACGCAGGAAAACTCTGTGCAGAACGTTCGCTGAGTTGTTTCCGATTTCAGCAACCATCCACACATCTCTTTTTTAGAAAAAAAGACTCCGGCTTCGCCACTAGATAAGGAGACGCACCAGGTCAGGGGGTAATTTCCTTTGCATATCTGCGCACTACACGTTCGTTGAGCTTCAGCTGTTCTGCAATGGCCCGGATGCTCAAGCCTTCTTTTTTCAATCTTGCGATCGCCTCAAGATTGAAGCGCTTCTGTTCTGAGCGCTGCTTGTCATACTCTTCCCTAGAAACCGTCCCTTGCGCTCTGCGGCGCTTCATTGATCGTTCGGCGTCCTTCTTTCGACGCGTAGCTGTATCGACGATGGTTTTGTTGCTGCGAATCTCTTCTTCCGTGATACCGAGTTTTTCAATGATCGTTTCATTTTTGGGAGTATAAATCGCCGGATATTCACGACCGTTAAACATGACCGTTTCGCCGTTCGTATAAGCCTTTATTTTTGCGTACAGTGTAGAAAACTCACTGTTGGAGTATCTAAATCCCGGGTCGATCATGAAAGCGATCTTTCGTACTTCGTGATAGAAGTTCAACGGTGTCAGCTGATGAGAGAGCGCAAGAAACGAAGCCGTATAGAGAAGCCAGTTCATGCGATTTCCTGCAGCAATCCCTCCGCGGGCTTGGATGATATTCAGAAGATCATCGGCCCGAGCAAAATTGAGCGTGTTCAGGTTGAATGCCTCTAATCCTTTTAAAATGGGCTTTTGAGCGCGTTTTGAAAATTCCTCAAGGATCGTATCACTCGAGATGAGTTCGTCTCTCCTGAACTCAAATAGCGCGTTGCAGAGGTCTTCAAAGTTATACCGAACGGGACCGTCTATATCAGAATTCACAAAGACTGCTCTGACCAAACGTCCGGACCGCGTATTCGTCGTGTGCAGGACGCGCAGGACTCGGGCTGCGTCTAAGGCATTGGCATCCGCTCCGTAGGGTGCCAGTCGCCTGCAAATCTTCTGCTGCGCGAGATTCCATCTGGGAAGGGCAGCACGCGGGATGTTGTAGGAAAGAAGCCACTTAATCTGAAGGCCTCGGCCGCTAAAGACAATTAGGCTTGGAATTGGGATTCCGACCTCTTGGCAGATCCGAACGAAGTGGTTTGCAGCCTCTTCCGGAGTCTTGTTTTTTCCCCAATCGGTTTTGTAGTAATCAAGGTCAAGAAACAGGGAACTAATACCGGAAAGGCACACAATCCGGCGTGACGGCACAAAAAACGTTGATTGAGAAATCCAAGTATCTGCTTTAACGTCGAGATGATCGATGACCCAATCCATCTTCTCAACGGGAAAGCAAAACTGCTTTTTTTGAGCGGTATCAGATCTGGCGCTCAGAAGCGCGAAATAAGCGTCCTTCTTGCAGTTTTGCTGCAGGAAAGAAATCTCTTCTTTCGGGAAGAGCAAGTCGGTTTCGACTTTCCGCGGCCCAACGGCCGAACTAAATTCGGTATAATACATTCTTGACTCTGTTGGTCAGGTTTCCAATCTGACCAGTTCCAGTTGGAAAGCCAAGCTTTCCAAGCATGCGCAAGGGTTGCCGCCCTTTCGCGTTAAAAATTCAAAAAGGACCGGAAAGTTCCAAGTTTCCGGTCCTTTTTCCTTATGGGCAATTCTACTTTAATTTGCGCGATTTCCTTACAATTTCCTCAAAACAACAGGTATTTACAAAATAACCCCTGTTGTCTCAAGGGGCCATTTTTGTTACAATTTACTAGTAATTTACTAGTCTTTTACTAGTAATTTACTAGTGTTTTACTAGTCTTTTACTAGTAATTTACTAGTAAATATTATCGTTTTCCCTAGGTACAGCGCCTTTCTTGAGTTGCTGCTGAATCCACATGTTCAAAAGTGCTGCACGAGTCATTCCCAGGTCTGCTGCAACTTCATTCACACGGTCCAGATCGTCCGGATTCATCGTTAGTGTAATAACGACCTTTTTCCCTTTGAGTTTGTACTTGCGCTTGGCGCCGTCCGGGGCGGATTCGATGAAGTCCTGAACTTCCTTTGAGTTGAAATCAACGGCTTTCTTCTCAGGCTTCGGCTTGAGCTGCTCCTCGAACTGCGAAGCAACCTTGGGTAACTTTGCGATAGACATGTCTTACTGCTCCTTCGCGTTGGCCTCTTCTTCTTCGTCCCCGAATACAGCTTTAACAAGATCTTTGACCTCTTTCACTGCTTTAGGATCTCTCGTCTTCAGCTCATCAACGCCCAGACCGTATCCGGAAGAGGTTGCAAAAGCTTTTCTTCTGCCCAGCGGGCAGTTCAGGAACTTCATGGTCGGGTAGTCCTGAAGCGCTTCTTCCGCTTCTTTGTTGTCGACGCTATTCGGGTCGGCGCTGTTTAAGAGGGCGTATGCAGGGAATTCGCCTCGCATACTCTGAACTTCCTCTAACAAAGTGTGCATTTTCGGGAGAGCCCAGCTATCAAAACTGCGGGGCTGGAAGGGGATCAGCAAAAGATCGCAAAGCATCATGGCAGCACGCATCGTTGTCGCATCAAAGCCGCCTACGTCGATGATCACAGTATCGAACTGGTCACTTAATTTTCTGACGTTAAATTGAAGGGATTTTCCATCCGAGTAAGTCGCAAAGGGAACTTCCTTTTTGCCTTTTTGTTCAAGTCTTAAAGACAAAGCAAGAGCACCTGTCTGCTGCCGGTCTCCGTCGACAAACCAAACCTTTTTACCCTGACGGGCGCGGGCAATTGCGAGCTGCAGTGCAACCGTTGTTTTTCCTGTGCCGCCTTTTGTATTGCAGACAGCGATGATTCGTGGTGCCGCCATAAATCCTCCGGATTTTTTACTAGTGAAACACTAGTAATTTGTTAGTGACTATAGTAGGTATAGCAAAAGTTATGGCCATCATTTTACTAGTAATTTACTAGTAAAATCGAGAAGAAAAATATTAGGGGGAACGATGGGCGATTCATTCCAGTTTTACCTCGATCTTTTACTGATTTGGCTGCTGCTGATCGATGTCTGCGTGCTGGCTGCGAACGTAATTAACCGGTACACAAAGGAACCGAGCCGATACGGTGAGCGATCCTTTATGAAGTATTGCGTTGCTGCTTTAGTTGCGCTCTTCGTTGCTGTTGTTTTGTATTCGTTCCTTCATCCGGAGGTGCGTCGCCCAATTATCGAAATCAAGCAGTTTTTCTCGTTACTCGATAAATCTATTCCGGTCTCTCACCTGACTATCACGATCGCGGCGATCTGCTGCGCGCTGATCCCGTTTGTTCGCCTGGTTAAAAAATTGCAACGCAGTCAGCTAAAAGAACGCGCTACCAGAGACTACCAAGCGAAGAAAATTAAGACGCTGGAAGCCAATGTTCGAATTCTGAAATCTCAGCTCAAGTCCAATAACCGAAAACTAAAAGTGTTGGAGTACCTAGCGGAAAAACATGGAATTTCGGTCAATGAAATCGATGAGGAAACAAAAAAACAGAGAAACGAAAAAGGCGGATAACTCTCTAACGCTTAAAGCTCAAAATAGAACATTAATAAACTTTTTTCACTTATAAATGAAAAAAGTTTAGACTATTCTCATTTATAAGTGAAAAAAGCATGACTTTCATTCCAAGACGGATCTCTTCAAGCATTTTGAGAGTCCCAAAAAATAAAGCTGTCGAGCTGTTCGGAATGCGCCAAGTCGGAAAAACTACGCTTCTGGAACACCTTTTCAAAAACTATCGAACGGCCTGGTATACGGGAGACAGTCCCGATGACGTAAGAATTCTTACTTCGCTGCCGTCTGCAAACGAACTTCGGACTCTTATCGCAAACTATGAATTCATCGTGATTGATGAAGCTCAGAGAATTCCCTCTATCGGTTTGCTCATCAAGCGATTCGTAGACTTAAAGACGGATTGCCAGTTAATCGTTACCGGGTCGAGTTCTCTTGACCTTGCCGGAGGAACTTTTGAATCGGCTGCAGGCCGCTTTCGAGCGTACCAGTTATGGCCTTTTTCTGCTCAGGAATTAGCGGATAGTTCCTCTTGGATTGATGAAATACGAAGTCTCTCGGACAGACTCGTATACGGCTCTTTTCCTTTTGTTATTGACGATCCTGAACAAGCGAAAGAGGATCTTGTTTCCTACGCTATCTCCACAGCCTTCAAAGACATCTATTCTCTCTCCGGAATTAGAGATCATAGGGCTTTTGATAATTTGGTCTACCTCCTAGCTCATAACATCGGGAATCTGATCACGGTCTCTTCGCTTGGAAGAGAGTGCGGTTTGAGCTCTACAGCCATCGAGAATTACTTAACGCTCTTAGAGCAGAGCTTCATCATCAAAATTCTTCCGTCCTACGCAAAGAATCTCGCCAACGAGTTAAAAAAATCCAAAAAAATCTATTTCTGCGATCTCGGACTTCGTAACGCAATCCTTCGTCGTTTTACTCCGTTCGGCGCGAGACCTCCGGAAGAGCAAGGCGCACTGTTCGAGAATTACTTCGTCATGGAACGCATAAAGAAGTGTTCTTACGACAGTCGGTTTACGCAGCATTATTTTTGGAGAACGAAAAACGCAAACGAGATCGACTTAATCGAAGTGACGGATGACAACATAGAAGCATTCGAAATCAAATTATCTCAACCGAAAGCGAAAGTTCCTCCGTCGTTTAGAGAAGCGTATCCGGATGCTCTCTTCCATACGGTGAACAGAGATAATTTCTATAAATACTTGGAGTCTCCGTCCGGATAAAGGGCTGAAAACTTGGTCGGTCTTCGCTGAAAAGTACAAGATATCTTTTGATGAAGTGAGCAGAATCATGAGGATCAATGCTCAATCAAAGAAAATCTAGGAACCAATAACGACAGGGATTTTGAGGCCTATTACTAGTGTTTTACTAGTAAAGTGTGACTCAATAAATTACTAGTAAAACACTAGTAATTTTGAGAACTCAAAGAGAGCCTAGACCACAATCTAAACACAATTTAGTATTGTTCTCAAAACGTAGCGAATATCTGCGGGTTAGATATGGATTCAAAAAGGAAAATTTCGGAAGATGTTTCGGAAAATACATCCTCTGACCAAAGTCAAAGTCGTGCTTTAACAACGCCGAAGAAAGAACTGCTTCCCGAGCAAAAAGCGAGAGTGTGGATCGATCGCGAGCTTGAGGAAGCCGGCTGGAAAGTAGTAGATCGCAGTGAATACACGCCGGATCTGGAAGCCGCAGCGATTCGTGAAGTTCTGATGACCGGAAATAAAGAAGCCGACTACATCCTCATGCTTGGCGGCAAGGCTGTTGCCGTCGTAGAGGCGAAGAAGTCTGATATTCCTCTAGACGACCCGCACCTCATTCAACAGGCAGAAGGCTACACAACCCGACTTCTAAAATGGTTCCCTGCTTTTGAGAAACCCTTAAAGCTTGTCTACGTTTCTAACGGCAAAGAAATCGCTTTCCGGGATTTCCACGTACCGAATTCAGAATACGAGCAGATTGAAACATTCCATCGGCCAAAAGACATTGTTGAGAAGCTAAATCTTCCCGGTTACTTTGACGGCCTTCCATATCTTTCTCCCAAGCGCCTTCGCGACTGCCAGTACCACGCGATCAAGAATCTTGAGAAGTCCTTCAAAGAAGGAAAAGAAAAAGCGCTGATCGTATTGGCAACGGGAGCCGGAAAAACATTCACGGCCTGCACAATTTGCTACCGAATGCTTTCATTTACGAAAGCTCGAAGAATCTTGTTTTTGGTTGACCGGAATAACCTGGGAACAGGTGCAAAGCAAGAGTTTCAATCCTTTAATCTGACGCAGACCGGGAAAAACTTTTCAGAAATTTTCGCGGTCGAGAAACTTGGCCGTCAAAATGCCGAGGACAAGGCGGAAGATGCAAAGAGCTTGAAGTCCAAAGAGAAAGCCGGGAAAGTTGTTATCAGCACTATCCAGCGTCTTTATGCACAGCTTACAGGCCAGCCGGAAGAGGTCAGCGAAGAAAACGAAGACTCCGGCATGGGACACAAAGAAGGCGAAGTTGTCGAAGTTCCGAAAAATGCAATGCTTCCTCCGGACTACTTCGACCTCATCATCATTGATGAGTGCCACCGTTCGATCTACAGCGACTGGAAGAAGGTGCTGGATTACTTTTCGTCAGCTCGGAAGATTGGGATGACGGCCACCCCGATTCCGGAAACCTTAGCTTTCTTTGATAAAAATCAGGTTGCCAACTACACGCTAGAGCAGTCCATCTTGGACGGAGTCAATGTTCCGGGAAGAATACTTCGAATCAAAACAAAGATCGGAGAAAACGGTGGAACGGTTAAAAAGGGCGAACACGTAAACTCCATCAACGTGGAAACCAAGGAAGTCTCGAATCAGACGGCATCAGAGGAAAAGGAATACAAAAAGACGGACTTAAACCGAAGCGTTGTTGTCCGTGACCAAATTCGAAAGGTTCTGCAGGAGTACAAAGATTCTGTTTACACAAAGATGTATCCGGACCGAGAACCGAATTTTGACTATCTTCCAAAGACGCTGATCTTCGCAGAGAGCGACATTCATGCGAGCCTGATTGTTGAAGTCGCAAAAGAGGTTTTCGGACGCGAGGATGATCGATTCGTCCAGAAAATCACGTACTCCGTCGACGACTGTGCTGAAAGAATTCAATCGTTTAAACGAGATGTTGATTTCAGAATTGCCGTGACGGTCACGCTCATCGCAACCGGAACCGACGTTAAGCCGCTTGAAGTTCTTATGTTCCTAAGCGACGTTCATTCTGAAACGCTCTACACGCAGATGAAAGGCCGGGGCGTTAGAACCATCAGCGATGAGCAGCTTAGAGAAGTAACGCCGAACGCGCATGGCAAAGAGCTCTATTACCTTATCGACGCTGTTGGCGTAACGGAAAGTGAAAAACACGTTGCTTCACTTTCCTCCGGCGATGGAGCAGGCGGAGGAAAAACACTTAATCCAACATTGAAGATCCTCCTGGAATGGCTATCCCTCGGGTACGTCAGCGATGAGAACTTGAGTCTTTTGGCAGTGAAGCTGCTCGCGATCCGAAAACGCTGCGATCCGGAAGATCTGGTCGAACTCTACAAAGTCTTCCCGATTACGCTGGAAGATTTTGCGGAAAAGATCATGAATGCATTGGACTCAGGAAAACTTCCGCCATTTATCTCCCCATCGAATGACAATACCGAGAGAATGGATTTAGTCAGGGTTCTGCTTGAAAACAAGAAAGCTCGTCGTATTCTCTTGGGCATCGCCAGAGGCTTTATCAAGGATCTTGTCGACCAGAAAGATGAGGTTATTTCTTCCGGATTTTCTATCGAAGACGCGAAAAAATCGACGGAAGCTTTTGAGTCATATGTCCGTTTGCACAAAGACGATATCGAAGCGCTGCGTTACATCTACAACTCGGAGGACGGAAAGCTCTCGCATGCCGTTCTTCAGGACCTCAAGTCCAAGCTCTCTGCAGGTTTAGAAGGATTCGGTATTTCGCGTCTTTGGAACGACTATGCCCTCGTTCAAGACGACGATACCGAAGTTGCCAAGACAACCAAAGAGGAAATCACCGAACTTATCCAACTTGTCCGCTTTGCCTACGGTATGATCAAGCGGCTTGTTCCTCTGACTTCAAATTACGCACAGCGTTTTGAACTTTGGTGCGGACAAAAACAAAGAGATCTTCCGATGACGCCCGCTCAGAGAGAACTCTTCAAAAAAATCGCTCTTTATATCGCCCAGAACGGAGGATGCAGCTTTAAGACGCTCAAAGAGGCAATTCCAGATCTCGCTACGGACCTTGTCCGAGAATTGGGAAATGCTAAAGCTGCCAACGAACAAATTTTTTCTCTTAACGAATTTATTCTTAAGACCGCTTAGAAATGGAAGTTACAGAAACATCCCTTGTAAAAAAGGTGTGGAAGCTTGCTGATGTCATGGCAGGTGCCGGCATTGGCTTTACCGATTACATTACGCAGCTCACATACCTCCTGTTCTTAAAAATGGACCAGGAAAATGTCGATCTCATGGATGAGGAATCTAAGATCCCGGAAGGACTGCGCTGGGAAAATCTTAGGAAAGAAACTGGTGAAGATCAGCTTTCCCTCTACGAAAGAATTCTCCGAACCTTATCCAAACAGGAAGGCCTGATTGGAACAATTTTTACCAAAGCCCAAAACAAAATCGAAAGTCCTGTTTACCTCAGCAAACTGATTTCCTTCATTGACCAAGAGCAGTGGCTCATTCTGAAAGGCGACGTGAAAGGCGCCCTTTATGAAGCCATTCTTCAGAAGAACGGACAAGATAAAAAGAGCGGGGCCGGACAGTACTTCACACCGAGACCTCTCATCGATGCCATTGTGGATGTGATCTCTCCGAAAATTGGTGAGACGGTTATTGACCCTGCCTGCGGTACGGCAGGCTTCCTACTTTCGGCTTTCAACTACATGAAAGGCCAGAGTATGGATACGGATCTCAATATCAAGTTGAGAAACAGCTCTTTGAAAGGCTATGACATCACACCGCTCGTCGTGACACTTGGTTCCATGAATCTTTATCTTCATGGAGTCGGTCTGAATTCCTCCCCCATCGTTTGTCAGGACTCGCTTATCAAAGAGCCGGATAAAAAGTACGACATTGTTCTTGCCAATCCTCCGTTCGGAGCCAGGGCTGCCGGATCAGTTGAGATTCATCGCAGCGACTTTATCAAAGAGACGAAGAATAATCAGATCAACTTCTTGCAGCACATCATGTCGCTGCTCAAATCCGGAGGTCGAGCCGGTGTTGTTCTTCCGGATAATGTGCTGTTTGAATCGAGCGGAGAAGAGGTAAGAAAAAAACTTCTCACGGACTTCAACCTCCATACGATCCTTCGCCTCCCAACCGGTATCTTTTATGCAAATGGTGTTCAGACGAATGTCTTGTTTTTCGAGAAAAAGGGAAAAACAAAAGAGCTTTGGGTTTATGACTACCGCTCTGGGATCAAACACACTCTTGCCACTAATCCTCTGAAACGTGAGGACTTAGATGATTTTGTTTCTTGCTTTAGTTCTGAAGATCGAAACAAGAGAGAAGAGACATACAACAAGGACACGAATCCAAACGGAAGGTGGAGAAAGTTTTCTATTGAAGAGATTCTGGAGAGAGAGGGAACGAACCTAGTAGTTCAATCTATAAATACGTTATCAATTAAGCAAATGCGGACTCAATGTCTTCAAGCTTCCATTTCCAGCGGTAGATCACCGGTTCCGCATTCACTTGCA
>ERZ832522.3340-NODE-3340-length-17858-cov-32.588496_pt1 | contig 17858 bp, 9 predicted proteins | sample MGYA00519951_ERZ832522 | MGnify/ENA primary metagenome ERZ832522 (study PRJEB31850, sample SAMEA3708728) | human gut metagenome | biome: human gut; feature: human-associated habitat; material: faeces | place: China | collected 2014 ... | reverse complement strand
CATGCAAGCTTTTCATATCCTTTTTTAATTATACATATTATGTGAAGAAAATCAATAAAAATCCCGTAAATTTTTTAACAAAGAACTGGGAAAAATGAAAGATTTCATATTAAAAATGCAAGAAGAAAAGGTGAAAAGACGGACAGTATCTGGCCGATCTGGTTTTTTGTGGACTGCCAGTTGCTGGTAAATCGGAAAATCAGCAGACAGATGGCAAAAGTTGCAATTGCGTAAATACAGATGGTAAAGTAAGTATTATTGGACTCGAAACGTTTTTTACGCTTCGGCTGTTTTTGGGGTTCATCCATTATTCTCGTCTCCTATCATGTGAATATTCATATGCGGGTAATCCATAGCAATATGATGCCGGTCAAAGGATTTTTTGATTTCTTCCATCAATATATAGTAAGCATCCCAGTACAATTCCGTAGGCACCCAGGCATGAATGACATACTGGATGGAACTGTCCTGATAGTTGCGTACATGGACGGCAGGTAACGGTTCCTGAATTAAATCAGGAAAAGAGCGAATGGCTTCATGGAGGGCTTCTTTTACATCTTCTACAGGGGCGTTGTAGGAAGCGCCAACAAAAATTTCAATACGCCGTTGTGTCTGAGAGGTATAATTGATGATTCGCCCCTCCGAAACTTGACTGTTTGGAAGAAAAACCGTTTTATTTTCCGGAGTCAAAAGCTGAGTGTATATAAGTCCGGTCTGAGTGACTTTGCCGGACAGGCTATCCAGTTCAATATAATCACCCACGGCAAAGGGACGGGTAAAGAGGATCGTCAGTCCTCCCGCCACATTGGATAAAAGTCCCTGAACAGACAGAGAAATCGCCACACTGTCCACACGATTTGCCGCCACGTAAGCTGCCATGGTGGACGAGCCAAAGGAATTCACCAGTCTCTGTACACTCATGCCGCCTAAAGCGATCATGCAGGACTGAAACGCCGCCGGGAATCCAGTCTTTACCACCAAATGGATATAACCGGCTTCCGGCTTCCACTTCATCAGGGATAATCCGATCTCTTCTCTCGTTTTCCACACTTTTATAAAACAGATCACCGCTGAAGTGCACTGCGCCAGAATCGTAGCATAAGCTGCTCCCGCTACTCCCATTTTGCACACAATGATGAAAAATAAGTCAAAGGCAATATTCACTGCAGACGAAGCAATCACTGCCCGCAGCGGAGTCCTGGAATCTCCCACACTGTTTAGTATCGCCGCACATCCGTTATAGATCACACTGCCGAACACAAAAGTATAGATGATATGCAGATATTCTGCGGAATAGCCCATGACATTCTCCGGCACACTTAAGAGCCGGAGGAAAAATTCCGCGCCGAAGATTCCGATGAGTGACATGATGCCGGTCAGCATCCCTGCCACCCAGACAAGTGCCGTCACAGTCTTCGCCAGTCTCTCTTTATTGCCACAACCAAAGCACTGTGCCACCACCAGTCCGGCACCGTTGCACATGCCGCTGACCAGCGCCAGCAGAAAATAAGTCAGCGTTCCCGTACTGCCTACCCCCGCCAGAGCACTCTCGCCCAAAAACCTTCCCACGATTACTGTGTCCGCCACATTATATACCTGTTGGAATATGTTGCCGATTAGCATCGGTACGGCAAACCCAATGATCAGTTTTAATGGTTTGCCCTGTGTCATATCTTTCATATACGTGTCCTCTTTTTTATCCTTCTGTTTCCCAAATGAGTCCCGCCAAACCGGGTTCCGGTCAACTCAACCGCAGCAGTCTCGCCCCTGCCAGACGCATCTCCCGCTTCGGAGGCAGATCGTAATAGACATCCATTTTGAACGGATCCAGTTCCAGGGTCAGATGTGTCGGGCAGTCGTAACGTTTCAGAGCCACACGCCATAGTTCGCCATTGGAGAACCAGTCGTCAATCAGTTTTCCGTCCTGATACAAGCGTGCGCAGTCCCCGCCGAAATCCAGTTCCAGCCAGACATCACCTGACAGTGCATCCGCCGGGTGATACTCATATTCCAAGGTTAATTCATAGACGTTCGGTTCTGTTTGACCATATACATTCCAGATGCTTTCCACTGCCTGTCCAACATCCGTGATCTGCACCTTACCGGCTTCCGTAAAGTGCAGATCCGGCAGCAGACTCACCTTGCCCTTTTCATCTGCCCCTTCTTCCACATAACAAAAATGCTCCGCATCGTGTATGGTAAGGATCCTTACCGCTTCCGCATGATCTTTGCCATCACTCCACTCGAAATAAATATCCTCCGGCTCCTCATCCGTATAGAAATAATAAGTTCCGCCAAAGCATCCCAGATAAGAGACATTGGTTTTCCGAAGCCTGAACTGCTCTCCCCGTATCACCACCGGCAGATTGTAAGGCAGCACCAGAATCGCATCCGTCCTTACATGGATCCGGTCGAAAAAAATCTGCCTCTGTGTTCCTTCAACATCTGTCACCGTAAACTGTAATGGCTTTTCCGATGTGATCTGTTTCTCCGTCATTTTCCGTTTTCTCTGGTGATTATTGATAAATAAGAACCCGCAATCCGCCGTTTTATTATAACGGAAGGTTGCCCGCAGAGTCTCCATATCTTCTGCACCCGTTGGCTCAGGGATATTATCCGACAGATACACTTTCGCCGGTGCCAGCAGTTCTTCTGTATTTTTGATAAAAATATGGTGTTTGCGCAGCCTGTAATAGCTTTCTGACGGCAGACCGTTTTCCCGCAGGCACGTCTGAAAATCATAGCTTTTCACAGGAAGATCATTGGCATAGCCGGTTGCCTTCGACTCCTGCAGGGTGGTATATTTTCCGTCAGGATTCACGCCGCCGTGGTACATATAATACCCGATCAGATTTGCCCCTGCTCCCAACATGCAGATCGTTTGTGCCTCGATATCGTCCGAGTAAGGGTAGGTGCGTCTGTGAGCCGTCACCTGCAGTCCCCCACCCAGTTCCGCCGTCAGGTAAGGGAATTTTGACGTATCAAAGGTAAAACCACTCTGTCCTTCGGCGAAATCCGATGCAATATTTGCATCGTCGTGAAAAGGCTGAAACAGGAAATTCTCGCTTGCCGCAAGTTCGTGGGTATGATTCGCCCACGGAGCATCCACATACCCGCCAAGCACCGGCAGGAAGTTTTCCGGTACATAAGCGCCTCCCCATCCGGTCGCTGAAAAATAGGGAGCGGTCAGTCCCTTTTTCTCCGCCATAGCTCTGAGTGTGCGCATATGCGCCATGCCCTCTTCCCTGTCGGAAGGGCCACCGGCATGCCCGTACTCATTCTCGATCTGAATGCCGATGACGGGACCATCGTCCTTATGCATATACCCATCCGCCTGCTCGGCAATCTTGGTAAAAAAGAGGTCCACATACTTGAGATACTGCGGATCATCCGTTCTAAGAGACAGTTTGCCCCGCTTTTCTTTCTCCACCAGCCAGTCTGGGAAACCGCCGTTCCTGCACTCTCCGTGTGCCCACGGACCGATACGCAGCCATACTTTCATCCCGGTTTCCTGACAGCAGCTCAAAAACGCCTTCAGATTCCTTCTACCGGAGAAATCCCACTCACCTTCCGCTTCCTCATGGTGGATCCAAAACACGTACGTAGCAACGATGTCTACACCGCCCTGTTGCATCTTCTTAAGTGCTGTTTTCCATTCCTCTTCCGGATAGCGGGAGAAATGGAATTCTCCCATGATGGGCAGGATCGGTCTGGCGTTGCAGGTTAAGTATTCGCTGTTATAGCTATATACTTCTTTTTCCATGTTTTTCATTTTGTAATCCTTTCCTCAAAAGCCTTCCTATTCAAGTCTTTTTTTTCAAGCTTTTTTACAGATCATGTACCCGGATTCCCTGATGAGCATTGTCCATGGCAAGTAGTTCTTCCGCACACTTTTCCGCTTCGTCTGACCGTCCCAGTCCTTTAAGTCCCAGACTCATCATGAACAGACAATGCTTCCGGTTCCGCTCGTCCAGGTTCTCCTCAAAGATCAGCAGATCCGGCAGGGATACCGCAAAATAGTCTATTTTTACATTCTCCTCTATATGCTCTCTGCCATACTCCACCAGCTTTCTAAATCTGCGAACCGCCTGTTCTTCGTTTCCAAGCTTTCTGTATGCCAGTCCCTGATAATAGATCATTTCGGGCGGTTGGTCGTTGTAATACATCATGCCCACCGGCTCCGACTCTCCGTGACAGGCTTTCGTAAGACTTGCGAAAGCTTCCTCTGTCTCTCCCAGCTTTTCCCGCACCAGTCCAAGCAGATAATGCAGATTATTCTCCTGGGCAGACTCCAATTTCCCTTCTCCCAGATTTTGGGGATATTCATCCACTGCCTGCAGGAGAATTGTTTTGGCTTCTACATATTCTCCTTCTGCCGCAGCCGCTTTTGCCAGCTGATACAAGGCGGTCAGGTACTGGGCTGCCACTTTGCCTTCGCCGCCTTCCCACTGATGGAACTTCCTTGCTTTGATCAGATTGAGAGCCTTCTCAGATTCTCCCAGAGTGTTTAAAAGTGTCACGTACTCCAGATACAGATCATCCCTGCTTTCCACCAGGTCAAAATGTTTTTCCATATCACTCCATCGTTCTTTCACGGGAACATTCAGACGCTTTTTCAGCTGATCCAGTTCCAGATACACTCTGGCATCCGTCTCATCCAGCGCAAAAGCTTTCTCCATTTCCTCGTACGCTCTCTGCGGCTGCTTTTTCACATTGTAATATGCCAGTGCCAGATTCCTGTGTACCGTCGGGAAATCCGGGTACCTAAGCGCAGCTTCTTCATAATCCGCTATGGCTTCGCCGTACGCTCTCCTGTCATAGAGCAGACAGCCCAGATAATAGTAAACCATATCCAGATAATAATCATCTGCCAGACTCTTTAATACGATATAGTCTTCCGTTCTGTGAGGGAAACAGCCGTCCGCTACCGCATTTTCTCCCAGTGTCACATACGCTGTCATGTAATGATTTGTCTGTTTCGTATTTTCTTTCCTATGCAGGTTCTGGTATCCGTAAGCAATATAATAATATACCAGCGGATAAATATCCTCTTGCCGTGATACATTCTGTTGTTCCACCCATTTTTTTGCAAGGGCGATTCCCTGTGCGTAGTCTCCTGCCTCATAGAGATCGATCATCAGCTCCAGCAGGGTGTTATGGTTGATCTTCTCCGGCTGTCTGTCATAGAGCGGATCGATCTTCAGGCTCTCCTTATGTAATTCTTCCGTTTCCAGCACTCTGCCCATTTTTCTTAAAATATTTTCCTTCAATGCCCGGGCTTTCATGCACTGGTACTGTCTGAGAATAGATTCGTTTACATGCTCCAGAGCCTCTGCAAATCTTTCCGCTTTCGCATCCAGGCAGGCAAGTTCATAGAATCCGGGAGCCTGGAAACTGTCGCCCCAGATGGCTTTGTAAAAAGCATCGTAAGCTTCTTTTTCTTTCCCCTGATATTTCAGAGAAAGTCCCAGATTATAGTACGGCTCATAATCGTAAGGGTTCGGATTGGAACGGATGGATTTCTCCACCGCCTTCCGGAAATACTTTTCCGCTCCGGCAAAATCACACTTTTTAAGCAGACATCTTCCATAGGCATTGTTCAGGCGGATATCGGTAGGATCCCTACGCAGCCCCTCCAAATAATAATCCTCGGGATGATAAGTGGCATGCCGGTATTGTTCCACATGTAAACCGTGGAGGAACAGATCCTCCGTGGTTTCACAGTCTTCAGGAAGTGGTGCTGCCTTCGCCGGTTCCGGCACTTCTGCTTCAATTTTTTTCGGAAAATGGTAAGAGACCAGTTCTCTCCCATCTGCGGCACAAACACATACCCGTAGGCCGCAGAGTACCTCTGTGCCATTCTGCTCTCCCTCTATATATGCCGGTATCTGTTGCAATTTTTCACGGTCAATCTTCACTTCATAAGTTTTCTCCGGTGACAGATCTGAGGTTTCCTCATGCAGTACCTTTTCCTGTCTGCCATTTTCTCCCGGCAATGTCAGCAGTATCCGTGCTCCTTTTTGCACGGACGTGGTATAGGCCGATACCGTGAGCTGTCCATCTGCCTCATCATATTCCGCATTCACCGCCGCATCGATGGTGGCATTTTTCACATACCCGATATTTTTATAGGGCATAAAATACTGTTTGAAATTCTTGGTCTCCTGAGGCCGAATCCAGGTAAAATCCGGCTGATTATCCGTAAAACAGCCTGTCATCAGTTCGATATACGGACCATCCTCGTCGGTCAGTGCAAGGTCCCATGCTTTGCCGAATTCTCCGCATCCCCAGGTCCACTGCTTTTTCCCGGGAGCAATATGATGATCTGCCACGTGCAGAAGTCCTGCCTGTTTTCCGTAATCATATTCCCCGATAAAATTATAATCCGAACGGTATGCCATATAGGAGGTGGGCACCGGAATATTTTTATACTGCGCGATATTCACATGATCGTATTTGTGCTTATAGTAGGTTCCCTCCGCATAAGGGAAACTGATAACATCCCGCTTGCCGTGGTCATATACCGCCGTCACATCCTCCGGAAATACGGAGATGGTGTCATCATTTACCGCTACTGCAGGGTTCGCCCACCACAGGAAGGTCTGGGGCATTTTCGTGCGGTTATACAGCTTTGCCGACAATTCGATATATGCCTTATCCGGATACAAAGTCACGCCCAGCACGCCCTCTGTCCGGAACATATTCTCGATCTCTCCCATCCAGACTGTCGCACTTCCATCCTCATTTTCCGCATAGGTATATTCCACCGGATCAAAGGTACTGGGTCTGTGATGCTGCGGCCAGTTGAACTCAATACCTCCGGATATCCAGGGTCCCGCCAGTCCCACTAACGCCGGTTTGATGACATGATTGTAATAGATAAAATCGTAGCCATTTGTCTTGTCATAAGCTCTCTGGATCCTGCCTCCCAGCTCCGGCAGCATCATTACTTTCAGATAATCGTTCTCCAGAAAAAGTGCTGTATACTCCTTATCCACTTTCTCATCGCTGATCTTCTCGATCACCGTGTGGGGATAGATCCTTCCCGAGCTTCCCTGATAGACACGTTTCTCCAAAAACATCGGATTCTTATCCGGCTTTCCTGCTTCGTATGTGGGAATGATCACTTTTTCTTCCCAGACCTGAACCTTATTCATGGTTTCCTCCCTTTATCTCCGGGCAGCTTTCACTGCGCCGCCCGATATAATTTTAACCTCGCACCAGTGTGCTTAACTCTTCTTCCGTCAATTCCTCCGCCGGTTCAAAATTCTCTCCCGACAGATATGTATAAATTGCCGCCTGCAGTGCCCTCGCCTCCGGATACTGCTGACTCTTATGCAATTCCATGGTGGATAGCAATACTTTTCCCTTCAGGCATCGAAACTCTATCAGTTGTGCCATGGGACGTAAAAAAGCATAGCTGTCCATCTCCGTAATGATCATCTTCATGGGATGCGGCAGAATCACCGCCCGCTTCGTTGCCATGATCCACCATTGCCAGTCCGTGTGAAAATCCGTGGGGAATTCCTTAAAAATCGGATGTTCCGTATCTATGAGCTGCCCCATACCGCCCTCCTGATCCGCGAAAGTTCCCACCGACCAGAAATCTGTCGTAAACTGTGTTTTTATGGAATACGGCAGGCTCTCTTTATCTGCATCCGGAGACAGATAGACTCTCCCACCGTTTTGAAGCACTGCTCTCGTCTGCTCATCAAATACTCTCGTTTCGTATACATTTTTCGGACATTCCGGGCTTGTTTTTTTATAGACCCACACAGGATAGGTACTGGTGCAGTCACCCATGCTCACCGTCAGCATGAATGCCGCCGATACTCCCTTGACCTCCAGAGGAATGTCCAGTCTTCCCAGTGAAGTATAAGTCCCCGGAGGACAGTTTTTTTGCCTGTCTGCCCGGCCATATAGAAACTCCCCGCTTCCGGTATTCACGGCACAGTCCCGATACCCCAACGTCCAGACAAGCTCACCGCTGATGCTATCTTTTCCAAAATTTGCCACTTCTACTTCCGCTGTCAGATATTCTCCCTCTTCATAGGTATAGCGGGGCAATTTCACGAAAATACGGCTCTCTCTGAAAAACTCCCGGAACCGCTCCGGTCTGGCGAAGAGATACGGTTTCGATTCCATATGAGAGTTCATCATGCCCACCAGTGCCGTCCCCTGTCCCGGGAAGTCCTGCAATCCCAGAAGTGAAATTCCGGAAAGCTCTCTCGTCCGCATGGCTGCTTCAATCTCTTCCCGGTATGCCAGCCTCGACAGTTCTCCGGTGGCTTCCACATATTTTTTCCATGAGGGCAAAAGTCCCCGTTCTTCTACACGTTTTTTGATCAGTTTCAGATTCACCGGATCCGATATTCCATGAAAGCTTTTCAGCTCCTCAAAATCCGGCAGCACTTCGAACTGCCCCACTTCAAAACTGAATACCGGCTTAGGATATTCCTTTCGGATCTCTACCATCGCTGCATCATAAGCGTGATCTGCCGATGGATAATTTTCGTTAATGTATCCCCGCATACCGGAGAAAGTTCCCCGGATGACCACATTCCTGCAACTCTGCGATGTATAGAAATCGCTCTCTGAGTCACATCCTTCTTCCCCATAAAAGGCATTGGATCCGTTCGCATACAGCCTGGTAGGATCCAGCCTTTTCGCTGTTCTGACCAGTTCCCGCATCCGCTCTCTGCCTTTCCCCTGTGCCTGCAATTCGTTCCCCAGAGTAAGCATTACAAAAGAAGGATGATTGGCATAAGTTTTCAAAATCGCTGTAAGTTCTGCCCGGTAATACCGGTAACTTTCCTCCGTTCCAAAGGCATTCTTCGGATCCCAATGAGACAGTTCCGGCTGCAGCAGCATCCCCAGCTCATCCGCTGCCGCAAAAGCTGCTTCCGGCTCACAGTGGGAATGGAATCTTACACAGTTTATTCCATAACTGCGATATTTTAATAACATCTCTTTCCATTCCGGAATCGTCATGGGTGGATGTCCGGTCTCCGGATATTCTGCGCAGTTCGCCTCACCCCGCAGGAAAATTGTCCTGCCATTCAGCGCCAGCCTGCCACTGCCGTTATCGCCAAAGGAGCGGATGCCGAAACGGATCTGGCACTCGTCGACGATGTCATCCCCATACTCTGCCGCCATACCACTGTCCAGGATTGCCGCCATCTCATAGAGATTGCCCTCATCTTCGTCCCAAAGTTTCACGTTCTTCCGCAATGGCAGATTGTGGAACCAGATTTCCACTATTTTCGCATTCTCCTGTTTATCCGTTCCGGCTTCCGCTAATCCCTCCTCGGAACAGCTGATAATTTCCGTCAACATCTGTGTGTTCTCTAACTTTCCTGCTACCAGAACTTCTGACTGCAATACGATTTTCGCATCTTTATATATTTCCTTTGCTCCCAGTGCCAGCTCCACACAGACATCCAGCAAATATCCGCCTGCTTTATTTTTCTCCTCCTTTTTCACCGCTCTCGGATATACCCGAACGCTGTCTATAAAATTCTGCGGTCTGGTATACATGCTGCATTCGCCAAGTATCCCGTTCCAGTTCGTCTGTGTCTCATCTGTTGCTGCGGAAGAATAGCAGATAGCCGCCTTTGGCATTTCCGGGTAGCTGTTATCCGAAAGAAACGTAAATTCATATTCTCCCGGTGTCACTCCGGTCAGTTCAAAAATGTAAGGTGTACTCAGCGTTCCCTGCCGAAAGATGCAGCTTTCTGCTCCATCCACAAACAATCGCAGCGCACGCGCCCGTTCCACTCGTACGAACAGCCGCTCCATGCCATATTCCGGTATTTTTATCCTGCGGCTGATCCGTGCTTTTCCTTCATAGGTATGCCGCCTGGTAAATCTTGTAGCGATCGGTGCATCTTTATCTATCTCTTCCTCTGCTTTCCCCAACGCCGCATCCGGATGCCACTGATTCGCTCCCACATCTCGATGTCCGATCCCGTTCTCATCCAATGTTCCCGGCAGATCCATCTGTCCCGTGGTTCCGTCCTCCAGTTCCACGTGCCAGCTTCCATCCAACAATATTTTCATATATGACTCCATCCCACAAGCGTTTTTCGGTACAGAAAAATTCCATAGTAAATCCACAGTAATTTTTCTGATATTTTTCTTCTTCATTACGGAATCATTATATAGCTTACTTTTAGTGTTTTAAATTCACTATCGTGAACTATTTTTTATATCCATTGCATTATCCTGAACTTTTTTGATATAATATGTGTGAAGGAGTGAATCAGAAATGACAGATAGAAGAACTTTTTTATACGAAGATTTTGAAATATCCTATGAAGATACAAAAAAAGGGTGGTCCATGCCCTATTCGCATCACCACACCAACTATGAAATCTATATTCTGCTCTCCGGAGAGCGTCTGGTTACCATCGGCGATATCACCTACCGGGTAGAAACCGGCATGGCAAGCCTGTTTGAGAGCAATATTTCTCACCGAAGTGTCGGTGACACGGATTATACCGGGATCTGCATTCATTTTTCAAAAGCCTACCTGGAAAAATACTTTTTACCCGTCGTAGTATCTTCCTATCTGACTTGTTTCAAGTCACCGATCATTTTCATACCTGAGGATTACAGGCAAAAGCTCCTCGACTGGAACGCAGCTTCCTGCTGCAAATCTCCCACTGCCTACCTGTTATTGGCACAGATTCTTACAGATCTCAACGATTTTCGTCATCAGTATCCGTTAGATAATGAGATTCCCGTCAGTGAGAATAAAGCCTCCGGGTTTCAGCGGATCATTAATTATATTACCACCAACTACACCACGATTCAGACCGTCCGGGATATCGCTGAATCCTGTGGAGTCTCCGAGAGTTATGTCCACCGGGCTGTCCGGCAGACGGAATCTCTCACCGTAAAAGAATATATTAATAAGCTTCGCCTCCGTCACGCCATACACCAGATGGAACAGGGCGGCAATTCCCTCTCTGTCATCAGCAAGACCTGCGGTTTCCAGAGCGTGTCCTATTTTTACCGGGTTTTCAAAAAATACTACGGTATGACACCCACACAATATTTTTCCAAAAAAGAACCCCATTACTGATATTTCTATCAGTAATGAGGTTCTCGTCATATTCTCATATACCCCAATTTATTACCTGCGTAATACCCTCTCAGATCGTCTTTCCGACTTTCCTTACTTATCAGCAATAGCAGCCTGTGCAGCAGCCAGTCTTGCGATAGGTACACGGAAAGGTGAGCAGGATACATAATCCAGACCGATCTTGTGGCAGAACTCTACGGAAGAAGGATCTCCGCCGTGCTCACCACAGATACCAACGTGCAGCTTAGGATTTACAGGCTTACCAAGCTTGATAGCCATCTCCATCAGCTTGCCAACACCGGCCTGATCCAGCTTAGCGAACGGATCATTCTCGAAGATCTTGGTGTCATAGTAAGCGTTCAGGAACTTACCTGCATCATCACGGGAGAAGCCGAAGGTCATCTGGGTCAGGTCGTTGGTACCGAAGCAGAAGAAATCAGCTTCCTTAGCGATCTCATCGGCAGTCAGAGCTGCTCTGGGGATCTCGATCATGGTACCTACTTCGTACTTCATATCTACACCAGCAGCTGCGATCTCAGCATCAGCGGTCTCTACAACTACCTTCTTAACGAACTTAAGCTCTTTCACTTCACATACCAGAGGAATCATGATCTCGGGCTCTACATTCCAGTCGGGATGTGCCTTCTTAACCTCGATTGCCGCACGGATAACAGCCTTGGTCTGCATCTTGGCAATTTCAGGATAAGTAACAGCCAGACGGCATCCTCTGTGACCCATCATAGGGTTGAACTCATGCAGGGAAGCGATGATGGTCTTGATGGTCTCTACACTCTTGCCCTGTGCCTTAGCCAGCTTCTCAATGTCAGCTTCCTCGGTAGGAACGAACTCATGCAGAGGCGGATCCAGGAAACGGATGGTAACAGGGTTACCCTCCAGAGCCTCATACAGCTGCTTGAAGTCGTTCTGCTGATAAGGCAGGATCTTCTCCAGTGCTGCTTCTCTCTCCTCTACAGTATCGGAACAGATCATCTCACGGAATGCTGCGATTCTGTCCTCTTCGAAGAACATATGCTCAGTACGGCACAGACCGATTCCTTCAGCGCCCAGCTCACGAGCCTTCTTAGCGTCTGCGGGAGTATCTGCGTTGGTACGAACTTTTAACTTACGATATTTGTCAGCCCAAGCCATTACACGGCCGAACTCACCTGCGATGGTAGCGTCAACAGTCTTGATCTCGCCATCATAGATGTTACCGGTAGTACCATCGATAGACAGCCAGTCACCTTCATGGAAGGTCTTGCCAGCCAGAGTGAACTGCTTGTTCTCCTCATCCATAGCGATGTCGCCACAACCGGATACACAGCAGGTACCCATACCACGAGCAACTACTGCTGCGTGAGAGGTCATACCACCACGAACGGTCAGGATACCCTGGGAAGCCTTCATACCGGTGATATCTTCGGGAGAGGTCTCCAGACGTACCAGAACAACTCTCTCTCCTCTTGCATGCCATTCTTCTGCATCTTCTGCGGTGAATACGATCTTACCACATGCAGCTCCGGGAGAAGCGCCAAGACCCTTGCCGATAGGAGTTGCAGCCTTCAGAGCAGCGGTGTCGAACTGAGGATGTAACAGAGTATCCAGGTTACGAGGATCGATCATTGCAACTGCCTCTTCCTCGGTTCTCATGCCCTCATCTACCAGATCACAAGCGATCTTCAGAGCTGCCTGAGCGGTTCTCTTACCGTTTCTGGTCTGTAACATGTACAGCTTACCATGCTCAACGGTGAACTCCATATCCTGCATATCTCTGTAGTGATCTTCCAGAGTCTTACATACTTCCTGGAACTGAGCAAATGCCTCAGGGAATTTGTCAGCCATCTCAGCGATCTTCATAGGTGTACGAACACCTGCTACTACGTCCTCGCCCTGTGCGTTGGTCAGGAACTCACCGAACAGTCCCTTAGCGCCGGTAGCCGGATCTCTGGTAAATGCAACACCGGTACCACAGTCATCACCCATGTTACCGAATGCCATAGACTGAACGTTAACAGCAGTACCCCAGGAATAAGGGATATCGTTGTCACGACGATAAACGTTTGCACGAGGGTTGTCCCAAGAACGGAATACAGCCTTGATAGCGCCCATCAGCTGTTCCTTAGGATCATCAGGGAAGTCTACACCGATCTTAGCCTTGTACTCAGCCTTGAACTGACCAGCCAGTTCCTTCAGATCGTCAGCGGTAAGCTCAACGTCCTGCTTAACACCCTTCTTCTCTTTCATTGCATCGATCAGCTGCTCGAAGTACTTCTTACCTACTTCCATAACAACGTCGGAATACATCTGGATAAATCTTCTATAGCAGTCCCAAGCCCAACGGGGGTTGCCGGACTTCTCAGCGATTACGTTAACAACGGTCTCATTCAGACCAAGGTTCAGAATGGTATCCATCATACCGGGCATGGATGCTCTCGCGCCGGAACGAACGGATACTAACAGAGGATTCTCGTGGTCGCCGAACTTTTTGCCGGTGATCTCTTCCATCTTAGTAATGTACTCGTTGATCTGACCCTGAATCTCTTCATTGATCTCGCGTCCATCTTCATAATACTGTGTACATGCCTCTGTTGTAATGGTGAAGCCCTGAGGAACCGGCAGACCAATGTTGGTCATCTCAGCCAGGTTCGCACCCTTACCACCAAGCAGTTCGCGCATGTTTGCATTACCTTCGGTAAACAAATATACCCATTTCTTCATACTTCTTTGTCTCCCTTTTTATAATATTTTTGACAAAACTTTGTAACCCAAACCACTACCGGAGCATTTCGGCTTCGGTTTTTAGTACTTTGATATTGTAACAATCTGCCAAAGGAATATCAAGACGAAATTGATAATTTTTTGACAGAGTACCGATTTTCGTGCACAATGTTGAAAACATGTATAACGTTTTTGTTCGTTTTGTCTAGTACTTTAGTATTATGTAAACGCTTACATTTGTTCAACTTTCTTCATATGGTTTTTAAAAAACTCCCACCGGATTTTTCCGATGGGAGTCTTCGCACTTTTATTCCATATACAATTCTAATCCAGCATGCCGTCTTTGATCACATTGTGGTCACGCAGCAGTTTTTCCACTACAGTGCCTTTCACTACGCGGAGCAGCGGCTTCTTCAGTGCATTTAAAGGTCCGGGCAGTTCGATCTCCAGAGGAGACATACCGTCCATCAGCTTCACGCTGCTGTCCAGAAGCTCTCTGACGTCATAGACACTGCCCCATACCTCAGGCACACCTCTGTCTACACCTAACAGTCCGTAGACAGCCTCCATAGCGGTTCTCACGGAATACTCTGTGGTGAACACGGTGTCTCTCGGGGTCTCTGCGAACTGACCTAAGAAAGCGAAGTTCACACAGCCGTCGGGAATGACATCGGGACGGTCGCCCTTGGTTCTGGGCATGAAGAATGCGGTGATATAAGGCATCATGGTAGGTACGCAGACTGCGCTGTGCTCTGCCAGATCCTCAATATCTTCTACGGGCACACCTAAGTGATACAGCCACTCTTCGGTGATCTCTTTGCCGGTACAATCCTTCATGGGTTTCTTAATATAATCGCCGGGTACGTCGGTGAACAGGCCGTATACCCATACACATACCTGATTCTTGTCCTGCTCCTTGAACTGTCCCTGACGGTTGATGGTCCAGCTCATAAGCCACTTGGAATCCTGGCAGCTTACGATACCACCGGTTACGACCTTACCGCTTCTGGGATCACGCTTACAGATATTTGTGATATAAGGGATGATCTTGTCATCCAGTGTGGTCACGGTAGCGGATTCCCAGTTGGTCTTGGAAACATCGGAACAGAACTTCTCGGGATGTCCGAAGGAAGGATCCTGTTTTGCGATATTTTTCCACAGGCTCCATACGCCGCTGGTACGAACCTCTGCGTCACCGTTGGGTGCATGGTTCTGGTCGCCGTAGATGGTACCCTCGGTACAGCTTCCGTTGGTAACGAATACCAAGTCGTTCTCGGTGAGGACAATGCCCTTCTCTACGCCTTTTACCTTGCACTCAATCGCCTTTGCCACCTTTTTGCCATCATTGATATCAAAAATAACATTTGTGACTTCGGTGTTGAACTGGAAGTCCACACCTGCTGCCTCCAGATACTTCTTCATGGGAAGGATCAGAGACTCATACTGGTTGTACTTGGTGAATTTCAGGGCACTGAAGTCAGGCAGTCCGGAAATATGATGGATGAATCTCTGGAAATAAAGCTTCATCTCGAGTGCGCTGTGCCAATTCTCGAAAGCGAACATGGTTCTCCAGTATAACCAGAAGGTGGAGTTAAATACTTCATCATCGAAAACATCTTCAATGGTCTTGTCATACAGGTCCTCGTCCTTGGTCATGAACAGCTTCATGATCTCCATGCAGCCCTTCTGGCTTAAGTTGAACTTGCCATCGGTATGGGCATCCTGTCCGCAATCCTTCGTTGCACGGCACAGGGAGTAGTTGGGATCTTCCTTGTTCAGCCAGTAATACTCATCCAGCACGCTGGCTCCGGGTACTTCCAGAGAGGGAATACTGCGAAACAGATCCCACAGACATTCGAAATGGTTCTCCATCTCACGTCCGCCACGCATGACGTAGCCTCTGGTAGGATCATAGATACCATCACAGGCACCGCCTGCGATATCCATTGCCTCTAAGATATGGATGTGGGAACCGGGCATCTGTCCGTCACGTACCAGGAAGCATGCTGCTGCTAAAGATGCCAGTCCGCTACCTACGATGTAAGCGTTCTTCTCGTCCACTCCAGCAGGCTTCTTCGGTCTTGCGAAGGCCTCGTAGTTACCATTGGAATAATAGATGCCTTTGCTGTTCTTGTCGTATCTTCCAAGCTCGGTGTTGCGGTAGTCTTTCTTGGCTGCCTTGACGGCTGCCTTTCTCTCCTCCTTTTTCACCTCTGCCTTATGTCCCTTGGTTACTGCTGCCACTGCGCCTGCACCTACGGCCAGTGCTGCCAGGCCCAGTCCAATATTATTCTTTTTTGCCATAATGATTACCACCTTTCTTTGATGACTCTCAAATGTTTTTCTGTTTACAAGTAGTATCCTACTTCTTTTTTATAAGAAAACCAATTTACAAAAGAGGGTAAATGATAAAGTTTTTATCATCCTGCCCTTTTTGTAAAGTACTTATACTATTTCAGTACTATTTCAAAATTTCTTTTCCGTGTGCTCAAAATTTTCGATGGATCGGCTGATGTTTCCATAAAGAGTGATTGCCAGTTCTTCAACGATCTTATGATAATCATCCTTCATTCCCCGGTCGATCCAGTCTAACATCACACCCACAAAACCATATTTGTAAAATCCGGCAATGAATTCCTTGTGTTCCTCCGCTACCTGCATGCCGGTGCATTTTTCCTCCACCACGTCCGCAATGAGCTGGTAGGTCAGCTTGTTTAAGTAGCTTTCAATCTTCTGTCGATCCACGCAGCGGTAGACATTCATAATGAAAGGTTTGTTCTCCTGCACTGCCTCGAAAATCTGACAGAAGCCTTCCTGCCAGTTCTCGTAGGTCTTCTTCCCCTGCAGTGCCTTCGTGCCGTCTTCCACACAAACCCACTCTACCAAATCATAAATATCTTTGAAATGATAATAGAAAGCCATGCGGCTGATACCGCAGTCCTCTGCAAGTTCGTTAATGGTGATCTTATCCAGAGACTTCGTGAGAAGTTCTTTTTTCAAAGCTGCTTCCAGTGCCAGTTTCGTTGTATTGGCCATAGCCTGTCCTCCACTGTTTTTATGTATTCGCTTCCACAGGATATTATTCGCTAATGTTGCCGTTCGTCAATCATGCAAGCATGCTGACTCACTTGCGTTTATTATATTGTACGACAATAGCCTTAAAATGGGCAAATTAACTTTTTATTAAAAAACTCTTGCTTTTTGTAAAATTCCATGGTATCATCTTACTTGCGTTTCGGGGTGTGGCTCAGCTTGGTTAGAGCGCCGTCTTAGGGAGGCGGAGGTCGCGAGTTCGAATCCCGCCACTCCGATTCATTGTAAAGTCCTTGATTTTCAAGGACTTTTTTGTGTTACATTTCATGTTGTATCATGGTACTTTTCTGATTTCCTCTATGTTTCCTTTTGGTATTTCCCTATAGTCACATATGTGTATTGAATCTTTCTGTTTGAAAGTCATCGGGTGTACTGTAGAATTTTGGTAGATTACGCCCCACTTTCGAAACACTAACGGGGCTTATCTGAAACATTTTAAAGATTTACGCCCCGCTTTCAGAACGCTAACGGGGCTTATCTGAAACATTTTAAAGATTTACGCCCCGCTTTCAGAACGCCAACGGGGCTTATCTGAAACATTTTAAGATTTACGCCCCGCTTTCAGAACGCCAACGGGGCTTATCTGAAACATTTTAAAGATTTACGCCCCACTTTCAGAACGCCAACGGGGCTTAGCACAAAGAAATTATAAATTAAGCCCCAGTACTCAAGATTTAGCGGGGCTTAACAAACACAATTTCAGCATGCTTATGAGCTCCACTTAATCATCCAGACACTCCTTTCCCATCTACCTCGCTGAAAAATTTTTCTATCAGTCTGTTTACTTCATCCGGTTGGTCAGTATTGGAATTATGACCGGCCTTTTTTATCCATTTAAGCGGTAAACCTGCTCTCTGATGCCATTTCTTATTATAGCTTTTTGCTGAACCTGCTTTATCCTTTTCTCCACAGATAAGAAGTGCCGGACAACTGATACGATATGGCAGATCTGCTTTGATTG
>ERZ832522.3336-NODE-3336-length-17875-cov-15.639001_pt1 | contig 17875 bp, 18 predicted proteins | sample MGYA00519951_ERZ832522 | MGnify/ENA primary metagenome ERZ832522 (study PRJEB31850, sample SAMEA3708728) | human gut metagenome | biome: human gut; feature: human-associated habitat; material: faeces | place: China | collected 2014 ... | reverse complement strand
GGTTTTGTTATTATCTCCAATCCAGATACTATGATAATAAAAATATTACCAAACGTTTGCCATTGATAATATATTTATTATCTTTGTGATGTCATTAAGACAAGAGCTCTATGCATAGTGACGATGGGCTAAAAGCCCGGATAGAAGAGGCAGAAAAAGATCTCCTTTTTTATCTCCGCAAGTATCATGAACTGACTTCGAGAAGCAAATTCATGAAAGCGGTGGTTGATAAAGAGATCAAGAGACTTGAGAAAGAACTTAAGGAACTTGGAAAGTATTATTGACCAGAAAGGTTCTCCCCCTCCAGGCCAGAGGGGGAGTTTCCCTTTCATGTGTAACTCAAAAAACAGAATAAGATGGATAAAGTAAAGCGTTTTTTTGAACTAAAGGAACTTTGGAAAAAGTCCCCGGAGAATGACCGCCCTACCATAGACCGACAAATTACCGATCTGTTGGATAGCATGGATGAAAAGGAAACCGAACTGCTTACCGCAGGTGTGCAAAATGACTTTGAAAACATCCATAAAGAGATCACGGACATCAAGGAGCAGCTAACTATTCGTGAGCGACTGAGTCCCGTTTTACCATACCTGTCCGTCTCTAATCTAGCCAAAGATTATTTCGGGAAATCATCCTCTTGGTTCTACCAACGATTAAACGGGAATAGCGTACACGGTAAAATTTGCAAATTCACACAGGAGGAACTGGCTATTTTGGATATGGCGCTGAAAGACATCAGCCGCCGGATTACTAAATTGAACTTGGTATAGATCATTTTATTATGGGAGCCATAGAAAACAAACATATCTTTGCCGCATATGCAAACCTAGCGATAGATGGACTAATAAAAACACTTAATTTTATCGCTAAAAAGTTGGACACCCAAAAGCAATTAAGCAGTTGGGATATCAAGCATGTAATAACACTCATCGACTCAATCTTCGATCAAAATCCACAAAACAACCTAGAACAGATCGTTGAAGGATATCTACCATGGATAAAACCGATCATTGAAATGAAGACGCCTAAAAAAGGTGAAAGGCAATCGGATAAACTTTGTATAGAATATAAAACCATCATTACAGCTTTTGCCTCTTTGCTTAATGATGTCAGGAACTATTACACCCATTATTATCATGATCCCATCTGCATTTATCCCCGTGGGTATGATATCCCTTCATCACTGAACTGCATCTACGATAGTGCCATAAACATTATCAAGGAGCGTTTCCAAGCCGAGGAGAAAGAGATGGAGCATCTTCGTAGATACACTCGCAAAAAAGGGCGGGTTGTTCTAAAAACAGAAGATGATCATTTCTATTACACATTAGTAAACAATAACGGTCTGAGCGAAAAAGGGTATGCTTTCTTCATCTCGATGTTCCTTGAAAGGAAGTACAGTTATCTATTCTTGAAAAAGTTATCCGGATTCAAACGGGGAGACTCGTTACAATATAGGCTTACCCTTGAGGTTTTCACGGCTCTTTCCACCAAACCTCCTGTAGAACGTCTACGCACTACGAAAGACACGAAACAAGACCGGGCTTTAGATATACTGAATGAACTATCTAAGATACCAATAGAACTGTATCAAACCCTTGAACCTAAATACCGGGAAATGTATAACGAGACATTACAACCAACGGATGCCGAAGATCCTTACGGCCTTCCGGATAGATCCAGAATACGGTTCCGCAGTCGCTTTGAGACTTTTGCCCTGCACTTTTTAGACAAACAAGCTGATTTTAAAGAAATTGGCTTCTATACATATCTCGGAAATTACTTTCACAATGGATATCAAAAAACAAGAGTCGATAGAGAGACAAAGGATAGATACATTAATTTCCAACTCGCAGGCTTTTGTAAAAACATCCAAGATATCTCCGCAAAGAAACTATCGGAGGCATTAAACGTAAAATCCATAGATATAAGTACAGATAGTATACCGGATATCAATTCTTTTGAGCCTTATCTGGTTCAATCTACGCCCCACTATATCGTTAATGGTAATAATATCGGTATTAAGGTATTACCAGAAGGGAAAGATACCTACCCTACCATCGATGAGAAGGGTGCTAAAATGCCTATCGCCGATTTCTGGTTAAGTAAATACGAATTGCCGGCCATGTTATTCTATACTTATTTACGGAATAATAATATACATAAATCACACTGTCCCCTATCCGTAAAAGATATTATTGAACGATCTATCCATAAAAGTACCAAACAAAAGCATCCGGAAGAGAGATCCGAGTTAATGTTACGCCGGGTCATGAAAGCGATCTTTTGGACAGATAGTAAACTCAATGAGGTAGAACGTATCAAATCTCAGAAATCCGCTTTTGGTAAAAGGCAACATGAAATATTAAAAGCTGGCCGAATAGCGGAAACGTTGGTTAGAGACATGCTATGGCTACAGCCTTCAAAAAACAATGGAAGGGATAAAGTCACAGAGCCTAATTTCCAAGCCATACAAGTTTCTTTAGCATATTTCGGGATAAGAAGAAATGACTTAACGGAAATCTTCACACGAGCAGGATTGATCAATTCTTCAAATCCGCATCCTTTTTTAGCTCAAATAGGTACGAATTATACCTCTTTAATAGAGTTTTACATCGCTTACCTTAAGGAGCGGAAAGTATATTTTTCACGAATACAAAAGAAAATCCTCCAAGGGAAACTAAATATCCAGTGCCACCCTCTTCGGGACTTACAACGTGAGCCTAATAAGCCTCAAGATAAGGAAGAGGCCATATTCCTACCTCGTGGTCTATTTAATGAAGCGATCATTAATTGTTTGAAAAAATCCAAATTGAAGCAATTAATAGAATCTCCTACCCGAGAAAAAAGTCCGGCATTGAATGTCTCATACTTGATCCAGAACTATTTTAGAACTTATTTCGAAGATCAATCTCAAGAATTCTATGCACAACCCCGTAATTATCGTTTATTCGATAAGTTATCACCGAATAAGGGTAAATCCAAAAGCTATTTATCCTTAGAGCAAAGGATCAAGAAAATGGAAGAACTAAGGCCATCCAAGATTCCTGTTGCAGAAGCTAATAAGCTATTAGAGAAAGAAGATAGACTTTATCGTAAGAATTATAACGAAATATGCGATAACGAGTCTATAATCAGACTCTACCAAATACAAGATATTCTTTTATTTATGATGACCAAGGAATATCTTCCTTCTGATTTATACAACAGAATTAACAAATACAAACTAGAAAACGTCAAAGGTATTTTAAATGAGAGAGTTTCTTACTTGATCGATCTCAACCTTTTAAAAATACAAGGAGAAGATATCAAGATAAAAGACTACGGAAAGTTATTTTATATACATCATGATACAAGAATCAGCTCTTTGAATAAAGTATTAAGTAAAGTCAAAAGAAACAATAGTATATCTTCTAGCGTAAAGATTCAACCTTATGAAAATTATAAAAGAGAATGCCTAGATTTCGAAGAAGCCCAGATACAAATCATACCTATCATTCATTCTTTCGAAATCGCTATGGTATCGATGTTCCCAGATTTAAAGAAGGCTACTCCCGGAAATTATTATGATTTTAATGAGCTAATTACAGAATATGAGAAACGAACTAAACAAAAGATAGATAGTTCTTTTCTCATTAAAACTCGGAATATGTTCTTACATGATAAATACGAAGCTGAATGTATCAAAGAGATTTCTGACGATTTCGTATATGCAAAAAAGATTATAGCTGAATTTAAAATGAAGATAGAAAATATAAAATTAGAAGACCTTTCGAATGACTCATCAGCATAAAAACATTTTATGCTCTTTGGTTGAAAGGTAGAAACAACTTTCGAGGATTATTTTTATGCTTTACGGCAGTTGTATTAGCCTTTAGTTTGAAAGGTAGAAACAACCGTGTCATGAAACCCGTGATCGCATGCGCAGTTGTATTAGCCTTTAGTTTGAAAGGTAGAAACAACAATGTATAGCAACTCCCCTAGGTGGGAGAAGTTGTATTAGCCTTTAGTTTGAAAGGCAAAAACAACTATCTCTTATAGGTTTCCAGCTTCCTTACCGTTGTATTAGCCTTTAGTTTGAAAGGCAAAAACAACGATCATTCATTTTGCTCGTCCTCCCAAGCGGTTGTATTAGCCTTTAGTTTGAAAGGCAAAAACAACTACTTTATTCATATACTACTCGTCCCATTGTTGTATTAGCCTTTAGTTTGAAAGGCAAAAACAACTACATTATGGGACAAATATTACCAGGAGTAGTTGTATTAGCCTTTAGTTTGAAAGGCAAAAACAACCTAACCCAAGAGGAATTAGGCAATCTGATAGTTGTATTAGCCTTTAGTTTGAAAGGCAAAAACAACAGTAACGTCCCTACATCCCAAACAGGGTTGGTTGTATTAGCCTTTAGTTTGAAAGGCAAAAACAACTTATTACCGCCAAGTTCCTACGATGGTGCCGTTGTATTAGCCTTTAGTTTGAAAGGCAAAAACAACCATTTCGCAAGTCTTTTATTTTTGGGGGAGTTGTATTAGCCTTTAGTTTGAAAGGCAAAAACAACAAAAATCCTCCAGACTTTCACAAGTCAGGAGTTGTATTAGCCTTTAGTTTGAAAGGCAAAAACAACTTTGCAACAGACTTTTCCGGACGATCAAGGGTTGTATTAGCCTTTAGTTTGAAAGGCAAAAACAACCATTAGCGACAAAGATTGACCGTTCAGGCAGTTGTATTAGCCTTTAGTTTGAAAGGCAAAAACAACTATGAGATAGGGACATCAGCCGGAGGACAGTTGTATTAGCCTTTAGTTTGAAAGGCAAAAACAACCACACTGATTTGCACTGCAAACGGCTGCACGTTGTATTAGCCTTTAGTTTGAAAGGCAAAAACAACAACAGATATGGAAGCATTATCAGTAAGAGAGTTGTATTAGCCTTTAGTTTGAAAGGCAAAAACAACCCGAAGTAATCCGGATATCCAGCGAAACCCGTTGTATTAGCCTTTAGTTTGAAAGGCAAAAACAACTTTCGCAAATACGAATTAGCCACTGCGATGGTTGTATTAGCCTTTAGTTTGAAAGGCAAAAACAACTTGCCTTTCGAGTTGATGCAAAACTACATCGTTGTATTAGCCTTTAGTTTGAAAGGCAAAAACAACACAAGCCCACCTGCATATACTGGCAAACCGGTTGTATTAGCCTTTAGTTTGAAAGGCAAAAACAACGTGTGCAAAAATAACGCCTGCCCGACAGATGTTGTATTAGCCTTTAGTTTGAAAGGCAAAAACAACTGACGGGAATAACAAATGAGGACATAAGACGTTGTATTAGCCTTTAGTTTGAAAGGCAAAAACAACGTTGTGTGCTTATTCGAAAAAAAGTTTATGGTTGTATTAGCCTTTAGTTTGAAAGGCAAAAACAACACAGGCATGGCTATCCGAAAATAATTTGGATTCATCAAGAACTTATTCTATCTTTACAAAAAGATTAGATATCAAATATATCGAGGCCATGCGAGATATTTGAAAAAGATAAACTTCATTGAAGGAAAAGCCCGCAAAGTAGGATCATGGCCGGTCTGAAATGCGGGCTTTGTTGTTTATGGAACTAAAAGAATTTATTAAATCCGCTATAACCCAGCTTTCGGAAGCTGTTTATGAATTAGATGATGAATTGAAAGATAAAGGAGTAGTGGTAAATCCATGCTATGCAGAGAATACAAACTTTGAGACGATAGACAATAGTGAAGGTGTTATTGTTTCATCAGTAGAGTTTGATCTACAAGTCAGCACCTCTGAAATAAAGGAAAATAGCGGAAAGATCGGTGTATTAGCCAGTGTAGTAGGTATAGGCGCTTCAACCAAAGAAGGAAGCAATGGAAATGAGGCGAACCGAATAAGGTTCAAGTTACCTGTTGTTTTGCCTTATAAGAAACCTTATTGATGCCTTTTTCCTTGGGATGTCATACCGTCTTTTATATACAATTCAATGTCTTGGGCTGAATCGCTGACAGTAAAACCTTTATCCCGTCCTTCGTGGGCTTTAATGGCATACTTAACACAACGTTCACGAAGACGTTCCTCTTTACGTTTGCGAAAATAATTGATTATTGATTTCATAGGAATAACATTTTCCACAAAAATACGTGGAAAGCATTGTGTTACCAAAAACTTTCCCCATCTTTACGAAAAGATTAGAAACCGAGTAGAACCGAGTGCATGCGGTGACCTTCGGAAAAGATATGCCAATTGGTTTTTTAATGGCCTGTAGAGTATGAGGATGCACCCTCAGAAATACAGGCTATTCTCTTTTGATAATGTTTACAGAAAAACAATACGAGATAGCGGATAAGATACTTGCCACGGTGAAACAAAATGCTGGTCGCTGTAATATAGACCAATTTTATAATGGCCTTCCGGACTATGATAATCACACGATGGATTATGAGTATATGAAGGAGACGCTGATGAAGCGGTATCATGCGATCGAATATATGGGAAAGGATGAATATTGGCTGATACTAACCAATGAAGGAGAAAGTATTGCTACTATTGGATTGAAAAAACATCTGCAAAAGTCAGCAGATAAAGAAGAACTGGAAGATAAAAAATTAAAACTTGACGTGGCTAACGGCTGGGTCTCCTTGTTTAAATTCGCTTGGTGGGTCTTGGCCGCTATAACAGGTGCCGTAGTAGATAGTTTAGCAGGAAACCCGATAGGAAACCTAATACGTAGATTAATCGAGTAGGTCTGATTGCGTGTATCATATTTTCTATGCGAGTGATACGACGGCTTAACGACAGCTGCTCTTGTCTGATTTTATAGATATCGTAATCTGTTGTATTCATATCGCAATTCTTTTCCACAAAGATACTTGGTTTCTTTGCCATATCAAAAACTTTTCCCTACTTGCGATCCATAATAATCAATACAAAATTAAACATGAAACACCTAATCTGTATCTTATTTGTTACACTACTTAGCACAAACGCTTTTGCACAAGATTTCGAAATTGTAAGAAATCCTATGTCGCAAGAAGAATTTAAAGAATTTATCTACCAAAAATATTCAAACTTTGAAAAAAGGAAGATAGAAGATAAGAAGTTACCCAAATTAAAAAAGGAAGATATGATTGAAATATTGTCTTCAGTACCTTTTAATGATGATGGAAGTTTTACTATTTCTTACGTCAGACAAGTTGAAGGGCTTGGTAAAGGAACACTATACGACAATATCTATCAATCATTGGTTGATGTTTTCGTTAGTGCTAAAAATATTTTGCAAATGCAAGATAAAGAAACAGGTATCCTTGTTTGCAAAGGTATGACTGAAGGTTATTTAATTTTCAGTATGGGGTTAATGGGTAAATATGTAGGAAGTGTACCGATACATTTTACATTGAAAATCCAAGTACGAGATAATAGGTACAAAATAGATTTATATGATATTTATGTAGAGAAAGGAGATTTAAATGAAGCCGAAGCCCCTATAGAAACTTACTTGACTAGGGATTTTTATTTAACATCGTTTGTTTCCGATGGACTAGGACTTACTAAAAGTAAACGAACAGATGCCCATTACATAAATGTAAGAACACAAGTCCTACTAGAACAGCTATATAGGCTATATCAGATTGAAAATAACATATTCAATGGAGTGTCTCAGCTAAAAACAGAGGAGGAAGATTGGTAGATTTCTTTTAATTAGCATTGCCATCTCAAAAACTTTTACCATATTTGCATCAGCTAAAGTCACGAACGTTTGTCGTTCTCGTTGAGCATCGGTTATTGCTCGGACATATTTTTGATAGTCAGGGCTTTTTTATGCCTTACTTTGTTGTATAAAAATATTGGCGGTTGCCTTTCCTACAATTTTCGTACCTTCGGGAACGTAACGTTGTGACTTTAGCGAGTGGAAATGGCAGCCGCTTTTTTTCTGCCCATACGCTAAAGTCACAACGTTATGAAAACAAATTCATTAACCGTATCATCTTCCCGGAGCCGGGAACATGATCTCTTTTCTTGGACAACCGTCCAGAAGTTCTACAACCTGTTGCCTCTTGGTATCGCCTCCTGTAAATCCATTTACGAGGCTAAAATGTACACGGTAGCTTTATTGGCTATGCTGTCTCCAGTGTTCTTACCACTGGTCATCGTAGCTTGGTTCGTTTATAACTCAGCGAAGAAAGGAGGCCCAAATGATTAGACTGGAAGATATATGTATATCAAACCTAATGCTGGATGCGATCAGATATTGGCAGGAAAATGATAAAGGTGGGTTAGAAGAAGATGTTAAGGCCATTGACAGCGCTATCACTTTCATTGCATGCGAGCATGATGCCCCGGGTGTACTTTCTGAAAAAGAATCATTGTCGCTTATTGCGGCTCTAAGTTTTCTGAAAAAAAGATTATGTTTGTTTGAAGGAAAGGAGGAACCGAAATGAAACTCCAAGAAGCCCTGCGCCTACTCGACATCGTTACCGATGTAAACGGACAATATAGTAAAGAAGAACGAATGCATGCCGCCATGAGATTGGAGGAGCTGTTACGCTTGCTTCTTCCAAAAGAATGATTATATTTGCAGTATGCTGACATTTGTAGCTATATTAGGTTTTGTTATGCTGATCGGTGCGGCTCTGAATGAAGTGCGTCACAGCAAAAACCATATAAGCAAGGTTATAGCTGGTGTGTTGATTGTTTTGCTATTATTTATTTTGCTTTTTTAAATAGAAACTGATAATATTCAGCAGATAAAAATTGTTGTATATATGAATAATGTTCTTCAAAACATGGATAATACGAACATATATTTTAACTCTTTGAAAAGAGCGGATTGGCTGAGACAAATCGCTACTATCAGGAATGAATATAAAAAAGAAAATTATCAAAAACAAATAACTTTTGTTTTTAAGGATACATTGTCTCCTGAATTATTTCAGCCTATTCATGTTGTTACAATTGCATGTTTGATTGAATTTTTAGTTAATGTAGAAGAACATACTATACGGATATCAAATGAATCTATAGAGAAGCTGTTTTTTGAAGATCTTAAATTTAGAGAGTATTGGAATTACAGTAAAGATCATGTGGATTCTGAAAGTGATAATATATTTAATTTATGGCGTATAGTTGAGAATCAAAAAGACGCATATGCAATAGAGGTAGAACAATATTTTAAAAAGAATTTCTTTAGAGGTAAAGACTTAAGTATAATTTCGCTTAGCATAGTAGAAGCATTTTATAATGTTTTTGATCATGCTGATGCAAATGGTAATGCTTTTTCATTTATTAAATATGAAGGACAGGATGAAGTCTTGCGTGTAGCTATTTGTGATTTCGGGAAAGGTATATCAAAATCTGTCAGAAATTTTGATTCCACTATAATATCAGATAGCGATGCTTTGAAAAAGTCTATAGAGGTTGATTTTACAGTTGGATCTAAGGTTCATAATAAAGGAAAAGGCCTAGATAATATATTATCGTGCGCTGATGCAGTAAGAATAATTTGCAATACAGCTCGTTTATTAAAGAAGCATGAAGTTAAAATTGACAATATTGATTTTGATTTTAATGGGACGTTGATATATTTCGAATTATATTTAGGAAATTTGGAAGAAGAAGAAATTTTAGACGAGTTTGATTTTTAACTAAATAAAAAGAGGATACTATGTGTACAATTAAACTTTATGACGTGATGGAAGGAAAGGATTTTCCTATGGCAGGAAGTAGTCTCTATGATATAATCAGAGAGAATATGAATTCTTCGGACAAGATTACCATCGATATGGAAGGTGTGTCTTCTTTGCCTTCTATGTTTTTAAATGTTTCAATTGGTAAGTTTATAGATGAATTTGGTTTTGAGACACTTAAGAAGAAGATTTCATTTACAAAGATAACAAAATTGCAAGCTGAACGCTTGACTGATTATATCAGTAGGTATAAAAGGTGATTAGTAGTTTTCATATGTCCTTTAAAAGCTCCCTTCGGGGGGCTTTTTTTGTGTCTATAAATTGGATGTTATGGACATATACAATCACTTTGAGTATTCGGAATGGATCGCTAGGCATCTAGCCGCTATCGGTCATACGGACGGGGAATGTCATTTCCTCCGTAGTGACGAGGTAGAGGAAATCTCTGATCTGGAAGAACGTATCTCCTCTATCCGGGATCATGTATTAGTCGCCATCGACGGGCTTAACTCGGATTTCTCTTGGCTTAACAATGACAACCTCGTAAATATCCCACAATATTTTATCGCCCTATTAAAGCAATGCGAGGCCGGGAATATCGACGGGATTCACTTTGCGAAAGCGGAATGCAAGGATCTTCTCATGCAGATCGTCTGCCGGATGATGCTTGACTGGAACGAGGAACGTAACGGGCTTCAGTTCCTAGAGCTAAACAGCATGACCTTTCGGGGCATAGGTCCCATGGGAGATAATTTCTATGGGGTGATGTTAGGCTTCAACCTAAGAAAGCCTATCCCCTTCTCTATCGACCAATCAATGTGGGTATGATATGGGAGTCATGAAAAGATTGAGCGAGCAGATGCGCACGCCTAAACGCAAGAACTCCCTAATCGGAGCGAGGGAAGGATTACCCTTCGAGATCTCGCTAGAGTCAACCAGCCGGATCGCCCGGTATGAACGTAGGCAGGATAAGGAGAAATTGAGACAATTTAATTCTGAGGTAAAGGAATGGATGGGCTACATAATCCAAGACTTGAAAGGGAATATCGCCTTGCTTGTCCAGAAAGATGAGTTCCTATCGGACTCCCTAGAACCCAGAATTTACAAAAGTAAAGGAGAGACCGAACGAGTGGGATTCAGTTTCGCCCGTGAAGGTATCTATATCCATAGGGGAGCCGGACGGGGCCAAGGTGGTTTCCGGGGCGGCTCTAAATGGACGGACAAATACGGGAAGCTGAAAAAGACCAACCCGGATTCTTTCTACCTGATGGGAACCGGCAACCGCCACCCGATCCGTTGGTTCGATCCCATCATCGAAAAGAATCTTCCCAAACTGGCAGACATCGTAGCGGACTACGCCGCCGATATGCAAATCGACGCATCACGAATTTTCATAGATAAAGATTAGGATATGGCAGGAGATTTAAACAGGAGCATCAAGATATATCTGGATAACTCCGACGCAATGACTAGCGCATCGGAGTTAGAGACGAAAATCGGGGAACTGGAGAAAAAGCTACTCGATCTCCGAGCAGCGGGAGAAGGCAATAGTAAGGCGGCTAAGAAAATAGAACGTGAGTTGACTGCCCAAACCCAGAAGATGCAAAAGTATAAGCAAGAGGTCGCTGATACGGAAAGAGTATTGAAGAACCTAAGTGGAGCTACTTATAATGACTTAATAAAGACAAAGAATAAAATTTCAACGGAGCTGAAAAAAGTAACTCGTGGTACCGCTGAATATAACACTAAACTAGAAATGCTGAAACGCATCTCCAAAGAAACCGCACTAGCCCAACAAGAGATGCGTGTAGAGATCGGTTGCCAAGCCTCGGTCTGGGGACGTGCCACAGATTTCGTAAATAAATATATGGGAATCATTGGTACCGCAGTGGCAGCCATTACGGGTATTACTCTTACTTTCAACAAATTCCGTGAAGCCCGCAATAAACTGGAAGAAAGCAAGGCCGATGTAAAAGCTCTTACAGGCCTAGATGATGAAAGTATAGAGTGGCTTACAGATCAAGCAAAACGTCTTTCCACTACAGTTACCGAAGAAGGTATCCGCATACGCCAATCCGCTGATGAGATACTGGAAGCTTATAAATTAGTAGGTTCCGCTAAACCCGAATTGCTAGCAAATAAAGAGGCTTTAGCAGAAGTGACGGAGCAAACGCTCATCCTCGCCTCTGCCAGTGGCATGAAACTTACGGATGCGGTAGATGCCGTCACCTTGGCATTAAACCAGTATGGGGATGGAGCTGATCAAGCCGCTCGATATGTAAATGTACTTGCCGCCGGAAGTAAATTCGGTGCAGCAGCCGTAGAGAGCCAGACCAAAGCTATAAAGACAAGTGGTGTCGCAGCCGCTTCTGCAAAGATTCCGATCGAACAACTGGTTGGAACCATTGAAACTTTAGGTGAGAAAGGTATCAAGGATGAGATCGCCGGTACCGGACTCAAAAAGTTTTTCCTTACCCTGCAAACAGGAGCTGACGAGACTAACCCCAAAATAGTCGGGCTAAATACGGCTCTGGAAAATCTCCGCAAAAAACAAATGGACGCTACCGCTATCAAAAAGATGTTCGGGGAAGAAGGTTACAATGTTGCCTCTGTCCTTATCAATGAAGCGGATAAGGTAGAATATTATACGAAAGCCGTAACTGGCACATCCGTCGCTTTAGAGCAGGCCACGATAAAAAGCCAATCTGCCACGGCTAAAATGCAACAAGCAAAAAACAAACTTAACGATCTTGGCATTGAGTTAATGGAAAAGATCAATCCATCCATTATCAGCGTAATGAATCAAACCGTGAACTGGACTAAAAAACTAGTTCTGATGGCCGATTGGATCAGTAAAAATACAGGGCTGGTTATTACCTTAATATCGACATTAACTTTGTATACAGCCGCTATCAAGCTAAACACTTACTGGAAGATTGCGTCAAATGGAGCTACTCTAAAAGCTACAATTATAGAAAAGGCTCATTTAGTTGCGACCCGTTCTTCCATAGCCGCAGAATATGCATTAGCGGCAGCATCAGCTCTCAAGGCTAGAAATATCAAAGCTGCGACTATGGCTATGCGCAGTTTCTTAGTGACTCTGGGTCTCAATCCCATTATTGCGGCAGGTGTGGCAATTACGGCTTTAGCTGTAGGTATTTACAAGATATGGGATAATTCAACAAAAAGTGCCCGGGCCTTAAAAGAGATGAACAAGGAAATCGCCAACGAACGGGCAGAAGCTTATACCCTATTTGACGCTCTCCAACGAAGCAACGCCGGAACAAAGCAACGAAAAGAATTAATCGATGAGATCAATTCTCGATATGGAAAATATCTTGAAAACCAACTAACAGAACAAAGTACAACAGAGGATATCGCAAAAGCTTTAGAAATAGTTAATGAAAAGTTGCATGAAAACATAGTTTTAAAAACCATGCAGAAAGAGAAGGAGGATGTAACGACCACCGCCTTAAATAAACAAATTGATTTGATGGATCAAATGAGGGAAAAATCAAATCTGGGACAATTCGTTACCGACGCTATGCTTCGAGACGTAAAACGTATAACAGATGAAGGGATAAAGAACGGACGCTCATGGACAAAAACATATGATGATGTCATCTCTTACATTGACTACTACTATGGGGCCAGAGGTAAAGTCGATAAGGATTTCTGGGGAAGTTTACAGAGCTATATGACACAAACTTACCAATTAGCATCCAACCTCGATAAGATATCTCAGAAATACTCTCCTCTTCTGCCTAAAAAAACTGCAAACGAGTTGCCAGAAGTAGAAGTTATTGCCCCTAAAATAAAAAAAACGGATATAACCCCGGGACTGTCAGCGGAGCAAGAGAAAAAAATCACAGACGCAAAGCTGAAAGAGGTTGATCGTTATATCGCAACCAAGAAACTAAAATTGACACAAGATTATACCGAGGGCCTAAGATTATATGATGATTATCAAACAAAACTTCAAGCTTTAGAACTCGAAAAATTAAATAAACAATTAGCTATCTATAAAATAGGCAGTGACGAAAGAAAGAAAATTGAACAACTGATCCTTGATTTCCGAATTAAACTGATGGATAAATCCTATCAAGAATATCTCAAAAATTTGGAAAAAGAGGCCAAGGCCGATAAAGACCGTAAAGTCCAAAAAGAGAAGTTATACAACGGACTAAATAAAGATTTGCAATCTTTCGTTAAAACACAAAATGAGAAACAAGAGGAATTAGCGAAAAAGCAAGAAGAAACAGACAAACGAAGAGCACAAACCTTATTAGACTTCTCCGCTCAAGCTGGCCAAATCCTTGGGGAATCTTTAGTTGATTCTGAAACAAGTTTTGCTGACGCTATGGGGAACATTCTATTATTGACATTAGATACTCTTCGCCAAGTTGTAACAATGTCGATCGCAGAAACCACAATCCGCAATGTGTCTAAATTAGGATTCTTAGGACTAGCAAAAGCCGCTGCCGAAATCGCACTTATCAACGTCGCTTTCGGTGCCTTGAAAGGTCTTATCAAGAAACCTAGTACATCTACCGCAAATGCAGGTCTTAATGACAGCACTACGCCGCAAACCGGACAACGAGTTGTATCAGACTCCACCGGTTGGTACAACGGAGGATTCACCGGCAACGGTGGTATACTTGAAGTGGCTGGTCCCGTACATCGAGAAGAATACGTTACACCGGCATGGCAATTACAAGATCCGGTTTCCATGAACCATATCCTAGCCTTGGATGCCATCCGAAGACAAAGAACAAGCACAAATCCTCTTCCCGTCAACGGATTCGCCAACGGTGGATACAATGGACGCTCGGATGAAGAAAATGTAATGGTTTCAAGTAATAATCCGGAATTACTCAAAGTACTCACACAGCTACTTATGCTATTTTCCGAACTAAGAGCAAAAGGCATGAGGGCCTATATCGTTTATAGCGATATCGAGGCCGCCCAGAAGACATTGGACAAATCCAAAAAGATAGGAGGCAAATAAGATGGACATCATTCACGAATCCGGCAAGGCTTACGACCTAGGAGACATCCAATTGACCTTATCCCGGATGAACCCGTTCTTTAACGATTACGGAGAGCAGAGCTTACCGGTAACACTCCCTCCCACGGACAGGAATAGGGAACTACTCACCTATCCGGATAACATGGCCGGGATCAGCAAGGCCTCGCAGCGGATCAACGCCATGATCCAGCACGGGGTATTCTCCATCCCCTGCCGTCAAGCCATCCTGTCGGCGAACCGGAAAACCGGGATCGAGACCAGCTTCTACCTCAATACCGGAGCGTTCTACGAGAAGATCAAGGATGTACCGTTATCCACGGTCTTTGAGGACAAGGTTATCAAGTTCGCATCTGCCAGCGAGGCGATATCCTTCTGCCGGAACCTGTTCATTACACATGACGACCGATTCGCCTTGTTCCCGGCCATCCTAGAGTCCGGTTCTTTAAACGCCACCGGTGATCCGGGACCGGACGGATATCCCCGTCTTTACAACGACGTGGAGCGGACGGAGGTAGTCGATGAGAAAACGATCCGGTTGGCTCCGGGATTCTACATATCCCCCTTCATCCGTGGATTGCATCTATTGGAGGAGATATTCGCCTATCTCGGCTACACCTTGGAGGACTCCTTCTTTTCCCGCACCACCCCATTCAAGGACATGGTCTTTCTGAACAACACGATCGATACGATCGTAAGGGGTGAGATCCGATACTCCCAGATCGTCCCGGACTGCATGATCAAGACGATACTGGACGTATACCGATATAAATTCTGCTGCGAGTTCATCCCGGACGAGACCCGCAAGACCATCCGTATCGTGCTATTCGATGAGAACCTGAACGAGACACCCTCCTGCGACCTCACGGATTGCGTAGCCGGTAAATACACAGTCAACCATCCCTCGAGCTTCAAGCAGTTAAAGCTTACCTGTGACCGGCTCACGCCGCCGGAAGAGAAACAGGAGAGCGAGCGCCCGATGCCAACAACGGGAAGAGCCACGGGGAACGAGAACGAGGAGTTCAGTACCTTGGTAGACCTATTAAAGAAATACCCGGACGTGGAGTATAACCAGATATCGGGTGAGTTTGTCCGGAGAGGTTACAAGGGGATCACGCCGGTCACGCAACGGATCGGTCTGGTCACGATGGATTATTACGCCGGCGGGACACTGGAGACGGAGAGCAAGGAATCCCCGGACGTGCTACCGGCGATGGTCTATACACCTGCTTTTGGCAGCGGAGGAGCCGGGGCCATCCCGCATCTCGGGATTTATATAGGGACCGGAAGATCGTTGAACTCCTCCATCATCATGGATTCCGTGAATGACTCCACGTCTGAGGTGGCGGGCGAGGCGGAGGATAACGAGGAGCTGAAACCCATGCCGGCGTTCGTATTCCATGCCGGGAAACTGGACTACGGGACGATCCTCAATCATGATGCGGATGGAAACAAGCTCTGGAACTATACGCTCGCCTACCACGGCCCGGACGGGCTTTTCGAACGGTTCTGGAGGAATTACGATTCCCTGCTCCGGAACTCTCTGCTCGAGATAAAAGCGAGCATGCTTCTCAGTGACATCCAAAAGGTATCGCTCTCCGAGTACAGGAAGGTGACGATCGAGGGACAGGAGCTGCTTCCCTCCGCCATACAATATAGCCCGGGTTCCCGGGAACCCTTGGAATCCACGTTCCTTACCACGAGGCTTTACGAGCCGGTATCCACAGCCATGGCCGAGGCGGAGCGGTTCGCCTCCCATGTATCCAAGTATAAATGGAAGGTCAACTACTCCCGGTCCAACGCCAGCGACAGCGTGAAAAGAAGATGGGTATTCAAGGAGGAACCCATGACCATATTCTACGCCCCGCCAAGCGCTTACCAATACGTGCAGGGCGGGAAATACCATCAAGCCACTTATCCCGTGCAATTCTATAGCCGTGGCTCCGCATCCGGACCGACCGATCCGGAGGACGGTACCCTGACCGTGTGGCTCGAGCCCGTGACCCGGTAACTGTCCTTTATCGGACCATCCGACAGCCATACTTTTGGGGGTAAAATAATCGCAAATGGCAACGATCATAGACAAACCAGACACTCTGAGCCTGTCCGGGAACATGAGGAGATTTGTATTGGGGGCAAAAGAGGCCGTCTCTTTCATCTTGAAGAAAGGAACGGCCACCTTGCTCGAGCAAAGCTACGAGCCCGGGCCGGACAAGATAGTCACGATCGACGTGAGAGAGGTGGTGGAAAGCCAATTGAGCTATACTTTGGACACGGCCCAAGAGATCTATTCCCAAAATACCATATTCGCAGATTTCACGGCCACGATAGACGGGACCTCCCACTCGTTCCGGGCGATCCGGTGCGGGATAGCGGATCTGGCGGACACGCCGGGAAACTGGTTGAAGTCCCACTTCCTCACGTGGCAGCCAAAGGTCAAGGAGGTGACCTATTACTCACCGGAGTGGTTGACCTACTACGCCATATCGGACTGCACGGTAAAGGCCAAGGCCACGTTCCCGGACAACTCGTCGAGCACGACCTCCTTGAAGGGAATGACCGCCGGCGAGTGCGTGACACTCAATCTCCAATACGCGATCGTAGCCAAGCTATTCGGGAACAAGTACCCCAGCTATCTCGAGGTTTACGCCGAGGCCGGCGGAGCGAGACTGAGCGTATCGCAATTCTATAAATTCACGGATATCCATTCCGAGGACGAGCAATGGTTCCTTTTCGAGAACAGTCTGGGCGGTATGGACACCTTCCGTGCCCATGGGGTGAACCGTCTGCAGGCGGAGCATGGCCACCTGATAGCGGAACTGGACGAGAACCTGTCCGAGTATGACGTGGAGACCGATCGTAAGTTCGTTAAGAACACGGGATTCCTCGATGATTACTCCCGCCGTTGGTTGCTGGATTTTTTCCCCAGCCGGGCCAAGTATATATACGAGGCGTCCATGATCCGGAGAATAATCGTCACCGAGAGCGACGCCACCTACACCTCCAACGATCTCCCGAGCTCCTATACGTTCACGTACCGACTCTCGGAGATCTCGAGATACCTGAACCTTATCCGTAACGAGAAAGAGCTTCCGGATAATCTAACGGTTCCAAACCTCTCCTCGCCGGATTTTATTTTTCCCCCTCGCTTAGCTGAGCTCCCACGGCAAGA
>ERZ832522.3313-NODE-3313-length-17986-cov-13.430316_pt1 | contig 17986 bp, 19 predicted proteins | sample MGYA00519951_ERZ832522 | MGnify/ENA primary metagenome ERZ832522 (study PRJEB31850, sample SAMEA3708728) | human gut metagenome | biome: human gut; feature: human-associated habitat; material: faeces | place: China | collected 2014 ... | reverse complement strand
GCGTTCAAAGCGTCGCAGGCAATGGGTAGGGCTGCGCGAGAACCGCGCAGGGGTGAAACTCCCGTGAGATTGCAGCTAACAATCGTCTGATTAAAGCTCTTTTTTATAAAAATTTGAAAGGGGAAAATCCTATGAATGATAAAGAACGAAACACCCCTTGCAATTTGCAATATAAAGGAGTGTCAATCAATGGCAGCGAAGAAAATGAGTTGCCGTTATGTATGGAAAACAAGGTGCGTGTACCTATCCACCTTAAACTGACATTAACAATAAAAGAGGCTGCGGAGTACAGCAATATCGGTGTAAATAAAATAGACACCCTGTTAAAGCAACCTAATTGCCCGTTTGTACTTTTTGTAGGAACACGGAAGTTAGTAAAGCGACGTGAATTCGAAGAATATATCCGACGAGAGTTAATTATATAGCACTTCTACCAACAACCGCTACAAAAAATTCCTGTTGAGATTGAAAAAGCAGAGTCCTTATGCTATAATATATAGTTGCGTTGGACTCTTTTTTGAGATAAGAAAGGAGTCCGATAAATGGGCAAAAATCTAAAAGGTAAAGAGTGCGGCAAAGGCATTTACCAAAGAAAGGACGGTTTATACTCCGCAAGATACTACGCAAAAAACGGCAAACGTAAAGAGAAATACTTTGAAACATTGCCGGAAGCGAAAAACTGGCTTGCTGACGCCAGATATGAAGAACGGCATAATCTTATTGTCACTTCTCCCGATATGACAGTAGATAAGTGGTTTGAATACTGGATTGAAAATATTGTTTGCGACCTTGCACCGAACACAAAACGGAATTATCAAGAACGCTATAAATGGAATATTCAGCCAGTAATCGGGGGGCTATGTGTATAGCTGACGTAAAGCCTATGCACTGTAAAGCTGTTCTTAACCGAATGGAAACCACCTATGCAGGCTCAACCATTCGTCAGGCTTATATCACAATGGGAACCATGTTAAAATCAGCAGTTATGAATGATATTATCGCCAAACACCCTATGAACGGTGTACGCTATACGAAACCTGTTCGGGCGGTAGACGATATTAAATACTTGACTGTTGATGAACAAGAGAAATTTCTTGAAGCAGCGGCGCGGTCACATAATTACCGACAATATGCGTTGCTCTTGGAAACAGGATTGAGAACGGCAGAATTGATTGGTTTAACATGGGACTCTATTGATTGGAAAAAGCGCACGTTGACTGTCAGCAAGAGTTTAGAGTATCGGCACAGTCAAGGGTATTGGCGGGCAGGACCACCTAAGACACAGAAAAGTTATCGCACCATTCCGCTTACTGACAAAGCATATTCGATTCTTAAAAGCTGTTATGATGAAAAGGACAGCCGGAAAGAGTCTGAAACGCTGTCGCAGATTTTAGAGTATATCGACAGCAGGACAGGCGAAAAGAAATGTCTTATTATGCACGATTTAGTGTTTGTCAACTGGCGTACTGGTGAACCTGCAAAAAACAGTTCTTATGACACACACTTATACAAATTGTGTGATGAAGCGGGTATCAAACGCTTTTGTATGCACGCCTTACGACATACTTATGCTACACGCGCGATTGAGCGCGGCGTACAGCCTAAAGTGCTGCAACAGCTATTAGGACACGCAAGCATTAAAACAACTATGGACAGATACGTCCATGTTACGGACGAGTCACTGGTAAATGCCATACGCCAATTTCAACAGGCTACGCCGCCAGTTACAAAAAAAGGGCGTAAAAAGGGCGTACAAGAAATCTAAAGAAAGGCGAAAACCCCGATAAATCAAGGGTTTTCGGACAGGTAAAAGATAAAATGAAATTAGGTATCGTAATACACGAGCTTTTTTCATATCTTCATATAAGTTCATGTAACGCTACAAAGCGTTGAAAATTCTAGCTTTTTTAGGCCTTACACTTCATATAATTCCATATAACATCATGCCGTTTCACGGCAAATTGGTGCGGAATTGGTGCGGTGTTCATCTCGAAGTCAGAGCCCAACACATCAGAACAATGAAAGATTCTATATATTTTCATCAAAAGCGCAGGAAACAGCATCCGCTATTTCCCGCGCTTTTTGTGTTCTGATGCTCAACGCACGCCTCTTATCCTAACTGTATTTATATTCATATTTTTCGGAAGGAGTCTCTGTCATGACTGAATATAAACTTGAAATTAAGCAAATCGTAGACTATCCCAAATGCCGTATCTACCGGCAATTCATACAGAGTCTGATCGCAGACCGGAGCATCCGTACAAACGGGTGCTCCGGTCTTTTTCATTATGTGGTGCTTTGCTGCTACGCGAACTTTCGCACGTCCTATCAGCGGTACGACGGTATCAGCTACATCGTGCATCCCGGTCAATGGATCTGCCCGCTGTGGGAGCTGCGGACGTGGTTCCGTGCGCGCACAAACCGTCAGCTTCTTCGGCAGCTTGATTTTTTCCAGCGGCACCACTTCATCGAGTACGACCTGATCGGCCGTGGACAGCTTGTGCAGTACCGCATTCTTGACTGGCCGCGCTATAACACCGTGCTGGATTACAGCTGCCCGTGCCAAAAGGATTCCGGATTCTTCTTCCTCCCGATGAGCGCGGCATCGCGGCTGCTCAGTCTTGGAAAATGCTCCGAGATGGATACACTGCTCGATCTCTGGCTGAACGCGATATACAATGACCATCAGGTTGCCGGTTCTGAGGCTGGTCCTGTGGTTTATCTGCGGAACGGCACCGGCAGCCCGCTCGTTTCCTATGCCGAACTTGGCAAGCGCTGGGGCGTGTCCAAGGCGACGGCTGGGCGTATCCTCAGCAAATTCGCACGGCTGGAATACATCAAGACATTTTCATTCTCCGGCCGCAGCGGAACGGCAATCTATCTTCAGAACTATCTGTCCACCATGTTCCAGATTTCCGATGTCATGGTGGACAAAGAAGAAGTCGCAATGGCGCTGAATCTCTGCATCCGCGTACAGGACTGTGCGCAGGATATGGCGCAGCCGGACTGCGCATCAGATTGCTCGATCAGCGTTTCAAAATCGCACACGGAGATTCTGATTACCGAAGTCCTGAAGCTCTTGAAAACACAGGGCATTTGCTGCACGACCTGCCCCCGGTTTCAACATAGGTTATATCCCTTATCCGATTGCGTCGGAGTCTTATGGGAGCACGAAGCGGAGGATCTTCGGCTGGGGCTGATGCTCTCCTGCGGCAGCACCCAGACGCGGTATTTTGAACTCACGATCCGGCAGAAAGGAGCGAACGACAATGGCGAAGAATAAGCTGCCCGCGGCAGACGTGACCGAAGATCCGCATTATCACGATACCTGGACACTGCTGCGGAAATACCGCGATGTTGTCTGGAGTCTGGAGGTTTCCGTGCGGCAGATTCGGAACCGGTTCCGGATCGACTACGGCAAAACGATCGAGGATTTTCTGGAATCCGTCTATCTGGCCGGCGCGGATCTCTCCGGTACGGAGCTGGAGCATCAGGCAAAGTGCATCGAGCAGAGCCATAAAATGCTCTGTCTTGTGGACAGCGCCGTGGATCTCATGCGCGCCAAGCATAAGAACGGCGAAGAATTTTACTGGCTGCTCTACTACGCCTATCTCTCCCCGCAGGAGCTTCAGAACGTCGAGGAGATCATCGACCAGCTTCGCCCGCACATCCGCGACATCAGCACCCGGACGTATTACCGGAAGCGCAAAGAAGCCGTTGAGGTGCTGAGTTCAGTGCTGTGGGGATATACGGCACAGGATAGTGCGGGGATCGTGAGGGAGTTTTGTGGTCAATAGAGCAGCGCGCCGAGCAGGAATAATTTTCCTGCTCGGCGCAATCAAGCATTTCTCTCAGTTCTCAATTCATTCAATATCTACGTCACCAACTGTGTCCAAATCATCCTGCGTGATGCCAAGTTCTTTGTTGAGGCGCTCTGCTGGAACGAACGCTGTGGAATCCGCCTTTTTCATGCGTTCAACTGCTAAATTCAGCAGTTTGGCATCGTTCAGCTCATCAGCAAAACCCATATGTTCTTCTGCAATACTGGTCATACTGTACACCCTCCATATTATCACTGTACCACCAGCAAGATGAATTATCAAGAAAATCGCCTTAAATTCGCTGCGATTTAGCAGCGAATTCACTCCGAACTATAAAGGCATTTGGAGCGCCACCGCTTTATAATGAAATCAGCATTAAAAAATCAATTATTTTGATTTTTTCTGTTGTATATCGTTTCCTTGCGTGGTATACTACAATCAGTTATTACTAGAGGTGATTTTATGCTGATAGAATTTCGTTTTAAGAATTATCGTTCTTTCCGCGATGAGGCAGTGCTGTCTATGGAGGCAACCGGATTGAGTTCTTTCAAGAAGAGTCTGATTCCGTGGTCTTCTACGACCAAGCTGCTCCCAGCCATTGCGATTTACGGGAAAAATGGCGGTGGCAAAAGCAATGTGATCCGGGCTTTTTGGTTGGCCGTACAATTTATCCGCAATGCCCAACGGACGCAGCATGAAAGCTCCACGATTCCTGTGAATCCCTTTGCATTGAACGACTACTCAAAGGATGAACCCACTTCGTTTGATTTTGAATATACCATCAATGGTATTAAATATTGGTATGGTTTTTCTGCTACGCGGAAGAAAATTATTGCCGAATATCTCTATCATGCTCCGAAGAAGCAGCGCGCACTGATTTTCAACAGAACTGGACAAGAGTTTTCGTTTACAGAGGATCAATCTAAACGTAAAATGATTGGTGAAATGGTTGCTGAAAATCAGCTGTTCTTTTCGGTAGCCTGTACGATGAATGACGCCCCCTGCATCGCAGCTATGCGCTGGTTCCGCGATCAGATATTCTTCTCCCGTGACTATTCAGACATTCCTAAGCAGCTCTTGGAGTATTCTGAGGACAAAAATATGCTGAAGGCAATTTCTGATTATGCTAAGGCAGCTGATCTCGGCATTCAGGATATGCAATTTGAATTTGACAGTAAAGAACTCAAAGACGATACCGCGCTCCCCTCAAATCTGCCAGTTGGGATAAAGGCAGCGTTGGTGCAGTTTATGCACGCCTTGTCGGAAAACTCCGCTGCGGGAGAAGCGCGCTTGAAAATGGGTGCCGTCAGTGCAAAGGCAAGCCATCAGGGTGAGAACCGCGACGGACAAACAGCCTCCTATCTGCTGGAGCTCTCGGACGAATCCGATGGAACAAGGAAACTGATGGCGTTGGCTCCGGCCGTTGAGTCTGCTTTGCAAACTGGTGGTATTCTGTTTGTAGATGAGCTGGAGCGTGAGCTTCATCCTATGCTGATGAATTATATCATCGCAAAATTCCAGAGTAGCACATCAAACCCCAATGGCGCTCAGATTGTCTTTACAACGCACAATACAGAGTTGATGAATTTGGAACTGCTCCGCAAAGATCAGCTTTACTTTGCAGACAAGCGTGATAAAGATGGTGCCTCCGAATTATATAGCATCAGCGAATTTTCCACACGGACGACCGAAAATATTCGTAAAGGTTATCTGGTTGGAAAATATGGCGCTACGCCAGACATTGAAATCGAGGAGGTGGAGTGATGTCCCGCTCAACAAAGCCTGCAAAGCCGTATATTGTCGTTTTTTGTGAGGGCGAAAGTGAACAGGCTTACACAGACTTTCTCAGAAAAGAATTCAAGGATGTTGCATCGATCCATCGCCCAAAAGCCACCGGCCTTTTTGATGTTGCAGACAACAAATACAAGAAAGACGCAAAGTATCGAGACTACGCGGAGGTCACAGACGAAGTCTGGTTCTTCTTTGATGTAGAAACCAAAGACATTGGTGCATGGGAATCCAGGCTGAAAATTATCAAACGCTTACGATCCTTGCGCAAGGATCCCAATATTAAGGTTCGCTTGCTGATGACAACTGGCTGTATCGAATACTGGCTTATGCTGCATTATGAAATGTATGCACCGCCCATTCAGACTGTTGCCGACAAAGCTCGTGTTATAAATCGACTACTCTCCAAGGAACCGCTCTATAAAAAGGGTGACACTGCTATAACCGCTAAAATCGCCCGCGCCTATCCCACGGCAATCACAAATGCCAAAAGAACTGTATCAAACTTGCTGCAGGACGGACTTCCCGGTATAGAGGACACAGATGAACGTAACCGCTGGCTCTGTCAAAAGTGCTTGACATTTTCAACTGTATATGAGGCGATTGACTATTTAAACAATCTGAAGTAGCCTCTTTTGAAAATTTTGATATAGAAGTTTTCCAGCAAAGCATCTCTGTGAAGCTTTTGCATTCCTGTCGGTAATGTAATTGATTTATTTTTATATATTTGAAATTTCGCTTGACTTTTTTGAGCATTTATGTAAAAATAGATTTAAATATTACTGGAGGTGCCCACATGAAGTTTACATCTAAACACGCTTGCCTCGGTTTAGCAGAAATCGACCGTACGATTGTCGAAGCATTACGTTATGCGCTCGAAGAACTTTTTCCGGAAATGATGCAAACTTATCATATTACAGAGCGTAACGGATATGGTCAATATAAATGGAACTTTATCATTGCGCAGCTAAAAGCTGTGTGTTCCCATCTTGGATGGATTGATAATGGACTCTGTCAAAGAGCCGCGTGGAAACTACCGGTGTTATTTTACGAAAAAACACGAGTTCTGATTACGTTCATGACCGAGGATACGTTCGTTAAAATTCAAAAGCGCAGTGACAAAGGCAAGCACTACCTTTGCGGTGCTGCCGCCTTTAATCGCGATGTCGAAGCTTTATATGAACAACTCGAATTACAACTTCCCGAAATACCACCTGCCGAAGAAAAGTGGATTGCTGCATCTCAGGAACAACTTACTAAGGCTGTTAACCGTGATGTTGGTGAAGTTGCTGGGCATGTACTCATTTTATTTGATGTGCATGCCGACCGCCTGTTGAGTGTTCGTGCTGTCCGCCTTACCCCTACTCTTGAAATTTCTACCGAACAAGAGGACTGGTCGGCTCTTATTCGTCCCCCTTATGATACTGAGCAAGTTGTCACTCCTCAGTCTAATGACATCGACGAGAATGAATTGCTCGTCTCCCTGAAGTAATTCTTCAGAGTTTTTTACAAGAGAGCTAATGTACAATGATATATGGAAACAAAATAAATCCAGAACGATTAAAAGAGGCACGTCTTTTTCAAAAAATGACTCTGGAAGACTTAGCTATTGCCGTTGGAATTAACAAGCAGGCCATTTCTCAATTTGAGAACAGGAAGTCATCCCCCGATCCAATGACATTAAAGCGGATTGCTGATGTTTTGCATTTTCCCTATACCTTCTTCTTTGAAAGTGATTCTGCAGCGATCACTGGGAACACATATTTCCGCGCATTGTATTCCAGTAAGAAGAAAGATCTTGTTTCACAGCAAGTCAAAGCAAAGTACCTTGCCAGAATCCATTCGATTCTGGCAACAAAAGTTTGCTTTATCGAGCCTAATCTGCCCAACATTCCCACTGAGCCGCAAATATCAATCGAAGAATGTGCTATGCGTGTTCGGCAGCATTGGGAGCTTGGTGATCAGCCTATTGCCAATATGGTATCTCTTCTTGAGCGGAATGGTATCATTGTCGGTGAATTTTCCACCGATAGTCGAGAAATCGATGCTTTTTATCAATACTCAGAAGAAAACAATCAACCGTCGTACTGTGTGATTCTTGGCACTGATAAACACAGCTTTTATCGTCGTCAATTCAACTGTGCGCATGAATTGGGTCATATTATTCTTCACGAACGATATGACGACCTGAATGAGATTGACCGCGACGAATATCGGCGGCGCGAAGATGAAGCAAATGCGTTTGCCGCTGCGTTTCTTCTTCCAGCGAGAGCGTTTGGCCGGGATGTTTCAGTGTATCCAAATAAGCTAAGCCATTACATTCAGCTAAAGAAAAAATGGAATGTCTCTATTATGGCTATGATTATGCGGGCACACTCATTGGGGTATCTTTCTCCAAACCAGTATTCATATTTAATGCGTCAGATGAGTATGAATGGCTATCGGCAGAAAGAGCCACTTGATGACACCGTTGAGTATAAGCATCCTGTTGCGTTTAAGCAAGCGATCACCCTTTTACTTACCACTGGAAATATGAGCAGTGGAGAAATCATGAATATATTCTCCAGTAATAAATTTTCCATTTCACCTGAATTAGTAGAGGATTTATTAAACCTTGATCCCGGAACATTATCAAAGCGTCATGTAGAAGATGATAACATTCTTGTTTTTCCACAACATAGCACCTAATTCATAAAAGCGAAATACACGCGCAAAGGGGCAAAATCGGACGATTCCGATTTTGCCCCTTATTTGTAGTGATGATTCCTACTGTCCTAAGTTTTTACGATCTGCCTCAGCAACAATTTTTTCTATAATACCTAAGATCAATCTATACGCCGAGAAATCAAAGTCAAACCCATTATCCTGATTCTCAATATGCGCAACAAATTGATCTTTAGTCAGTGCATAATTTTTGCTGTCATTCTGATGTATGCTGTATACACGCTTATCTTCCGATCCATTCAAAATTTCAAGCGGATCATATTTTTCATGGTCATGTCTCTTTGCGTGCTGCCGAAAAAACTGTCCATCAAGAGAACGCCCCACATCATCAAACTCCTTCGCTAAGAATAGTTTCTTTCCATCGGAATCAATGGTTGACAAATCCTCATCGCTTAGGTAATGTTCAATCGCTATTCTATCATCTTCACTTCTATGACTAGGTATCGGAATATTGAAACGATAGGTGTTGTTTGCATACGCAGAGTATTCCTCATTACGTATCATTTGGGGATTATCGCGATCAAACATACAAATCTTTATATTTGGATCGTTCCCTTTTTGCAGATACTCACATATGGTTTGCAATTCTCCATCACCAGTTTTATTTGCATGCTCAATATCGTAGTAATCCACTCTGCTTTGAATATCTGCATACTCCGGAAATTTAGAAAATGCTAATTTGAGGTACTTTATATCTGTCTTTCCCTCTGTATAAATAACAACTTTCTGCGTGAGCCTTTTTAATCGCTCTATCTCATTTTGAAGACCATGTATTCGCTCATTGTGATCTTTAATCTCATTTTGAAACTTTTGAATGTACGGAGCAATTAAAGGCATCAATCCAATGTTATCGTTTAGTTCGACAACACTTCTGTTTGAGTCGTATTTTGAATCGCCACTTTCTGATTTGTAAGTATAATAACACTTGACATTTTCCGCGTCGTTTTTGGAGTATATTGCCGGAGAATGTGTAGTAATGAAGATTTGAATATTTGAAGAATATGAGTATATCTCATCTGCTAACTTTGAGCACGAAAAAAATTCAACACCATTTTCTGGCTCCTCATACCCCCAAATAAAAGTATGATCAACGGAGTTCTTCTTACGACTCTCTTTAATATTATGAGCTATTGTTACTAGTATTGACGGTATATGCCTTGCTTTGATTCCATCTCCGCGGTGGTTAATATCAATATTTTTGATATTACTGTCACTTGTACTTATCTTCAAATTACGAAAAAGGGCAGACATCTGATCAGGCATTTTTATTTTGGAGTCTAGTCCTATTTGCGACTTTACACTTTCATGCAAATTGACCGTTAATTCTGCTAGCGCCTTTGAATAGTCTTGATTCACCTTTGCTAACTTTCCATCTGCTGAAGCGACCATGGAATAGTATAATTTAAGAAGTAGCTCCTGAAAAAAAACATCACTTTTTACAGCAGGAATGTATTCAAAATGAATTCTGCTAAATAACGTTGCACATTTTGAATATTGTCTAAACAATGTCGTAAAGTTGTCTTCGTGTAGTTTGTTATCTCGCCACACCTTTTTCCATTTTTTAATCCCTGCTTCAGAAAACTCTTCTGGAACTTGAATGCTAACTTCAATTACAATTTCTTTTGCTTTGCCTTTTCCCGTCCTGCCATGTTGACAATAATCCCTCTTAAAATCTAATGAATGTCCGGCTTCGGTTTCTCCATTAAAAAATAGGTTTAGTGCTTTCAGCACATTTGATTTTCCACAGTCATTCAGTCCCACAAATATGTTAAAATTATCAAGTGGAATCGTAGCTTCAACAATAGAGCGAAAATTTTTTATCCGGATTTCTCTAATAATCGCGCGGTAGCCCATTTGAATCCTCCTGAAAAACAAAAATTATGATTAGCAACTATTGATGGAACATTGAAGCAAACATTAGTTATTGCTTTATAGCAAGAAGATAGGCACCGCGTAAAACTGCTTATAAGCCTATATATCCAAAAATGACATAATATGAGTAATTAGACTATAACATATAGAGCGTCAACATTCAACTTCCATTACACTACTTGAATAGCGCTATATATGTACTTTCGCTCTGGAGCGCAAAGAAAACGCAAAACTGTCACAACATTGGCACGGTTTTGCTCTTTCGGCGCAAATCCATATATGCTATACTAAAGATGCTCAAAAGCATATAAAAACTGAATCTGGTTGCGAGCAGACGTCCGGATTGGGCGTCTGCTTTTTGCATCGGGAAAAGAAAAGGAGGAGCATCTTTGAACACATCCAACAACCTGCCGCAGCTTCCGCCACCGAGGAAAAGCCCCGGGCGCTGGCTCTACGCCACTTGGCTCGGCGTCAGCATTTTGCCGCTTCTGATTCAGCCGGCTTCGGCCACGACGATCTGGGAAAAGGCAACGGAGATCATGAAAGACGTCTATCAGCAAATCCTTCTCATCTCCACCATTGCTGCCATCGTCACCGCGTCTGTCGCGCTTCTGATGATGAACTTCTCTCGCAGCGGAAGAACCGTCGAAGAATCGCGCGCATGGCTCAAACGTATCGCGATCACCTGGGCGATTCTGAACGGTCTCGGCTTCATCATGGCCTACGTCACGCCGTTCTTCTCTGGCGGTCAGTGGACAGCATAAAACATGGGGATTCTTGACGGCGTTGTCGAATGGATCTCCGAACAGATCATGCACGGTCTGGACCTCATCAACACGTCGGTACTCGGTGCGCTCGGCTGTGGGATGGACACGTTTCTGCGCTACTTCCCGGCAGCCGAGACGATGTACGATATTTTTACCGCCATCGGCATTGGGCTGATTCTCTTGATGTGGGTCTGGAACCTGTTCAAAAACTACTGGCTGGGCGTCGGCTTTGAAGCAGAGCATCCGGTCAAGCTGACATTCCGTGCGATCATCTTCATCACACTCACCTACTGTGCGAAAAGCATTGTCGAGATCGTCCTGAAGATCGGCGGCACGCCTTAGCATTGTATTTTACCTCCCGTACTTCTCTTATACGTATGGAGTACGGCAGGTTCAACAATATCTCGGTCATTCTTGATCGTGCCTTTTGAACCCTATTTTTTTGCAAAAAAGGCCACATTTCTATCTGCAGAGCCACGCTGAGACAGCAACATATACGCTAGCTTTGCTCTGCCAGATAGAGTTGGACTCTGCTTTGGATCTTTTCTGCAACAGATTCTTCTGAAGTCGTCTCAGAAAAATATCTGGATGCTTCCTCTGCGATTATTTGAACGATTGCCTGCGGTTGTGCTGCAAAAAAAGTCGTATGCTGCAGCAATGCCTCGATTTTTTTAATATTGTCGGGTTCAATCACTAACTGACGTCCTAAAAAACCGGTTTTTGTTCCATCTCGATATGCGTTTATCTCCTCATTCAGCAACGATTGTACCGCTGGAATACCGCTGAATGAATCTGATTTCAATGTCTCTAAGCAAAAATGAATAAATTGCCAAGCACCATCAATACATACACTCTGCTTGTTTATGCCAAGCGAGGCCTCAAGCACCATTGTACTGCCGTAGGATGACTGCATTGGATATCCTATAAATATCAACGAATCAAGCTGTTGGTTTGGATAGTCGGGCAAAGACGCAAATAATTCCAAACTGTTAATTGTGCACGGCTCAAACATTGCATTGTCAAATTCAGACGGTGCACGTTGGTTGGTATCTGTATATGTTTTTATCCACCTTAAGTAATTATAGAATTCTTCATTTTTGAAGTCGCAAGTTCCATTTTCCATATTGACCATTGCTGCGCAAATGAGCTGAACGGACTCATTTAACAAATCCGCAGGTTTCATAAAATAAGAAAAGGCAGGGACATCTGCATATCTTTCACGAATTTCCCGAAATTCCTGAAGAGTTATTCCTTCAGTCGATGTGTACTTGGAATCAGTTACAAGTGTATGAATAGAAAAGGCCAATGGTATTGCATACAGCGCGTCGCCCTTCTGCATACCATCAATTAAATTCGGCGAAAAACTGTCTATATTATATGTTTTATCGTTATTCAGATAGGGTACAAGATCTACACATAGTTCATCATTCAGGTAATCGGCAGCCGATTGACCGTAGCTACTAAAGATAATATCTGGGCCATCACCGGCCATGATTTGTGTCCTTAGCAGGTCGAGCGGCTGATATTCAAAGTATGACGTTCCTATATAGGCATCTATCGAATTTTCGCTATAGTAGGTAGCTTCTATTTTATAGACTGATTGAGAGGCATTAAATTCTTTTACATATTCATCGATCTCCGGAATTCCGATTCCCGCTAATCGGAGCGTTATAACATTTTTTTCACCGGGAATCCACTGTAATGATTGGATTCGGTGCTCATTTTGTTGAAAAAAGACATAGCCAAAGTCAGTTTCTTCTACCCATGTCATTTGAATTGGTGCACCTACATCTTCCCAACGCATAAGTATATTGAAGCAGCGCGAGTCTATATCCAATATACTCATCTGTGCAGTGCCTTTATTTGAGTGACTAATAATGGGCCTGCCATCCAGCATTTTTCCGAAAGAGTATAATGGTTGCTCATGTAACGTGTATATCTCGTCTATCGAAAGGCCATATGTATCAACACATAGAATGCGGCAGTTTCTCGAAAATCGCGCAGTTGAAAGAAGCAGCAGTTTATTTCCAAATAAAGTCATTGCAAAAAAGGACTCTTGTGCTAAAGAGCCATCTTGCGGACTATCTTGATAAATGCACGTCGCTGCAAGGTCATTCCGATTCACTTTAAATGCTGTCGTATCTGCCAGCAGATAATATTCATTTTCATCAACTATCAACTGCTTGTATGGAAAGGACTCTTGACATTCCTTGGGCAGAACGACTTTCTCTCCCGCGACACCTTGTTCCGAAAATGTTATCACCTGAATGCTATTGATCTGAGAGTCCGATGTTACCGTCGACTGGGTCAGTTTAACCAAGCAATATAACGCCTTCTGGTATATCGTGATCGCATAAATATCGCTTATTTCTTCAGGAAGACTATATTCAAGCAGGACATTTCCATCAATATCGATTTTGCACAGCGCTACCCCTGTGTCAGTATATCCTCCAATATATATCCTTTCACCATCAACACATTGTGCTGTCACAGTCTGCATATTTTTCGGCAAATCGATCGTCCGCTGGGCCAGATGCCATGACTCCCCATTTACCAACTTAGTTGTCTCCACGCTGTCATGACCCCCAGATTCCCGGAGTTCGTTTTCTGCCTGTTCCGAGCAGTCAAGTGTACTCCCTGCTGTGTTTCTGCTGCAACCGGAGCAGATCAACAGCAGAAATGCCAAAAAAATAGATAATATCCGTATCTTCATATTGTTCCTTTCCTTTTCGCACTATACTATAACTATGGCACCATAGTTCGTGACGGCGGTTGATTATATCTAATAGCGGTGCTGCTATTGCAACACCGCTGATAAATAAGCAAAGGGTTATGTATGAATATGGTGCACTGCCTGAATCAAATCAGTATATACAGATCACTGCGGACATACCCAGAGGGATGCGCTGGGGAAATATACTGCGTAAGACTTTCATCCGTGTAGAAATAGCCGAATGCCCAGTAGAAGCCATCGCTTTTCCTTTCAATGCTTCTGATTGCGACAATGCTGTCCTTTGGCGCAGTAAAGTAAATCGTGCCATCCACTGCACGGGAACGGACATTTGCCCCCGCATCAACCGCGATCTTGCCGTACGTTACGGCAGCCTCTTTCGCGGAACACATAAGGGCGAGCATGCTGCACAGCATCATGCAGACCAGCAGGCCTGCAACAAATCTGGTTTTCTTATTCGTCATCTTTTTTACCCCTTTCTTTTTTCTGTGAGGATTCTCGTGTTCGTGATTCGGTTTTCGGTATTCACATGAGTATCGATATAAGGCAGATCAAGCCGCCCCCATGCATCCGGCCTAACCTGCCGTTAATTCTTCATTGGGTTCTCCTCCCCTCCAATCGAAAGATGTGCAGTCAGTCCTTCACCTTTGCAGCATCTTTCTTATCACTTTCTGGTCGCACCGGCTGATACGAAAGCGCAATACAGCCTGGGGGCCATCCTCGCTTTTCCTGACGGATCATGCTGCTGGCAATCTTTTTTGCCAGATCCTTTTTCTTGCTTTCATTCATTGACTATGTCCTCCTTCCTTGAACGATGGTTGGGGATCCCGTATGCTAAAAGCAGCAACAGCGCTGTGTAGCCAAGTGCAAGAGAAGTACCTGCCGCAAGATCATAAGCGCTACATATATGCGCAACCAAAAATGCCGTGTCAAGAATGATTGTGTTCCGTCTTGCAATTTTTCTGGAGGCTTCCAATTCAGCCGAGGACATGTGCATATTCGGATGGTCAAATGGGGCAAGGCCAAAAATAAGCGCAGTAGAAACAGCGCAAATTACCACTTGAACCGTTGTACTGCAAAGAGGCACTGTGAATCTGAAAATTGTGAACGCGCAGATGGTTGAAAACACGAAGCAGCCTGCAAAGGTTTTTGCGTGAAAACCGCTTGCTCGTTTACGAAGAAAATAAAAACTCAGAAAAAAGGAAAGAGATACACGCCAGTTTGAAAGCCAGCAGCCCAATGGAAACAGAAGCAAAACTGCTGTGCAATTACAGATACGCCGTTCCAATGCGTAGGAGAACCACGCCGCATCGTCATCTGCAACGATCCCGTTTTTTACACAAAAATCTGTACACCGATTTATAAGCTTCATAAACACCATCACCTTACAACTTCTATTATATTTTTTTCGAAACTCATTTCAACGAAATCGACATGAATGCAGGATTTTGCAGCACAACTGCGGCATAAGAAAAGTGACTGCCCTTTTCAATGCAGTCACTTTCGAATCTTATTCAGTTCTACTTCTCATCCGGTATTTCGGCTGTAAATTGGAACCAGCCGTTCTTATAGTCATAGATATATTCCGCGCGTCGACGATCAAGCACACGGCAGACACCAGCCAGCCCATAGCCATGCTCCCCAGCGGGTTCTTTTGTTGTTGTGATACCATGTTCTGTGATATTTACTGGCTGAGTAGTATTCCGGATGGACAGAAAGAGATTTTCCTGATGCAGCAATGTGCACTCAATGTACCGACCGTCTGGTAGCTTTCTACACGCTTCAATCGCGTTATCCAGAAGGTTCGATAATAGTACGACCAGTTCGCTGGCTGAAAGCCAAATATGTGAGAGATCGTTGACCCGAAACTGCATTTCAATCTGTGAGTCGCGCGCTGTCAGATATTTTTGGTTCAGGATCGCGTCAACAACGGGCTGATGCGAATTCACGATCAGGACACGGCTTGTCTGCGATTGGCTCAGTTCCCTTACGTAGCGCTCTGCATCTGAGTACGCTCCCTGTCCGAGCAGGCTCAGAATCGTCTGCAAATGGTTTTGAAAATCGTGGCTGCTTTCCCGCTGCTTTCGGTATGCTTGCTCCAACGCCAGAATGCTCGCCGTCTGAAGTTCCATCTGCTGTCGAAGCACGCCGTTACGCTGCTTAACTTCCGTATCCTTTTCAATCAGGAAGATCACATAGATAATCGCAACATTGGCAATTCCAAGAAATACACAAAACAGAACGACCGGCATTGCCAAGTCACGATCTTCCTGACAGATCATAAACAAAGCCAGTAGCATAAAGAAACTTGCAAGCGGAAAAATGCAAATAAGGAGTGCCCATTTTGCGTTAATCGTATGTGCGCGATCCACGGGATGAATCTTTGAGGTAAACCACGCAAGGAGAACCGCGAGAATCTTTCCCGCAGTAGCAAGCACGACATACGCGCCTTTCCTCCATACCAACTCTTCTACACTGATTTGTAACAAGGCACTCGCTCCAAATAAGATCAGCGCGTCAAAAATCGCAACTAGAATATAACCGATCAATCCAATGAGTAACCGTTGTATCCACTTCCCCTTAAAAAGCACAAGAATCACGAGCATAGATAGGAACGCAGGAAAAATATGCTGTACAGAGGATAACTCAGAATTGGCAATAATGACGCTTATAGAGATGCATAGCAGCGCAATGATACCTGATTTTAGGAAATTGTACCGGAACCGGAAAAATGCCGACGCGAAGAGTATCAATGCCGCATATTCAAGCGCATGCCACATCACACTGATTATGTATTCCATACGCTTGATCCTTTCCAAAGAAGGTACTGTTTTTTGATTGCAGCATAGTTTTTTTCACTAACTCGCAAAATCTTCCCATCTTTCAGAAGAGCCTCACAGTATTGCAGCTTTTCAAGCCATCGCATATTGACCAAAAAACTCTTGTGGATGCGGAGAAATCCCAGTGGTGCCAACTTCTGCTCGAAACTTTGCAACGTCGCATAACAGCTGTATGGGCTATTTGTGCAGTTACGGACATGGACATATACCGTGTGCTTGTCGGATTCCAAATATAGAATGTCATCAACATTTAGATGAATAAGATCGCCACCGCTTTGAATCGTAAGATATTCCCGCTTGGCAGTAAACTGTGTAACCGCTTCCTCAAAGTAGGGTTTCAGTTTTTCGTCTGCGTCGGTTTTCAATAAATACCGAAACGCCCGCAATTCATAGCCTTCCGGTGCGTATTCCACAAAGTTTGTTACAAAAATGATGACGGCATCATTTCTCTCCATTCGTAGCCGCCGGGCAATTTCAATCCCAGCGCCGCGCTTCTGTCCGAAATCAATATCCAGAAACGCTATGTCATATGCACGCAGCAGAAAATCGCTGATGTCGTCCCTAGTAAAACCATCGATTCGAACGGGGAATTTCATTTGCTCAGCATATACCGTCAGCATCTGCTTGATTTTCTCCAAAAAAACAGGCTCATCATCGGCAACCAAAATTTTCAGCATATCGTACCCTTTCTTCATTTCTGCGCACGTTGCTACTCTTACAGGGGACATGCTCATAATAGATGGATTCGGCATATAAGGCAAACCTCCTCAAACTATATACAGTATAATTGCATTTATTGTATCACAAACTACATCATTATTGAATAGCCATGCGTTAAACTAAAGAAAAAGCATGGTAGGTTTCTAAAATGTATGACTTTGGGCTTCGGTTAAAAGATTTAAGAAGATCACGAGGGCTCACCCAAAAAGCTCTGGCAAAGCGCATCAATAAAAGTGTATCTGCTATCAGCAGTTATGAATCAAATGCACAGTTGCCGCCTTTGGACGTTGCTAATAGCATTGCTCTTACATTGGGAATCTCTCTGGATTGTCTTGTTGGAAATGAGGACATACCGATGTATTCTTCTGCGGGATTAACAAAAACGCAGAATACAATTCTGGAGTTATTGATTGCAGAGTTTCACAATTCTTCCAATCATTCGCCACAGCTTTCCGAACGTCAGTTATTGATTATCAAAATGTTGATTGAATCGTTTACGCAACCATAAAAGTTGTGCAGCACACACATGATGCTGCATAATTATCTCAAGAAAACCCGGCAGCACACATTGAAGTGTACTGCCGGGTTCCTCTAAATCAACCGTTTTTTATCCCGCTGCGCGCTCCTACTCCAGCAGGCGCATGGCTTCTTCCATTTCTATTGTCTTGTATTCTTTCGCTTGCCCCGCCTGATACGCAGCGGCAGAGCCGTCCATGCAAAGTG
>ERZ832522.3304-NODE-3304-length-18040-cov-13.080345_pt1 | contig 18040 bp, 18 predicted proteins | sample MGYA00519951_ERZ832522 | MGnify/ENA primary metagenome ERZ832522 (study PRJEB31850, sample SAMEA3708728) | human gut metagenome | biome: human gut; feature: human-associated habitat; material: faeces | place: China | collected 2014 ... | reverse complement strand
CTTCACTCCGCCGCAAGCGGCAGAGTTCATACATTCCGTTGCTTCTCCTCTCCAAGTCAAAACCATAGGTTTTGACTTGGTATAAGGGGCAAAAATTCAACACTTGCAAGCCGTAAAGTATTTTTCCGGTCAGCGGAGCCGCCGGATAAAATGGATTTCAAATTTATTTCGCCATCTGCGGATGGCGAAACTCTGCGAGGCTTTTTACTCTGATTTTCGGGAATGGCACTTTCTTTCTGGGCGGAAATTGTGTATAATGTCTTAGAATACGCATGTGAGGTGCAGAGTATGGATTTTGAAGAAAACAGACCGGCGCAGGATGTGCCGTTGGAAGAGAGAATAGAAGAACCGGAACAGGAGGAAACGAGCGCGGAGGAGGCCGGACAGGCACAGCAGGACGCGGCGGCGCGGCGGGAAAAGCAGTATGAGACGTTTACGATGCTGCATGACCTCGTGTACATTTTAGCCGGTATCACGCTGGTGTTCGTGTTCTTCTTCCGGCTGGTTGGCGTGGACGGAAGCTCGATGTACCCGACGCTTGTCGACCATGACTATCTGGTCCTGGAGAGTAACTTCCTCTACCGGAGCGTCCACGCGGGAGACATTGTTGTCATCGACCCGCCGGAGGAGGCGGGCTTCAGCGGTCCGATCGTCAAGCGTGTGATTGCAACCGGGGGACAGACAGTGGACATTGACTTCGACGCGGGCGTTGTGTACGTCGACGGCGAAGCGCTCGAGGAGAGCTATGTCTTTGAGCCGACCTACCGGAGCTTCCGAGAGGTAGGCGACGGACTCGATTACCCCGTGACGGTTCCGGAGGGAAGCGTCTTCGTGCTGGGCGACAACCGCAATCACTCAGCCGACAGCCGCTATGCAAAGCTTGGCTGTGTCGATGAGTCCCGGATCTTGGGCCGCGTGCTGCTGCGGATCATTCCCGGACGGCAGACAAATGAAGAAGGAGACGTCGTCGGCGGCCGGAACTTCCGGCGTATCGGCGCGGTAGCATAAATGGAAGAACAGAAAAACAGCATGAACATCCAGTGGTATCCCGGTCATATGACCAAGACCCGCCGGATGATGGAGGAAGATCTGAAGCTGGTCGACGCGGTGTGCGAGATTTTGGACGCGCGCATCCCGATTTCCAGCCGGAACCCCGATATTGATGCGATCTGCGGCAAAAAGCCCCGGATGGTGATTTTGAACCGCATCGATATGGCGGACGCTGACTTAGTCAGCCGGTGGAGCAATTACTTTAAAGACAGGGGCATGGCCGTCATCCGCACGGACTGCAAGTCGCGAAAGGGCATTAACACATTTGCTCCCGCTGTGCGGCAGCTGCTTTCTGAAAAGCTCCAGCGATACGCGGAGAAGGGGCAGGTCGGGCGGCCGCTCAAGCTCATGGTCGTCGGCATTCCGAATGTCGGAAAATCGACCTTTATCAATCAAATCGCAGGTCGGAAGGGCGCAAAGGCGGAGAACCGCCCCGGCGTGACGCGCGGCAAGCAATGGGTGAATGTGGACGGAGGACTTCTGCTTTTAGATACCCCCGGCATCCTCTGGCCGAAATTTGACGACCCCGAGGTCGGCATGCGCCTTGCCTACACGGGCGCGGTGAAGGACGATGTCTTGGACACCGAGACGCTCGGCTGCCATCTGATGGAGCTTTTGGCGCGGGAATATCCGCAGGCGCTCGTGGAGCGGTACAAGATTGAAATCCCGACGAAGGTCGACGGCTGGGAGCTTTTGCAGGCGGCAGGCAGAAAGCGCGGCTTTCTTGTCTCCGGCGGCGAGGTCGACACGGAGCGGATGGCGAAGGTGCTGCTGGACGAGTACCGCAGCTGCAAGCTCGGAACATTCACGCTGGAACGGCCGGAGGAGCTGGCATGAGAGAAGAACCGAAGGATTTATGGCTCTATGAGCGAGAAGCGTTCGCGAAAGGGTACCAAACGGTCTGCGGCGTCGATGAAGCGGGGCGCGGGCCTCTGGCGGGGCCGGTGTGCGCGGCGGCAGTGATTTTGCCGGCGGGACTCGTCATTGACGGGCTCAACGACTCCAAAAAGCTGACCGACAAAAAGCGGCGTGAGCTTTTCGATGTGATTACCCAAAACGCCGTGAGCTACGGGATCGCGATGGCCTCAGAGCGGGAGATCGACGAGATCAATATCTTACAGGCAACGTTTCTTGCCATGCAGCGGGCGATCGACAAGCTGGATGTCCGGCCCGATCTGGCGCTCATCGACGGAAACCGCGCGAAGGACTTTGGACTGCCAGTCCGAACGATCGTGAAGGGCGACAGCTTGTCTGCCTCCATCGCGGCAGCCTCGATTCTGGCGAAGGTCACGCGGGACCGGCTCATGGAGGAGCTGGACGAAGCGTATCCCCAATACGGTTTTGCCGTCCATAAGGGCTACGGCACGAAGCGGCACTATGAAGCGCTGCGCGAATACGGCCCATGCCCGATACATCGGAGAACCTTTCTCAAAAAGCTCTATGGCGAATAAAACAGAGCTCGGCGCGTGGGGCGAGGCAATCGCGGCGGAGGCCTTGAAAGCCCGAGGCTTTGCGGTCATCGAGCGGAACTACCGCTCGCGCTACGGCGAGATCGACATCATCGCGCGCAGCGATGACTATCTGGTCTTTGCCGAGGTCAAGCTCCGCAAGAGCGCGTATTTCGGCGCGGCGCGCGAGTTTGTGGATTTCCACAAGCAGGAACGGCTCCGCGCGACGGCTTCTATGTGGCTCGAGGAGCATGAGACGAGCTTACAGCCGCGGTTTGATGTGATCGAAATTTATGCGCCGGACGGGATGCAGACGAAGCGCCCGCAGATCCGGCAGATAGAGGATGCGTTTATATGAAATATACGGTAGTAGACGGCCACTGCGACACGCCGATGGAGCTTTGGCTGCGGCAGGAGAACCTGCGGAGCAATACCTGTCAGGTATCGCTCGAACGGGCCAAAAAGCTTTCGGGTTACGTGCAGTTTTATGCATTCTGTACGGTGTGGCTCGAACAGGACGGGAGCTTTGAAGCGCACTACGTGGGCGCTTTGGAGCATTTTAACCGCCAGCTGGACGAGAACAAAGACCAGATCGTCCGCTGCAAAAACGAAGCGGATGCGCGCGCGGCCATCGGGAGCGGAAAATGCGGTGCGTTCTTGTCGATCGAGGGCGCGGAGGCCATTTCCTGTGACCCCGGAAAATTAGAGCTTGCCTGCGCGCAGGGCGTGCGCATGATCGCACCGGCGTGGAACGCGCAGAATGCGCTGACCGGAAGCTGCATGACAGGCGGAGGTCTGACGGCACAGGGCAAAGAATTCGTGCGCCGGGCGCAGAAGCTTGGCATGATCCTAGATGTCAGCCATATCTCGGAGAAAGCGTTCTGGGATCTTTGCGACATCACAGAAAAGCCGTTTGTGGCGAGTCATTCCAATTCGCGCGCCATCTGCAAGCACGTCCGCAATCTCACCGACGAGCAGTTCAAGGCGTTGTGCGAGACGGGCGGTACGGCGGGGCTGAATCTCTACGGCGCATTTTTACGCGATGAGGGCAGGCCGACACTGGAAGACGTCTGGCGTCATATCGAGCATTTTTTGGAGCTCGGGGGAGACGGCCATATCGCGCTCGGCGGCGATCTGGACGGATGCAGCGTGCTGCCGGAGGGCTTTGCCGGTGTGGACAGCTATGCAATGCTTGCGCAGTGGCTGGAAGACAGGAAGCTGCCAAGCAGTACAATAGAAAATATATTCAGTGAGTCTTTATTAAAGGTTGTGAAACGATGCACTATGTAAGCACCAGAAATCCAGAAATACGCCTTTCCGCGGCGCAGGCAATCGTGCAGGGGCTCAGCCGCGACGGCGGTCTGTTTTTGCCGGAGGAAATTCCGCAGATCCCGTTAGAAGAAATTGCGGCGCTCTCGAAGCTGCCGTACCCTGCGCGCGCGGCAAAGATCATGAAGCGGTATCTCGAGGAATTTACCGAGGAAGAGCTGCTCGGCTTTGCCGAAAAAGCGTATGGCGCAAGTAAATTTGACGACCCGAAGGCCGCGCCCGTGAAGGATCTGGGCGATGGCCGGTATATCATGGAGCTCTGGCACGGCCCGACGTGCGCGTTCAAGGACATGGCGCTTCAGATGCTTCCGTATCTGCTCACGGCGAGCCTCAAAAAGACCGGAGAGGACAAGACGGTCTGCATTCTGGTCGCGACATCCGGCGATACCGGCAAGGCCGCGCTCGAAGGATTCCGCGATGTGGAGCATACGAAAATTCTTGTGTTCTACCCCGACGGCGGCGTGTCGGATATCCAGAAGCTGCAAATGGTCAGCCAGGAAGGGCAGAACGTCGGCGTGTGCGCCGTGCGGGGAAACTTCGACGACGCGCAGAGCGGCGTGAAGCGCATTTTCTCCGACCCAATTCTGCGCGAGGATCTGGAGGACAAGGGGTATTTCTTCTCGTCGGCAAACTCCATCAACTGGGGCAGGGTCCTGCCGCAGATCGTGTATTACATCTCGGCCTACTGCGATTTGTTGGAAAGCGGCAGAATCGCGCTTGGCGACAAGATCGATTTCTGCGTCCCGACGGGGAACTTCGGAAATATCCTGGCGGGCTACTACGCCAAACACATGGGGCTTCCCGTGGGAACGCTCGTGTGCGCGTCGAACGCGAATAACGTGCTGACGGACTTTTTGTCCACTGGCACGTACGACCGCAACCGCCCGTTTTATCAGACGGCGTCTCCGTCGATGGATATCCTCATCTCCTCGAACCTCGAGCGGCTGCTTGCGCTCATGGAGGGCGCGGGTGAGTCGGTGGCAAACTACATGAATGAGCTGGCCGCGCGCGGGAAATATACCGTCCGGCCGGAAACGGCGCAGAAGATCGCCGCGGAGTTTGCCTGCGGCTTCTGCGACGACGAGGGTACGAAGCAGACAATCGCGAAGCTGTTTTCCGAGAAGGACTATCTTCTTGATACGCACACGGCGGTCGCGTGGAACGTGGCGGAAAGCTACCGTGAAAAATCGGGCGCGGAACGTCCGCTGGTCGTCGTATCCACGGCGAGCCCGTTTAAATTCTGCCAGAGCGTACTCGAAGCGCTGGGCGAGACGGAATTTGCTGCCGGAACGGATATTATCGCGCAGCTCGCGAAAAAGACCGGAAAGATAGCGCCCGCACCGCTGGCTGGTCTTGCGGGAAAGGCCGTTCGCTTTACCGATGTGACGGGCAAGGACGAGATGGAAAGCAAGGTCACGGAGTTTCTGCGCGCATGAGCTTATACGCCATCGGTGATCTGCACCTCTGCCTCGGCGCGTATAAGCCCATGGACGTGTTCGGCGGCCGCTGGGAGGGATACATGGACAAGCTCCGCGAGGGGCTTTCTGTGATAGAGCCCGGCGACACGACGGTTCTTCTGGGGGACCTCAGCTGGGCACTCGGCATCGAGCAGGCGGAAAAGGACTTTGCCTTCATCCACGAAATTCCCGGCCGGAAAATTATTCTCAAGGGGAACCACGACTACTGGTGGACGACGGCGGCGAAGTTCTATAAGTTCTGCGCCGCGCATGGCTGGGACGACATGTTCATCCTGAACAACAACTGTTATTATTACGGCGACACCGCGCTCTGCGGCACGCGCGGCTGGTTCTACGAGCAGGAGCAGGAGGGGACGCACGACGAAAAGATCTTCCGGCGCGAGCTCGGCAGATTGGAGGCCAGCCTCAAGGCAGCGGGGGAGCACGAGAAGCTCTGCTTTCTGCATTATCCGCCGAGATACCGCGGCTACGAATGCCCGGAGATCCTGGAGCTGCTGGCGCGCTACGGGGTCAGGCGGTGCTATTACGGCCATTTGCACGCGGAATCCATGCGGCTTGCCATGCAGGGAAGCTTCGACGGATGTGAGTTCCGGCTGTTGTCGGCGGATTATGTAAACTTCAGACCGCAAAAACTGCTGGATTGAAAAGAAAATATAAAAAACAGTAGAAATATTGAAAAAACTCTGATAGAATAGAGCGGATTCAATATAGAATGGTGAATGACGGCTAAAACCGGCCGCACCGTATAGGAGGAAAACCAACATGAATGTAAAGAGCGTAGAAAAAGAAAACGGCAAGGCCAAGGTTGTCGTCGAGATCGACAAGGCCGAATTTGAGCAGGCGCTGAACAAGGCGTACGCCAAGTGCAGAAAAGATATCATGCTTCCCGGTTTCCGCAAGGGCAAGGCTCCGCGGAAGATGGTCGAGAGCATGTATGGCGCGACCGTTTTCTATGAGGACGCCGTGAACGAAATTTTCCCGGACATCTACACGAAGGCCATCGTTGAGCAGGAGCTCAAGGCCGTCGGTTCTCCGTCCGTTTCCAACATGGACACCCCCGACGAGGGCGGCGTTGTCCTGACCATCGAGACCGAGCTCTACCCTGAGGTCACCCTCGGCCAGTACAAGGGCCTTGAGGTGCCCAAGCGCGAGGTGAAGGTCGAAGAGAGCGAGGTTGACGCAGAGGTTGGCCGCATGGCAGAGCGCAACGCGCGCATCGAGACCGTCGACCGCGCAGCAGCCAATGGCGACACCGTCGTCATCGACTTTGAAGGCTTCGTAGACGATAAGCCGTTCCAGGGCGGCAAGGCAGAGGACTACTCCCTCACGCTCGGCTCCGGCTCGTTCATCCCCGGCTTTGAAGACGCGCTGGTCGGCGCAGTCGCCGGTGAGGAGCGCGATGTGAACGTCACGTTCCCCGAAGACTACAGCGCCAAGGAGCTGGCCGGCAAGCCCGCCGTCTTCAAGTGCAAGGTGCACGAGGTCAAGGAGTCCATCAAGCCCGAGCTCGACGACGAGTTCGCAAAGGACGTTTCCGAGTTTGATACGCTGGACGCGCTGAAAGATGACATCCGCACCCGCTTCACGAAGTCCCGTACGGAGCAGAACGACCGCGCGTTTGAGTCTGCCGCCGTGCAGATGGCAGCAGCCAACATGACCTGCAACATCCCCGCGTGCATGATCGACGAGCAGGTTGACCATCAGATTGAGCAGTTTGCTTATCAGCTGCAGTCTCAGGGTATGAAGATGGAAGACTACGTCAAGATGGTCGGCGGCGATCTTTCGAGCCTGCGCGCTTCCATGCGCCCGATGGCCGAGCAGACTGTCCGCTCCGATATCCTCCTGAGCGAAATCGCCCACGCCGAGAACCTGGAAGTGACCGACGAAGAGGTCGAAGAAGAGCTGAAGAAGCTCGCCGAGCAGTATCAGATGGAGCTTGACAAGGTCAAGGCCGCTGTCGATACCGCCGCCGTGAAGTCTGACCTCATGGGCCGCAAGGCTGCCAAGCTCATCACCGACAGCGCCGTCGCCGTCGCTCCCACCGAGGAGAAGAAGGAAGACGACGCGACCTCCGAGAAGGAGTAATTCATTCCCAGAAGCATTCACACCGATGCGCGGCAGAAGGTACTTTTGCCGTGCACCGGCTGAGAAGGAATAATTCCTGCCTCGGATGGTTAGAATGTTACATCCGAAGAAAGGAGCAATTCTTATGAGTCTCGTTCCCTATGTTGTCGAGCAGACGAGCCGCGGCGAGCGGTCCTATGACATTTTTTCGCGCCTGCTCAACGACCGTATCATTATCCTGTCCGAAGAGGTCAACAGCACGACCGCGTCTTTGATCGTCGCGCAGATGCTCTACCTCGAGGCGCAGGACCCCGATAAGGACATCCAGTTCTATATCAATAGCCCCGGCGGCAGCGTCACCGACGGCATGGCGATTTACGACACCATGCAGTACATCAAGTGCGACGTTTCCACCATCTGCGTTGGCATGGCCGCGTCCATGGGCGCGTTCTTGCTGTCCTCCGGCACGAAGGGCAAGCGCATCGCGCTTCCCAACGCCGAAATCATGATTCACCAGCCGCTCGGCGGCACGCAGGGTCAGACGACTGACATGCAGATTCATGTGGCGCGGATGCTGAAGATTAAGCAGCGCCTCAACGAAATTCTCGCGGCCAACACAGGAAAGCCGTATGAGACCATCTGCGCCGATACCGAGCGCGACAACTTCCTGACCGCCGAGGAAGCGCAGGCCTACGGCCTCATTGACAAGGTCATCTACAAGCGGTAAAAGAGATAACAGGTTCTGGCAAGGGAGGAAATGCCTTCCTTGCCAGAAGGTTTCGCGCCATTCTCGCGAAAATGAATGTGAGTTAAAGGAGAAGGCCCATGGCAAGAGATTCCATCCGCTGCTCGTTCTGCGGCAAGCGGCAGGAACAGGTCAACCGGATTATTGCCGGCCCGAATGTTTACATCTGCAACGAGTGCATCGATTTGTGCTCGAGCATCCTGCGAGACGAAATGAAAAACGGGGAAACACAGGACTTGGAGCTTCCCGATACCCTCCCGACCCCGCAGGAAATCAAAACGTACATGGACCGCTATATCATCGGACAGGACGAGGCAAAGGTCGCGCTGTCCGTGGCGGTTTACAATCATTATAAACGCATCTACTTTTCGCAGGAGACGGACGTGGAGCTCCAGAAGAGCAACATTCTGATGATCGGCCCCACGGGCTCCGGCAAAACGCTCTTTGCGCAGACGCTCGCCAAAATTTTGAATGTGCCGTTTGCCATCGCCGACGCGACGACGCTGACCGAGGCCGGCTATGTGGGCGAGGATGTGGAAAATATTCTGCTGCGGCTTTTGCAGGCGGCAGACTTTGATGTGGAGCTTGCCGAGCGCGGTATCATCTACATCGACGAAATGGATAAAATCGCGAGAAAGTCGGAAAATACGTCCATCACGCGCGATGTCTCCGGCGAGGGCGTGCAGCAGGCGTTACTCAAAATCCTTGAGGGTACGATCGCAAACGTTCCGCCCCAGGGCGGGCGCAAGCATCCGCAGCAGGAGTTCATCCAGATCGACACGACGAACATCCTGTTCATCTGCGGCGGCGCGTTCGACGGGCTCGACAAGATCATCGAGCACCGCACGGACAAGTCCTCGCTCGGCTTCGGAAGTGAAATCCAGAGCAAGAATAAGCGCGACGTCGGCAAGCTCTTCGAGCTCGTGCAGCCGCACGATCTTTTAAAGTTCGGCATCATCCCCGAGCTCGTCGGAAGACTTCCGGTCATTACGTCTTTGCAGAGTCTTAAAAAGGAAGACCTTGTGAAGATTCTGACCGAGCCCAAGAACGCGCTTTGCAAGCAGTACCATAAGCTTCTGGAGTATGACGGCGTGACGCTCAGCTTCGAGCAGGGCGCGCTGGAGGCCATCGCGGAAAAGGCGATCGAGCGCCAGATCGGCGCACGCGGCCTTCGTGCGATCATGGAGTCTGTCATGACGGACATCATGTACAAAATTCCGTCCGACCCCGCGATTCAGAGCGTGCTCATCACCGAGGACTGCGTCCGAAACGGCACCGAGCCGCAGGTGACGCGCGACGAAGCGCATCCGCGCCAGCCGATCAAGAACGCCGGCATTACCTTATAAAACCCGGAACGCTTCTTACGGAAGTTTTCCCAAACATATCAGGCCGCCTTCGGGCGGACGTGAGCGAGACGTGCAGCTCGCCGGAAGGGGGATGCGGTTCGCTTCCCCCTTTTGTGTCATGGCGAGCCTGAGGCAGCATTGCGCAGTCGAATCGTGCGGCGCTGCCTTAAAACGCCGTGGCCCAATCCCTCCATGGAAAGGAGCGTAACAAATGAGTGAATATAGACCTTTGATCTGCCTGCCGGTGCTGCCGCTGCGGGGGATTGTGGTATTCCCCGGGATCGTGACGCACTTTGACGTCGGGCGGCTGAAATCCGCCAAGGCGGTCGACGAAGCCATGCGCGCCGATCAGCGCATTTTCCTGACCGCGCAGAAGGACCTGAGCGTAGACGACCCCAAGAGAAGCGATCTCTATACCGTCGGTACCATCGCGGTTATCAAGCAGATCCTTCGCCTGCCGGGCGATAATATGCGCATCCTCGTTGAAGGTCAGTCGCGCGCGGAGATGGTCGACTGCATTCAGTCCGAGCCCTATCTTTTTGCGCGCGTGGAAGAAAGCGAGGTGCCCGCGTACAACAAAGCGCACCCCAGAGTGCAGGCGCTTTTGCGGCAGGCGCACGGGGCGTATGAGCAGTTTGTCGATTTGGCGGCAAAAAACTTGCAGGACGGGCTCCTGCAGGTCATTTCGTCGGACGACGCAGGTTTCGTTGCGGACTTCATCGGGCAGAACAGTTCGATTCCGTATCCGGACAAGCAGAAGCTTCTCGAGCAGGCGCACCCCGTGAAGCGGCTGGAGCTGGCGGTGAAGCTGCTTGCGAAAGAACTGGAGATTCTCGAGCTGGAGAACGAAATTTCCGAGAAGGTCCAGCAGAACGTCAACAAGGGCCAGCGGGACTACTATCTGCGCGAGCAGATGCACGTGATCCGCGAAGAGCTCGGCGAAGAGGACGATGAGGCCGACAGCGAGGGCTATCAGGAGAAAATCCGTGCGTTGATGCTCCCCGAGGAGACGGAGGCGAAGCTTTTAAAGGAAGCGCGGCGGCTTGCCAAACAGCAGCAGAACTCCGCCGAGGCCGCCGTTATCCGGAACTATCTGGACCTTGTGCTGGACCTGCCGTGGAACAAGCGCACAAAAGAGCGGCTGGACGTAAAGGCAGCGGCAAAAATTCTCGACGAAGATCACTTTGGCCTTGAACAGGTCAAAAAGCGGATTCTGGAGACGCTCGCCGTGCGGCAGCTGGCGCCCGAGCTTCCGGGGCAGATTCTCTGCCTGGTCGGCCCTCCCGGCGTTGGCAAAACGTCGATTGCCATCTCGATTGCAAGAGCGCTCAACCGAAAGCTTGCGCGCATTTCGCTTGGCGGCGTGCACGATGAGGCGGAGATCCGTGGCCACCGCAAGACTTACATCGGGGCCATGCCCGGCCGGATCATGACCGGCCTTTCGCAGGCGAAGAGCAAGAATGCGCTGCTGCTTCTGGACGAAATCGACAAGCTCGGCGGCGACTATAAGGGCGACCCCTCGTCTGCGCTTCTGGAAGTTCTGGACTCGGCGCAGAATTCGAGCTTCCGCGACCACTATATCGAGGTTCCGTTTGATTTAAGTGAGTGCATGTTCATCACGACCGCAAACACGACGGACACGATTCCGCGGGCGCTTCTTGACCGCATGGAGGTTATTGAGCTGGGCTCCTACACGGACGAAGAAAAGCTGCAAATCGCGAAGCAGCACCTGCTTCCGAAGCAGCTTACGAAGCACGGCATTGCAAAATCCCGCGTCCGGCTCACAGACGACGCCATTCGCGAGATCATCGCCTGCTATACAAGAGAATCCGGTGTGCGGACACTCGAGCGCGAGCTTGCTGCCGTCTGCCGCAAGTGCGCGATGCGCTTTGTAGAAGATGACGCGCCCAAGAAGCTGGTCATTACGGCCGCGAACCTGGAAAAATTCCTGGGGCCGCGCCGCTTTCTGCCCGATGAAATGCCGCAGAGCGACCAGGTCGGCCTTGTGACGGGTCTTGCATGGACAAGCGTGGGCGGAACGACGCTGGAGGTCGAGGCGAACGTCGTAGAAGGCACGGGCAAGCTGGAGCTGACGGGCAATCTCGGAAACGTGATGAAAGAATCTGTCTTTGCCGCCATGAGCTATATCCGCTCGCGGGCGAACGAACTCGGCTTAGAGCCCGATTTTTACAAGACGAAGGACATCCATGTCCACTTCCCGGAGGGCGCGGTCCCCAAGGACGGACCGTCGGCGGGCATTACGATCTGCACGGCGATCGTCTCGGCGCTGACCGGGCGCGCGGTAAGGCGCGATATCGCGATGACGGGTGAAATTTCGATTCGCGGGCGCGTGCTTCCCATCGGCGGGCTCAAGGAAAAGACGATGGCGGCGCTGCGCCACGGCGTGAAGACCGTCATCATCCCGGCGGCCAACGAAAAGGACCTCGCGGAAATCGACCAGACAGTCCGCAATAGCCTGCAATTTATCACTGCGCACCATGTAGACAGCGTGCTCGCCGCGGCGCTTGACCCGGTGGAGGCGCACAAGGAAAGCGTAAGCGCGCAGCCGCAGCTTCCCGCCATGCCGGTTCCGCAGACGAAGCCGCGCCGCAAGACGGGCCTTCGGCAGTAAGGAGGGCGCATGAATCTTCATAACGCGGAGTTTATCCGTTCGGTTACGTCTGTGGCCGACTGCCCGAAGGACGGACTCGTCCAGATCGCGTTCGCTGGAAAGTCGAACGTCGGAAAATCGTCGGTCATCAATAAGCTTCTTCTTCGCAAGAACTTTGCAAGAGTCGGGCAGGCGCCCGGCAAGACGACGCACATCAACTTTTTCTGCATCGACAAAAAGCTCTACCTTGTCGATCTCCCGGGCTACGGCTACGCAAAGGTCTCCGCGCAGGAAAAAGAGCGCTGGGGAAAGCTGATGGAGGCCTATTTCCGCGCGGAAGGAACGCTCGATTACGGTGTGATGATTGTCGATGCGCGGCACAAGCCGACGGCCAACGACGTGACGATGGCAGATTTCTTCCTGCAATCGGGAAAACCGTTCATCGTCGTGGCAAACAAGCTCGACAAGCTCAAGAAGAGTGAAGTGGGGCCGAACCTCGCCTGCATCCGAGAAACGCTCGGGCTTCCGGAGGAGGTCACGGTCATTCCGTTCTCCGCCGAAAAGGGCGACGGGCGCGAGGCGCTTCTTTCGTTCGTTCTGAAAGCAGTCGGGGAATAAGGAACACCTCCGGAAAAACGCGGCTCTGCCGCGTTTTTCTTCGCGCGTCAAAAACCTCGTAGAGTTTCGCCCCGCAGGGCGAAATAAAGTGTAGATTCATTTTATCCGGCGGCTTTGCTGACCGGAAAAATACCGCTCATCTCGCAAGTGTAGAATTTGTGCGCCTCTGGCGCACAAATTATGCGCGCAGTCGAGGTGCAATCCCTTCTGTCAAGAAAGCGATAGCTTTTTTGACAGGCGAACGCGGCTCTGCCGCGTTTTTCTTGCGCTATGGCATGGGTTGTGATAGAATAAACTGTATTGTAAATCCGGGAGGAACTTCTATGGACGCATTTCGCGCGTGGCTGGGGCAGCTGCAATTTGACGGCGTATGGCAGACCGTGGTTTTAGTGGCCGCGTCGCTGCTTTGCATCACGTTCCATGAGACGTGCCATGGCTGGGCCGCATATCTGCTTGGGGACCCCACGGCAAAGCGGATGGGGCGGCTCACGCTGAACCCTCTCAAGCACGTCGACCTTGCGGGTCTCATCATGATGGCAATCTTTCGTTTCGGCTGGGCAAAACCGGTTCCGGTCGACATGCGGAACTTCAAAAACCCCAAGCGGGGCATGGCGCTCACGGCGCTTGCGGGACCTGTTTCAAATGTGGTGCTGGCGTATGTCGCGGTGGTGATCCTTAATTTCCTGTTTTTCTGGCTGGACAATTTCGGCGGCGGCTGGCTCCTGATGGGGCTCATGCAGTTTTTTATCTATGTGGAGATCATCAGCGCGGGTCTGGCTGTTTTTAACGTCTTCCCGATCCCGCCGCTCGACGGGTCGAAGGTGCTCTTCGCGCTTCTTTCCGACCGGGCGTATGACAAGCTCATGCGCTACGAACGATACGGTATGGGGCTTCTGATGCTGCTTCTTATTACGGGGCTCATCGACACACCGCTCGGTGCGATGCGCGACGGACTTTTGCAGCTTTTGAACAACCTTGGTACGTGGGGCTATACGCTGCCGAGCATGCTATTTTAAAACATACGGAGGTCTGCATGGAGCAGCCGCAATATCATCTGCAAAGCGTGGTGCACGCGAAGGAGAGCCTCGAGGATTTCGACGGGCCGCTGGACGTCATCCTGCTGTTGCTGAGCAAAAACAAAATTGAAATTCAGGACGTGAGCATCTCGTCGATCCTGGAGCAGTATCTTGCCTGGCTCGACGAGCGCAAGCGAATGGATATGGAGGTCGCGAGCGAGTTTATCGCGATGGCCTCGCACCTCATGTATATCAAGACGCGGATGCTTCTTTCCGAGGCGGAAAAGGCTGAGGCGGAGAGCGAGATGCAGGAGCTCATTGCCTCGCTCCAGCAACGGCAGAGGAAAGACGCGTATGAGCAGATCAAAATCGCGGTTCAGGCGCTTGCGCTTCGAAACGATATTGGTCTTGGCATGTTCCCCAAGACGCCCGAGCCTTTGCGCCGCGACCAGACCTACCGCTATCAGCACGACAGGCAGGACCTGCTGGACGCGCTCGCCGCGATGCAGGACCGGTCGCAGCGGAAGCTCCCGCCCCCGGTCTCGAATTTTGCCGGCATTGTCGGCGCGGAGCCGTATCCGGTCGCAAAAAAAGCGGCGGAGGTTCTCAGACGGCTCATTGGGCACGGCGTGATGAAATTTTTGTCGCTTTTCAAGGGAAGCCGCAGCCGGTCGGAGATCGTGGCGACATTTTTGTCGGTTCTGGAGCTTTGCAGGCTCCACTCAGTGCGCATTGAAGACACGGACGCGGAGCAGGAAATCGCCTTTGTGCAGAAACCAGACGAAAAAGACCTCAGCTGGGAGGAGTAAACCTGACAAAAAGGATGCGCCTTGATTGCGCGCAAGCTTTTCGCGCGTCGCGCGAAAAGCTCACACTTGCAAGGCGAGAAGTATTTTTCCGGCTGGCAGAGCCACCGGATAAAATGGATTTCCATTTTATTTCGCCCTGCGGGGCGAAACTCTACGAGGTAACGGAGGTTAAGATGGAACAAAATGAGTTACAGCGGACGCTGATGGCGATTTTATTCGCGGCGGGAGAGCCTGTGGCGGCCTCGCGTTTATCGGAAACGCTGGCAGTCGACGAGGCGCAGATCCACGAGGAACTGAAATACCTTATGAATGAGCTGGCGTACCACCGCAGCGGCATCCGCATTGTGCGGCTGGAGGACGCGTATCAGATGTGCTCGGCGGCAGAACAGGCGGAATTTGTGACCCGGACGCTCGAGACGAGAAAGCCGCCGAAGCTGTCAAGTTCGCAGCTCGAGACGCTCAGCGTCATCGCCTATTACCAGCCTGCGACGAAGGCCTATGTCGAGCAGATTCGGGGCGTTGACAGCGGATACTCCATCAGCGCGCTGCTGACGAAAAAGCTCATCCGCGAGGCAGGACGGCTCAACGTGCCGGGAAGACCCTTTCAGTATGAGACGACACCGGATTTTCTGCGGGTGTTTGGGCTGCAATCGCTTGCCGATCTGCCGCCCATTGAGAAGGTCGAACTGAGTACCAATCAGGCGCAGCTGGAGATATCACTGGAGCCGCAGGCGGCGGACGAGCAGAAGGAGACGGCGCAATGAGCGGCTGGGTTGTTCTCGGGATCATTGTCCTGGTCTTTGTGCTCATCGGCTGCATCCCAGTCGGAGTGGACGCGAGCTACCACGAAAACGCGCTCGCGCTGCGGCTGAAAATCGGCTTTTTTACCATGCAGGCGCTGCCCCCGAAGCCCAAAAAGAAAAAGGCTGCGTTTTCAAAAAAGAAGTCCGCTGCAAAAAAGCCGGACGCAAAGCCCGCGAAGCCAAAGAAGCAGTTCCAGATGCCGAAGCTCACTCTGCAGGATATTCTGGCGCTTGTAGATTTGGCCTGTGATACGCTCGGAAATCTCCGGCGCAAGCTTCGCGTCGAGGTTCTGGTGCTGCATGTGACGCTCGATGGCTCCGACCCTGCGAAGGCAGCGATTTTATATGGCCGGGCGTGGGCGGGGATCGGCATGCTGACCCCGAAGCTTGACCGGCTTTTTGTGATAAAAAAGCGTGACATTCAGCCGGTTCTCGATTATAATGAGAAGGAAATGAAGATAGACGCGCATCTGGCGCTTACGATCACAATCGGGCGGGCGGTCTCGCTCGCGGCGCGCGCAGGCGTGCGGTTCTTGAAGCTCTGGCTCAATAAGAAAAAGGCGGTGCAAACGACATGAATCATCCTCTTTCTGATATGATGACGTCCTCAATGGGAAAAATCCGCGACATGATCGATGTGAACACGGTGATCGGCGATCCGATCTCCGCCGGCGATGTGACGATCATCCCCGTAACAAAGGTCTCCATCGGCTACGGCGCGGGCGGAAGCGATTTTGCAACGAAGAATTATCCGGCCAACCGGGACAATGCCTTCGGCGGCGGCGCGGGCGCGGGCGTGAACATTACGCCGGTGGCGTTTTTGGTCGTGCGGGGCGAGTCTGTGCGGATGCTGCCGGTGGCGGAGCCTGCGTCTACGTCTATGGACAGGCTCATTGAGCAGCTGCCGGATCTTTTGGATAAGGCAGAGTCCCTCATGAAACAGAAGCGGCTTGCAAAAGAGGAAGGCATCGAGTAATTTTACGCATGAAGATCGCCTGGGGCGGGAAAGCTAGCGCCGGGTGATAACAATGAAACATGGCTTTATTAGAACGGCGGCGGCTGTGGTCGCTGCCGTTTTCCTTTGCGCGGGAAGCGTAGGCGCGGCAGAATTCCAGGGCCGCATTAGCGCGAAGAGCGCCATCCTGGTCGATGCGGACTCCGGCAGAGTGCTGTTTGAAAAAAATGCGGACGAGCGGAGCCTCATTGCCAGCACGACGAAGATCATGACAGGACTTCTTGTCTGCGAGGCTGGGGATTTGGAGCGGGAGGTTTCCGTTCCGCCGGAGGCTGCGGGTGTAGAGGGCTCGAGCCTGTATTTAAAATCGGGCGAGCGCATCACGGTGAAAGAGCTTCTCTATGGCCTGATGCTTCGCTCGGGAAACGACGCGGCGGTGGCGCTCGCAATTGCGACAGCCGGAAGCGTCGACGCGTTTGTGAAGCGCATGAACGAGAAGGCGCAGGCACTTGGAATGGAACACACGCACTTTGAAAATCCGAACGGCTTGGACGGCGAGAACCACTACTCGACTGCGCGGGATTTATCGAAGCTCTGCGCGTATGCCATGGAAAAGGAAACCTTCCGCGCGGTCGTTTCCAGCAAAAGCTTTACGGAGCGCGGCCGGAGCTTTACGAACCACAATAAGCTTCTCTGGCGCGTCGAGGGAGCCGACGGTGTGAAGACCGGGTATACGAAAAAGGCGGGCCGGATCCTTGCCGGGAGCGCCGTGAGAGACGGGCAGCGGCTCATCTGTGTGACGATCAGCGACCCCGACGACTGGCGCGACCAGCAGGCGCTGCTGGACTACGGTTTCTCTGAGTTTCCGGCGCGAACGATTGTAACGGCGGGAGAAACGGTCGGAAGCATTTGTGCCGTGGGAAGCAAAACGCAGCGCGTTTCGCTCGTGACCGGGGCGGATTTTTCGTATCCTGTGGCAGAGGGCGAGACGGTGCAGACCATTCTGCATGCGCCGGAATTTGTCTACGCGCCGGTTCTGCCGGGTGCGGCCGGGTGGCTGGAAGTTCTGGTGGACGGCGCGCAGGTTTCGCAGGTGCCGGTATATTATGCGCAGACGGCGGAGGAACTTACGCCCGAGCGCGGATTTTGGAAACGGATATTCGGAGGGTAACATGGAGCAGCGGCTGCAAAAAATTCTATCAAATTACGGCGTAGCCTCCCGGCGGAAGGCCGAGCAGATGATTTTGGACCGCCGCGTGCGCGTCAACGGCAATACGGCAAGCCTCGGCGATGTGGCGGACGACGAGGAAGACGTCATCGAGGTCGACGGCGTGCGCCTGAAACGGCAGCCCGCGCGCATCGTTCTGATGCTCAATAAGCCGAGAGGGTACGTGTGCACGCTGTCGGATGAAAAGGGGCGCAGAAATGTTGCAGAGCTCGTCTCCGGCTGCGGCGCGCGGGTGTATCCGGTCGGGCGGCTGGATCTTAATTCCGAAGGGCTTCTGCTTCTGACAAACGACGGGGAACTTGCAAACAGGCTGACGCACCCCAAAAAAGAGGTGGACAAGGTCTACCTCGTCTGGCTCAGCCATTACATACCGGGCTGCGAGGACTCGATCGCAAGTCCCATCGAAATTGACGGCAGACCGACGAACCCCGCGAAGGTGGAGAAACTCCGACAAGAGGGCGAGACAGCGCTTCTTCGCATCACCATTCACGAAGGGCGCAACCGGCAGATTCGCAGGCTCTGCGAGCGGGCGAACGTCAC
>ERZ832522.3286-NODE-3286-length-18119-cov-7.553255_pt1 | contig 18119 bp, 14 predicted proteins | sample MGYA00519951_ERZ832522 | MGnify/ENA primary metagenome ERZ832522 (study PRJEB31850, sample SAMEA3708728) | human gut metagenome | biome: human gut; feature: human-associated habitat; material: faeces | place: China | collected 2014 ... | reverse complement strand
AAGAAAAAAGTTAATTGCAGCAAACAAAGCAAGAATTATTAAAAATATAATTAATCAATTTTATGCTATCTTGTGTTCGGAATTTTTTAGTATCTGCACCAAGAACTACACAAATAATATCCATATTGTTTCTTTTACAAGCAGTTACAAGACATCTATTTGCACCATTTGTAAAACCAGTTTTAATTCCATAAACACCATCTAAATTTCCAAGTAATTCATTTGTATTATTTAATTGCTTTGGATACCCATTAATAGTTATTGTATAATCTTTTGTACCAACGATTTGAGAGAATGTTTTATTTGTTAAAGCATAATTTGAAAGTAATGCCAGTTCATAAGCTGTTGTATAATGTTCATCAGAGTCTAAGCCGTGAGGAGTCTCAAAATGTGTATTATTAAGGCCAAGTTCTGATGCTTTTTGATTCATCTTTTCAGCAAAACCTTCAATGCTTCCACCGGCAATATTCTGCTAGTGCAACTGCTGCATCATTTCCTGAGCGCATCATAAGACCATATAATAAATCTCTTATAGTAATTTTATCGCCCGTTTTAAGACCTAGCCTTGAACCACCTGTTCCAGCAGCTTTCTTTGATATTTCAATTGTTTCATCTAAATTACAGTTTTCTATAATTATAGTTGCGGTCATTATTTTAGTTGTTGAAGCCATTTTTCTTTTTTGCTTTTCATTTTTTCCATAAAGAATAGTATTTGTTTTTTTATCTATTACAACACAAGCACGAGAATTGACATCAGGTTCGGTTATATTTTTTTCCAGTCTACTTGACGATGTGAAGACTTCACTATCAACGTCAAGAGCTTCATAATCGATATCATCACAAATTGCTTGTGGTGAAGCTATTAAAATGAAAACAACAAATAAGATTGATAATTTATTTAAAATTTTTCTCATAATACACCTCTTAACTCATTCTATAAAGTATATGAATAATAAATGAAAAATATTAATAATAAATATATAAAAACTTTAAATTGTAAATAAAATAACAGAAAAACAGGAAAAGATATGACGTTTAATCTTGGTTCACTTTGCATGGCGATTTTATGGAACAGTATTTTTATTGGAATTGTTTTCTGGATGGGAAAAAAGAAAATTTACACGACGCGAAAGGGGATTCATCTGACACTGATGTTTTACTTACTTGGGGTTGTCAGGATGATATTTCCCATTGACTTTCGACCATCTATAGGGATTCAAGTATCAAAAGGAATATTTCCGATTATAAATAATGTAATAGGTCTTGAAACACACAATTTATGGGGAAGACAGTTTACAATAGCAGATGCTCTGGCAGCAATCTGGCTGATTATTGCAGGGGTTTTCATGTTGCGTTATTTTGTGAAATACCAGGAAATGTGTCGCATTTTTCAAAAGTATTCCACAGAGGCAAATGAGCAGTACCAATCAGTTCTTAGCAGAATCAAACAGGAAAAAAAGATTAAAAAGAAAATAGCAGTATATCAGAATCCGGGGATTACTATTCCTTGTGCGGAAGGTGTATTTCGGTGGAATATTTATCTTCCGGACTATGATTATTCGGAAGAAGAATTATATTATGCCCTGCTTCATGAATGTACGCATTTTACAAATGGAGATTTGTACATAAAATGGCTGACACAGCTCTGTCGCTGCCTTTGCTGGTGGAATCCACTGGTTTACAAAATGCAGGATACATTGGAAAAGAATCTGGAAATCCGGTGTGATCTTACTGTGACCGAAAAACTCAGTCAGAAAGAGCAGTTAAGTTATCTTGGAACGATAGTTAAGACCTTGAAAAATGCACAGAAAAAAAGAGGCAGCGGTGTTTTGTACGGAGTCCATCTGGCAGATAAAAATGGAGAAGAGTTAAAAGAACGATTTGAAATTATCTGCAAAAATCAGGATAAAAAAACAGGACGAAATCAAAAGAGAAAATATATGGTATATTTTTTCCTTATGATTGTTCTTTCATATACGGTGGTTATACAGCCAGCTTATGATCCGCCGGAAGATGAGATTATAACAGAAGAAGGTATGGAAGAACTTACTCCGGATAATACCTATGTTCAAAAAGAGGGAGATAAATATTATATGATATATAAAAACGATAAAGATGAGATATCGAAGGAAGATGCAGAAGAAATGAAAATGAGTGGATTTGAGGTGAAAGAAAATGAAGAGAAATAAGGTGGAAAGTATATTGTTGATTGCAGTGCTGGCTCTCAGTATACAGACAGGGAGTTATAGTGCAGCAATAACCGATAGAGAGCTGGATCAATATTATGCAAAAAACATTCAAGAGAAAAGCACAGATGTTATTGTATGGAAGTATCGGGTATGGAATGGAAAGAAGCAGAAAAGGAGGTGGAATAAAACAAAAAACAGATGGGAAGATCCAGCATGGAAAGACGTATGACGAACTGATGCAGTGGAAAGGATATCAAATTTAAAATTTTAAAGGGGGAACTTTTATGTTCAGACAACTCAAAAATATTATGTTAAAGGGCATAATGCTGTTTGCTTTATTTTGTATACTTCCGGTAATGGCTGCACATGCGGCGGATAATGAGGCAAATCCGTTTGAAGGAAAAATTTATAGCTCGGGTTACGCGTATTTTGAAAATGCAGTGGCGGTAAATCATGTAGTCTATCGGTATATGCCAGAGACAGACAGTGTTCTTGCAGAATGTATTGATCTGAACAGTACTTTGAAAAAACATATGACGCTCACCATAGAAAAAAGTGTTCTCGGGAAACCGGTTACGGAGATTGGTGGATATTTTACGGATCCTTATTATATGGATGCAAAAATAGGATATCTTTTTGATAAAATTTATATTCCAGATTCAGTAAAAAGTATTAATGGGCCGTCTTTCAGCGAGTGCACAAATGTAAAAAGTATCTATATTCCGGACAGTGTGAAAAAAATAGACGGTCAAGCATTTGAAGAGTGTACAAGCTTGCAGAGTGTTCGTTTACCGAATGGTCTGAAAGAGATAAAGTATGGATGTTTCTATAACTGCAAAAATCTGCGAAAAATTGTCATTCCAAATGGTGTGCAAAAAATCGGGGCCGATGCCTTTGCGGGATGTGAAAAACTTGAAATTTATATTCCGACGAGTGTCAGGAAAATCGGAAAATACATTACCTTGACGGATGTTAAAAAAATTTACTGTCAGAAAAATACGGTAGCGTATAAGTATGCGAAAAAGAATAAGGTAGCTGTTGAGATTACAGGGACTAAGAGAACACAGCAGAATTATGTTGCACAGAAACTTCTGTTGAAGAAAAATGCAGTTACTTTAAAGCCAAACAGTTCCTATCGGGTTGAGGCAGAAATGGTTCCTTTCTATGCCTCTAAACAGGAGCTGACATACAGCAGCAACAAACCGGAAATTGTAGCAGTAAGTGATGAGGGATTTGTTACAGCAAAGAAAGCGGGATCCGCTGTTATCACAGTAAAGACAACGGATGGAAGCAAAAAGAAAGTCAAACTGAAAGTAACAGTACGGCCAGGCAAGCCGATGAATTTTATTGCTCAGAAAAAAGGAAAAAAGAGAGCTGTTTTCAGTTGGAATCCGGTAGCAGGTGCAGCGGGATATGAGATTGCCCAGGCAGATTCCCAGAAAGGGAAATATACCACCGTCTGGCAGCAGAAAAGGAAAACCAGCGTGAAACTCAAAGTATCCAAAGGTAAATACTATAAAGTTCGTGCATGGTACAAAAAAGATGGAAAATTGATCTATGGAGCTTTCAGCAAGGCGATAAAAGCATCATAAAATTTTGCAGATTCAAGATAAATGGGCTGCGACCGAAGAGGTGGCAGCCTGTTTTATGGAAAATACACAGAAGGCTTATAGTGAGTTTGACAGGGATATTTGATTCGTTTAAAATTATTAATTATGAGAAAATAAGATGGTTCGTAGAGATATATGATTGATAATGAAAAACAGGCAAAACGGAAGGAGCAGAGAAATGAAGGAACTGACAAAAAGTGAAGAACAGATGATGGATATTTTCTGGGACAGCAAGGAGGCACTGACCAGTGTAGATATTGTAAAAATGCAGGTGAAAGCAACCTGGACAAATGGGCTGGTACATAATATCATTCGTTCGCTTGTTCAAAATGGATATCTGAAAGAGTGTGGAATGGAGCAGTTCGGACGGCAGTACGCCAGAAAGCTGATGCCGGCACTGACAAGGGAAGAATACATCGCAAAACTGATGATTCAGAAAAGTGAAGGGAAGAGCTCTGTGAAACAAATATTGGTGGCTCTGGCAAAGGAAAGTGAGGACATGGAACAGGTCATCGAAGAACTGGAGGAGATCATTCGAAAGCTGAAGGAAGAACAGTGATTTAAGTTGAACGCACGCATGAATTATTTGAAAATTATATGAAATTAACACAATTATCAAAGAATAAATGTCTGAATATTTAGAAAATAAAATAATTAAATAAAAATATAAAAATAGTGTTGACAAATGAGAAGAAGCGTGCTACTATAATGACAACAACAAAGAAAGCCAAAGACAAATAAAAAAACTACCTGTCAGGAGACGAGAAATCCTGGTAGAATAGAAAAAAAGTCAGAGGCAAGGTTGTAAAAGGAACTGAATAACACGTAAGAACAGAAAGTAGAGGTCAAGTCCAATGGATGGGTCAGAAATAACAACTGTTCAGTATAGACGTGGTATGGCTGGTGTTTCCTGCAAAAACAACCTTTAACGATATAATTTCAGAAGAGATCGAATTTATAACAGATAATCGGAGATGGGAAAATCTGAAAGATATGGTTAAAGAGTAACGAAACAGCCACTATATTGAAGGATTACCACATTATTCAAAGGTTTTTAGATTATGTGTAAAGAAATATAATCTAAAAAATATAAGTATTTTATATATCATTCTCAGATATGGTTTTTACAGAACAGTCGGTTACTTTCATACAGTCGAAAGGAATAGAACCACATTTGAAGAAGAAATATATAGAAGAACGTATAGAAAATAGATATTCGGAAAAAGATATTTGAAACTTTGGGTTAAATAAAAAGCAAATATTATATATCGACTATAATATTTAACATAAATAGCAGGAAACTTTGAATAGAATCCTCCGATTACATTCTAAATAAAAATACAATTAAATATTGAAAATAAGGGAAACCGTTACGGAAAGTAGTGGAAGTAACGGTTTCCTTTTTTGTTCTTAAAAACAATTCTGTTACGAAAACAATTCCAAAAAATATAAAAAGGTGCAGCATGAAAAAAATAATGATTCTGATAAGCGTAATCTTTTTGATGTGTACAGGTATATGGTTTCGATTTCATACGAAAGAGTGCCGTGTAGTATCGGATCTGGCATATGATAAAAATAAAAAGGGTGATCATCTGGTATATATCCGGGAAGGGCATGAACTGGTTCCATTTCTGGTATTGACTTCTGATTATAATGGCGAGACACTACTGTTGAGGAAAGAAGTACTGAAAATGAATATGCAGATAAATTCTTATGAAGCGTATTATGAAAACAGTTTTATGGATGATTATTTAAACCATGAATATATCAGACAGCTTCCGGATGGGATGCCTGTTTTGGAATCTGAGATTAAGATAACGGATAAGAAATCATTGGGAGTTTCGGGAACAGGGACAAAAAGTATAAAGAGAAAGATTTTTTTGCTGGCATACAGTGAGGTGATGGAAGATCAGAATATAAATGCAGCATCGGAAGGAACGTTTCTTAGATTTTTTGAGAAGGAAGAACAGCGTATTGTTTTGAAAGAAAATCAAAAAAGCAGCTGGTGGCTGCGAACGCCGAACACATATTATACTTCCTGCGTTTATGTTATTGGGGCGAATAACAAGATCGGCTTTTCCAATGCATATGATAAAAATGGAGTGCGGCCGGCATTTTGTGTGCCGGGGGACTGCAAAATGGAAACCGATCAGGATGGACACAGAGTATTGCAGCAGAGGCAGTAAAGGAGTTTTGGAATATGAGAAAAATGAAAAGGATCATCAGTCTTTGGCTGGCTGTTATTTTAGTGATCACCGGTGTGGATCTGCCATTTGGCATCCTGGAAATCCAGGCGGCAGCAAATGTGAAGCGGTATACGGTATTGGTGCTGGATACCTCGGACACAGCAGAATTTACATATAATAATGAGACGATTTACACGGCAGATACGGCATTATCTGATGTCAAGAGTGCTGCCGGGAAATTTATCCGGGATATCAGTGCAACGGGCGGAGATAATTATGTGGCGGTCATTTCTTATAAAGATTATGCAACTACTGTATCTGGTTTTTCAAAAGAATACAGCTCGCTGATCAATAAGATTAATAATCTTTCCGCTTCCAGCACGACCAGAGATATATCAAGTGGTCTGGAACTGGCAAATTCTATGTTAAATCATACAGATAGTGAAAATGTGATTAAAAATGTTGTGCTTTTTTCTACCGGAATGACCAACGAAGGCGATTATAATTATGATGGTTATTACGGTGGAAATGTTGTGGGAAATGCATGGCACAGAAATGATACAAATGTTCACCTGTATGCATATGCAAATCATACACTGGAAGAAGCAGATCTGTTAAAAGATCAGGGAATTAACCTGTATTCTATCGGTCTGTTCAAGACGATGGCAAATATGCCGCAAGAAGGAAAGAATATTGCAGAATTTTTCAAAATGACTGCGTCTGATATCGCAACATCCGAGGATTATTTTTATCCGGTGTATTCGGTGGATGATCTGGAATTTACGTTTGGAGAGGTCGCAGATGATATTCTGTCTTCGGTAAAGGAGATAACGTTTACCTATAGTGGAGACAGTACAGCCAAATGTTATTATTCGGACAATTATTTTGCAAAGAGTGCCTATAATTATAATCCGAGTCTGGCAACGATGTCGCTCAGTTTTGCAATGTCGGCATTTGGAAGCAGTGATGGCGGTCAGACGGATTACACCAATAAAAGCAGCAATGCCAGAGCATTGTTGAAAGAAATGGGATTCGCAGATGAAAATATAGCAGTAAATGACTGGTTTACGAAGAAACCGACGACGGATTCGATTGGCGTTATCATCGGAAATAAACCTGTGAAAGTAAAAGATGAGGAATATACACTGATTGCAGTTGCTGTCAGAGGCGGCGGTTATGAGCAGGAATGGGCAAGCAATTTTACGATTGGTACATCCGGACAGCATCAGGGATTTAATACTGCGAAAAATAATGTTCTTTCTTATCTGAAACAATATATTTCCAAGCAGGGAATTTCCGGACAGGTTAAAATATGGGTCACGGGATACAGCCGTGCAGCGGCAACAGCGAATCTGGTGAGCGGTGAACTTGATAAGGGAATCGCTTTGGGAAACGATATCTCGTATCAGAGAAAAGATGTTTATGGTTATTGTTTTGAAACGCCGGCAGGTGCATTGAGCGAAGAGGTAAATGGGGATTCAAAGTATGATAATATATTTAATATTATTAATCAGAGTGATCCTGTGCCTTATGTAGCACCGGCAGCCATGGGATTTGGCAGATATGGTATTGATCGATATTTGCCGTCTGCGGAGTCAGAACCGGAAGATTATGCAGATCTGAAAAAGAAAATGCTGGCGATCTACCAGGCGATGCCAACAACAGAGAAGTATGTTGTAGATGATTTTCAAATGAAAAAAATCTCTGTGGACAATCTGACTTGGAATGCGGTTGGGTTCTTAAAAGATGGGCTGATCGTCAATGATACGAAACATAATTATTCTCAGGGCGTATTTCTGTCAGATTATGTTACAATCTTATCTAAAAAATTTATCGTAAACAGAGAAAATTATGTTAATCGTTATCAGAATGAGATTCGGGAGATTTGTTCCGTAGTTTTTGGTTGTACCGATGAACAGTCAGGACGTCTGACGGATTCGATCGTATCGCAGGTAAAGAGTGAATGGTATAAATTTGTGGGTGCATATATCTGGAATACCGGGATCAATCCATGGGGAACGGAAGAAAAGGCATTGAAAATCGTATCGGGATGGCTCAGGAAAGCACTTCAGGATGCAGGAATCACAGATTATAATGAGCTTGTCATTGATTATGCGGGTGTGAAACTGAGTGATCTGATGCTTGCACTTGTCAGCAATCATCCGAATTATTTTACAACGGCTGTTTTAAATGGAGAAGGACTCGGGGCAGCTCATTATCCGGAACTGTGTTATGCATGGCTGGCATCGATGGACAGCAATTATGTCGGAACAACTGCAAATCGCCTGAACAATGGCGGATTCCGGATCATTCGAATCAACTGTGAGGTTGATGTTAAGGTTTTTGATGCAGAACAAAATAAGATTGCATCGATCATCAATGAGCAGTCGGATGAAACAGGAAGTTATATTGCAGGGGTGGATAACAATGGGCAGAAATATGTTGTCCTTCCGGTGGATGAAACTTTTTATGTGGAAATGACTGCACGTGAAAAAGACAGCGTCAATTACAGCATCAATGAATACAGTGCTCTGGCCGGTGAGTATACGCGAAACATCAATTATTTCAATATTGAGATGGAAAAAGGAGAGGTGGTGGAAGGCGTTCTCCCGGCATACGATAAAGCGGAGCTGGAGAAGGATACTCCGGAAGGTTCCGATGCGGACTACAGACTTTATGATGCAGATGGAAACACAATAAATTCGGATTCGGATTTGTCCGGCGACGATGCAAGAAATGCATATTTTACGGTGGAAGCACTTGTATCTGATGAAAAAGCCGGAACTGTGATTGGCGGAGGTATTTACCAGTATGGGCAGTTTGCGAAACTTCAGGCAATTCCGGAGGAAGAATATGTTTTCGAAGGATGGTACAGAAAAGGAATACTGCTTTCAAAAGAAGAGGATTACAGGATACAGATACTGTCTGATGAAAGCATTACTGCGAAGTTTGTGAAAAAGCGGACACCAAAAGTGGTAAAACTTTCAAAGACGAAATATGTATACGATGGAAAGACAAAAAATCCAGGCGTTATTGTACTTGATGGTGATGGCAACAGAGTATCTTCCGATCATTATACGGTATCGTATCAGGCAGGAAGAAAGAAGGTTGGTCAGTACCATGTAAATGTAAAAATGAAAAATAAATACTGTGGCAGCAAAACACTTTCTTTCAAAATTGTTCCGAAAGCGACGAAGATCACCAAAGTCATCAAAAAGAAGAAGGCACTGAGTATTTCCTGGAAAAAACAGAAAAAGCAGGTGTCAGGATATCAGATTCAGGTATCAACAAGCAGAAAATTCAAATCAAAAAAGACAAAAAATATCAGTGGTATGAAAAAGAACAGTACTACGGTATCCAAGTTAAAATCCAGAAAGAAATATTATATCCGGATCAGAACCTGGAAAAAGAAAAACAGAAAGAAATACTATTCTGCCTGGTCAAAAGTTAAAATCGGTAAGACCAAATAAGAGTATCGGGGAGCCGCAAAAAAACAGCGGCTTCCTTTTTGGATATTTCCGGGGAAAAAGAACCGGTCAGACGGAAAAATTGCGAAAACCCTCGGTTTGACAATGTATTTTTGGTGTAGTATACTTTAAAAACATGAAGAGTAATAGTAGAATAAAATAGGATAATAACAGGCAGGAACATATACGAGGTGAAACAGTGGATAAATACGAATACAACCTTAAGTTAGAAGAAATAACAAAGCTGGCTGATCAGGGATATTATGAAGATGCGGCAGATATTATTGATACGATTGACTGGCGGAGAGTAAGAAATGTCAGAACGCTTTGTATGATCAGCGAAATTTATGAAGAAGTCGGAAGATTGCAGGACAGTAAGGCACTTTTGCTTCGTGCATACCGCAAATCTCAGGCAGTGAGAAACATTTTGTTCCATTTAACGGAGATTTCCGTAAAACTGCGGGAGTTTGATGATGCAGCGGAATTTTACAGTGAATTTGTTGAAGCAGCACCGCACGATAATTCACGTTATCTTTTGAAATATATGATCTATCGAGGCAGAGGTGCGGCGATCGAGGATCAGATTGAGATTCTGGAAGAATATAATCAGAAAGAATACACGGAAAAATATGCCTATGAGCTTGCAAAACTTTATTATCGTGCCGGACAGAAGGAGAAATGTGTTGATGCTTGCGATGATCTGGTTGTGTGGTTCAGACAGGGCAAATATGTTATCCGTGCACTCGAACTGAAACAGAGGATCAAAGCACTGACACCGGTACAGCAGGCGATTTATGACAACCGCAACGAAGCTACCATGCCAAAAGCGGAAATGGTAGAAAATGTTGCACCGGATCTGGAAAAAGCTATTCTGGAAAATATGCCAGAATCCAGCAAAGAAGTGATCACGGATGATGTGATTTCTGTAACGGAAAAAGAGATCGCACAGAGCGTCGCAGAACATACAGCTGAAAAAGAAGAAAATGATGATTACGGAATCTTTGCAGCATTTTCTGAAAATCAGGAAAAAACCGATCAGGAAGAACAGGATTTCCATAAGGAATTGCCGGTAACGACCCCGGAAAAGACTGTCGATAATGAGAATGCCGCAGAGAAGGCAGCGGATGATGCAGAGGTCGATGAGAAAATTGTGGATGACGCAGATTCCGAAGTGGAAAACGTATCAAAAGAAAAGGCAGATGCAGCCGGTCAGGATGCACCGGCAAAAACGGATAAAAAATATGAATTTAATACAGAAGACCTTCAGGCAGAACTTGCAAAGAGTATGCGGGATATTCTCTCCGGTATTCAGAGAAAACCAGATGAGAGTGACATTATCGAACCGATGAATGATGTGACTGCCGAGGCAGAAGAAGCAGCTGAAGAAGTTCCGGCAGAAGAGATCAAGAGAAACAATATTGATGATATTCTGCTGTCCATGAGCCTTGCACAGAAAGAAGCGGCAATCGCAGCAGTTCTGGGCAAAAAGGTTGAAGCAGAACCACAGCCAGTGAAAGCAGCAGAATCACATGTGGAGGAAGTCGCTGAAGTTGAGCCGGAAACAGAGGTTGAACTGGCTGAGAAAATAGTTGAGGTTGCACCAGAAGTTGAACCACAGGTTGAAGAAGTGGCTGAGGCTGAACCAGAAGAGGTAGCACCGATTGAGAAAGTAATTGAAGAAGTAGCAGAGCCAGAAGAGACACCACAGGTTGAAGAAGTAGTTGAGGCTGAACAGGAAGTAGAAGTGCAGCCGATTGAGGAAGTTGCGGAAGTATCTCAGTCTGAGCCGGAAACAGAAGTGAAAGAGGACGCAGCCGAAGGCACAAGTGCGAAAAAGGCGGCTCTTGGAAATACAAGGGATATTGCAAAAGAGATTGAAGCGGAGCTTGAGAAACAGGCGGCGGAGCTCGAAAAGCAAGAGAAGGAAAAGCAGGCCGAAAAAGAAAAGGAAGAAAAAAAAGAAGCAGCATCTGTAAAGGAAGAGGATGCAGTTCCGACGGATCTGACGGAAGAACAGAAGTATAATTTCTCTTATTTTGCAACGGTGGCAGGGCTGAGTCAGCAGATTGCTTCGGCATTATATATGGTAATGAAGAAGATGAAATCTACAGATCAGACGTCCAGAGTCGGCAATCTGATCATTCTTGGTGCAGAGGGCAGTGGAAAGTCTACGCTCGGTATTCGTTTTGCAAAGACGATCAGTGAAGAAAAAGGCGAGGAATCTGTAAAGATTGCAAAGATTTATGCAGAGGATTTCAATAAAAAGGATATCCCGTCTACGGTTGCCAAGATTGCGGGTGGTACGCTGATCATTGAGGAAGCCGGTGATCTGGATGATGCCGTTGTGGAACAGCTTTCCAAAGCGATGGAGTTCCGTACAGATGCACTTCTTGTGGTTCTGGAAGATGAGAAGAAATATCTGAAAGAACTGTTTGAGAAGCATCCGGATTTCGCAGAGAAGTTTACAAGCGAGATTGTTATTCCGGTATTTACCAATGATGAACTTGTCGAATTTGGACGTACTTATGCTTACGAGGAAGATTACACGATTGACGAAGAAGCAATCCCGACGCTCTATGATAGAATCAGTGAGCTGCAGGAAGCGGGTAGACCGGTTACTGTGATCGACGTCAAAGAGATTGTGGATGAGGCCATCCGCCAGTCTGAAAAGATCGGATTCCGGAAACTGAGCATGGTTCTCTCCAAGAAGAGATACGATGCGGATGATCGTGTGATCCTCTACGAAAAGGATTTCAGATAGAAAAAAGAGTCTTCTACGACTGAGTTTGAGTAAAAAAATTGAGCTCGGAAATCCAGTGTTTATGCGGGTTTCCGGGCTCTTGCTATGTGGTTTGAGTACAGATTGAGTACAAAAAATATTAGAATTAACTTGCCATCTGGTTTGTTTGCCTTCGCCTATTTTGCTAATAGCTCCAATCTTTTGGAGATTAGATATTCTACGGCGAATAGATTCAGACGTATAGTTTGTGTATTCCGAAATTTCACGTAATGAAGTATTAGGGTGTGTTAAAATAAAGTCTATAATTTTTCTGTCAATTTCATTGTACCCATGTGTTTTACTATAGGACATTAGTTCGTGTTGCTTTTGCTTGAATTCATCATCATTCCCAGAAATTCGTGCATCATATATAGATTTTAATAATATATATACATCGTTAAGCTTTCTATAAATTGAAGTGTTTACAGATTTATCAGTATCTAAACTATGTACCAGTGCATTTCTGTAGCGACGAAATTCATCTATGATGCTGTAGGTTTCGCGATTGATGATTTCATTGCGAAGCAGAACATCTAGTGCCTCGAAAATTTGTATTTTATATGTGGAATTTGGGGATTCTATTAAAAAGCAAGCAAAATCTTTTAAAAGTTTTTCAAGTAAATTATAATCTGTTATAAAAGGACTGAAATTTTCAGAAGGCTCACTTTCCACTGTTTTGGTTTTATATTCGGCATCAATAGAATCTTTGTCAAGGCTGCCTTTTTCTTTTATTGTATTCGGATTTAAATAGCAAACAAATCGTATTAGTTCAATCATAATATAGACAAAAATGATGACTGTCTCTGTCATGAAAAAAGGTGCTAATAGGTTGAATACATTGTCATATACAGCTAGAACAATTAAACAAAGAATAATATTAATAGTACTTAGGATAATAATATACATTAAAGAGATATAGTAGTCATGTCTTGTATCTTCCACATATTCAGTAATGGTAGTGTCTGCTTCTGAAAGTGTTTTCAGTTTGGAATCTACCATACTGTAAGCAGCAATTGTCAATCCAAGAAGGGCTCCTATTACCTAGGCTAAAGATGAGTATATATAAAGAATTTGATTTTCGCTTAAGAAAACGTATTCAATTTTGAATATCCAACAATTTATTAAGTTGAGCAATGACAAAATAATGCAACTTAATAACAGGATTTTATGGAAATATTTTTTAATAAAACTCATTTTTAGCTCCTCAATTGGGTAAAAAAATAGAACGCCGTCGCAACGCCGTCCTTACAAAAACACATAGGTGAGCCTGTGAAAAAAACTCTGTAAATTCAACACAACAAAGGTCTTCTATGATAAAATATTAAAATCATAGGAGGCCTTTTATTATGGCAAACAGAAAGAAAGAAGTTTACAAACCAAAACCAATGACGGAAGGAAAGAGAAATCTTATTCAAGGATTACTCCAGGAGTATGATATCCAATCTGCGGAGGATATTCAGGATGCATTAAAAGATCTTCTTTCCGGAACAATTCAAGATATGCTTGAAACAGAAATGGATAATCATCTTGGCTATGATCGTTACGAAAGATCCGGTGAGCCTAATTACCGTAATGGTAAAAAGTCTAAGACTGTTCGGAGTAAATATGGTGAATTTGAAGTGGATGTTCCGCAGGATCGTCAAAGCTCCTTTGAACCGCAGGTACTTCCTAAGCGTCAGAAAGACATTTCTTCGATTGATGACAAGATCATTGCCATGTATGCAAAGGGAATGACTACCAGGCAGATTTCAGAGACTATAGAGGATATCTATGGATTTGAAGTCAGTGAGGGTATGATATCTGATATCACAGATAAGCTTCTGCCGCGAATTGAGGAATGGCAAAATCGTCCATTATCACCTGTGTATCCAATTGTTTTTATTGATGCTGTGCACTTTTCTGTGCGGGATGACGGTGTGATCAGAAAGCTTGCCGCATATGTTGTCCTTGGGATTAATGAAGATGGAAAGAAAGAAGTTCTAAGCATTGTTGTTGGAGAAAATGAAAGCAGTAAATATTGGCTGTCTGTGCTGAATAGTTTAAAGAATCGTGGAGTTCAGGATATCCTCATTCTCTGTTCTGATGGATTGACTGGGATTAAAGATGCGATCTCTACTGCATTTCCTAAAACAGAACAGCAGAGATGCATTGTGCATATGGTAAGAAATACCCTTAAATATGTCGCAAACAAGGATATGAAAACTTTTGCGAAAGATCTGAAAACAATTTATACCGCAGCGAGCGAAGAAACTGCCAGAAAGCAGCTGGAAACTGTAACAAAGAAATGGTCCGGACAATACCCAAGTGCCATGAATCGCTGGCATGATAACTGGGATGCAGTCTCCCCCATCTTCAAATTTTCCAAGGATGTCCGTACTGCCTTTTATACTACGAATGCCATTGAATCACTGAATTCATGCTATCGTAGACTAAACAAGCAGAGAAGCGTATTCCCGAGTTCCCAGTCACTGATGAAAGCATTATATCTGGGCACTTTTGAGATTGCAAAAAAATGGACAATGCCGATCCGCAATTGGGGGAGAGTACGTGGTGAGCTGGAAATCATGTACCCTGACCGGATGGTGATATAACAATCCAAAGTGGAATGCCGGGAATAAATATACACCCAGATTTTTCTGGGTGCTCTTGACATGCCAGATTATTTTTGCTATTAAATAGACAACGGCTTAACCGCAGAAACCGCTGTTAAGCCGCCATAATTATCATAGAAGATCTAAATTTACAGAAAAAATTTCACACCGTCACATAGGTTTTTATGATTCTGGTACTATTATATGCGCCTTGTATCCATTTGTCAATAATTTAATGAAAAAAACCTCTTGACAAATTGTTCCATTTGTGCTTATTAAAAAATGCAGAGATAACTTTGCATGCAAATTCGTAATTGCTTTTGATTAATTCATTACTTTTAAAGAAGCTTTTTTTCTCTGGCATTCGATTAAAGAACAAATATTTCAGTTCTTTTATTCTATGATGCTTCACCTTATCGGATACTACTAATTTGTATACATAAAGAAGGCAAGTAAATTCCAACATAGGTCTACAGGACAATTTCTTCTGTCGCTGATTTGAATTTATAGAGATAATTTTAGAAATTTCTTGGCTTATCTCTTGAGGAGATCTTGAAGTTCCGTGTGCCAAATCAGCTAAAATACAATTATTGTGTGCAGCTCCATTTCTAAGGCTTTTAACCAAATTTATTACAGGTGTAGATAACTTCGGAAAACTTCTGGAAGAATAATAAAATTCATAAAATTTGATAAAGTCTCCAAATGTAAGCATCTCTAGTAAAACCCATGCAGGACAATCATCATATGCAACAATTTTATTTTCCTTTTTCTGCTTTGCTGTATTATATATGCGTTGAATAGTAAAATATTTATGAATCAAATCACTTGTAAAGGGGGAAGAACTGGTGGCTTCGAGTTTTCCAATAATATAAGTGTTTTGAGCTAAAAAGCTTTTTACAATATCATAACCGTCTGTAGACGGATTGCTTTCAATGTCTTTTAACATTTTAACTTTCAAGTCGTGTTCAATGTCCAAGCACATTTTCGAAACAATAAAACGAAAATGCATATCAATAGTAGATAATTCTTGCAAATATGCAAAGTCTAAACAGATGTATTTGCCGTTATTGATACCTTTTTTATGTTTTTGATAGTTTTTTCGGTATGCAGCTGTTCGGAGATAATTATTAATATTTGCCAAGTAGTTTTCTGCATCGCTTTCAGAGGTATATTTAAAACTAATACCTTTTTCGTTTTTCATCTTTGCAATTAGTTGCTGAGCTGTTTGTTTTGGTTTGTCGGTTCTGTTTCCCATAGAAAATCTTCTTTCTGAATCTGTGTTTATAGATTTAGTTATTAAAGTAGTCTGAATTTACTTTTACTTTAACCTCATCAGAAGTATCAAGCAACATCTGACTCCTTTGCGATTCCAATTCTACCTTCTCTTTCGTCTCTGCTATTTCATCTATAGCTGCTTTTGTAGCTTCATTTGGATTATCACCAGCGGATTCCAAAACACTCTGGTAGATGTAATTCATTTTTTCCCATTTCAACAGGTCATTAAATACCTTGTAACTTCTGATATTCAACAATGCATCCTGCAAAGACAGCGTATGTGCCTTCCATCTGGTGGTGTATCCGATTTCGAGATAAGAAGAGAGAACCGGATTCAGATGGATGGATACAGTATCATCTTTTAACATTTTGTCCTCCCCTCGCTCTCCGCTGATCTGGAGGATGCCGGAATTGCAAAGAACCATAAGTACGCCCATCAGATCACCGACTGTTTCCAGACGAAGTCCGGCAGTATCACTGCCATTCAAAGCATTATAACTGACACCGAGTGCAGCTGCAATTTTCTCTAACTGAGGAGGTTGTGGCTGCATTTTATTTGTTTCGTATTTTCGGATAGAAACCGGATGGATGCCGGTCAACTCAGCCAGTTTATCTTGCGTGATGCCGATTTGCTTTCTGCAGTATTTGATTTTTTCTCCTATGGTCATTTTTATCGTCCTCCATGTATCGAGATGGCTACATTATAACATGTTTGAAAAAATTTTTCTACTGGCATTTCAAAATGCTTTACAATAGCGATGTCGCTACATATAATGAGAATATAAAATGTAGCGATGACGCTATAAAAAGAAAAGGAGGATGTATATATGGCAGAAAACAACAAGATTTATATTACTGCAAATGAACTCGCAGAAATGCTGGGTGTTTCTGTAGGTCATGCCTACAAGCTGATCCGTAAGCTGAATCAGGAACTGGAAAAAGAAGGATTTCTGGTGATTGCAGGCAAAGTTCCCAGACGCTATTTTGAAAAACGCTGGTATGGTTTCAGTGCATAGGAGGTGGTCGAATGAAAGCGGAAAAAGGCAAGAAAACAGGAAAATGGTTGATTCAGTATCGTTATACGGATTGGCAGGGGAAACGCCGGAAATCCACTAAAAGAGGTTTTGCGACCAAAAGAGAGGCGGAGGAATGGCTTAGAAATTTCCTTATTACGCAAAAAGCAGACTTTGATATGAAGTTCGAGAATTTTTGGAAGATGTATTATGCAGATATGGAGACACGCCTGCAGGAGCATACCATGAGAACGAAAAAGTATATCGTGGAGCTGAAAATTCTCCCGTATTTCGGGAATAAGCGGGTAAATGACATTACTGCAGCTGACATCCGTCAATGGCAGAATGAATTGATTAAAATAGGGTATTCACCCACTTATCTGAAAACAATCAATAACCAGTTGAGTGCAATCTTTAATTATGCGGTTCGATATTACGATTTGAAAAGTAATCCCTGTGCAAAAGCTGGAAGTATGGGTAAGAGCAAGGCAGAAGAAATGGATTTCTGGACAGGAGAGGAATTTAGGAGGTTTATCGACAGCGTCATGAACAAAAGACTTTCTTATATGGCATTTATGACCTTGTACTGGACGGGAATGCGTTTGGGAGAACTTTTGGCTCTGAATCCGAAAGATGTGGATTTGGAAAAGAGAACAATTGCTATCACAAAATCATATCAACGTCTTGGTAAGAAAGATGTGATCACTCCACCAAAGACACCGAAAAGCAAGAGAGTGATTACCATTCCAGAGTTTCTGGCTGCAGATATCAAAGATTATATGGACAGCTTATATGATTTGCAGGAGAACGACAGGCTGTTTCCCATTACAAAATATTATCTGGAGCATGAAATGCAGCGAGGAATTAAAGAAAGTGGCGTAAAGCGGATAAGAGTACACGATTTGAGGCACCCGTATGTCAAGCCCACGACAAAAAAATTTATAACTTTTTTGAAGTTTTTCGGGCAGCTTCATAGCTGCCCATAGCTGTTTCAAATGGGTGTTCACGG
>ERZ832522.3243-NODE-3243-length-18353-cov-13.506230_pt1 | contig 18353 bp, 14 predicted proteins | sample MGYA00519951_ERZ832522 | MGnify/ENA primary metagenome ERZ832522 (study PRJEB31850, sample SAMEA3708728) | human gut metagenome | biome: human gut; feature: human-associated habitat; material: faeces | place: China | collected 2014 ... | reverse complement strand
CCCCAGCCACCGGGGCATTCAAGTGTTTTATGGGGACGAGGCGCTCTCCTTGCCGCTGGCACAGGCGATACAGCAGACGATGCTGGAGGTCCTTTCTCCCGAGAAAAAGCGGGCTCCCCAGCATATTGCCTCCTCGGTCTACCTGATGAACCATATCTCCTGCCGGGCCGTTTTGGTGGAATGTGGCTTTTTGTCCAACGCAGAAGAAGACCGTCTGCTCCAGGAGCCGGCCTACCAAATGAAACTGGCCATCACCATGGCCGCCTGTTACCTCAGCAGCGGAAGTTCGCAAGAAGGAGAATCCTTTGTATGAAGGCCAAAACCATTTTTTACTGCACCCAGTGCGGAAATGAGACTCCGAAATGGCAGGGGCAGTGCTCCGCCTGTGGTGCCTGGAACACGATTGTAGAGCAGCCCGCCCCGGCCAAGGGAAAGAGCGGCGGGAAACCGGCCCTCTCTACAGGGCCCATACGAAAGCCAAAACGGGTCTCTGAAATGGTCATTGACCAGGAAATTCGCTTCCCCACTGGCTTGGCGGAATTGGACCGCGTCTTGGGCGGCGGCGCGGTCCAGGGTTCTCTTGTCCTGATCGGCGGGGCGCCGGGGATTGGAAAATCCACGCTGATGCTCCAGATCTGCCATCAGCTCTGTCAGTTTGCCAAAGTTCTCTATGTCTCCGGAGAGGAATCAGAGCGCCAGCTGAAGCTCCGGGCAGAGCGGCTGGGCGTGGGGGAGATGGGGTTATATCTCTTTGCCGAGAATGATCTGGAACAGGTCTCCGCCGCCGTGGAAGAGACAGCCCCGGATATTCTGATTGTGGACTCGATTCAGACGATGTATACCGGAGATCAGTCAACTTCTCCGGGCAGCATTTCCCAGGTGAAGGAATGCACCATGGCCCTGATGCAGTTGGCCAAGGGGCGTGGAATCACCGTTTTTGTCATTGGCCATGTCAATAAAGAGGGAAACCTGGCAGGTCCCAAGGTTCTGGAACACATGGTGGACTGTGTCCTCTATTTTGAAGGGGACCGCCATATGTCTTACCGCATTCTCCGGGCCGCCAAAAACCGTTATGGCGCCACCAATGAGATTGGTGTATTTGAGATGGATGACACAGGGCTGCGGGAGGTGCCGAACCCCTCCCAGATGTTACTGGAAGGACGGCTAACCGAAGAGCCCGGCACCTGTGTCACCTGCGTTATGGAGGGTGCCCGCCCTGTATTGGCAGAGGTACAGGCCCTGTTGACCCCCACGTCCTTTGGCACGCCCCGCCGAAGCACCAATGGTTTTGATTACAACCGGGCCATGCTGCTCATGGCCGTTCTGGAAAAGCGGGGAGGGCTGGGAGTCAATACCTGCGACGCCTATCTCAATGTCATCGGGGGACTGTATCTGGATGAGCCGGGGGCCGATCTGGCAGCCGTGCTGGCGCTGGCCTCCAGCTTTGGGGACAAGCCTGTGCCACCGGACCTGGTCGCCGTAGGAGAGGTGGGACTCACAGGAGAGCTTCGTTCTGTCTCTGCCCTCAGTCAGCGCCTGTCAGAAGTACGGCGCCTGGGCTTTACCAAGTGTTTGGTTCCCCAGCGGCATGGACGGCAGACCATTGTGCCCCCGACAGGGTTACAGCTGATCCCGGTGAAAAACATCCGAGAGGCGTTGGCGGTTCTCCTGTGAGGCAGCATGGGGCAGGAAGTGAACGCACCCCTTGTGCGCGGAAGGGTTTCCTCCAGAACCCGCCCGGGAGAGCGTGCAGTATCCATCCTTTTGATAGATGCAGGGATCGGTACAGGGGATGAAATTCATGGGCATCACCTTCTTCTGATTTGGTGGTTGTAGTATTCGCCAACAGATGGGAAATTATGACGTTATTTTATCTTTCACAAAAAATACAGCAACGGCAGGCAGCTGTGATACGCTGCCTGCCGTTTTATATTTGTCCTATGTATGTTGCCTATCATACCGGAAGGAAAAGAGAACCAGGGAAATTATCAAAATGCCATAGGGGATCGCAGCTCCAACCAGCACCCATATAAAGAGAAATTCTCTCGTCAAACCAAAACAGAGAATACTGCTCACCATGGTCAAGCTCTCTCTGTTTATCTACCCACAAATTGGAACCATCGACGCATCTGCACAAAAAAACAGACCCAAGGGGAAATGATTCCTCTTGAGTCTATTTCACATTACGTTTCCGATTCTGACTTCGGCAGGACAAACACCCGGATCTCTAAAATCCGTTGGTGCTCTACCCGCGTCACCGTGACATCCAGCGTCTCATAGACAAAATGGTCCCCCTCCACTGGAACACGTCCCAACTGTTCCATCACCCATCCGCTGATTGTGGCAGAATCAATGTCTACAGCCCGCAGGGAAAAGCGGTCGAAGAGATCATCCAGATTGGCAGAGCAGGAGATGAGATAGCTGCCGTCCCCTTGGGGCTTAAACTCCTCAATCACCTCATCGTGCTCATCCCAAATTTCGCCCACCAATTCCTCCAGAATATCCTCCATCGTCACGATTCCCATGGTGCCGCCGTATTCATCCACAACCACTGCCATGTGGGTTTTCCGTAGCTGAAGCAGACGAAGAAGGTCCGATATCTTGGTCGATCCTGTGGTATAAAAAACCTTACTGACCAAGCTGATCACATCTGTGTGGTTGTGGTAACGGGCAGAGAAGAAATCTTTCTCATGGACCACACCAATGATATTGTCAATAGAACCATGATAGACCGGAATCCGGGAATATCCATTTTCCGCAAACAGGACGGCAAACTCCTCCATGGTAATGGTATCCGGCGCCGCCACAATATCCACCCGCGGAGTGAGGATATCTTCCACCTCCATGTCGTTAAACTCAATGGCTGCCCGAATCAGCTCACTTTCATGGTGCTCCAACCCACCTTCGTTTTCTGCCTCTTCCACCATGGTAATCAGTTCCTCCTCTGTAATGCCTTCATCTTCTGAAGAGCGGAAGAGCCTGATAGCTGCCTTTTGAAATAAGCTGAAAAACAGATGCAACGGCGTCAAAATCACAAGGCAAACTCGCAAAGCAGGGGCAGCACGCATACAGAAGGTTTCTGCTTGATCATTGGCCAGCGTCTTGGGGGTGATCTCACCAAAAATCAGAACAATGATCGTCAGCACAACAGTAGAGGCCGCCGGACCATAGACCGGACCCAACAACTTCGTAAAGAGAACGGTTCCCAATGTGGCAGCCGTCAGATTGACAATATTATTGCCAATCAGAATGCAGGAGAGAACTTTGTCATACTTCTCCAACAGGTCCAATGCATTCTGGGCGCGGGGATTGCCATCCTCCGCTTTGTTCTTCAGGCGAACCTTGTTGACCGAAGAGTAGGCCGTCTCCGTGGAGGAACACCATGCAGAGAGTCCCACTAAAATGACTAAAATCACGATGATTGCTATACAGGTACTGTCCATAAGGGACACATCATCTCAGCTTTCCAATTAAAATTTTTTGTTTGGGACAGTCATTCGTAAGCTTACCATTTTCTTTAGCATATCATATCGTCTGACCAAATGCAAGAAAAGAAGGGAAAAAGAATTCCCCCGCAGAAAAGGTTTGCCAAACGGAAAAAAAGCAGGTATACTTTTAAGCATTGTTGTCAGGATAGAGAGGATCAAAGTTATGGATCAATTCACCTTTGTCATTCCAACCCTTCTTGGGGTAGAGGGCTTGACAGCGGACGAGCTCCGGCGCATGAACATGCAGCAGGTTCGGGCTGAGAACGGCCGGGTCTTCTGCCAGGGTACCATGGAGGACATTCCCCGGCTGAACCTCCGGCTTCGGACGGGAGAACGGGTCTTGATTTCTCTGGGCACCTTCCCAGCCCATTCTTTTGAAGACCTTTTTCAGGGAACCAAAGCCCTTCCCTGGGAAGAATTCATCCCTTCCAACGGTGCTTTTCCCGTCAAAGGCTTCAGCCTGAATTCCACCCTGCACAGCGTGCCGGCCTGTCAGTCCATTGTGAAAAAGGCAGTGGCAACCCGACTGGGCACATGCTACCACAGACAGACGCTTCCAGAAGACGGTGCCTTATATCAAATTCAATTCTCCATCATGAAAAACACCGTTTCCTTACTTTTGGATACCACAGGCCCCGGCCTTTACAAGCGAGGCTATCGGGCAGTCGGGGTAGCGGCTCCTCTGCGGGAAACCTTGGCTGCCGCGCTGGTTCTGCTCTCCGGATATCGAGGTAGAGACCCTTTTTGTGATCCTTTTTGCGGCTCTGGCACCATCCCCATTGAGGCCGCTCTGATCGCCAAAAACCGGGCGCCTGGATTAAACCGGAGGTTTTCCGCCCAAAAATGGACCTGGCTTCCCTCCCGGGTCTGGGTAGACGGTGCAGGCGAAGCCATGGACCTGGAGTATCATGGAAACTACGAGATTTGGGGAGGAGATATTGACCCCGCCGCTGTACAGATTGCCCGGGAAAATGCGGAAAAAGCGGAGGTCGAGGAGATTGTCCGGTTTTCTCTCGCCGATGCCAGAGCCTTTTCCAGAAAGGAGCCTTATGGACGAATCGTCAGCAATCCGCCCTATGGAGAACGGCTGATGGAAAAACGGGAAGCCGAGGGATTGTACCGAGATTTTGGCAGGGCAGTACAGGGACTGCCAACTGGATGGCGCATCAACCTTCTCTCCTCTCATACTGAATTTGAGCGGACCTTTGGGCGAACAGCGGACAAAAAAAGAAAATTATATAATGGTATGATAAAATGTGATCTCTTCCAGTACCATGGAAAAAAGAAGAGCGCTACTTAATCCCTTTCAAATCTCAGGATTCTGAAAAAATGCACAAAAATGAATATGAATTTTCTCTTCTTTTCAGAAATTTCAATGTTGCGGAATTGGCAAGGGAAGGGTATTATAATACTTGAATTAGCACTCAGCCAAAAAGAGTGCTAAGCCAAAAGTTTGTGAACACCATTTGAACATACATTTGAAGGAGGAACCCAACATGACATTGAAACCTCTGGCCGACCGCGTAGTGATCAAGCGTCTGGAAGCAGAAGAAACCACTAAGGGTGGCATTATCCTGACCGCAGCCGCGAAGGAGAAGCCTGACCTGTCTGTTGTCGTCGCTGTTGGCCCCGGTGGTCTGGTTGACGGAAAAGAAGTGACCATGATCCTGAAGCCCGGCGACAAAGTCATCACCAGCAAGTACATGGGAACCGAAGTGAAAATCGACGGCGAACAGCTGACCATCGTCAAGCAGAGCGACGTCGTGGCAATTGTGGAAGACTAATTTTGACCGCAGATCGGAAGGAGAACATATATTATGGCAAAGATGCTTAGTTATGGGGAAGAAGCTCGTCAGGCACTGGAGCGCGGTGTTGACAAGCTGGCCAATACTGTCAAAGTAACGCTCGGTCCGAAGGGCCGCAATGTGGTCCTGTGGAGAGCCTATGGCACGCCCCTGGTCACCAACGACGGTGTCACCATTGCAAAGGAAATTGAACTGGAGGATCCCTTTGAGAACATGGGTGCCCAGATGGTAAAGGAAGTTTCCACCAAGACCAACGACGTGGCCGGCGACGGCACCACCACCGCCACACTGTTGGCCCAGGCCATCATCCATGAAGGCCTGAAAAATCTGGTGGCAGGCGCCAATCCCGTTGTGATGAACAAGGGAATGGCCAAGGCAACCAAGGTCGCTGTGGAGACCATTCAGAAGAATTCTCAGCCTGTCAACGGCAGTGAGGACATTGCCCGGGTTGGTACGGTCTCTTCCGGCGATGAAAAGATCGGCACCTTGATCGCCGAGGCTATGGAAAAGGTCGGTTCTGACGGTGTCATTACCGTAGAAGAGTCCAAGACGGCTGAAACTTACAGCGAAGTGGTTGAGGGCATGCAGATTGACCGTGGTTTCCTGTCCCCCTACATGGTAACCGACACGGAAAAGATGGAAGCCGTTCTGGACGATCCTCTGATCCTCCTTACCGACAAGAAGATCAGTAACATCCAGGAAATCATTCCTATCCTGGAGCAGGTTATCCAGTCCGGCAAGAAGCTGCTGATTATGGCGGAAGACGTGGAAGGCGAAGCGCTTTCCACCCTGCTGGTCAACAAACTCCGCGGCACCCTGAATGTGCTGTGCGTAAAGGCCCCCGGTTTCGGCGACCGCCGCAAGGAAATGCTCCAGGACATTGCCATCCTGACCGGCGCCACCGTGATCTCCAGCGACTACGGCCTGGAGCTTCACAACACCTCTATGGAGCACCTGGGAACCGCCCGTCAGGTGTCCGTCATTGAGGAACCCATGGCAGCAGCCATCGGTGCGGGCCTGCCCATCAGCGAGCCTACCGGCAGCATGATCGTGGATATCGGCGGCGGCACGGCTGAGATCGCTGTGATCTCTCTGGGCGGCATCGTGGCCTCCCGCAGCGTGCGCATGGCAGGTGATATGTTCGATCAGGCCATCATCGCCTTCATCAAGCGCAAGTACAACCTGCTGATCGGTGAGCGCACCGCAGAGCAGATCAAGATCGAGATCGGCTCCGCCTATGCGCTGGACCCCGAAATGACCATGGAGATCAAGGGCCGTAACCTCGTGGACGGCCTGCCCAAGAACATCGTCGTCCACTCTGAGGATGTGCGCGAAGCTCTGCTGGAATGCCTGGTCAAGATCACCAGCGCCATCAAGGAAACGCTGGAGCGCACCCCGCCGGAGCTGAGTGCGGATATCATCGACCGCGGCATCACCCTGACCGGCGGCGGCGCACTGCTGCGCGGTCTGGATCAGCTGATCCAAAGCGAGACCGGCATCGACGTACACATTGCGGAAGACCCGCTGGACTGCGTGGCCAAGGGTGCCGGTGCGGTGCTGGATCATGTGGATGTCCTGCATGACGTGCTGGACACCGACGGCGGCCACATGTAACACGGGCAAGGCCCACACTTGCGGAAAAAGGCTCTTTTGCGCAGCGTCTGCGCTGATTTCCGCTGCAAACAATGTCTCTTGCGCGGATGGCAGGGCTGTCCGCGCTTTTCTTATGGCATCCACCCGAAACAGGAGGGTACTCCCTTGAAGGATTTTTTTGACACATGGAAATTTAAGATACTGGTAGCCGTGGCGGTGTTTCTGGTGGGCATTATGGCCTATGCCGGTGCCAACGGACGGCTGACTGCTGCCCCGCAGGAACTGCTGGGCGTGGTGCTGATGCCGCTCCAGAAGGTCACATCGGCACTGAGCGGCGGCATTGGCTCGGTGTGGGAAAAATACACCAGCATCGATGAGGTCATGGAACAGAACGAACAGCTGGAAGCGGAGAATGCTGAGCTGCGCCAGCAGATCGTGGACTATGACCGCATCAAGGCGGAAAACGAAGCCTACAAGGCGCTGGCCCGCATTCAGGATTCCAACACCGAAGCAAGCTATATTTCTGCCTTTGTGATCGGTCGCGACCCGCTGGATGAGTTCGGAGGCTTTACGCTGGACTGCGGCACGGTGAACGGCGCAGCCGTGAACGATGCCGTGATCAGCGATAAGGGCTATCTGATCGGCATGGTGGTGGAAGCCGACACCACCAGCTGCAAGGTGATGACCATTCTGCACCCCAGCTTCAGCGCTGCGGGCGTGGTATCCCGCACGCGGGAAAACGGCATTATCAATGGCAGCACCGATTATGCCGGTGACGGCCTGTGCGTGCTGACCAATCTGGAACGCGCCACTGAGACGAAGATGGGCGATCAGGTGATCACCACCGGTCTTGGAGGAGTGTTCCCGCCGGATCTGCTGGTGGGAACTGTGCAGAAGGTGGAGCCGGAAGTCAGTGGCAAATCTTCCATTGCAGTGGTGCGCCCGGGTGCAGACCCGCGCACGGTCAAGCACGTATTCGTTATTACCGACTATTAAGGGGGCGCATTTGTATGGAATCACGCCGCATGCGCAGCCGCAGCCAGATCCTGAAATGGGTCTGCTACGCGGTGGCACTGTTTGTGTGCGCGGCACTGCAGACGACCCCCGGCCTGCTCCAGCTGGGGCAGGCAAAGCCGCTGTTCATTCTGCCGCTGTGTCTGGCTGTGGCCGTGTATGAAGGCGAGTTTGCAGGTGCGCTGTTTGGTGCCGTGAGCGGCCTTTTGTGGGACTACACCGCCGGGCGCACCGTGGGTATGCTGGCGCTGGAACTGCTGTTGCTCTGCTTTGCGCTTTCGGTGCTGGTTCAGGTGTATCTGCAGGGCAGCACATGGAACTTTGCGCTCATCAGCACCGGCACGGCCCTTGTGGTGCTCTCGCTGGACTGGCTGTTCTTCTACTACATGCCCGGCTACAGCTGGGCGCTGAGCCGCTGGCTGACCTTTGTGCTGCCTTCGGCCATGATGACGCTGGTGCCGTCGCTGGTGCTGTTCAGTCTGGTGCGGCACATTTACAGCGCATTTAAAATCGACAACGGCGTAGTCTGAACCGCCGGAGGAAACGCGGATGAACCAAAACGAACGAAAAACCGTTGCGCGCCGGATGATCCTGCTCATTGCAGTGGCATGTGTTATCATGGGCCTGTACGTGATGCGGCTGATCTTTCTGCAGCTGGTCAACGGCGACGACTTCAAGGCCAAGGCCACCAATACCACCGACTATAACTTTACGGTCACGGCGGCCCGCGGCGATATCGTGGACAGCGCCGGGCGGCGCATTGCCACCACGGCCACCAGCTATAATGTGGTGCTCAACAAGCTGCTGATGGGCGACCGGGATCTGGACACCATGCTGCAGCAGATCGTGGAGCTGCTGCGTGCGAATGGCGAGAGCTGGAATGATACGCTGCTGATCGGTCAGGCGGACGCAGCAGGCAATTACGCCTTTACGGACGATGACACGTCCGCCAGCGACCAGAAGCAGCTGGCAGACATGAAGGAAACGCTTGGTCTGCAGCAGTACGCCACCGCCAACGATGTAATGGAAATGCTGGTGGAAAAGAACGATCTGCAGGATTTTTCGCCGGAATGGCAGCGTGTGCTGGCCGGCATCCACTACGAGATGGACCGACAGGCGTTCTCCAATGTGAACAATTTTGTCATGGCAGAAAACGTCAGTGCGGCAACGGTGGCCACCATCAAGGAGCACAGCCTGCAGCTGCCGGGTGTGGAGATCGTGGAAACCAGCGCCCGCAGCTACGACCAGAGCGATATCATCCCGGCGGTGCTGGGCCGTGTGGGCAAGATCACGGCGGAAAAGTGGAAGGTGACCGATTCCAACGGTCAGGTGACCTATCCGCTGCGGGAAAAAGGCTATAACATGAACGATGTTCTGGGCATTTCTGGGCTGGAATCCGTTTATGAGGACGAGCTGCGCGGCAAGGACGGCGTGGAGACCATCACCCGCAATTCGGACGGCGTGATCGTGGATACAAAGCTCACCACTGTGCCGGAGCCGGGCCATACCGTGCAGCTGACCATTGACAGCAACTTCCAGCGTGCCGTGGACAAGGCACTGGCGGACAACATGAATATGATCAACCGCGTGTACAATACCGGCACCATGAAAGCTGCCGCCGGTGCGGTGGTGGTGCTGGACGTGAAGGACGGCAGTGTGCTGGCTGCTTCCAACTATCCCAGCTATGACCAGAACCTGTATGCCGCTAACTACAGCGAGTACAGCTCCGACCCGAGCCTGCCGCTGTTCAACCGCGCATTGCAGGGCCTGTATACGCCGGGTTCTACCTTCAAGCCCGCCGTGGCGGTGGCTGCACTGGACAGCGGCCTCATCAACCAGTATTCTACCGTTTACTGCAACGGCGTGTACAACTACTTCAAGGATTACCACCCCCGCTGTACCCGCCATGGCCACAGCGGCAACATCGATGTGGTAACGGCCATCAAGTGGAGCTGCAACATCTTCTTCTATGATGTTGGCCGCCGCCTGACCAGCGATGTGTACGATGCCTATGCCTACAAGCTGGGTCTTGGCCAGCGCACCGGTGTGGAGGTGAGCGAGGCCGTGGGCCGTCTGACCACCAAGAGCGACTCCAACTATACGGCATCGCTGGATGTGCAGGCCGCCATCGGTCAGGGCAACACGGTGGTCTCGCCCATCCAGCTGGCTACCTACGCGGCAACGCTGGCCAACAACGGCACCCGTTACCGCACCCATTTCGTCAAGGCCATTCTGGACACCAACACCGGCGAGGTGCTCAGCGAGACCAAGCCCGAGGTCATGGATGTGATCGAAGGCACCGGCAACACCTTTGAGCTGGTGCGGCAGGGCATGAAGCAGGTGCCCAGCACCATCAGCGGCAAAATTTCCAGCTATCCGGTGCCGATCGCCTGCAAGACCGGTACACCTCAGCGCAGCGAGACCTATGCGCCCGGTAAGCACTATCTGAACGCCATGATGGTGGCTTACCTCCCGGCGGATGATCCGCAGATCGCCATTGGCATTAGCATTGAGTACGGAGGCTATGGTGCCCGTACCGGTGATCTGGTGGTGGACATTGCAAATGCCTATTTTGCCCTGAAGGATGGCAGCCTTGCCCAGCAGGCCGAAGCGGAAAAGGAAGCCGAGCAGGCCCAGCAGGAAGATCAGGCGCAGACCACTGACCCAACTCAGGCCGCTGCAGGCCAGACCACCGGCAATGCCGCAGCCCAGCCTGCACAGATGACACCTGCCGCAGACACCGCTGCGCCGGAAACGGCAGCAGAAGGGGACGCCCAGCCTGCCGTGCAGGACGAGCAGCAGCCCGCCGCAGCCACCGAGCAGAACCCCGATGCCATTGCGCCGGAGAACTGAAAACGGGAGACAAAACCGACACGGGAAAGGGCGCTGCAGCGTCGGTTTGAACCACATGGGACTGGAAAAGAAAACAAAATTGAATATTTTGTATAAAAACCAGTTGTAAAAGATTGGATTTTGTGATATCATTTCAAGCAAAGGACTTTTTTGAAAAAGCGTTCCAATCGTTTAGGAAGAGGAGAGGGTAACGGATGACGATTGCACTCATTGCGCATGACTCCAAAAAGGAGCTGATGGTTCAGTTTTGTACGGCGTACTGCCGCATCCTGAGCCAGCATAAACTGGTAGCGACCGGCACCACCGGTAAACTGATCGCAGAAGCTACCGGCTTACAGGTGCAGCGCTTTCTGGCCGGTGTGCAGGGCGGCGACCAGCAGATCGCATCCCGCATCGCCTGCAATGAGATCGACCTGTTGCTGTTTTTCCGTGATCCCATCAACGCAAAGCCCAGCGAACCCAACGAAATGACACTGCTGCGCCTGTGCGATGTGCACAACATCCCCATGGCCACCAACATTGCCACTGCAGAAGTGCTCATCCACGGCTTGGAGCGCGGCGATCTGGATTGGCGTGATATTGTGCATCCACAGAACTGACAAAACGATTTGGAATGGCTCCGCGTGCGCTGCGCCATATTCAGCGGAAACTATATTGATAATGCGAAAATCGGGAACATCTGCGGATGTTCCCGATTTTCATTTTCACGGGAATGGGGTCCGAACCGCAGAATGCATTTCTGCCGCCGTGCGGCTGTTTCCGCAGGAAGCAAAAACAGCAGATGCCGTGTGCCGCAGCGGCCTTGCCTGTGAAAAAAGAATTCCGGAAAATCTGCAGATTTTCCGGAATTCTAATATAAAAATAATGTTTCCGCTGAATATGGCCAGAGTGCAACGGAGGCCATTTGAAACGTACGGTTAAACTTTAAAATCCTCGGCCATCTCCGCCACATCTTCCGGGGCAAAATCGCCCAGCGGCAAGATCAGCCGTGCCAGCGTTTCCTGCGGCAGAGCTGCAAGAATCGTGCTGTCATCACTGCCGGTGCCTGCGGGCGGGCAGACGGTGTGCACGCCGTCTGCACCGGTCTCCACCCGGGCACGGTGAGTGGTTGCCACATATTGCATCCCAAGCTTGTCTGCAGCCGTCAGCAGAGCGGCAAACAGCGGCGTGCCGCACTCGCCCAGAACGTCTGCGTCCTGCCCGGCCAGTGCTTCGGCGTTCAGCACGATGCACTCGATGCCAAGGGCCTCTGCTGCCTTTTTGGCGCTTTCCGCATCGGCGGTCTGTTCTGCTGCCAGCCGCACGGCAGCGCCCGCCACGGCAAAGCCCTGCTGCTGTAAAATGCGCACAGCTACGGCGCATTCTCTGCTGCCGTCCATCTGCACCAGAACCTTATCCTGACTCTCGTAGGTGTCGAACCCACTGCCGGGCAAAAATGTGTCGCTCATGTTCCCTGCCTCCCGCCATGTGCTTTGCTTTGGGCCACGGCCAGCTGGTCGCAGCGTTCGTTCTCCGGGTGGCCTGCGTGGCCCTTGACCCAGACATAGGTGATCTTGTGCCGGGCTTCCTGCTCCAGTGCCTGTGCCCAGAGGTCCGGGTTCAGGGCGGGGGAGCCATCTGCTTTTTTCCAGCCCCGGCGCTGCCAGTTTTTGGCCCAGCCCTTCTGAAGCCCGTTGATGACATACTGGCTGTCGGAGCACAGATGTACCTCACACGGCTCCTTGAGCTGGCGCAGTGCTTCGATAAAGGCTGTCAGCTCCATGCGGTTGTTGGTGGTGCTGTCGTCGCCGCCGCTCAGCTCTTTTTCGTAAACTTTGCCGTTAAAACGGTAGCGCAGCACGGCACCCCAGCCGCCCGGGCCGGGATTGCCGCTGCATGCGCCGTCGGTGTACACTTCGACCTGCTTCATGCGGTTCTCCTTCTAAAATAAGTTGCTTCTATTTAGCGCTATTTTCCGGCTTCTGTCAAGTGCGAATGTATATTCCGTGCCGGAGCTGCCAAACCTTGGAATTGACAAAAACGCCGGGAAATACTATACTTATCCTAACAAAATGCGTATAGGGGCGCACCGCAGGCGTGTGCCCGGGCGTTCCAACAGAAAAGCCACGGTCGCATCGAGCAGATGGACCTATCTGGCACAAAACCTCTTACGGAACAGGCAGCGGTTTGCAAAAAACACGCTGAGAAATAAATTCTATACGGTGCATCCAACGGAAGCCGATGCGATTTTTCAAGGTGCTTCCCATGCACAGCGCGGCTGTTCCCACAAGCGGGGACGGCCTGCGCTGTAATTATTTTGGAGGTCAGAATGGCACAGTCGAAAGAAAATACCAATAATTCCGCACGCAGCAAGGCAGCAGCTGCTGCTCAGAGCACCGGCGCACCCGCCGCGCAGACGGGCGAAAAGCGCCCCCGCACCACCCGCCGCCCTTATTATAACCGTCGGCCCCGCCGCCCGCAGCAGCCCAGAGAGGCCGCTGTGCCCATCCACATCTACCCGCTGGGTGGTCTGGGCGAAGTGGGCAAGAACATGACCGTGTACGAGTGCAACGGCGACATGATCATCGTGGACTGCGGCCTTGTGTTCCCGGACAGCGACATGTACGGCGTGGACATGGTCATCCCGGACTTCACCTTTGTGGTGCAGAACAAGGATAAGATCAAGGGCCTGCTCATCACCCACGGCCACGAAGACCACATCGGCAGCATCCCGTATCTGCTGCAGAAATTTGATCTGCCCATCTATGGCACCCGCCTGACCTGCGGCCTGATCCGCAACAAGCTGGAGGAGTTCGGTCTGGCAGGCAAGACCAAGTTCGTGGAGATCACCCCCAGACAGAAGATCAAGCTGGGCTGCTTTACCATTGAGCCCATCCATGTGAACCACTCCATCCCGGATGCGGTGGCCTTTGCCATCGACAGCCCGGCTGGCACCATCATCCAGACCGGCGACTTCAAGATCGATTACACTCCGCTGGCCTGCGGTGTCACCGACCTGTCCACACTGGCCGAGTACGGCCAGCGCGGCGTGCTGGCTCTGCTGAGCGATTCCACCAACTCCGAGCGCCCGGGCTTTACCGCCACCGAGCAGAAGGTGGCTGCAGGCGTGCGCAATCTGTTCGCCCGTGCCCGCAACAAGCGGATCATCATTGCCACCTTTGCTTCCAACATCTACCGCGTGCAGCAGATCATCGATCTGGCCGTGGAGGATGGCCGCAAGGTGGCATTCAGCGGCCGCAGCATGGTGAACAACACCGCCATGGCGCAGGAGCTGGGCTATATGCACATCCCGGAGGGCACCCTCATCAGCGTGGATGAGCTGAACCAGTATCCTCCGGAGCAGGTAGTGCTCATTACCACCGGCAGCCAGGGCGAACCCTTGAGTGCCCTTTCCCGTATGGCGTCCTGCAGCCACCGTCAGGTGCGCGTGGGCCCCGGCGACTTCATTATCATTTCGGCAAATCCCATTCCCGGCAACGAGAAGAGCGTGACCAAGATCGTCAACGGTCTGCTGCTGCTGGGTGCAGAGGTCATTTACGAGAGCATGTACGATGTGCATGTTTCCGGCCACGCCTGTCAGGAAGAGCAGAAACTCATGCTCACCCTGACGAAGCCCAAGTATTTCCTGCCGGTGCACGGCGAGTACAAGCAGCTCAAAAAGCATGCCCTCACCGCTGCCAGCCTTGGCATCCCTACCAGCAACATTCTGATCGCGGAGAACGGTTCCAATGTCATTCTCAGCCAGGACGAGATAAAGCTGGGTGAGCCTGTCACCGCCGGTGCAGTGATGGTGGACGGCCTTGGCGTGGGCGACGTGGGCAATGTGGTCCTGCGCGACCGCAAGCACCTGTCCGAGGACGGTCTGGTCATCATTGTGGCCACCGTGGACAGCAAGACCGGCAAGGTGCTGGCCGGCCCGGACCTTGTGAGCCGCGGCTTTGTGTATGTGCGCGAGAACGAGAGCCTGATGGACGGTGCACAGAGCATCGTGGAAAATGCGCTGGACCGCTGCGTGGATGAACATGTGCGCGATTGGAACAGCGTCAAGACCCGCGTGCGCGAGGCACTGAGCAGCTATATCTATCGGCGCACCAAGCGCAGCCCGATGATCCTTCCCATCCTGATGGAGGTCTAATCCGGGCACGCTGCCGCAAACAATGCGGCGGAAGGCAGGAGATTTGATGAAACAAAAACCAAGATGGACATTGGAGATGCTCACCGCCAGTCTGGCCGTGCTGTGCGGCCTGCTGGTGCTGGTGCTGCTGATCCAGCGGCCCACGGCATGGCCGGCGCTGCTGGCACTGGTGGTGCTGTGGGGCGTTGTGGTGGTGCTGTTCCGCTGCCAGCTGCGCAAGTGGGTGGCCCGGTGGATGTGCGGCGGCAGCTTTGAAGGCTCCAAGCTGCAGTTCAGTCTGGAGCCGCTCTCTCAGCCGGCCGCGCTGCTTTCCGGTGAGACGGTGCTGTGGTACAATGCACAGTTCCGCACCCGCCTGTTGAACGGACAGGATGCGCTGGTGAACCGCGTGCAGAAGGTGCTGCCCGGCCTTGATCTGCAGCAGTGCCGCAAGCAGGAGGGCCAGCTGCTGACCCTCGCGGACGGCATGTGGAGCGTACACAGCTCCACGGTGCCCGGCGATGCGGAGAGCATGACCCTTCTGGTGCTGAACGAGGAGACCGCCCTGCGCAAGGTGGAGGCGGAATACAAAGCCAGCCGTCCGGGCTATCTGGTGTTTCTGGTGGACGGCTACGACGATGTGTTCGGTGACATGCTGGACAGCGAGCGTGCCCGCCTGCTGGAAGGCATCAACCGCACGCTGGAGGATATGATCGGCCGGGGCAGCGGCTTTTTGCGCCGTGTGGCCAGCGGCCGCTATATCGCTGTGGTGGAAGAGCGCCAGATGGAGCAGTTCGCCAACCGGGGCTACGATGTGCTGGACAAGATCCGTGCGCTGGATCCCAGCGTGAACCTTTCGCTGTCCATCGGCATTGGCCGCGGGGCCAAGACTCTGCGGGAGGCCCAGGATATGGCCGTGCAGGCGCTGGATATGGCGCAGGGCCGCGGCGGCGATCAGGCCGCTGAAATGACACCGGACGGCTTTACGTTCTACGGCGGCGTGAGCCACGGCGTGGAAAAGCGCAGCAAGGTGCGCAGCCGCATCGTGGCCGATCAGCTGGTAAAGCTGATCAAGGAAGCCGACCATGTGGTCATCATGGGCCACCGCATGAGCGATCTGGATGCCATCGGCTCCGCTGAGGGCGTGCTGCGCATCTGCAAAATATGCGATGTCCCGGCGGTGATCGCGGTGCGGCGTGACGCTACCCTTGCAGGCAGCCTGATCGATGCATTGTGCCGTGCAGGCCAGAAGGACGACTTTATCGACCCGAAGGACGCACTGCCCATCATCTCCAAGCGCACCTTGTGCATCGTGGTGGATACATATCAGGTGGGCCTTGTGGAAAGCAAGGATATTCTGGAAAAATGCGGCAAGGTAGCCGTGATCGACCACCACCGCAAGGGCGTGGGCTACATCGAGAACCCGGCGCTGGTCTGCCATGAGCCGTATTCTTCCTCGGCCAGTGAGCTGGTCACGGAGCTTTTGCAGTACGTGGGCGAGCGCGACGACAAGCCCAACCGTGTGGAGGCCGAGGGCCTTTTGTCCGGCATCATGCTGGATACCCGCGATTTTACCCTGCACACCGGTGTGCGTACCTTTGAAGCTGCCGCTGCGCTGCGCCGCTATGGCGCGGAGACGGAGCGGGTGCGCCAGCTGTTCGATGTGACCATGGTGGAGTACAATGCCAAGGCTGATCTGGTGGAAAAAGCACGCATGTACAAAAATTGCGCGATCTCCGTCAGCGGCGAGGTGGCACCGGAAGCCCGCGTGGCCATTGCACAGGCGGCAAACGATCTGCTGACCATTCAGGGCGTGGATGCCAGCTTTGTGGCAGTGCAGGTGGGCACAGGCGTGAACATCTCGGCCCGCAGTCTGGGTGCCGTGAACGTGCAGGTGATCATGGAATCTTTGGGCGGCGGCGGCCACCAGACCATGGCAGCAGCACAGCTCAAGCATATCACACCGGAAGCAGCCCGTGCCCGCATCGAAGGTGCCATCGACAAATACTATGCATCGCAGAAAAAGGGCGATGTAGAAGGAAAATAAACGGAACAGAGAGGATCACACCCATGAAACAGTACGATTACCTGATCGTTGGTGCCGGCCTTTATGGCGCGGTCTTTGCACAGGAAGCAAAAAAGGCAGGCAAGAAGTGCCTTGTGATCGATAAGCGCAGCCACATTGCAGGCAATATCTACACGGAGCCGGTGGAGGGAATTAACGTCCACCGCTACGGTGCACATATCTTCCACACCAACAACAAGGCTGTGTGGCAGTATGTGAACCAGTTTGCAGAGTTCAACCGCTACACTAACAGCCCGGTGGCAAACTACCACGGCGAGATCTACAACCTGCCCTTCAATATGAACACCTTTAATAAGATGTGGGGCGTTGTTACCCCTGCCGAAGCCAAGGCCAAGATCGAAGAGCAGAAGAAGGAAGCAGGCATCACCGACCCGCAGAATCTGGAAGAGCAGGCCATCAGCCTTGTGGGCACCGATATCTACGAAAAGCTCATCAAGGGCTACACCGGCAAGCAGTGGGGCCGTCCCTGCACGGAGCTGCCAGCCTTTATCATCAAGCGTCTGCCGGTGCGCTTCACCTACGACGACAACTACTTCAACGCACTGTATCAGGGCATTCCCAATGGCGGCTACACTGCCATGGTGGAAAAAATGCTGGACGGCACCGAGGTGCGGCTGAATGTGGACTATCTGGCCGACCGCGAAAATCTGAACGCTCTGGCCGAGAAGGTGGTCTACACCGGCCCGGTGGATGCCTACTTTGGCTACAAGCTGGGTGCTCTGCAGTACCGCAGCGTCCGCTTTGAGACCGAGGTGATGGACACCGACAACTATCAGGGCAACGCAGTGGTCAACTATACCGATGTGGAAACTCCCTACACCCGCATCATCGAGCACAAGCACTTTGAGTTCGGCACCCAGCCCAAAACGGTCATCAGCCGCGAGTACAGCGCTGAGTGGAAGAAGGGCGACGAGCCGTACTACCCCGTCAATGACGAGAAGAACGGTGCCCTGTATGCCGAGTACAAGAAGCTGGCCGATGCGGAGCCGGACGTGATCTTTGGCGGCCGTCTGGGCGAGTATAAGTACTATGACATGGACAAGGTCATTGAGGTAGCTCTGGACGTGGCGGCAAAGGAACTGAAATAAGAAAACTCCTTCAGTCATCACTTGCGTGATGCCAGCTGTTCCCCTTCTGGCACTTTGTGCCACCTCCCCCGGCCGGGGGAGTCTGTCTCAAAGAAGGAGCCTCTGGCGAAAAGGACAAGCCTTCGGTTTTGCCAAAGGCCCCATCTCAGAGGGGGCTGTCTGCGAAGCGGACTGGGGGAGTTCACTTGAGGATAATGCTGCAATGCGCGCTTCCTCTTGCCCAAAAGCGGCAAATGCGCTATACTATAAACACAACAACTGCACCGGTTTTCCGGTGAGAAGTGAGGGATACTATCATGAAAGTGATTCTGA
>ERZ832522.3234-NODE-3234-length-18380-cov-3.981883_pt1 | contig 18380 bp, 15 predicted proteins | sample MGYA00519951_ERZ832522 | MGnify/ENA primary metagenome ERZ832522 (study PRJEB31850, sample SAMEA3708728) | human gut metagenome | biome: human gut; feature: human-associated habitat; material: faeces | place: China | collected 2014 ... | reverse complement strand
CTCGCCGCTGCTGCGCGTGCGCTTCGCCACGTCGCACCCCAAGGACATGAGCGACCGCCTGCTGGAGGTCATGGCCTCGATGCCCAATATCTGCCGTGCCATCCACCTGCCTGCGCAGTCGGGTGCCACGTCGATGCTCGAACGTATGAACCGCAAATACACCCGCGAATGGTATCTCGGCCGCGTCGCCGCCATCCGCCGTTACCTGCCCGATTGCGCCGTCACGACCGACCTGATCGCCGGCTTCTCGGGCGAGACCGAGAAGGAGCACGAAGCGACGCTTTCGCTCATGCGCGAGGTGGGGTACGAGTTCGCCTACATGTTCAAATACTCGGAGCGTCCCGGGACTTTCGCGCACGAGCACCTGCCGGACGACGTGCCCGACGAGGTGAAGTCGCGGCGGCTTTCGGAGATCATCGCCCTGCAAAACGAACTGGGGCATGCGAGCAACCTGCGCGACGTGGGGCGCGAGTTCGAAGTGCTGGTCGAGGGGCGCTCGAAGCGCGACGAGAAGCAGCTTTCGGGCCGGACGTCGCAGAACAAGGTCGTGGTCTTCGACCGCGGCCGGCACGACGTCGGCGACTATGTGCGCGTGCGCATTACGGGGTGCACCCCGGCGACGCTGTTCGGAGAAGAAATTATTTAAGGATATAATAAACTGAAACGTAAGATGCGATTTGACGAACTCGATTTGGAGGATGAGATCCTCGACGGACTCGACGATATGAATTTCCAGGAGATGACTCCTGTCCAGGAACACACCATCCCGGTGATCCTGGAGGGCCGCGACATCATCGGTTGCGCCCAGACCGGAACCGGCAAGACGGCGGCCTACACGCTGCCGCTGCTCAACAGGCTGTTGATCGAAGGCAACGAAGACAATGTGATAAAGTCGGTGATCATCGTGCCGACGCGCGAGCTGGCGCAGCAGATCGACCAGCAGTTTCAGGGATTTTCGTACTACCTGCCCGTGTCGACCACGGTCGTATACGGTGGTGGCGACGGCAAGGGCTGGGATGTGCAGAAGCGCGGTATGCTGATGGGTTCGGACGTGGTGATCGCTACCCCCGGGCGCATGATCTCGCACATCCAGAACAGCGGCATCGACCTTTCGCACGTCGAATGTCTGATCCTCGACGAGGCCGACCGTATGCTCGACATGGGTTTCAGCGAGGACATCATGAAGATCGTCTCCTATATGCCCAAGGATCGGCAGACGATCATGTTCTCGGCGACGCTGCCTCCGAAGATACGCGAGATGGCCAGGACGATCCTGCGCAATCCCGCCGAGGTGAACATCGCCATTTCGAAACCCAACGAGGCGATCGACCAGTCGGCCTATGTCTGCTACGAGAACCAGAAGCTGGGCATCATCCGCGAGATGTTTGCTGAGCCGACCGATTCGAAGACGATCATCTTCTCGTCGTCGAAGCTCAAGGTCAAGGAGCTGGCGCACACGCTCAAGCGCATGAAACTCAATGTGGCCGCCATGCACTCCGACCTGGAACAGGCACAGCGCGAGGAGGTGATGCTCGACTTCAAGAACAACAAGGTGTCGATCCTGGTGGCTACGGACATCGTGGCGCGCGGCATCGATATCGAGGATATCGGGCTGGTCATCAATTACGACGTGCCGCACGACCCCGAGGATTATATTCACCGTATCGGCCGTACGGCGCGCGCCGCGGCTACGGGCAGCGCCGTGACGTTCGTCAGCGAGGACGAGCAGGGCAAGTTCCACGCGATCGAGAAGTTCATCGAGAAAGATATCCGCAAGGCCGAATTGCCGGCCAGCGTGGGCGCGGGCCCTGTATACAATCCCGCCGTCAATAACGGCCGTGGGCGCGGAGGCCGTGGCCGCGGCGGTTCGAACGGCGGAAGCCGTGGGCGCGGACGCGCAGACAAGGGCGAACGCGCAGGGCGCGAACGCCGCAACGACCGGGAACGGGGTGCGGCGACTGCCGAAAATCCCGGGATCGCAGTCCCTCAGGCGGCACCTGCCGATAACGACCACGCCTCCGGGCGCGGCGAAGGCAATCGTGGGACGCGTGACCGCAAACACCGCCATCGCGGGGGCAGGAACCGTCGCCGCGGCGATAAGCCTCAGGGCGGCGAAACCCCGCAGCCGGGCGGTAGCGTGCCCCGGGAGTAGTCCGTGCGGGATACACAGGGAGAGACGGCACGCTGGTTGCCGGGCTGAAGGTTTCCCTAACCGGCAGCAGCCGTAAATACCCCTGCATGGGTAAAATGCAAGGCCGGGCTTTCTGAAAGCCCGGCCTTGCCGTTATTGTCCGGCGGTTTTTTCGCCTGCCGTTTTCAGGCATCGGCCTGCCGTGGCCGGCGGTGGGGTGCGAACCGGTTTGCCGGAGCGGGCTGCGCGGATTGCCTGCGCGGAATTCCGCCGGTCATTTACGCGGATCCCACGAAGGATGCGCCGGGTCTTCGGCCCTGAGGGCCTCTTCGAGCGAGATGCCCAGCGCCTCGGCCACTCCCTTGCCGTATGCCGGGTCGGCATAGTAACAGTGGCGCGTGTGGCGCTGTTTGATGAACAGCTCGGCATCGCCCATGGCGCGCGCCGTATTTTCGCAGGTGGCTTTCCGGTCTTCTGCCGACATCACGCGCCACAGCAGGCCGGGCTGCGTGAAATAGTCGCTGTCCAGTTCGCGCTCGTCGTAGTTGTAAACGTCGCCGTTCACGGCCAGGGGCGGCTCTTTGAGGGCGGGGTTGTCCTGCCATTCGCCGTAGCTGTTGGGTTCGTAACCCTTTGCCGATCCGTAGTTGCCGTCGGTGCGCATTTGCCCGTCGCGGTGGAAGGCGTGGAACGGGCAGCGGGGCCTATTCACGGGGATTTCCGTGTGGTTCACGCCCAGGCGGTAGCGCTGTGCGTCGCCGTAGGAGAACAGGCGCCCCTGCAACATCTTGTCGGGCGAGAAGCCGATGCCTTCGACGATGTTCATCGGGTTGAACGCCGCCTGCTCGACATCGGCATAGTAATTCTCGGGATTGCGGTTCAATTCCAGCACGCCCACCTCGTGCAGCGGGAAATCCTTGTGGTACCACACCTTCGTCAGGTCGAACGGGTTGAGCTTGTAGTTGCGCGCCTCTTCCTCGGTCATTAGCTGCACGTACATCGTCCAGCGCGGGAAATCGCCGCGTTCGATGGACTCGTAGAGATCTCTCTGGTGCGACTCGCGGTCTTTGCCCACAAGGGCTTCGGCTTCGGCGTCCGTCAGGTTTTTGATGCCTTGCTGGGTCGTGAGGTGGAACTTCACCCACGTGCGCTTGTTGTCCTTGTCATAGAAACTGTATGTGTGGCTTCCGAATCCATGCATGTGGCGGTACGATGCCGGAATGCCCCGCGGTGACATGGTGATCGTCACCTGGTGCAGCGCTTCGGGCAGCAGCGTCCAGAAATCCCAGTTGTTGTTGGCCGAACGCAGGTTGGTGCGCGGGTCGCGCTTCACGGCATGGTTCAGGTCGGGGAATTTCAGCGGGTCGCGCAGGAAGAATACGGGGGTGTTGTTGCCCACGAGATCCCAGTTGCCCGCGTCGGTGTAGAACTTCATGGCGAAGCCGCGGATGTCGCGCTCGGCATCGGCAGCGCCGCGCTCGCCGGCGACGGTCGAGAAGCGCACGAAGCATTCGGTCTTCTTGCCGACCCGGGCGAAGATCGACGCACGCGTGTATTCGGTGATGTCCTGCGTCACCGTGAAGGTGCCGAATGCGCCCGAGCCTTTGGCGTGCATGCGCCGCTCGGGGATTACTTCGCGGTCGAAATGCGCGAGTTTCTCGAGGAACCACGGGTCTTGCAGCGTCACGGGGCCGCGGACGCCTGCGGTCTGGATGTTCTGGTTGTCGGCGATCGGCCGGCCGTTCTCTGCGGTAAGCTGTTTCTTTTTGTCCATGGGGTTTTCTGATTATGCGGTTTGGAATTTTTTATAAATATAAGTTATGTTTGACGGATTTGCAAATCGGTAATTCTGATGATGGTATAACCTGAAGTTATACAGGCCGAAAACCGTACCTTGACTGCTTCCGAAGGCGGATGCGATTTTTCGGCCCGAAATGCGGGTATTTTTATTTTTGTGCATTATCTTTGAGATACCGCTTGCGATTGTTTCCCCGAACCTAAACCTTCGAACCATGGATCTGACATTCAGCACGCCCCTGAAAGGCAACCTCGTCCTGTGCAGCGACTACCGCGATGCCGCGCTGCATCGCAGCCCCGGGCTCTATAAATTCGTCTGGGTAAGGCGTGGATGCCTTTGGCTCGAAGTCGACCATATTCCCATGGAGCTCCGGGCTGGGATGCTGCTGCCCCTGACGCCGCTCCATACCCTCGACGTGACGCGCGCCGAGGGCGAATACCTGATCCTTGCTTTCGACAGCAATTTCTACTGCATTTTCGGTCATGACGGCGAGGTGTCGTGCAGCGGGCTGCTTTTCAACGGCAGTTCCGAAGTGCTGCGGCTCGAACTCTCCGAAATGCGCACGGCCGCCCTGCAACGGGTGGTCGACGACCTGCGGGCCGAATACGGGGTGGTCGATGGCCTGCGCGAAGAGATGCTCCGCATGCAGCTCAAGCGGTTCATCATTATATGTACGCGTGTTGCGCGCGAGCACTTCTCCGTTGGTGCCGACCGTGAAAAACTCTTCGACACGGTGCGCCGCTACTATGTGCTGGTCGACGAGCATTTCCGGACGAAAAAACGGGTGCAGGACTATGCCGGGCTGCTCCACCGGTCGCCCAAGACGCTCGCAAACCTTTTCGCCTCGTGCGGACAGCCCTCGCCGCTGAACATTATCCACGACCGGATCAATGCCGAGGCGCGCCGCCTGCTGCTCTATACTACGAAAAGCGCCAAGGAGATTGCCTACCTGCTGGGCTATGAGGATACCGCGGCTTTCAGCCGTTTCTTCGCCAAAATGAACGGCGAGAGCATCACCGAGTTCCGGCAGCGCGAAAAACGGGAATAATTTCCAACATTTCCGGCATTCCTGCCATCGTATGTCCGATCCGGAATCCAGACCTTTGCATCATCGGACAATTAAGGAAAAACGAATATGATGCAAAGACTTTCCTGCCTGTTTTACGGCTTTCTGAAAATTGCGGCCAATGCGCAACGGCTCGGCCTGGGGATGATCCGGGTGGCTATCCTTATCATTTTTGTCTGGATCGGCGGACTTAAGTTCTGGAACTACGAAGCCGAAGGCATCGTGCCCTTCGTGGCGAACAGCCCCTTCATGAGTTTCTTTTACAACGAAAAAGCACCCGAGTACAGGGATTATAAACTCAAGGAGGGCGAATACGACGCTGAAAAACATGCGTGGCACGAGCAGAACAACACCTATGGCTTTTCCCACGGGTTGGGGTTGCTTATCATGGGAATCGGCATCCTGACCTTCCTCGGGTTCTTCTCGGCCCGCATCGGTCTGGCGGGGGAGGTGCTGGCAGTGATTATGACCCTCGGAACACTGTCGTTCCTGGTGACTACGCCCGAAGTCTGGGTGCCGGATCTGGGCAGCGGGGAATACGGGTTCCCGTTGCTCTCGGGCGCCGGGCGGCTGGTGATAAAGGATACTGCGATCCTTGCCGGTGCCGTGGTGCTGCTCTCCGATACGGCGCGTAAGCTATTGGCACGACGGCGGGAGGCGTAACGGAGTTTAAAAAGGGACGACACTGCATGTCGTCCCTTTTTGTTTTGTGCCAATGGCAGGGGCGAGGCCGGATTTCTCCGGTGACGAGACCGGGCGATGCCGCAGCCCGTCCTTATTTCTGCCGGAAGTAGATCTGCATCGGTACACCGGAGAAATCCCAGTGGTCGCGGATGTTGTTTTCGAGGAAGCGGCGGTAAGGCTCCTTGATGTACTGCGGCAGGTTGACGAAGAACGCGAACTGCGGCGTCGGCGTCGGCAACTGGGTTACATATTTGATCTTGATGTATTTGCCTTTGGTCGCGGGGGGCGGGTAATTTTCGATCAGCGGCAGCAGGAAATCGTTGAGCGCCGAGGTCGAGATGCGGCGTTTGCGCGACTCGTAGACCCGGATAGCCGTCTGGAGAACGTCGAAAATGCGTTGTTTGCTCAGAACCGAGGTGAAGATGATCGGAATATCGTTGAACGGTGCGAGTTTCTTCTTCAGGAACTCCGTCCACTCCTTCATCGTATTGTTGTCCTTCTCGACCAGATCCCATTTGTTGACCACGATCACGCAACCCTTGCGGTTGCGGACGATCAGGTTGTGGATGTTGAGGTCTTGCGATTCGAGCCCCTGCTGTGCGTCGAGCATCAGGATGCAGACGTCGGAATTTTCGATGGCGCGGATCGAACGCATCACCGAGTAAAATTCGAGGTCTTCCATCGCCTTGCCCTTCTTGCGCATACCCGCCGTGTCCACGAGGTAGAAGTCCATCCCGAATTTGTTGTAGCGGGTGTGGATCGAGTCGCGCGTGGTGCCGGCGATCGAGGTCACGATATTGCGCTCCTCGCCCAGCAGGGCGTTGGTCATCGACGATTTGCCGACGTTCGGACGCCCCACGATGGTGATGTGCGGCAGGTTCTCCTCCTCTTCGGCCACGGCCTCGGCGGGCAGCGCCGCGAGGATGGCATCCATCAGGTCGCCCGTGCCGCTGCCGCTCATCGAACTGATGCAGTAGGGATCGCCCAGCCCCAGGGCATAGAACTCGTGCGAAGAGTATATCTGGTCGTTGTTGTCGACCTTGTTGCAGACGAGGATCACCTTTTTCGATGTGCGGCGCAGGAGATCGGCCATCAGCATGTCGAGGTCGGTGATGCCGGTCTTGACTTCGACCAGGAAGAGGATCACGTCGGCTTCGTCGATCGCCAGCAATACCTGGCGGCGGATTTCGTCCTCGAAGATATCTTCCGAATTGACGGTGTAGCCGCCCGTGTCTATCACGGAAAATTCCCTGCCGTTCCAGTCGGTCTTACCGTAATGGCGGTCGCGGGTGGTTCCGGCCGTGGCATCGACGATGGCCTTTCGCTGGCCTACCAGACGGTTGAAGAGGGTGCTTTTGCCGACATTCGGACGGCCCACGATTGCTACGAGACTCATACTTTATTTCTTTTTCCGCTGCAAAGATAAGAATAAAAAATGAGAGATTGAGCAGATGAGCGCAGGAAGGTTGTAAATAAGGGGTTTAGAGGAAAACGTATTGCAAAGACAAAGCCAGGCGAAACCGCCAAAAAGCCAAATGAAACCGGAGTTACGTTACTATCCCGTTACTCTTTTCAAAACGGCGGCGGAGATTTTGGGAGGCTTTCAAAACGCTGAATTACAAGCCTGATTCGGAGGATTGCGACTGCAAATGTAGTAGGATTTTCGGATTATGGGCAGCACACCTCGAAAAAAGTCGGTTTCCGAATGCTATTACACTGATTCGCTGTGTTTTTGCGTATCGATAAACAGCTCTGCAAGAAATATTTTTGCCGCCAAAGAAACGGCGGCGACCTCCTCCTTGCAGGGCATAGTATGCAAGCATATTCTGCTCCATCTGTGATCGGAGGTTGAACCCTAAAAAATTGTAGAGTTATGAGATCGACATTTAAAGTTTTATTCTATCTGAAACGCAACGCCACGAAAAAGAACGGGCTTGCTTCGGTGATGTGCCGGATTACGGTAAACGGTAAAATCGCACAGTGCAGTTGCAAGCTGGACGTGGAGGAGAAATCATGGAGCGTGGAGTTCGGCCGCGGGCCGGTCGCAGCGTGGTGGCGCAGGAGGACAACCGGATGCTGGATAAAATCCGTGTGGGTATCAATCAGGCCTACCGGAAGATCGCCGACCGGGATAACTATGTAACCGCCGAGAAAGTGCGTAACGCCTATCTGGGATTGGGTATGAACCATGAAACGCTGCTGGCGGTATTCCGGCAGCATAACGAAGATTACGAAAAGCAGGTGGGCAAGCTCAAAAGCCTGCGCAGCTATTGGAAATACTGCACCGTGTATAACCACCTCACGGAGTTTGCCGGAAATCAGTCCGGCGGGCTATGCGATCAATCCGGCCCGCGACCTGCCGCCGCGGCATGCGGGGCAGCTGCCTGTGTCATGGCCGGATGGATTCTTCCGGTTCATTTTCAAAAGAGAATTTCATCGAATATCCGATCCAGTAGCTTGTGCCAGAGGGGCTTTCCTTTTTTTTCAGATAATGTATCGTCTGATCGTCGAACCAGTAAACGCCCTCTATCATGGTCGGGCAGACTCCTCTAAGATGTGAAACCCATTTATCACCCTGCTTTACCTCCAAATAAATCTCCGTTCCTGCTTCGACGTCAAATGTTCCAAAGCGATAGCAACCCGACGGAGAATAGACAAAAGTAGAGGGATTGACGAAGATCTCTTCCAAAGTTTCCAAATCATACGCAAAGGCATAGCCATGCCCGCCCGTGGTCATCACATAGTTCAGTTCAGGACAATATTCGTAAGCCACAACATCGTCCGTAACAAAATCGTCAGGTGTCCGATACTGACCGAATTTACCCGAATTCATAAGCCGCTCGCTTTTCATCAGCACTTCGGTGAATTTGTCCTCGGCCTGCTTCCCGTAGTAAACTTTATACGGAGATTTTTTGACCTTTCCGTAATCGTAAACCCCTATATCCAGCGCCTTCTTCGTTATGCGCAGGCACTTTGTTCTCTGCGCGTGCAGCGCAGAGAAAAGCAAAGACAGCAACACACTCAATAAGACCGCAGTTCTTTTCATTCCGTTGTTTTTTTCAACATGAATTCCCGTTCCTCTTTCCCGCGCAGATAATATACCTCGATAACGTCTGGATACCGGAGCTTCACCACATACTCCCCGTCGGCAACGCCCTGACGCATTTCGTTATAGAACAGGCGGCGTGTATCGGAACCGCCGCCGCTGCCTGGCTCTACGGTTTGAGAATGATTCAGATACAGGGGTATCCGCTCCTTCTGATCTTTATACTGAACAAAACCGCCTGCCATATCTTCATCGTAAATCGCAAGCCTCAGCCGGCAAGTATCTTTCGATCCGACGGATTCCAATTCCACATCGATATAGCTGTCGGGATAGCAATCCTCTTCTTCGAAGACCGGATATCCATCTTCGTCCTCCAAATACGTGCCCTTTTCTTCTACCTCTACCCAGGTCAGGCAGTGCTGTTCGATAAGCACCGCCCGGTTATCCACCAGTTTGTAGATTTGCTCCATCTTTCTACTTCCGGCGCAGCAATAGTTCGTCGAAGTGATCGTTTTGGAAACGTCGTTAAATTCCAGGTTGGTTCCGCCGATATTACTCAGGAAAAAAGTGCCGGTTCCGGGATCGAACAGAAAATAAACACTCGATGTATTCCCACTCGCATATACCCCTTCCAACATGGAAAAATCGTCGTAGCCGTCGAAATTGTAGTCATCGACACAAAGCATGTCTCCCACACCCCCTTCTTCGTCTGCTGCCAGGTCGATTTCCTGCAGGAGCCGGCGCGTGGTTTTATCGAGCACCTGAACACATATCCATCGATTGTAGTAATCGACTGTATCCTTGGATGTTACCAGTTGCAGTATACGGGAATCGATTTGTGCTTCATCAATATTTTTGTTTGCCCCCCCGCCGCTATCGAACTCTTCGGGAGTACGAAACTCCGTGAAGCGCGGCATCGCGGAATTCTCCTGCGCCTGCAGTCCGGGCAGGAACAGGGAAATCAACAGGCTCAATAGAAGTGCTGTTTTTTTCATAGGATCGTTATTTTACGATAATCTCCATTTCACCGTAGAGACGGCCTCCTTCCGTGTAGGAATCGGGGCATGTATACAATACCGTATTATTGTCCGTCCACGACCAGTCCGTACCGTAGTACCAGCACAGAATCACATGTTGTACACGTTCGAAATTTAAACCGTCGCCGTCGTCCGTCCACGACCGGAGCAAATTCTCGGTATAAAACAAATCGCCGATATGCTCGTACCGTCTCTTTTCCTTGTTCCATTTCTCTAAAAAATAGCTGTAGCCGTCTCTCGCTATACAGTCGGGACCATCGGCATTGATCCGCAACTGTTTGTCGGGCGAAACAGACCACTCCTCTGGGCTTATATTTCCGTTCCACTCTTCCGAATTGGTGTTGAAGTCGACCTTACTGTAACCGCCGGCAGAATCGAAACACAATATCCTGAGCTCCGGATAGTAGGCGTAAAAGACGAATTCCAAATCCAAGTACTCCTTGTACTCTTTGGTTCCGTCGTCGAAAGTGATTTCAAACTCCTTGACAATACGGCCCCCATAATCTTTGGGGATAACCTTCAGTCTCCGGCCGAGGAGGCTTCCTGTCCGCGGCGGTGCGGTGCGCAATTCGAAAGACGCCGTCGACAAATGGATCCGGGGCCTCGGGCTGGGCATACGGACGCCGGGGAGAGAGGCGCCCCGAAGCGGTCTATGTAGTTCTGTGTCGCCGCCTCGGCCATCACGGCTTTGAGGGGCTCGGCGATCTGGAGCTTCACGGCGGCCGTCTCCATCTCGTACTGTTCCGTTGAGATCATCTCCTTGACGCGGGCCATCACGCGGGGCTGGAGCAGAAGGCTGCGGGCCTGTGCCGAATCCCGCATCGATGCGGTGCCGCCGAAGATCTTACGGTAGCATTTGAGGATCTGCCCTGCGAACTCCATTCCTCCGTGGACATAGAGGTCGCAGAAAGCCTCCTCCTGTGCGGTCAGTTCCATATTCTGTTGTGTATCTTCGTTCATGGTGTCTCTTTGGGAAGAATAGGCGTTTGTACGGCCGGTTGTTGAGCAAGCGATACTTTCTGCGCCAACAGTTGCTCCATCAGCTCCGCGCCGTCGTAGTTCATTGCACCGTAGGTCATGCGCTCGTCCGTGCGGAAGGTCACATTCTTTGCCTGTTCATTACTATACATCGGTTCAGATTTTAAAATGGGTGCGTGTTTTCTCCGCCTGCCGTGTGTCGGCGGCACCGTTCGCATAATTCCCGCATCCGGCGGCGGATGAACTCCCGCTTTTCGCTGTGCGACATGCCCCTCATAGCCTCGTGCAGGCGGCGGTGCTCCCGGCGCGACATGTGCGGACGGCCGAAACCTCCGCGGCCGAAGTATCCGAAATGCCCGAAGAGCAGCCGCAGCAGTACCAGCAGGCCCAGCGATTGCCCGTGGTTGATGGCTTTCCAGCCCACGATCTCGGGAATCAGCGCATTCCACAGCCACATGGTCACGGCGACGCCCAGGGCGAGCGGAACCACGCCTCTCTGGGCGTATCCTGCAATTTTTAGTTTTTCTTTCATGCTATTGGTTTAAGTAAAATCGCATTGTTCGGGCATCGCCGTTCGCACCGTCCGCATTCCGTGCAGCGCGAAGCGTCTGCGACGTTGACGAAGCGGCATGTGCCGTTGTCGACCAGCTTGAGGATCCCGCTGTCGCAGACTTCGGTGCAGTAACCGCATCCGGAGCAGTCGAAGGTGTAAAGTACGGTCTTTCGTTTTTGTGCTGTCATTGCCGCTGCGTTCTACTTATGCAGAGGATCCGGCAGCCCGGATATTTTAAATCCTGCGTAAAGTTTGCGAATTTTCCGGAGTGTTCGGGGAAAGTGCATAGAAAGCAGCGGCCCGCAAGGAGTGCTGCATACGTTTTCCGGGAATGTGTATGCCTCCGATCCGGTTTGCGGAAAAAGCGTAAAATAATGACGAATAATAACTAATTGATCCGAATGGATAACAACCGGAGGTAATTTTTAATTTATCTTTATATGCCGGGACAGTGTCCCCGGAAAACCCGTAAAAAAAATCTTTACCCCGACCTAAAATGAAAATGAAACTCCTCTTCTTCTTTGTGACCGCGGCAGTCTATCCGTTGTTGGTAGGAGCCGTTGCGCTGATTGTCCGGCTTATAAATTTCAGTGCCGGAACCGACCCGGCCGGTGCGGGCATGGCCAGGGGTTTTACGTTTATCTACTCAAGCATCTTCGTATGCATCGTCTGGTTCATTCTCTCTATCGTCCTGGCACAGGTATACTTCCGTGCGTGGTGGATCGGCCTTCTTGCGCCGGTAACGGTAGCCATAATCTTGCAGGCGATCTTTTTCGGCCAGAACTACATCCGGGATCATGTGCCCCATTCCTACACGGAATACGATGCGGACGGTAATGTTTGCGAAACCGGGAAAAAACTCAGGTTCCGAAGGCACGGTAAGATTACTGAATACCGTTCCGACGGCACGGTCTGGTCTGTCGAAACTTACCGGCATGGGGAACCGGACGGCCCTTGCGAGTTCTTCTACCCTGATGGCAAGATGATGGCCAAAGGCCGTGAAAAAGGCCACGACCGGAAACTGACGGGGATTCCCGACGGTACGTGGAGCTACTACCGCCAAGACGGCAGGCTGGACGACAGGCGGATCTACGAAAAGGGCGAACTGCTCAGCTCCGAAAAATACCTCTACTATTGCGACTCCGCCGGGCTTATCTGCACGATCGCGGATCGCAGGCCCTTTACGGGCAAACTCGAAAAGACCGGAATTGTAAGAAAGGCCTTTTTCCCGAATCTCTTTACGACACAGGTCAAAGAAGGGGTATGCGACGGCGGGTATTGCGAATATTACACCATAGACGGCAGACTGACCGTTGCCAAGACTGCGACTTACATCGACGGAAAGCTCGACGGCGCCGTGAAAACATATCACCCCAACGGACAGCTGAGAAGCGAGGGTTTCTATGCCGGAGGAGAGACCCAAGGCCGATATACGACCTACCATGCCGATTCGACGGCGTTCCGGCCGCATGGAAATATCGAATATTGCTGCGACTATCTCGACGACGAACGCTATGGTACGGCCCGTTGGTACGATGAGGACGGGAGACTCAGAATGGAGGAGGAGTATGTCGAAGGCAAACTCGAAGGCGCTGTAAAACGCTATGACAGCCACGGAAAACTCCTTTCGGTGTATACCTATCGTGATGACAGAAAAGAAGGACCCTATGAAACGCATGACAGCGACGGATGGTATTACAAGGGGCGCTACAAGAACGACAAGCTGGTTTACCGTGAAACGTATCGTTCCGACGGCTCGCTGAGTTCCACCTCCGAATGGACAGACGACGGCGGATTTATCCAAAATAATTACGATAAAAACGGGGAACTCATCAAATGATATTTATTGCCCTCCCTGGTTAAGGTGCATAAAAAAGCAGCTGTCCCATCGAGGCGCAGGGAAGATTTTTCGCCAAACCGCAAGACGCGACCTTGTACGTGAAGACCTCGTAAACATCTTTGCACCTGCAACGTAACGACGCCACAATACGATGGGAAGACAGCAAAACCGGAGGTAAACGAATTGTTAGGCAGATTCAAGACGGTAAGAATAGTGCCTGCGCTATTCGCAATATAAAGGGCGGAGCCCCCCCCCGAAAAAGAAAAACTCTCCGCTTCGCAAGAAGCGGAGAGCCTTTATACGGTTATGCCATTGTTGGAGAAAAGACTGGAGAACGGATTATAATGTACGGATATCTTTTGCCATATCCGATTTTGATTTATATTTGCATAGAGTTGTTTGACGAGATGCAAGCGCAGCGGTTCAGCGCAGTTGCATTGTTGCTAAATCGTTACCAACTACTTTCTTTCTCTCTACTCAACGCTGTCATTCAGGCAGATATGCAAAAGTTTCTTATCCGCTGCAAAGATAATACAACGAGGACGCAAAACCAAACCTGTCCGGGGTTTTCCGGGGGCGTCCGTCGCCCGTAAAGGTAGTATAAAATCCGGAAACGGGAAACTCCCGCCCGGTAGCCCGGGCGCACGTTACAGGTAGCGGTTGTCCGTGTCGCCCGCCTGTACGGGATAGATCAGCACGAAACTGTGCCCGGCGAAGAACTGCTCCATATACCCCGGCACCTTGCTCATGGCGGGGTGGTAGGAGAGCCGGTCGCGGCGGCTCATCACCACCCACAGGCAATCGTCGCGTTTGGTTTCATAGGTCAGCGCTGTCAGGTCGTCCCAGCAGTCGGAAACCACGTATTCGGCTTTCGACGAGCGTTTTCCGCGCGAAGGCCGCAGGTATTGCATCGTGCTGGCCGGGGCGTAGAAGACGATCCTGGCACTCGAATTCTCGGCCAGGTTGCGTAATTTCTGCATCCAGAGCTGGAACCCGGCCTCTTTCTCGGCTTTTTCGGGCACGATGACCAGGTGCCGCTTGACGGTGGTGAGCGGTTGTTCGGGGTGGTAGAAGAACGTGGTGACGTTGCTGTAGCCCAGCAGGTCGGCGGCCATCCTGCCGATGCCCGACCCGCCCGGCGTACGGTCGTGGTGCATACCCATCACGATGTCGGAGATATTGCGCTCCTTGACCACGCTGACGATGGCGTTGGCGATGTTCACGTCGTAGCGGAGCAGTTGCTGCATGTAGTTGTCGGCCGATGCCGCCGCCTGCGCCGCCATGTCGAGCAGTTTGCGCCCCTGTTTTTCGAGGTTGGGGTCTTCGACCTTGTTGTCGATGGCGTTCAGCGCATAGAGCCCGTTCCGCTCCTTGGCCTTTTTGAGCGTCATGCTCAGGCAGACCAGTTCGTAGGCGGTCTGCTCGTTGGCGAGCGGGATCAGGATATGGTCTTCCTCCTGCGGCTCCTTGTCGTCGTCCTGCGCATTGCGCATTGCGATGTTGTGTGCCCCCCGTTGCGTGGCGAAGGTCGAGACGGTGCAGGTGGCGAGGATCATCAGGATCGTGCCGTTCAGGACGCTTTCGCTCAGCAGGCGGATCGGTTCGCCGTCCGCCGTGTGCCCGAGTATGACGTTGTAGCCGACCATGACGGCCGCGAGCGTCGCCGCCACATGGGCGCTGCTCAGCCCGAAGATCACCGTACGCTGGTCGTTCGAGAGCCGGAAGGTCTTTTGCGTGAAATAGGCCGCGAGGAATTTCGCGAGCGTAATCAGGGCGATCATCACCAGCGCCACTTCGATGCTCTCCCAGTCGCGGAAGAACGCCCGGTAGTCGATGAGCATGCCCACGCCGATCAGAAAGAAGGGGATGAAGATGGCGTTTCCCACGAATTCGATCCTGTTCATCAGGGGCGAGGTGCGGGGGATCTGGCGGTTGAGGGCCAGTCCCGAGAGGAAGGCGCCGATGATCGGCTCCAGCCCGGCCATGTGGGCGAGGTAGGCTCCCAGGAATACCATCGCCAGCACGAAGATATACTGCGATACGCTGTCGCTGCAATGTTTGAAGAACCAGTGCGCCAGCAGCGGGAACAGGAACAGGATGATGCCGATCGAGAGCAGTACCGAGGCGCTGAGCCTCCACCAGAATGTTTCGTCGACATTGCCCGTGGCCATCCCGACGATGACCGTGAGCAGCAGCAGGGCGAGCGTGTCGGTGATGACCGTGCCGCCGACGGCGATCGTGACGGCCTTGTCGCGCGAGATGCCGAGTTTGCTGACGATGGGGTAGGCGATGAGGGTTTGCGAGGCGAAGAGCCCGGCCAGCAGGATCGAGGAGTAAATCGGGAAGCCCAGGATGTAATACCCGGCCAGGATGCCGAGCCCGAGCGGCACGCAGAAGGTGTAGAGCCCGAAGATGAGGCTGCGCCAGCTGTTTTTCTTGAAATCGGACATGTCCATGTCCAGCCCCGACAGGAACATGATGTACAGGAGGCCGGCCGTTCCCGAGAGGATGATGCTGCTATCGCGCAGAACCAGGTTCAGGCCGTGGGGGCCGATCACCGCACCTGCGATGATGAGCCCCAGCAAATAGGGGATTTTGAGTTTGTTCAGTAACAACGGTGCCGCCAGAATGATGACCAGGATCAGCAGGAATTTCAGGATCGGGTCTTCGAGCGGCAACGTTATGGGGAATGCGGTCATTAACATTGTCGGATCTGTTTAGTCTGAGGACAAAGATAAGAAAAAACAGATAATACGCAAGTCGCCGGCGACGTTTGTATCGTAAAAAAATCCAGCAGGGATTCCGTGGCGTACGGGGAGGCGGTGCCGTGCCGATTCGGGCGTGCAAGTTGCAGTAAGGGGTGAAAAAAACGGGTCGATGTTTCGCGTTTCGCCAAAAAAACGTAACTTTGAAAAATCGTATGGATAAAAAATCGTCGCCGATGCGTGTCGACAAAGTAGATAAACGTGTTCTCGGGCCCGTGCTTATGGGCTTCTTTATCATGGGGTTCTGCGATATCGTGGCTCCGATCTCGGGGCGTATCGCCACCGAATTTCCCGCATCGCAGCAGGCGACCGTGAGTTTCCTGCCCACGATGGTGTTCCTTTGGTTCCTCGTCCTGTCGACCCCCTTGGCGGCACTGATGAACCGCATCGGCCGCAAGGCCATGTCGATGATCGGCTATGCCTTCACGATCGCCGGCTTGCTGGTGCCCTTCCTCGCAGGCGAGGGCTGCGCACTGGGCTGGTACTTCGCCGGCTTCGGGCTGCTCGGCATCGGCAATACGGCGCTCCAGGTGGCGGTCAACCCCCTGCTGGCGACCATCGTGCCGGGCGAGCGGATGACGAGCTACCTGACCGTGGGACAGATTTTCCGCAACACCTCGCTGCTGTTGCTGGCGCCCATCGTCACGGCGCTCGTGGCGCTCACGGGTTCATGGCGCTTGCTGTTGCCGATCTATGCAGGGCTCACCGTGCTGGGCGGCATCTGGCTGCAATTTACCACCGTGGCCGAACCCGAACGCAGCGGGCATGCGGCGGGGATGTCCGATTGTTTCCGGCTGCTGAGGAACAGGGCCGTCCTGTTGTGTACGCTGGGTGTGGCGTGTTTCATCGCCGGGGACGTCGGGATCGGGTTCCTCTCGGTACGGCTGATCGACAACCCCGATTCGATCCTCACCACTACGGGTTTCTATGCCTGCCGCATCGTCGGTACGCTGGTCGGAGCCTGGGTGCTGGTGCGCCTTTCGGACGTGAAATACCTGAGCTGGAATATGGCCGGGGCGCTGGTGCTCTGCGTGGTGCTGCTTTTCGTACGCAACGAGGCTGCGATTTATGCGGCCGTCGGGCTGATGGGCTTCGCCATGGCCTGCGTCTTCGCCACCTTCTATGCCGTGGCGACCAAAGCCGTACCCGAACAGGCCAACGGGGTCGCGGGGCTGATGATTATGGCGATTGCCGCCGGGGCCGTCTCGGGGCCCGTATGCGGGGCGATCATCCGCTGGACGGGGAACCCCCACCTGGGGATGCTGTTCGTCGCCCTCTGCGTGGGTTATATGCTCTGGGCAAGTATCAAGTTGAAAATCAAATAAACAGTTGTTCAATGATTCGTAAAATTGTAATAACCCTGCTGTTGGGGGCCTGCGTATGGCCGGCCTTAGCGCAGCGCCCCCGCACGCGGGTCGAGTGGGGGGTGATCGGCGGTATCAACGTCCCCGATTATACGACCAACATGTCGAAGACCGATGTCAAGAATAAACTGGGCTGGCAGGCCGGTATCGTCACGGCGGTAAATCTGGGCGCCTTCGCCATCGAGCCGCAGATTCTGTATGTGCGCCAGGGGCTCCGCATCAAACCCGAAGGGGCGAAGGAGATCAACCTCAAGTCGAACTCGATCGACGTCCCGGTGCTCGTGTCGCTGCGCCTGCTCAGGCCGTTCCGGTTCTATGCGGGCCCGGTGTTCACCGTGATGAACGACTGCAAACAGAAGTCGGGCGGCGACCTGCTGGATTTCGGCCGCGTACGTCCCACGATGTCCTATACGGAGATCGGAAGGCACGGTGGGTGCGGGCGTCAAATTGCTGGGGCACATGCTCATCGACCTCCGCTACAACGGCCAGTTCAAAGGCAAGGAGGACGTGGTGCTGCCCGACGGCAGCCGCCTCGACAAGCTCCGTTCGTATAACGTCGCCCTGAGCGTCGGTTACCTGTTTTAGCCTATGACCGAAGCTGTCGGAAAAGAGATCGCCATCGAGGGTGTCGACCCCCGGGAGCTCTACGGCCCCCGGAATGTCTACCTCGACCAGATCAAGGCGCTCCATCCCCAACTCAGGATCGTAGCGCGCGGTTCGTCGCTCAAAGTGCTGGGCTCGGAGGCCGAAACCCAACGGTTCAGCCGGCATATGGAGGGGTTGGTGGCCTATTACCTCAAATACGGGCACATCTCGTCCGAAGTCATCGGCCAGGCTTTCGCCGGTGGTATCGCCGGACAGGAAGCCCCGGCGGACAAGGACGTCATCGTCTACGGCAACAACGGCAATATCATCCGTGCCCGCACGGTCAACCAGCAGAAGCTGGTGTCGCTCTACGGGCGCAACGACCTGCTGTTCGCCGTCGGGCCCGCCGGGTCGGGCAAGACCTATACGGCCATCGCGCTGGCCGTGCGCGCGTTGAAGGAGAAGGAGGTGCGGCGTATCATCCTCACGCGTCCGGCGGTCGAGGCGGGCGAGAAACTCGGGTTCCTGCCGGG
>ERZ832522.3215-NODE-3215-length-18453-cov-12.165507_pt1 | contig 18453 bp, 10 predicted proteins | sample MGYA00519951_ERZ832522 | MGnify/ENA primary metagenome ERZ832522 (study PRJEB31850, sample SAMEA3708728) | human gut metagenome | biome: human gut; feature: human-associated habitat; material: faeces | place: China | collected 2014 ... | reverse complement strand
TGCGGCTCATGCAGGAAGCCGGTTATGAAATCAAGACCGGCAAATACATCTCCTTTCGCGCTGAAGGTCAGGAGCGGTTTACCCGTTCTAAGACCATCGGAGAAAACTACACCGAGGAACGCATCAAGGAGCGAATTGCCGGACGGACGCCCCGAAGAAGTCAGAGACAAGCCACGCCGAAGGGCATCTCTCTTATCGGAGATATTCAGGAACGGATCAGGCTCATCGACAGCAGGGGTTATGAGTATAAAGCCAAGCTCACAATCCTCAAGGAAGCGGCACGGACGCTCAACTATCTCACGGAAAACAACTTGCTCCAATACGCCGATCTTGAGAAGAAGGTCGAGGACGTTCACGGCTCTTATGACCGTACCGGCAAGGAGCTGAAAGGCGTTGAAGCGCGGCTGCGGGAAGTCCAGCCGCTTATCAAGAACATCTCCAACTACCAGCGGCTCAAGCCTGTTTACGACGCTTTCCAGAAAGCAAAGGATAAGGCGAGCTTCCGGTCAAAGCACGAAGCCGAGCTTGTGATTTTTGAGGCGGCAAAGAGTACGCTGCTTGCCATGCATGGTGACGAGAAACTGCCGAGCTTGAAGTCCCTTCAATCCGAACAGCAGCGTCTTCTCGAAGATCAGCAGAGGCTCTATGATGAGAGAGCAAAGCTCAAAAAGGAGGTGCGGATCATCGACACCATGAAGGCAAATGTGGACGCATTTCTCAAGCCTACTCCCTATCCAGAACACAGCAAAGAAAAGAATAATCAGCTTGAATAAGGAGCAATGCTCACCGATTTTATCAAGATTTCGGTGAGCATTTTCTTGTGTATGAAGTATTGTTAAACGAGAGAAGCCGAAAATATTACAAGTCGAGTTCTTGGAACTTTTCTGTGAATAATGGTGCCAATCTGTTGAAATAATCGACCTTTTATGCTATAATAGTTCATGTGCAATTTTATTTGCGAGACTTTTGGAAAAAACAAGGAGTGCTGTCATGAAGATTAGTTACAAAAAGCTCTGGGTCATGCTCATTCAAAGAGATATAACCAAGGTTCAACTGCGCACGGATGTCGGCATTTCTGCCGGTACAATGAGTAAGCTCAACAAGGGCGAGGATGTTGCGCTGTCTGTTCTGCTGCGCATTTGCGACTATTTGAATTGTGATATTGGGGATATTTGCGAGGCTGTGCGAATGAGCAAAAACGATTAAGTGATTACTGAGTGGAGGGCTTATGACCATGACGAATAAGCACATTCTATGGCATTGAGTAGTAAACAACCGCGATGGGACATATACGAAACAGTCATACTTCTTGAAGGCTATTTGGAAACATTGCAAGGGATTCAATCTAAGTCACAGATTATTAAGAGAATTTCTGCAGATCTTAGACGAATGGCTGTAAATCGTGGCGTTGGAATCGATGATGTCTATCGGAATGAAAACGGGGTTTCGTATCAAATATAGAGCATGGATTCCGCATTCAAAGGGCAAAAGGTTTATGTTCCCGCTACAAAACTGTTTACCGATGCTGTTGCCTTATATCGAACAGACAACGAGGGATATCAGAAAATTCTTGGGGAGGCGAAAGGCATGATTACAGTCAAGAAAAACAGTCGAGAAGCTTTTCTTGCATGGGCAAAATCTGCATTTTCCGCCCAGAGATGCAAGTGGTTAGAAGAAAACATATTGAAAATGGAACGGTTTGCAGTTGCAGCAAAGATGATATCCGGTTCCATATTTGATGTGACAGATACAGCCGAATTAGAAGCTGTTTATCGAGCCTCATGTAAGAATAAGCTTTTTCAGATTCGACACCGTAAATTCGTAAAAAAATATAAATGAGGATTTCAAAGAATACATCAAATACTGTTCTCTGAAGCCGGACATTAGGGAACCTGCTTCAGATTCAAAAGCACCTACAGTCTCTCCTGAAACGGCAAGTGCTAATGTGAAAATCGGTTCTTTCGTTGTCAATTTTGATGCAGAAGAATCTATGGCATACACAAAACCCACCAGCGTCTCACTCTTTGGAAAAAAGTTGTTACGCCCTTCAGTATGGAAGGATGTGTATGTCTGTGTAATTGCTGCTCTGTATGAAAAGCATCCGGATATTTTCAATTCCATGCAATCATTTCCGGGGAGCAGAAGGATAGAATTTGCAAAGCCGCAGGATGCAGATAGAATGCTGTCCCCAAAGCTGGTTTCAGACAGTCTGTGCGTTGAAACAAACTTCAGCGCAACGGACTTCATAAAGAGGCTCAAAACGCTTCTTACGATGTGTGAGGAAAGCCATGCTTCTCTCAAAATCACCTATGAGAAAAGGCTCGATACAGCAGTGATTAACAAGCCTGTTGCAGACATGCCTTTGCCTTCCACTTCGGAAACAACTTTTTATTCCTATTTGCAGGATGTCGCAAAACTCGCGGAGAGATCTTGCGCTGCTTATGTATCGAATATTCGCAGCGCAGAGCGTTATGCGGCAGAACACAACTATACCTCTTGCTCCCTGTTCAGTGAGGATAATGAGATAACTTTGGCTACTGCATCGGAGTTGTACAAAGATCCCGATTTCATCAGATATAACGAACAACAACATAATCGCTTTACTGCTGCCATCAACAAACTTTTGGAGTCCATTGGCGCAGACATTCCTCAAAAGGCTGTTGCTTCTTTAGGCTCTGATAATAAAGAGATTGCTGACTCTGCCGAAGCAGACAGTAAGCTTGTTGCTGTTTTGAAGCAGCACTATGAGTATGGTTTCAAATACGATTCTATTCGTGAGCTTATGCGCTTCCGCCAGTTTGCAGATGCAATGGATATCGAGCTTACAGAGGACGACGAATCTCTAAAAGCTGCTATCCTTGCCTGTGGCACTGTGATTGACGATAAGGTCTATTGCAATAGCGATGATATGCCGAAGGAACTACAGAAGGTTATTGATGAGGTTTTTGCTTCAGGTGCGTGTGTCATTTACTACGAAAGCCTGTTTGAAAAAGAACAGGAGTGGATGGAATCGCGCGTAATTACATCCGCTGATATGCTCAAGGAATATCTGCAAAAGAATATCGCCGGATGCTCTTATTCCAAGAAATTCATGGTAAAAGGAAATCGTCGTTCCGAGAAAGAAGCCGTCACCGACGAATTGAAGCGTGTGTGGGGAGATTGCCCCTCAAACGATGTCAATGATCTTGGCGACCGTTTGCCATATATCCCTCTCAGTAATATCTGGCGAGTGATCTCCGGCAACGATCTGTTCGTGCTGGTTTCTGAGGGCAAATATCTTTTTATAAAGCGGTTCGTCATCACGCCGGACGAGGAAGAAGACATTCTTGAATTTGTGGAATCGGCTTGCGAAGAAAACGGTTTTGCGTCTCTCAGTGATGTTCCTCTGGGCAGCATTGAAGAAGAAAACTATGAGCTGACACAACTTGCAATATACAACGCAATCTACAAGAAAGTGCTTTCTGGGAGATACCATCTGAACGGAAAAATTCTCACCAAAGAGAAAACCGACTTGGATGCGGTCGCTCTGCTGAAACAGTACATCAAAGGCAAAGACGAATGCACCTTCGATGAGGTTGCCGACAAGGTAGTAGAACTAACCGGAGGCACAAACCGGCAATACGCTTTTCAGGCTCTCTATGATGATATGGTTCGCGTTGACAAAAACCGATTTGTTGCCAACCGATTTGTCAATTTCAAAATAGATGAGGTTGACTCCATTCTGTCTGGATTTATTTCGGATAATTTCCGAGCTATTCGGGACGTGACCACTTTTGCTATGTTCCCGATTTGCGGACAAAGCTGGAATCATTATCTGCTTGAAAGCTTCTGCTACAAGTACAGCAGAAAGTACAGCCTTCATGTGATTCATTTCAACGACAAGAACGCCGGAATCATCGCAGAAAAGGACTTTAACAAGAAATACAGTGAAATGCTTGCCATTGCCCTCGCGAGAACAGATGTGGAGTTAACAACAGAAGTCATAGGGCAATATCTGTTCAACACAGGTTATATGGCCAAAAGCAAATATGGCAGGCTATGCGAAATCGCGCACCGGGCTGCGGAATTAAGGAGGGAGATATAGTAGTATGTATTCCTATACTTTTGATTCGGTGACAGGTGGAATCATGCTAAATTCCACTCCTACAAATTTTTCCAAGGAACCCAGACCCGTCTATGCAGCGGAGATGGATATCCTTGGTTTTCATAAACACTGGGATTACGACAAACAGAACGAAGTGCCCTACATGTGGGCAGAATCAAATATCTATTGGTACAGAGGTGTACAAATTGCCAAGACAAAGGGCGGTGATCTTTATACTGCACCGGAGCTGATTATTGTGGATGACGCAAACGAAACAAATCCATATTGGAAACAAGGAACGAAGTTGATTCCTATGGATATAGAAGCAATGTGCGCTCTCAACGAGGATTTATTGACAGTTATAGAGGATTCTACAGTTAAAAAAATTGTCAAGGAATATGAGAAATTTAAAGACAAGCTTGACATTTTCCATGTAGCCTTTTCCGGAGGCAAGGACAGCGCAGTGCTGTTGGATCTTGTGAAAAAGGCACTGCCAAAGGACAGTTTCGTAGTTATTTTCGGAGACACCGGCATGGAGTTTCCAGATACTTATGAAGCCGTGGAAGAGGCTAAAAAGCAGTGTGATAAGGACGGTATTCCCTTTTATATTGCTCGCTCTCACTTTGAACCAAGTGATTCATGGAAGCTGTTCGGCCCGCCAGCAAGAGTGCTTCGATGGTGTTGTAGTGTACATAAGAGTACGCCGCAGACATTGAAAATGAGGGAAATTACCGGCAAAGATGATTATATTGGTATGGATTTCGTTGGTGTACGCGCCCATGAAAGCTTAGCCAGAAGTAAATATGACTACGAGAATTTTGGAAAGAAACAAAGAGGTCAGTACAGCTTTAATCCGATTTTGGAATGGACCTCTGCGGAAATATGGTTGTATATCTTTCTGAATCATTTGAGCATAAATGAGACCTATAAAAAAGGAAATTCTCGTGCAGGATGCCTGTTCTGTCCAATGGGAGGAGGGGCAAGCGATTATTTCAGAAGAAACGCCTATGCTGATAAGATTGACGAGTATGTAGGTTATATCAAAAAATCGTATCTCTCGTCTGACCCGAAGAAGGTTAATTCTTACATTACTAATGGTGGTTGGTGTGCACGGAATAATGGTAGAGACCTGAGAGAAAACAAATTCCGATGCGTTGAGAGCACAGCGAAAGGCTTTATCACAATAACCGTTACTACACCAAATGAAGATTGGAAAGAGTGGATAAAAACACTTGGGATGCTTACAGAGACGGTCGAAGGTTATACGGTACGATATGAAGGTGATGAAATTCCCTTCAAGATAACGGATACAGAAAACGGCTATATAGTATCGTTGCCAGAGAGATACTCTGTTGAAAAGCCAAAGTTTTCACGACTGTTCAAACAAGTTTTTCGCAAAGCAGCATATTGTTCGGCTTGTAGAGTATGCGAAACGAATTGCAGAAATGGATGTATTAAGTTCACTAACGGGAAACTGAGTATAACTAACTGCTTGCATTGCGGACAATGTCATATGATTGAAAGTGGGTGTCTATTATTTCATTCTCTGCGTCACCCACAAGGAGGAGGAAAAAGCATGAAGAGCTTGAATTCATTTGCTGACCATGCACCGAAACGTGATTGGTTGGTCTCGTTCTTTGAATTAAAAGAGGAATTTTTCACCGACCATACGCTGGGGCCAATGATGTATGACATGTTCAGAAGATTCCTTAGAGATGCCGGTCTAAATGAAAAGAACCATTTTACGGAATTCGCTGAATTGATAAGCAATATTGGATGGGAAACTGATGCTGCTTTAGGGCTTGTGTTAGTTAATCTTGCAATGGAGAACCCTCAGATAGCATGGTATATCAACAATATGGATATTGGTTACTTCTATGAGCGAAAGCAAATTGAAGAAATGCTGATTTCCCTCGATGTAAAACCTAAGGATGCCAAGTCTATAGCAAAGGCATATAAGCGTATTGTTGAAACACCTTTCGGTACCGTTCTCAACTTTGGCTATGTGACCGATAATGATGACATGGTGCGTACCAAGTGTTCCATCAGCGATAATCGGGTGGTGCTTTATGCACTTTATAAATTTGCCGAGAAGTGCAACATGGACAAGGAGTTCCATGTTTCCTATCTCTTCAACGAATCTGTAGAGCGTGATGGAGTTAGCCCGGTGCGTATCTTCGGTCTGTATGATGAGGAAGAGCTTAAATCCATTCTCTTGGGACTTTCCTCTGCATACCCGGAATTCATCAATGCTACATTTACAAATGATCTGCAAACCATCACTCTGCGGGATAAGACCAGCACCGAGGTGCTTAACCTGTTCAAGGAGGAATTATAAAATGCCGGTACAGAATCTGAAATACTGCGAGTACTTTGATGTTAATGAAAAGTATTTTCCTTGCATTGACGAGTCCGCCATCAATAGCGGTGCTGCATGGGATACTACCTATCCCCATCAGACCTTTGTTGATCTACTCACTCTGACGGAAAAAATGCTGAGTGGCAATACAAATCGTTCTATTTGGATTCACGGTGCTTATGGTACCGGTAAATCTCAGTGTGCTTATACACTCAAAAAGCTACTGGAGGTGCCGGAAAATGAAGTTAGAGCATATTGGGACAAGTTTGAGCCGCTGAAAAAGAATCCTGTTCTGCTGGAAAAACTTATCGGTCACAAGGCGCAGGGCATTGTGACCGCATACCGCTATGCCTCCGGAAGCATTACCACACCACAACAGCTTTTCTTTGCGGTGCAGGAAAGCATCAAGAAGGCCTTAGATACGAACAAGGTCTCATACAAGGGTGAAAATTCCCTGAAAGAGAGCGTTATTGCTTGGCTTGAAGACCCGATTCATAATAACTTTATGGATCAGCTGCTTCAGAAGCCGAAATGGATGTCAACTTTCTCTCAGTCTTCTGCGGATGAGATTGTCAATACCCTGAAAAAGAGCAGCGATGTATCTTCCCTTATGGACAACATATTCGGTTTGGCCGCAGAGGAAGGCATCACGGCACTTGACCTTTCCGCAGACTCCTTGCGGAATTGGATTGTGGACATCATTGATAAAAACAACATCAAGCTCGTTCTGATATGGGACGAGTTCAGCGACTATTTCCGGCAGAACAGCACCTCCTTGGGCGAATTTCAGAAGATCATCTCTATCTGTCAGGAAAAGCCGTTCTATTTCGTGATTGTTACGCATCCCCTGTCTTCCCTCGCCAAGGGGTATGACAGCGGTGATAAAAACAACCCATGGTCTGTTGTTCAGCAGCGTTTTGACAAAGTAGAAATCACACTGCCTGACAATATTGCTTTTGACCTTATTGGTCACGCTTTCAATGTGAAACCTGCTGCCAAAGCGAATTGGGAGCAAATGACAGGTGACCTGAATTCCTCTGTCAACGGTGCCCGTACTGCTGTGAGCAAGGCAGTCAACATAAACAGTGAAAAAGTTATGCGGGATATTCTGCCTATCCACCCGATGGCAGCACTCGTACTCAAAAATATCGCTTCTGCATTCCAGTCCAACCAACGCAGTATGTTTGACTTTATCAAGACACCAAAGGACATGGAAGTTAAGGCGTTTCAGTGGTTTATTCAGAATACCAGCCCGCTTTCCGACAGACCATTCCTCACCGTGGATATGCTGTGGGACTTCTTCTACGAGAAGGGGAAAGATTATCTGTCCTCTGATATCAAGCTGATTCTGGATACCTTTCCGCAGCAGACTCAGTTGAACGACAAAGAAAAAACTGTATTGAAGACAGTTCTGATTATGCAGTCCATCGACCAGCGTTTAGGCGGTGCGCTGGCGATTTTGAAGCCGACAGATCAGAATCTCAGCTATGCCTTTGAGGGTGATACCGGAGAATTGGAATCCTCCTGCAAGAGCATTGCAAAAGCTCTTGTAAAGAAAGGCATTCTGATTGAGAATCCGATTGCCGACGGCAAGAAGGCCTATTCTGCCGCTGTTCTCGCAGGTGATAGCGCAAAGATTGAGGCTTTCAAGAAGGACATCAGAGAAAAGCAAGGAACATCCGCAAAACTTGTTTCAGAAGGTCCGGCTGTTGCCACTGCGCTCAGTCTACTTCCGGCTTTGAGACTGCGTTATTGTCCTGTTCCGGATGACGGCAAGTTGCCTGTTGTAACCATGGCTGATTTCAAGAAGGTCATGGATGTCTTGAAGAACAAAGATGCCGACTGGCATTTCTATTCTGTTCTCGCTTTGGCAAAGACTGACGAAGAAGCCCAGAGTTTCCGTACTCTGATAAAGAACACGATTGCCGATTCGGCTTACAAGAATATAGCGGTTATTGATGCATTGTCCACTCCGCTCGGCCTTGAGGCTTTTGAGCAATATGTGGATTATTCTGCTATGTCTATGTATTACAGCGGCAACAACAATCAACAATCCAAGGAAAACGCTAAAAAAGCCAAGGATGTACTGGAGCGTGATTGGAGAGACCGTATTCACGACGGGCAGTTCATCGTCTTTACATATGCAAATCAGGATGGAGAAAAAGCCACCGGAGCAGCTGCTGTACAAACCATTCTACAGACAATCATACTCAATCGATTCAAGCATGTTCAGGACTTTACCAAGGGTCTGACCGAAACCCAGCTGAAGCTTACTCAACCCAAACCGGTCGCTAAGTATGGGATGGCGCTTACTGACGTGGGTGGTCTGATTAAGGGCTGTGAAAAATCTGTGCTCGGCAAGTTCTGGAACAAGAAGGAATACTGGAAAGATGAGACGCTCGCAGGGGAGCATATTGTTATCATCAAAAAGTCTGTCGATAAGATGATTGCAGATTCTTTCAAGAGCAGCGGTAAGATTTCCATCGGAGAAATCTACGATCATCTGGAAACCGCCTTCGGTTTCTCAGTGTGTAACCTGTCTGCGTTTATTACCGGTTTCCTGTTGAAGGAATATAGTTCAGAACCATACCGCTCTATGGATGCGGAAGGCCATCCGGATTCCATGACGCCTGATAAACTTGCTGAGATGATTGGCAACTATATTGGCAAAAACCCGAAATCCACCTATATCGTAAGCCTGACTGAAGAAGAAAAGGCTTTCTATGAGCTTACGGAAAGCGCATGGAGTATTACTCCAAACACCTGCTCTTCACCTCAGCAGGCAGGCACCCTTGTTCTTTCAAAAATGAGGGATCTATCTTATCCTGTCTGGTGTCTTGAGGACATGGATACCACAGGGGTATTTGACCTTGTTAAGCTTTACATTAAGCTGGTACAGAGCAAGGGTGATGAAGCACACGATGTGGCCAATGAAATCGGTAAAATTGCAATCCAGAGACTGTCTTCTGCGCAAAATTTGAAGTCGCTGCTTACCTTGGATAACTGCAAAAAGGGTATGCGTATTTTCCTTGAGCGTTTCGAGGGCGGTAAACTATTGAACGTTGCCAAGGAAATCGGTGCGGAGGATTCTGTGCTTGCAGACATCAAAAAGCTGTTCAGCGTGCAATATTCTGCTCTTTGGATTGGTTCGACCGGAGAGGACGAAATCAGAAAGCTTATTACGGAGTACGAAGTGGTAAAATCCACCAATGTTCTGTTGAATGTTACGGCTCACTCCAAAGATGCTGCATTCAAGGAGTGGCGTGAGACTCTAAAGTTTATCGGTTTCTCATGCGAATCCGTAAAAGCGAAGAAGCCTGCTCTGGATAAGTTCTTCTACAACTTGCTCCGTATAGCAAATTATGAGGACATGCTTCCGGACAACATGAAGTCTTTCCTCAATGAAATGAACAACCACAATGCAGACATACGCGAGGTGCTTGATAATCCTCTGGCTGTTTTCATGAATGTGTACGCACCTTATCTGGATGGCTTCTCCGATGTGGAATGCGAGGAAATTAAAAACTCTATCAGCTCGGAAATGTTCACCGCTTCTGCAACGGCAAGCAATGCCACGGTAAAGAAAGCGGCAGACGATTACCGAAAAAATCAGGTGAAATCTCAGCTCTATAAGATGTGGAGCGATAAAACCGGCGGCAGCAAGAGCCCCCGTGCATGGTCGGAAAAACATCGCACACCTATTCTGTGTTGCATAAAGGCTGAACATTATGCCGACGCGAAAAAGGCTTTCAGTACACTCAACAGCAGCACACAGAGTGAGGCTGACATTAAAGATGCCCTGGTTTTCCTGCAAAGGGCTGAATTCTTTGAGGATATTGCTTCTTCAGATTATCGAGACAAGTGGTTTGCAAAGCGTATCATTGGCGATTACGCAAGCCTTCTTCCCGATATTGATTCTGTCAGAGATATTCTGGAAGGTACTGGCATCAGCGCATACGAGTGGAACGACAATCCCACCATTAGAAGCAAGGTGTCCGAACTGGCAAACGCAGAGTACAACGCAGGCGGCAGTGACAGGGTTGTGGATATTATCGAAAGCATGGACGATGCCGAGCTGAAAAAGTGGCTCACTGATATTGTCAGAAAGGACATGGGTCTTGGCGTAAAGATCATCATTAACAAGGAGGAATAAGCGATGCTTTGCTCAGAAGTGCAAAATTACATATCAGTAGCAAAAGGACTTCCGTTTTTCTATGTCGTTGGTGATGAGAACTACTGTTCTGTGCTGGATGAACTGAAGCAAGCAGATGTCTCCGTGGTGAGAATGAGCGATTTTTGCTTTAAGGACGACAAGTTTCCGAGCGTTGATGAGTTAGTGGATTATTTTCGCACCTCCGATGTGGATTATCGGGATAATAAATTCGTCGTCGTCGGACTTGGCGAATATCTGGCGTTAAGAGGGTCTGTTTTTGCGGATAGAGAGCTCCACCGATTGAAGAATACTACTCTTGGGAACGCAAGAGCCATTCTTCTGTTGAGAGGAGTATCGGCGCAGGCAGCAAAAATCATCCGCGATGATAACAAGATGATGGATCAGCAGCGTGCATACATTTCGGAGGACGCTCTTACAAACATCTCCATTACAAACATGCCTGCTGATGTTGGACTTGTAGCAAAGCCCGGAATTAAAGCTTTGCTACACGCCTTGGAAGATGGTGTCTGCGGAAATGTGGACGCGAGCACTTCTTTGATGCTTGAGCAGTCTTTATTCCCTATGACTACACTCACAGGAGCATTTTCTGTTGTAAAGAGGTTGGTAAATAATACTATCCTAGATACCAGCCTTGGCACTGATGAGCAGTGGCAACAGTTGCTGAAAGAGCTTAATAAAAGCGGAAAAGATATTCAAACGGTGTTTAGCAAAAATGAAATTGATGAAAGAATTCTCGATGATCTATGCCTTGCTGTTTCAGGGCTTGAATATCGCAACTGGCTTGTATTTCTGTACTTTAAGCTGAATATTGAGCAGCTGCAAAATGCTTACTTAAGGTTCGTTGTTGAGGCGACCGAAAGCTTTGAAAACTTCAAAACAAACCTGATGGTAATGATTACCGAGTTTTCTCACAAAGATCGAGACTTTCGACGGTTATATGATGACAGAAAACGACTTCTTAAAGATTTTCCTGAGGAGGATGTTGCTGTCTTTGTGAGAGCTAATGAAGTGGACCCCGACGAGAGCATCTATAGACTGACCGACAATACTCTTCTGGAGAAAAAAACGGCAGTCAAATGGGTTGCACGACATGGCTTATGCGAGGCAATATCTTATGTGTATCCCGCACTTGATGATTATCTGAAAAAGTATATCTTTGATAGTCCGGTTCTCGCAACCGAACTTACCGAATATTTTGATGCTTATAAGCAGCAGAAGGTTTCAAACCGGATTTCAGATGATTTCATTACGCTTGTAGAGAAGTACGCTTCCGGCATCTCTTATGCGAAGCTGCCGACCAGAGATAATGCGATTAAAGCTATTGCAGACAAGGATAATGCTTATCTGTATTGGATTGATGCGCTGGGCGTGGAATACATGTCTTACATCACTGCTCTGGCAAAGAAAAAAGGACTGTCGATTCATACGGACTTTGTCCGCTCGGATTTACCGACCATCACAGCTATCAATAAGCAATTTTATGAACAGTGGCCAAACGATAGAAAGTTTAAAGAGGAAACGCTCGATAACATCAAGCACAAGGAAAAAGGTGGCTACTTCTTCACCAACGATGAAGACCCGATTCATATTCCGGCTGAGCTGGATGTAATTGAGAAAGCTATGAATACAGCCGCGATGGAACTGGGAATGCATCACTATAAGTCTTTTGTTATTGCAAGCGATCATGGCGCGTCCAGATTAGCCGTCATCAGGAAGCAGGAAGTGCCTTATGAAACTGACACCAAGGGCGAGCACTCCGGGCGTTGCTGCAAGTCGTTCGACGATTGCGATGTTCCGTATAAGGTGGAAGAAAACGGTTTTATCATATTATCAGATTACGGAAGATTTCGTGGAAGCCGTCCTGCCAACGTGGAAGTACATGGCGGAGCCAGTCTTGAAGAAATTGTTGTGCCGGTGATTACGCTGACACTAAAGAAGCAAGCCGGTGTTCAGATTAAGGTTATTCACCCGGATGGTATTACTGCAGATAGACGTGAGGGTGTTACCTTAAACTTGTATATCTCGGATGTTGATTCGCAGGAGAATATATCTCTCGTCGTTGAAGATAAGCAGTACAAAGGCATCTCTGATGATGGCATCCATTATACTTTTGCTTTAAAAGAAATAAAACGTGCAAAGCAGAAGCCATACTCAGCCGATGTTTTTGACGGATCAGATTTAATAGGCAGTATTTCTTTCAAGGTGAAAGGCAAGACTGCAACGGTCAAAGACGACTTTGACTTCGGCGAAGATTTTTAAGGAGGGACACTATGGAGCTTTCTGAAAAGCTAAGAGATAATTTTGACGAGATGGTCGTCTACAAAGATTTGAAGAAAACAAACTTCTTTTCCACCTTGAGTCTCCCTGCTTTCATGCGCGATTGGCTGCTTAAAAAGTTTGAAGACGATGAGGGTGAATTTGACAAGGATGATCTCGCCAGATTTGTGAAAAAGTTCATTCCGCGCAAAGACGACTGGAATGCTATTAAAAACGATATTGTTATTGAAAGTAAGAATGTCAAATTTCTTGCTAAGGTATCTGTCAATATTGATATTAGAACCGGCGAAGTATCCTTTTCCCTCCCGGATTTCGCACTCGGTTTTAAGGAAACGATCATCGAAAGCGATGTTTGGGATTCATGCAAGGAAGATCTTGTGAAGGGAAGAGACATCTGGGGTATGGTAGAGCTTGGATACCGCTCTCCGGATGACTTTGACTTTACTTTTGAGTATGAGAGGAAAACCTCCAAGGCTAAAAACTCGAAGGACGGAAAAATTAAGCTTGTTTCATTCAAAAACTTCTGTCCGTATGATATTGACCTTGAGGACTATAAAGATGCTCGCAATGAGTTTACCACCGATGAATGGATTGATGTGATTCTTGGAGCTGTTGACTATAATGCTGCCGGATATGCTACAGAAGAGGAAAAGCTCACAATGATTACCAGGCTGCTCCCATTCGTGGAAAAACGCCTAAATCTGATAGAGCTTGCGCCAAAGGGAACGGGCAAGTCTTATCTGTTCGGAAATGTCAGCCGCTATGGATGGCTATCCAGCGGAGGAGTTATGAGTCGCGCTAAGATGTTCTATGACCAGACAAAACGCCGGGAGGGCTTAATTGCGGGCAGTGATTTTGTCACTCTGGATGAAGTGCAGACGATTTCGTTCACAGATACAGATGAGATGCGTGCAGCTCTCAAAGGCTACCTTGAACAGGGCAATTTCACGGTTGGAGATTATAAAGGAACAGCAGATGCCGGCATGGTTCTGTGCGGCAACATCCGCAAGGAAATTATGGATGCTGACGGCTATGAGAATATGTTCACAGAGCTTCCGGTAGTGTTTCATGAGTCAGCGCTTATCGAGAGATTCCATGGATTTATCAAGGGTTGGAATATCCCTCGCATGAAGGACGATTTGAAAGTGAACGGCTGGGCATTAAATTCAGAGTACTTCTGCTCTATCATGCATGAGCTTCGCAGCGATATGACATATAGAAGCATTGTGGATGAGTACATCATTGTTCCAGAAGGTGCTGATACACGTGATACCGAAGCTGTAAAACGTATTGCAACGGCTTATCTGAAACTACTGTTCCCGAATGTTCGACATGCAGATGATATTACGCCGAGAGAATTCAAGAGATACTGTTTCGACCGCGCCCGCAGAATGAGAGATACGATTAAGTATCAGCTTGGTTTGCTGGACGTGGAGTATGCTGGAAAGGATTTACCGCAGTTTAAGATTTACGGTATAGACACTGAATGATATGGAAGCAAAGAAATGTTATGTTTGCGGGAAAACACCGCTTTCTAAGGACGAAGTTGGGCTCACGAAGAAGATTATTGATAAGAGGGCGACTTCCTTTTACTGTTTGCCCTGTTTGGCCGAGTACCTTGAAGTTACTGAGGACGAGCTACTTGCCAAGATTGAGGAATTCAAAAACGAGGGTTGCACTCTGTTCAAGTGAGGTATTTGCTGATGAAGTGTCATATCTATGCCGATAATGCGGCAACAACAAAACTGGATACTGTTGCGTTTGAGACGATGACTCCCTGGCTTCTTGAGGAATACGGCAACGCTTCACAGCCATACGCCTTCGCGCGAAAGCCCAAGAAAGCCCTTGCAGAGGCAAGAACCACAATTGCAGAATGTATCGGTGCACTGCCGGAGGAGATATATTTCACCTCCGGTGGTACCGAGAGTGACAACTGGGTCATCAAAAGTTCGGCGTTTTTAGATCTGGACAAGCGGGCTATGATTACTTCCGCATTTGAGCATCATGCCATTCTTCACTCTTGCACAGCGATAGAGCGGCTCGGATATCCGGTAGCATATATGTGGCCGACTGCGGATGGCTATATTACGCCGGAGATGTTGGAAAAATACATAACCGACAGCACACGGATCGTGTCTGTAATGTTTGCTAATAACGAGATAGGTACTATTCAGCCAATCCGAGAACTTTGCAAGGTCGCACATACGCACGGTGCTCTTTTTCACACGGATGCGGTGCAAGCGGTTGGACATGTAAAAATCGATGTTCACGAGTTGGGCGTGGATTTTCTGTCCGCCTCCGCACATAAATTCAACGGTCCCAAGGGCGTTGGCTTTCTCTATATCCGCAAGGGTGTAGAACTGCCTCCTTATGCAGACGGCGGTGCACAGGAGAACGCTCATCGCGCAGGGACGGAAAATATAGCCTCTATTATTGGAATGGCGGCAGCATTGAAGGCGAATTGCGATGCTCTGGAACAGAACCTGCAATACATTTCAAAGTTGGAGCATTTACTGATTTCTATGCTGGACGAGTCAGAAATTGCCTACCGGCGCAATGGAGGGGAAAACAGGTTGCCCGGTCTGGTTAGTCTTTCCTTTCCCGGCAAAGACGGCGAAACAATCCTTCATCGTATGGATCTTATGGGCATCAGCATTTCAACAGGCTCCGCCTGCGATAGCGTAAATACGGAAATTTCTCATGTTTTGCAGGCTATCATGCTGGATGAGGAACATTCTAAAGGGACAGTACGAATATCGCTGGGAAAGAATAATACCGAAGCTGAGGCAGGAAGAATCGCAGAAGCTTTGATAAGGATAATTGTATGAAGTTGTGATGAGTAGGTAAGTATAGTTAATTTATAGAGCGAATTCACAGAATTTCATGACAAAATCAAATTGTCGCACTCCGACAATGCAGAACTTCGAGAAAAGAGAGATATTCTGTTGAATAAGTTGAAACAGAATATCTCGGACGATGCTGCGTTTTTTACAAGCTTAAATTGCCGTCAGGCATGGGAGACTACGCTATAACTCTGATGATGGATGAGTCCGAAAACTTCCTGAAAATCGACGATGGACTGTCCTTTGACTTTGACAACTATGAGTGCACCCCGGAAGAAGTTGCAGAACGATTCAAAGACAATGAATCGGATAATCACGAAATCGGAAATTGCTTTCTAAAAATCGAAAAGAGAATCACGATTATCACCATGTTTGAATTGAACGCCGATTTTTTGAAGCAACATTTGCTCTTGTGCAGATTTGCAGTCCTGTAAATGCTTGTCATCGATACTTTTCCGATATTCGAATTGCAGCAGCATGTGCGATTTATCGTTCTGTGAATCCCCACTCCCGTTGTTCCGATAAAGAGCATTGTACCGATGAGCGGAGCATCATATTGTTCCGATAACTCACGGAATGTTATTCCGATAGCGTTGATATTGTTCCGGTAATGTGGTAAAATAGATACAGTCAGGAGGGATAAGACCATGTTTATTACTGTAAAGCAAGCCTCGGAAAAGTGGGGCATTTCCGATAGAAGAATCCGAGTACTGTGTTCCGAAGGTAAAATACCGGGAGCATATCAGGAAAGGCGCGGCTGGAAGATTCCGATTGATGCGGAGAAACCGGCAGACGGAAGGTATAAGTCAAAGGAAAGCCTCCTTGCACAGATCGACCGCAAGAAGAAAGAGCTTGACGGCAGAAGACCTTTGACAGAAGGCGAATTGGAACGCCTGAATGAAGAGTTCACCGTTGAATATACCTACAACTCCAATGCTATTGAAGGCAACACGCTGACCTTGCGTGAAACCGACCTTGTTCTTCGGGGCTTGACGATTGACCAAAAGCCGCTCAAGGATCACATGGAGGCAGTCGGTCATAAAGAAGCCTTTGATTATGTCCGTGAGCTTGTGCGTGACAATGTTCCACTCAGCGAACGGGTAATCAAGCAGATACACTATCTCGTGCTTGCCGATAAAAAGGATGACCGGGGCGTATACCGCCGTGTTCCCGTGCGTATCATGGGAGCGCAACACGAGCCGGTGCAGCCATATCTGATTGAGCCGAAGATGGAGCAGCTTTTGCGTGACTATGCGAAAAGCGATGAACACATCATCACGAAGCTGGCGCGGTTTCATATTGAGTTTGAGGGCATCTACCCATTTATCGACGGCAACGGCAGAACAGGCAGACTTCTTGTGAATCTGGAACTGATGAAAGCCGGATACCCACCGATTGACATCAAGTTTGCAGACCGAATCGCCTACTACAATGCCTTCGACGAATATCATGCCAAACGCAGTCTCTCAGCAATGGAAAATCTCTTTGCGGGATATGTCAACGCAAGACTGGACAAATACCTGAAAATCTTGCAGGACAAGAGCTGATAATAACAAAAAGCAGCCTCTGCCGACACCCAAAACGGGCATCGACAGAGGCTCTTGATTCGTTTTCCGGGCATTCAAACAAGTGCCGAAATCGACACTTATTTCCGCGCTAAAGAAGAAACTGCGCAGGGAATACAATCACTTTGGTTGGTCAATTTGCGCCGCTCTGAGTCTTGCAATCACAGGCTTTTTCGCCCCTTAACTGTCTACACCGCGATGCCTTGCGGGAAAAGTGCGGACAGGCGATGAGTTCCGCACGGAAGCTCTGCTTGCAACGATGGACGCAGCGGACGCAGAAGCGGTTATATCTCCGGCGTCCGCTGTCCCCGATGAAGAACGACCACTCCTGCCGCCATTTCTGACTTCTGCTCACAGCTCAATCTCTCCTTTGTGCTTTTTTGGAGGGCAGCATTCCTTCTGCTTTTCAGCCTTTGCAGACTTGAGCCTGTCCATGATGGAGGACTTTTCGCCCCTTTCGGGGGCTTTGACCTCTGCGGTCTTGTCTTCCTTCGGACCGTTGTTGATGATCCCATCAATCATGCCGTAGTCATCCTCCATCGACATCTCCGCCGCCTTGAGGTAGTTTTCCTTCTCAAGAGCTGCCATCCAGCTTTCCTTGCAGATACCGAGCATTCCGCCCTTTGCCGCATGATCGGCAATCTCTTTGGCATCTACGCACAAGCCCTCGGTGTTATCGGAATAGAGGCGGTAAACCTCGCAGCCCTTCTCCAACGCCTTCTCAGCCGCCTCCTGACCGGCGGGAAGAACGCCAGCCCATGCGTAGCCGTAGTCCTTCATATCCTGCACAGTGAGCGCAGGGTCGGGCATTTCCGGCACTTCCTTGACTTCAAGGTCAAGAAGGCGGAGTGTGTCATCGTCAAAGCCGTTGTAGACATCATCGAGGACGAGCTTGCCGCGTTCATCGACGATGATGCAAGCCGCTTCATCGCCGTAAGCGTCATGTTCCATCAGGTAAAAGCTGTGACCGCCGACCTCGTGCTGGTCAATGGCGTGCCACGTCCCGATGTGACCGGCAACCGTCAGCCCGGAGGTGTCGGCATTCATCTCAAAGTCCTTCTGCTGGGCGGCTTCCTGCTTCTGCTGCTCCTTCGAGATCATGGGGATCGCCACAATCTTATCGCCCAGCTTGACAAACTGCTCCGGCACTT
>ERZ832522.3214-NODE-3214-length-18463-cov-26.224794_pt1 | contig 18463 bp, 19 predicted proteins | sample MGYA00519951_ERZ832522 | MGnify/ENA primary metagenome ERZ832522 (study PRJEB31850, sample SAMEA3708728) | human gut metagenome | biome: human gut; feature: human-associated habitat; material: faeces | place: China | collected 2014 ... | reverse complement strand
ATACCCCCTGAAACTTTCAATAAAGCACTGAATGATTGCATTGATTTAATAAGACGGAGATTAGCGTAAAACAATTTAGAAATGAATACATATTTTATAGACCAGCCACCTAAAATGGTAGCTATGCTTATTCACGAGCCGACCAAAACATCCATTCCTGTTTTCAAGCCTATGAATTGTTTCCAAAGGCTAATGATCAAATGGTGTTTCGGTCTTAAATACCAAAAATGTTAACTGATAACAAGTGGTCAAGAAATGAACGGAGAACAGATAATACCGCCAATTACTGATCCATTAGGGATACATTGGCAACAACCTCACAGAAGATTTATCGAATTGGATGAAACCCATGCCTTTATGAGCGAACAAACGTTCAAAGGGCTAAAAGAATATTCTACTACAATACCTACTGGAAGATATGAAGGCAAGATGTGGAAGGGATTTGCAAACGGTGAATGGTATCTTGTGTGGTTTGATACTGACGAAGACCCAGACTCCCTTCGCATAGAGAAAAGAAAAATATTAATGGTGTAAACTATAAAACATGGATAATGCAAAAGATTTTGACAGTTTAATTGATGATATGCGTGTGAGAATCGCACCCGCTATCAAAGTTCTTGGCCTGAAATATAAATCATTCAAATTATGGGCTATTGGTAGAGGGTATGTAGAGATGTATAATAACAGACTTATGTCCAATGATGAGCGTATTCTCGTTTCGGCTTTTGACGAACTTTTCGTTAATAGAGACATTGTACAGCAGTTCTATAGAGAAACCGGAATTATTTATACTGGAAACATAAATCAATGATAGACAATTAGCATAAAACAGAATAGTAATGAAAGCAATAGTAAAATCAACCGGGGAAGTTGTTGAAATTATCGACCTCCCCAATAGCATAGAAGAAGTAGAAGTATTGGTGGATGGTCATTTATACCAATACATGCGTCAATCCGACCTCCAGATTATCAAAGAGCGTTCTAAAAACAGAACCCTGTTGATCTATAACTCTATTGAAGAGCCTCTAAAATACGCAATATTAGAAGGAGACTATTCTGATATTAATGGAGTATGTATCAATGCCTATGGTGAAGACAAAGATAAAATAAATAAGGCATGTTCCCTATTATTCGATGATGAAGGCAATTATTTGATTGACCTTTCAGAAGATGTGACCTTAATGGAGTCTAAAAACTGGGATAAAGTAGCGATTGTGACATTCTTGCCATAAAAATCATACGTCTAATGATCCATATTGGTTAGAAAAACATTATTTTTGTACAGTAACTCACAAATAGGGAGAATATGAATTTTATTAATAAAGACAACACAGCAATATTTGACGATTTCTTTCAGAAATATAATGGTCTTATAAATTTACAGATGGACGTGGATGTATATAATTCAACATATCCTTACGGAAAACTTTATCCTAAAATGCAGCATTGGGAGTATAAGGATGATAGTCCTTATATTGGTGATGGGGATGTTAAAGAAATACGACGTTCAAATAAAAATTGTGACTCCTGCAATTTTGATACAGAAGAAGAATTTGCCCTAATTGCACATGAAATAGGGCATTTAATTGCATACAGCAATAAATTCTCGATTCCCCAAACAAAAAAAGTTGATCTCCCTACACCTGAAGAGGAAGAAGAAGAGGAAATAGACGCAGACCAATACGCAGTCAATTTGGGACTTGGAGATAAACTAAAGAGTGCTTTATTAAAAATACAAAAGGCAAACCTTTCTTCACAAATGGACAATCAAATAACAAAACGAATAAGTTTACTCTAATTTGAACAAATTATGAATTTAGACAAAGCTATACTAATAGCGACCAAAGCCCACCAGAACCAAGTAGATAAAGCAGGTAAACCATACATTCTCCATCCTATCAGAGTAATGATGAAGATGGAGAATGAAACCGAGCAAATAGTCGCAGTTCTACACGATGTACTGGAAGACTGCCCAGATTATGACGAAGAGTTCTTTAAAAAAGAAGGTTTTCCCCCTAAAGCCGTAGAAGCACTCTCTGTATTAAACAGAAACAATTATCCGGACTATCAAGCGTATATATGTAATGTTGCCCGAAACCCAATTGCCAGAGTTGTAAAAATAGCAGATTTGGAAGACAACATCAATGTTTTACGCCTTAATATTATCAAAGAGAAAGACTTTGAAAGAATTAAAAAATATCATTATCAAGTATTATCCCGCCGGTGGGAATGATTATTTACTGAATGCAGTATTGTTTGACATTTTTAGCTGCGAGCAGGATTTGGCGTCACATTGCCGTGTGGAAGATTATTTGTTTGTACCCGCCGTTCTTCGGTTAGAAAAGGAGGTAAAATGAAACGGACAGACCCTATACATGTGGCAGTGGCTGAGACTTCAGTCATTGTGCGTAGCGGACTGATATCAGTTTTGAAGCGATTGCCCGATATTCCGGTTCAGCCAGTGGAAATTACTTCGATGGAAGGGCTGCATAATTGTATGCAAGGACATCGGCCCGAGGTGTTGATTGTGAATCCGGGGTTTGGAGGATGGTTCAATGTCGACGAATTTAAAGCTACATATCCTCAAACGGTTATTAAATGTGTGTCGTTGCTTTGTTCAATGACAGATAGTAATTTGCTAAAAGGATATGATGAAACAGTCGGATTATATGATGACATTGAAACCTTAAATAAGAAATTGGTTGATTTGATGCACATTGGGGCAGAAGATGACAATGAGAATGAACAAGAAACATTAAGTCAAAGAGAAAAAGAAATAATTTGTTGTGTAGTGCGTGGCATGACCAATAAGGAGACAGCAGAGAAACTCTTTCTGTCTATTCATACGGTCATTACCCATCGTCGCAACATAGCGCGCAAGCTACAAATACATTCTCCTGCCGGTCTGACTATTTATGCTATTGTAAATAAATTGGTAGAACTAAGCGAAGTAAAGATGAACTTATGATGAATGATACCTATTAATAGGGAGTAAATGGTGGCAAAATACCTAAATGAAGCGATTGCGGGAGTTGGCCGGAACGTTTATCTTTGCATCATAAGTTAGTCATATAGAAATTACGTAAACCACAAGTTAGTTATTAGTTGAAAAGTACTCCTTGCGAAGTGATTCGCGGGGAGTACTTTTTTATGGGTTATTGATATTGGTGAACTGAATTTATAATAACTATCGAAAATGTTCTACTGGATAATTGTTTTTTTATACTTTTGTGAAACAATTATAACCTCATTTATCTATAATAGAATAATATAAATATATGAAAAAACACTCTATTCTGCTAGGCACATTATTATGCCTTTCTCAATTAATTTCGGCGCAAGTTTATCCCTTGCGCCCGAAATTGAGTCATGAACGTTCCTTTTCCATGGTATTGATTCCCGACCCTCAGAGCTATGTGAAGTTTGATGCTAATCAACCTCTCTTTGAGTTGCAGACTGCATGGATTGCCAATAGCCTGAAGTCGCTGAACATCAAAGGGGTGCTTTGTACCGGTGACTTGGTGGAGCAAAATGAAATCCGTATACCCGACGGGGTAAATGGGAATCAGACTAGTGAAGAGCAGTGGAAGGCAGCTTCACGTGCTTTTGAACGTTTGGACGGCAAGGTTCCTTATGTAATTTGTACAGGTAATCATGACTATGGTTATGAGAAAGCGGAAAACCGTTTGTGTCATTTCCCGGATTACTTTCCGGCGGAACGTAATGCTTGTTGGCGCGAGTCATTGGTGTCCGTAGGATGTAATTATCAGGGAATACCGACCTTGGAAAATGCTGCTTATGAATTTGAAACGGACACATGGGGAAAGTTGCTGGTCGTTTCACTGGAGTTCGCACCACGTGATGAAGCAATAGAGTGGGCCCGCCAACTGACCGGGAAGCCCAAATATAAAAATCATAAGGTGATTTTGCTTACCCATTCTTATATGTCACCGGAGGCGGTACGTCATGTCAAGGAAGATTATAAAGTTTCTCCGGCTAATTACGGACAAGCAATTTGGGACAAACTGGTCTATCCTTCTCAGAATATCTGTATGGTGATATGTGGCCACGAATGTGAGATTGTGGATTATGAGGGACAAGTATCTTTCCGCACGGATAAAAACAAATTCGGAAAACAGGTTTCTCAGATGATGTTTAATGCCCAAACTGCCGACGGACAATGGCATGGCAACGGAGGCGATTGCTGGCTGAGGCTGATGGAGTTCTTGCCTGACGGGAAAACGATTTCGGTGCGTACTTTTTCGCCCTTGTTTGCGCTGTCTCCCACTACCTTCGATAAGGCTTGGCGCACGGCTCCATACGACCAATTCAAGATAACTATTGAGTAAATTTAAAAATAAGAACCATGAAAAAACTATTTCTGACTTTATGCCTGTTGCTGGGGCTTGTATGTGCCGGCAATGCCCAAACATTGAAGTTCAATGCCAATGGGAAGTTCAAAATCGTGCAGTTTACAGATGTGCATTACATTTATAATGATCCTCGGTCTGATGTTTCTATCGAACGAATCAATGAAGTGCTTGATGCCGAGAAACCCGATTTGGTGATTTTTACGGGTGATGTGATTTATGGAAAGCCTGCCGAAGAGGGAATGCGCACTGTATTGAATTTGGTTTCCAAACGTGAAATTCCCTTTGCCGTTACTTTTGGTAATCATGATAATGAGCAAGGTTTGACTCGTGAAGAATTGTTTAAGATTATTCAAAGCATCCCTCACAACCTGACCACTACTACCGAAGGCATTTCGGGTGTTACCAATTTTATTCTTCCCTTGAAATCGTCGGACGGAAGCAAGGATGCTGAGATTCTTTATGTATTCGATTCACATTCTTATTCACAGATAAAGGGGATAGGCGGATATGACTACATAGACTTCGACCAAATTCAGTGGTATCGTGAAAACAGCCGGAAATATACAGAAGCCAACGGTGGAAACCCTGTTCCGTCATTGGCTTTCTTCCATATTGCTTTGCCCGAATACAATCAGGCTGCATCGGATGAAACTGCTGTGCTGTTTGGTATTCGTAAAGAAAGAGCTTGCGCACCCCGCCTCAATTCAGGTCTTTTTACGGCAATGAAAGAGATGGGTGATGTGGAAGGTATTTTTGTGGGACACGACCATGATGATGACTATGCTGTGATGTGGCATGGTGTATTGTTGGCATACGGGCGTTATACGGGTGGTGATACCGTATATAACAATTTACCTAATGGTGCACGAGTCATTGAATTGACCGAAGGCGAAAAGGGCTTCCGTTCGTGGATTCGCTTGAAGGATAATCATATCGAACAGGAGGTAAAATTCCCGGAAAGCTTCTTGAAGCCTAGAAAATAATATGATCATGTGTGTAACTGTTTCATGATATTTACCCTTTCTTTGTAGAAAGATGGCAATCGGTAAAACAGGATGAATGAGCTCTTGGCTGGACTTGTTCATTCTGTTTTTTGGCTTTTATAAATAGAACTTCTATAAGGTGTAACACATTAGTATGCATGGCTTGATACGTATTAACGTGTTTATCGATGCGGATAAACGTTTTGCATGGCAGAGGATAGGGATAAAAAATGGAATATAAAAAGAAAAAACGATTGCCTCCTTAACAATTTTCTTCTAAATTTGTTGTTCTTATAGGACACATATTAACTGATAACAATGAAAGTAGGTTTATTTATTCCCTGTTATATTAATGCGGTTTATCCTCAGGTGGGGGTAGCTTCGTATAAACTCCTGAAAAGTTTGGGGGTAGACGTGGATTATCCGCTGGATCAGACTTGCTGCGGCCAGCCAATGGCAAATGCCGGTTTTGAGAGTGAATCTGTGGAAATGGCTCGTCATTTTGACAGAAAGTTTAAAGATTATGATTACATAGTAGGTCCGTCGGCCAGTTGTGTGGTCTTTGTGCGCGATAATTACGGGCGCTTGTTGAAGGCGGAAGAACATCATTGCGCCAGTGAAGAAAGGATATATGATTTGTGCGAGTTTATCCACGATATCATAAAACCCACCTCACTGCAAGCTAAGTTCCCACATAAAGTTTCTCTTCAAAACAGTTGTCACGGAGTGCGCTTAATGGGACTCTCTTCGCCTAGCGAACTCAATATTCCTTACTTTAATAAATTGCGTGACTTACTTTCTCTGGTAGAAGGCATAGAGATTATGGAGCCCGACCGTCCTGATGAGTGTTGTGGTTTCGGAGGAATGTTTTCCGTGGAGGAAACAGCTGTATCTGTTCAGATGGGGCATGATAAGGTGCATCGTCATATGGCAACAGGTGCCGAATATATCGTAGGGGCCGACAGTTCCTGCCTGATGCATCAGAATGGAATCATTGCCCGAGAGAAACTTCCGATAAAAACATTACATATTGTTGAAATATTAGCAGCTGGATTATGAGTACGAAACATGCAAAAGCAGCAGCCGGGTTTCTGGAAAATAAGAAGCAGGCTGCATGGTATGACGAAACCCTTTGGCTGGTAAGGGCTAAGCGTGACAAACAGAGTAAGGAGGTGCCTGAGTGGGAGGAATTGCGCGAAATGGCATGTGAAACCAAACTGTACAGCAACAGTCATTTGGATGAATTGCTGGTAGAGTTTGAAACTAATGCCCGTGCCAATGGAGCTCATGTATATTGGGCGAAGGATGCAGATGAGTATTGTAATATTGTATATAATATTTTGCATCAGCACGGTGTGAAGCATTTTATAAAAAGCAAATCGATGTTGGCAGAGGAATGTGAGTTAAATCCGTTTCTTGAGCATAAAGGTATTGAGGTGGTGGAAAGTGATTTGGGTGAGCGTATCTTGCAGTTGATGCATCTCAAGCCAAGCCATATCGTGCTGCCGGCTATTCACGTAAAGCGTGAGCAGGTGGGGGAATTGTTTGAGAAAGAATTAGGAACGGAGAAGGGAAATTCTGATCCTACTTATTTGACACATGCCGCTCGTAAAAATCTGCGTGAAAAGTTTCTTCATGCTGAAGCTGCCATGACTGGAGCTAACTTTGCTGTGGCTTCTACCGGTGAGATTGTTGTTTGTACTAATGAAGGAAATGCTGATATGGGGGTATCGCAACCCAAGTTGCAGATAGCTGCTTTTGGCATGGAGAAGATTGTACCTGACCGTGAATCGCTTGCTGTGTTTACGCGTTTGTTGGCACGTTCAGCCACCGGACAGCCTGTCACTACTTATACTTCTCATTTTCGTAAACCGCGGGAAGGCGGGGAGTTTCATATTATTGTAGTAGATAATGGCCGTAGTAAAATATTGGCTGATCGGAAGCACATAAAGACGTTGAATTGCATCCGTTGCGGTGCCTGCATGAATACTTGTCCGGTGTATCGCCGCAGTGGTGGTTATTCTTATACTTATTTTATTCCGGGACCTATTGGTATTAATCTGGGTATGCTGAAGGCTCCGTTGCATTATTATGATAACGTATCTGCTTGTTCGCTTTGTTATTCTTGTTCGGATGTGTGTCCGGTAAAGGTTGATTTGGCAGAACAGATATATTTGTGGCGTCAGGACTTGGATAAGTTGGGTAAAGCGGATACCATGAAAAAGATAATGTCCGGTGGCATGGAGTTTGCAATGAACCGTCCTTGGGCTTTCAATACAGCGATGGATTTGGCTCCGGTCGGTGGAGAGGTGCTGAGAATGATGGGTGTGACATGGGGAAAGGGACGTGATTTGCCTAAATTTGCCAAAGAGAATTTTAACGAGATGTGGAAGAAAGGTAAAGTAAAATAGAATATTATGAGTAGTAGAGAAGATATATTGCAGAGCATCCGCCGTGCTACACACGTGAAATATGAGAAACCTGATCTGAAGCCATTGGAAGAGCATGCATTGACTTATCCTAATGTGGTAGAGCAGTTTTATTTTATGATGAAGCAGGTGGGAGGGGAGGCTGTTTTTTTAGAGGAAGGACAGGATATAAACAAACTGATCAGGGAGTCTTATCCCGATGCCAAACGTATCGCTTCCAATCTGGAAGGTATTACATGTGCTACTTTCAATCCTGATAATGTTGAGGACCCTGCCGAACTGGACAGCACGGATTTGGCAATTATTGACGGGAAGATTGGGGTGGCGGAGAATGGTGCCGTTTGGATAGAACAGGATGTCAAGCAACGTGCTCTTTATTTTATTTCTGAAAAACTGGTGATTCTGCTTGATAAAGGGAGAATTGTGAATAATATGCATGAAGCATATAAGCGTATACATACCGGGGAATATGGCTTTGGTACTTATATATCCGGCCCGTCGAAGACTGCTGATATTGAGCAGGCGTTGGTTATGGGAGCTCACGGTGCGCGGGATGTGATGGTGATAATCAAATAGGATTGGAAGAATAAAGAAAGAGGTGTATTGAAAGTTTGCTTGAAAGGCTGATAACTTCAGGACACCTCTTTTATGGATAAATAGATTCTTCTGCTTTTAGAAGATTCTTCCACTCAAACGGAATTTGAGTACCGGATATATGGTAGGTTTGTTGATTATGTCCGAAAACTCACTGTCTGCATAAACTTTATTAAGTGCATCGTGAAACTGTACATCCAATTCGAGCATGAAATCAATGCGTTTTTATTGTTTTATTGCGGTTTAGTTCAGATATACCGTTTTGAAATATTCTTCAAATAAAGCTTTGGCTGTATCCAACTGTTGGGGAGTATTTTCTTTTACTCCTTTGAGACGGTACTCTTTTTTCATAGCTTCATATTTGTGTACCCCTAGAGTATGGTAGGGTAATATCTCTACTCTTTGAATCATTTGGTAATCTTTAAAATGGTTGCCTAATGCATGGATATCTTCTTCGAAAGAGCTGTATCCGGGTACTAGTACATAGCGTAGCCAAAATGGTTTGTCGTTTTGTTCCAGCCATTGAGCTGTGTGTAGGGTGGGCTCGTTGCTGCGCTCCGTCAGTTGCAAATGGCGGGTATTATTAAATTCTTTAATGTCCAACAATACCAAATCTGTCAATTTCAGCAGTTCTTCCACATCTTCGTTCCAGATGCTTCCATTGGTATCCACGCAAATATGAATGCCTTGCTCCTTTAATCGCCGGAAGAGGGGAATCAGTGCTTTTGCCTGTAAGGTCGGTTCGCCACCGCTAAAGGTGATTCCGCCTTTTTTCCCGAAGAATGCTTTTTGACTGACAGCCATACGGATAATTTCGTCTATCGGCGTTTCGGTACTTTCACCTTTTATATCTATGGTATCGGGATTGGCACAATACAGGCAACGGAAGTTGCATCCTTGCAGGAAAACGACTAAACGCAAGCCGGGCCCATCAAATGTACCCATTGACTCATAGGAGTGTACTCTAATCATAATAATGGTTTGTCTTTAAGCTTATAGGGGCAGGTTTAAAGCCCGCCCCTAGGATAATTGTATTTATAATATGGATGTTACATTCTCTCGTGGAAAGAACGGCTGATAACTTCCAACTGATGTTCACGGCTCAGTTTGATAAAATTAACCGCATATCCTGATACACGGATAGTAAGCTGCGGATATTTTTCAGGGTGTTCCATTGCATCTTCCAGCATTTCGCGGTTCAGGACATTTACATTCAGGTGGTGTGCGCCTTTGGTGAAGTAACCGTCCATCATGGTCACCAGGTTCTCAATACGGGTTTCCATATCTACACCGAGTGATTTCGGAACGATAGAGAATGTGTTGCTGATACCATCTTGGGCATCGCGGTAACGAAGTTTTGCCACAGAACTCAGAGAAGCGATGGCACCATTCTTGTCGCGTCCGTGCATGGGGTTGGCGCCCGGAGCAAAAGCAACACCTTTGGCACGTCCGTCGGGAGTCGCACCGGTTTTCTTGCCATACATCACATTGGAGGTAATAGTCAGCAATGACAAGGTGGGACGGGCATTCTTGTAAACCGGATGTTTCTTCAATTCTTCGCTGAAGAAGTAAACCAGGTCTACGCCTAAATGGTCTACACGATCGTCATCGTTACCGAAACATGGGAATTCACCTTCAATTTCAAAACCTTCGGTCAGACCGATATCATTGCGTTTGGCATGTACACGACCGTATTTGATGGCCGACAGTGAATCGATGGCAATAGACAAACCGGCTACACCGTATGCCAGATTAATGCGCGGGTCGGTATCGATAAACGCCATTTGAGCTTTTTCGTAGTAATACTTGTCATGCATATAATGAATGATGTTCATGGCATCATTATATACACGGGCTACTTGCATTAATACTTTTTTATAGTTAGACCATACTTCTTCAAAGTTCAGAAGGTCTCCTGTCAAGACAGGAATATCTTTGACCATAACTGTACCGGTGTTTTCACAACGTCCTCCGTTGATGGCCAGCAACAGCGCCTTGGCTAAATTACAACGCGCACCGAAGAACTGGATTTGCTTGCCGATAGCTTGGTAAGACACACAGCAGGCGATACCATAATCGTCACAGTTACGAACTTCACGCATCAGGGTATCATTTTCATACTGGATAGAAGAAGTGTCGATAGAAACCTGTGCACAGAATTCTTTGAATCCTTCCGGTAATTCAGGACTCCACAGAACGGTCATATTAGGTTCGGGAGAGGGACCGAGATTGTATAATGTCTGTAAGAAACGGAAAGAAGTCTTGGTGACTTTGGTACGTCCGTCATTGAAACGTCCACCGATGGATTCAGTCACCCATGTCGGATCTCCGGCAAAGATATCATTATATGATTGCATACGCAAATGACGTACCATGCGCAGCTTGATGACGAACTGGTCAATCAGTTCTTGTGCGTAAGTCTCGTCAATATTGCCATTGTCAAGGTCGTATTGAATATAGATATCGAGGAATGAGGATACATTGCCCAGTGACATGGCTGCACCATCTTGTTCTTTTACGGCAGCCAGATAAGCCATATATACCCACTGAACGGCTTCTTGTGCATTTGTTGCGGGGCGACTCAAATCCAGTCCGTAATATTCTCCCATTATTTTGATTTCCTTCAGGGCTTTGATTTGTTCTGCCACTTCCTCGCGCAAACGGATACGGGCATCGGTCATCGGACTGCCGATGTTGTGCAAGTCTTCTTGCTTGGCTTCAATCAGGCGGTCAATGCCATAAAGAGCCAAACGGCGATAATCACCGATGATACGTCCGCGGGCATAGTTGTCCGGCAATCCGGTCAGAAAACCAAGTGAACGGAACGAACGGATTTCTTCGGTATACGCATCAAATACGCCATCGTTGTGGGTCTTGCGGTAATGATAGAAGATATCTTTCACCTTTTCATCCACTTCCACACCGTTTTCACGGCAGGCCTTTTCCACTACTTTGATACCACCGAAAGGTTTGATGGCACGGCGTAGCAGTTCGTCGGTTTGAAGTCCGACAATGAGCTCGTTTTCACGGTCTATATATCCGGCTTTATGAGAAGTGATGGTAGAAACTGTTACGTTATCAAGAGAACGGACACCATTGTTGGTGCGTTCTTCTTCCAACGCTTTAAGGCACTCGTTCCACACTTTCTTTGTTCTCTCTGTAGGGCCGGCCAAAAATGAGGCGTCGCCTTCGTAGGGGGTAATGTTGGTATGTACGAAGTCCGAAACGTTGATTTCCTTACTCCACAATCCATCCTTAAAAACTTTGTTCATTTCCATACTGTTATATCCATTAAAAGATTTAGGGATGCAAAGGTAGTACTTTTTTATGAGGTATACATCACTACTAATAGGTATATTGAGTGTAGAATGACGTATTTTTTGTTATCTTTGCGATATTAAAATGATAAAATATGAATAAGTTCATTGTTTTTTTGCTGTGTGCATTGTTTTTTGGCAGTTGTAACGAGGAAGAAGATTCCATCTATTATCCTTTAGATAATGTTGATATAATTAAAGGTGGCAGCGAGGAACCCACCGGCAATGCGACATTGATTGCAGAGAGTCATAACCTGGAATCGTATGTGCTGGATACGCTTGCCGTGTATCCTTATGACAAGACCATCGGTAAATTGACTTTCAAGTTCGACCCAAAGAATGCTGTATCGGATGTTACCATGGAGGGCTTTAGGGGAGAAGGTAAGTCGGAGATGGGAATGAGTAATTCTTATTATGATGGTAATTTCCCCGAGGAATATCGTCAGCCTATTTTCATGAATGATAATCCGGCTAAGAAATACAGGGTTAAATTCAGATTAAAAGGCGAATTCAGGTACTATACGGAGCATTGGTATACAGACTATATTTATATGATGCTTTCAGCATCTTTCCTGCCTTATCCTCCTACTGTTTCGGAAGATGTGTTCTTATGTAAAAGCAATGAGGCTTTTGCTGAATTGAATACTGCTGAGCGTTTGTATACTTTTGATGTGCAATATGATCGTTGGAATTTGTCTTTTACTGAATTATATCTCAATATTTTTGTGAACCTTATCGGACAGAAGGAGTCAGAGAAGGTTTCTTTGAGTATTGATAAAGAGTCATTTTTTGAGATATATGAGATTAATTGAGTCTTGAAGGTTAGACATTTGAAGCCGAAAACTTTTGTTCATCGTTTTATTTTACGTTGACCCGTAGTCAGAGGTATAAAAAACGTCCGCTAAATCATGATTTAGCGGACGTTTTGCGGAAGCTGGGGGATTCGAACCCCCGGTACGGTTACCCGTACGTCAGTTTAGCAAACTGGTGGTTTCAGCCACTCACCCAAACTTCCTTCCTTTTCAGAGGCGTTATCTCTCAAACGCGGTGCAAAGATAAGCGGATTAATCGAAATGTGCAAATCTTTTGCGCTTTTTTTTAGATATATTTTTTTGTTGGAATAATAAAGTATTGATAGTAAGCGTTTAATATTTAAAATTATTTTCTTTTCCAAAACTCTAAATATTGCATGGCTACCTTTATGGGAGCATGGTGTTTTTTGATTTTCTAATAAACATCTCAATTTTTCGTATATATCATTGCTTTCAAGACGAACATTGATGATAGGACGAAGTTTTGGTTTTTCCTAAAAGGGTGTATTATTCTTCGGGTTTCTATTATTCATGGCCCATGCGCTATGGTCGGGGAACAAAAGTATAATTTGATCGAATATAACATCATATCCGCCCATTCATCTAGGTTGTAGCCGGTATAAGGGCTGTATAAATTCTCCTTATCGGGTTGAATTATTCATTAGATAATCGGCTGTGTGGAGCATAGATCATCGTTTGGCAATATATTTACGTTGTGCTCCAAATTTTTCAGAATTAGTGTCAGCGTCTAATTCTGTTATACGATACATATTCTCAAGCGGCTTATCTATGGAATCGCTTATTTTATAAACAAAAAGATAAGATTTTTAGTTTTTGCTAAAATGAAAAGATTGTTTGTGCTATTCTTTTTCAGAGAAAAATAATTCATATCTTTACAATGAATATAGATGATGGTTAACTGTTTTATGATAAAATAATGATAAAATGAAGAAGATTTTTGTGGTAGTATCAGCCATGATGGGGTTAATGACTTCATGCAATCAAACAGTGGAAAAATCTGTGACCGGTATCGTTTGTGATGCCACTATGAATGGAGTAACTGTGGTTACGGTAGATAATGATACTGTTTTTGTAAGTACGTTAGATGCGAAAGATGCCGGTTACACGGGAAACAGCTTTGCGTTGAATGATACCTTGACTGTTGATTATAAGGTGATGGATGGTATTAATGTAGCGGAAAGTTGGCAGGTAAAACCTGTTGTTGCAGAACTGATAATTGGTGCGTGGACTAAGCCTATTAGCGGTATGGATGGAGAAGATGGCTTTTTGCTGGCGGCAGATGGAAAAGCAGCTTCGATTAATTCTGCGACACTTGTGTATAAGACTTGGAAACGTGAAGGAGATAAATTAATCATGGATATCGAAAGTATAGGCAATGGTCAAACGATTGCTTCTACTGACACGATGAATGTTTTGAAACTTGATAAAGATTCATTGATTTTGAATAATGGGGGAATGATAATGCGTTATCACAGAGTCCGGGAATAATTTAATCATTGCATTCAGATGAAATTTTCTGATGCGGATTACATGGGAATTGCGGTGGGTGCAACCTATTCTTTATGTAATCCGCACTTAAACAGGAAGTTTATGAATCTTGTGTGGCTGATAGGGTGTTTATCGCTCTTTTTGTAAACGAATAATCATTACTCGCTTGGTGGTATTTGTTATCCTGAAGCGATTGTCACTTCTTTCTCCTACCAACCAGATAATCTTTTCGTCTGAGCATACAACATATTGATTCTCTTTTTCGAATAAAGAGAGTTTGCGGTCGGTGAGATAATCACTTACATTTTTTTTTCCTGTCATGCCAAAAGGAACAAATTTATCTCCTTTTTGCCATTTGCGAATAATGAGAGGTCTTATTACCTTGTCTGCATCCAGGCAAGCTACATCTTTTTCTTTAGGAATAATAAAATCATCCGATAAATCCAGTGTCTTGATGCAAAGCTGTGGAGTTGGGTCGGTTGTGCTTTCTATGGTTCTGGTTTGAAGCAACAGATATTCTCTGTCTCGTACAGCTTCCCATTCGGGAGAAATAAATCTTTTTCCCGGCTGTCCTGATAAACTGTGGAAAATATCTTTTATTTGTAAAGGTTTAAATCCTAGTGGATACAATATTTCAAACAGTAATGAGGCGGGGGCAACTTCTGTCAACAAGCGTTCTACATGAATAGCTTTTAGGTTGTTGCCATTTCTTTTTATAACTCTGTTTTTGGCCTCAGCCATTTCTTTGTTGTAAACGAGAGAGGTTTCTGCCAGTCGGTTTGCTGTTTCTGCAATACTCTCACTGACAGATGGATTTAGTTCTCCCAACATTGGAAGAATATTCAAGCGGATTTTGTTCCGCATATATTCATCTTGCAGATTAGTGCTGTCTGTTACGTAATCTTGATGTAAGTGCTCAAGATATTGTAGAATATCCTGTCGACTCACGTTCAGTAGCGGACGGACAATATGACCGTTTAGCGGGGCTATTCCTTTCAGGCCGTTGATGCCTGTTCCCCGAATTAAGTTTAATAAGAATGTTTCTACACTGTCATCTCTATGGTGGGCTACGGCAATAACGGAAGCATCACACTCCTGCCTTAATTTTTCAAACCATTCATATCGCATTTCTCGAGCTGCCATTTCGATGGAAATGCGATGCTTTGTGGCGTACGTTTGAGTATCAAAATGTACCACATGTAATAAAATATTTAGTTCATTACATAAGCCTCGTACAAAGTTTTCGTCTCGGTCTGACTCCTTGCCGCGCAAGTGAAAATTGCAATGGGCAGCTTCGCAGGTATATCCTAAAGCTAATAGCACACGTAATAAAGCGACAGAATCAGCACCGCCGCTTAGTGCCACTAAAATCTTATCTTTTTGAAAAAATAAAGATTTTTCTTCTATAAATCTATTGACGTCTAAATGAAACATATTACAAAGATAATGCTTCTTTGAGATTATAGAAAGCGAATACCTGTTTTCTTTCATCCGCCGGTTTGCATATTGCTATTTTTGTTTATGATGAAATTCTTTATTTAAAAACAGTCTAAACAACTTGCATACCTCTAAGTAATGAACTATATTTGCAGAAAATTTTAAAGAAAATGCGTTTATCTGAATTGAATACAGGAGAAAAAGGCGTAATAGTCAAAGTGTTAGGTCACGGAGGCTTTCGTAAGCGTATCGTAGAGATGGGCTTTATAAAAGGCAAAACCGTGGAAGTGATTTTAAACGCCCCCCTGAAAGACCCGATAAAATACAGACTGCTAGATTACGAGATTTCTCTTCGCCGGCAAGAAGCCGAGATGATAGAGGTGGTGAGTGAACAAGAAGCACGTACCACTCAAAGTCCTTATCACGGCTCCATAACAGAAGAAATAACAGTGCCCGAAGCTGAAATGGTGGCATTGGCCAAAGGAAAACGACGTACCATAAATGTGGCACTGGTAGGTAATCCTAATTGCGGAAAAACTTCGCTGTTTAATATTGCATCCGGTGCTCACGAGCACGTAGGAAATTATAGTGGCGTAACTGTGGATGCCAAAGAAGGTTTTTTTGATTTTCAGGGATACCATTTCCGTATTGTGGATTTGCCCGGTACTTATTCTTTGTCAGCCTATACTCCTGAAGAAATATATGTGCGCAAACATATTATTGATGAGACTCCCGATGTGATTATCAACGTGGTAGATGCTTCGAATCTGGAGCGGAATTTTTATCTCACTACTCAGCTTATTGATATGAACGTGAGAATGGTTATCGCTCTGAATATGTATGATGAACTTGAAGCAAGTGGCAACAAACTGGATTATCTCAAGCTGAGCCAGTTGTTTGGCGTACCTATGGTACCCACTGTCTGTCGTAAAGGAGAAGGTGTCGATAAGCTTTTCCATGTGATTATCGGCATCTATGAGGGCAGTGATTTTCTGACTCAAAAGAAGGCGGAAATCCGTACGGAAGTATTGGAGGATTTGCGTGATTGGCATGAAACTTATGTTCCTGATCATAAATTTGGTAGTCACAGTGAAGAAGAACACATTAGGCCGCGTGGTATTTTCCGTCATATTCATATAAATCATGGGCCTGAATTGGAACGCAGTATTCAAGCTGTGAAGAAATTAATCAGTGTCAACGAGCAAATCCGACACAAATATTCTACTCGTTTCCTGGCCATTAAATTGTTGGAAGACGATAAGGATATCGAACTTTTTGTTGAGACACTTCCCAATGGAGGTGAAATTTTAGCTTTGCGTGACAAAGAAGTTCAGCGTATTTATAATGTGATGAATGAAGATAGTGAACAGGCCATTACTGATGCCAAGTATGGTTTCATAACCGGAGCGTTGAAAGAAACATTTACAGACAATCACATGGAAAAGGAGCAGACCACTCGTGTGATTGATAGTATTGTGACTCATCGTATTTGGGGATATCCTATCTTTTTCCTTTTCCTTTATATCATGTTCGAAGGAACATTCGTATTGGGGGATTACCCTATGCAGGGAATTGAATGGTTGGTAGATCAATTGGGAAATCTGATTCGTAATAATATGGCCGAAGGTCCATTGAAGGATATGCTGGTAGACGGTATCATTGGCGGGGTAGGCGGAGTTATCGTATTCTTGCCCAATATTCTTATTCTGTATTTCTTCATATCTGTTATGGAGGATTCAGGATATATGGCACGTGCTGCATTTATTATGGATAAGATTATGCACCGAATGGGATTACACGGAAAGTCGTTCATACCTCTTATCATGGGATTCGGATGCAATGTGCCGGCTATTATGGCATCACGTACCATTGAAGACCGTAAGTGCAGGCTTATTACGATGCTGGTCAATCCGCTGATGTCATGTAGTGCTCGTTTACCTATTTATTTAGTAATGGTAGGAGCTTTTTTCCCAAATCAGGCTAGTTTTGTATTATTGTGCATTTACGCCACAGGAATTATATTGGCGGTTCTCATGGCACGTCTTTTCAGTAAGTTTCTGGTGAAAGGCGATGATGCGCCTTTTGTGATGGAACTCCCTCCTTATCGTATGCCGACAACGAAAAGTATTTTGCGCCATACTTGGGAAAAGGGGGCTCAATATCTGAAGAAAATGGGGGGTATTATTATGATTGCTTCTATCATTATCTGGTTCTTGGGATATTATCCGCAACATGATGCTTATGAAACAGTGGCAGAACAGCAAGAAAACTCATATATTGGTCAGATAGGTAAAGCAGTGGAGCCGGTAATCGAACCTTTGGGATTTGATTGGAAACTTGGCATCGGACTTATTTCCGGAGTCGGGGCAAAAGAACTGGTGGTTAGCACATTGGGAGTTCTTTATACGAATGAAGAGGATGTGGAAAATGTGAATCTTTCCAATCGTATTCCTATCACGCCACTTGCTGCTTTGGCTTATATGCTTTTTGTGCTAATATATTTTCCGTGTATAGCTACTTTGGCTGCTATAAAACAAGAATCGGGCAGTTGGAAATGGGCATTATTTGCTGCGGGCTATACCACGGTTTTAGCGTGGTGCATTGCTTTTGTTGTTTATCAACTGGGAAATTTGATTATTTAGTGAACTCATTTTTATTCTTATTGTTTTTTAAGCATGGAATTACAACAAATCATAGTTTTAGTCATTGTTTTCTTGTGTATGATATGGGCTGGGCTTCGTATCTTTTTGTATTTCAAGAGGATAAAGAATAACGAGAATCCCTGTGAAGGATGTACTTCGGACTGTTCCATTAAGTCCCTTCGCACCAATCAGAAGTGTAATTGCGAAAAAAATGCAGGAAAATGAAGAAAAAAACATCAAAATAGTTGCAGGTTCAAAAAAAAGTCGTACCTTTGCAACCGCAATCGAGAAACAACGGTTGCAAAGAAAAAGGGTTCCTTGGATGAGTGGCTTAGTCAGCGGTCTGCAAAACCGTGTACGGCGGTTC
>ERZ832522.3205-NODE-3205-length-18516-cov-16.477006_pt1 | contig 18516 bp, 17 predicted proteins | sample MGYA00519951_ERZ832522 | MGnify/ENA primary metagenome ERZ832522 (study PRJEB31850, sample SAMEA3708728) | human gut metagenome | biome: human gut; feature: human-associated habitat; material: faeces | place: China | collected 2014 ... | reverse complement strand
TAAGGTCCTGGGCCCCAAGGGCCTGATGCCCTCCCCCAAGGCCGGCACCGTCACCATGGACGTGACCAAGGCCATCAACGAGATTAAGGCCGGTAAGGTGGAGTACCGTCTGGATAAGACCAACATCATCCACTGCCCCATCGGCAAGGTCTCCTTCGGTGCGGAGAAGCTGGCTGAGAACTTCAACGCCATCATGGGCGCGATCGTCAAGGCCAAGCCCGCCGCCGCCAAGGGCCAGTATATCAAGAGCTGCGTGGTGGCTTCCACCATGGGCCCCGGCGTTAAGGTCAATGGCGCCAAGCTGGTGTGATCTGATTCCAATACGCTCAAAATACATCCCCAGTCCAAACGGACTGGGGATTATTGTTTCGGAACATTTCCACAAACCCAAGTATTTTCTTCTACAATCGCCGGAGGTTCAAAAGAGCAGTCCCAGCCCGTAAGTTCCAACATATTTTGATTGACGAAGTTCTCCGTTTCTGCTATGGTAGATACAGAAAAGAAAGCGTCTGATATGGAAGGCTGACCGCACTGCGGAGCCTTCGTAACGCAGCCATTTAGGGAGGTAACGATATGAACGAACCCAATACCAAAGCGGCCCCGATCCCGCAAAGTGAGGTCACCCGGGTCAAGGCCCTGGGATTTCTCTGGGACAAGCGCACCCAGGATCGATTCAACGGCCGTGTCATCACCCGGAACGGAAAGATCACTGCGGAGGAGTGCCATATCATCGCGGAGGCAGCCAAGCGCTTCGGCAGCGGCGAGGTAGCCATGACCACCCGCCTGACCATGGAGATCCAAGGCGTTCCCTTTGAAAATATCGAGCCCCTTCGGACTTTTCTCCGGGAGCAGGCTGGTCTGGAGACCGGCGGCACCGGCGCCAAGGTCCGCCCAGTGGTCTCCTGTAAGGGTACCACCTGCCAGTACGGCCTGATCGATACCAACGCCCTGTCCCTTGCGATCCACGAACGCTTCTTCAAGGGCTACGCCGGAGTCAAGCTGCCCCACAAGTTCAAGATCGCGGTGGGCGGCTGCCCCAATAACTGTGTGAAGCCCGACCTGAACGACGTGGGCATTGTGGGACAGCGCATCCCCCGCGTCATCCCTGAACTGTGCAAGGGATGCAAGCTGTGTGAAAAATCCTGCCCCCTCCATGTTGCCAAGGTAGTGGATGGCAAGGCCGTCATCGACCCCTCTCAGTGCAACAACTGCGGCCGCTGTATCCCCAAGTGCCCCTTCCATGCCATCGAGGCCCAGGCCACCGGCTACCAAGTCTACATTGGCGGCCGCTGGGGCAAGCGCACCGCCATGGGCCGTCCCCTGAGCGCGATCTTCACCGATCAGGAGGAGCTCCTGACTCTGATCGAAAAATGTCTGCTGCTCTTCCGCGCCTACGGCCAGCCCAAGGAGCGCTTCGCCGACACCATCACCCGTTTGGGCTTCGACCAGGTCCAGGCCATGCTGCTGTCCGACGAGCTGCTCCAGCGTAAGGAGGAGATCCTGTCCCAGCCCGCCAGCTGATCCTCACAGGATTCGCATCGCTCCCAATGGCCGCCCGCCCGGGCGGCCATTCTTGATCTATGGGGCGCGCTACACCCCATAGAAACTTTAGAAAGGCGGTCTGCTGTCTCATGTCAGATCTGTTCGATTACCTCGCCTGGAGGGGGGATATCCCCCTGTCCCAGGTCCCCTTCGGCCCTGTGGACGGCCTGATTCTCTCCACCCTGTCCTATGTCCGGTTTCAGGAGCTGGTCCCGGACTCCCCCAGCCTGTCCGTCCCCCTTCAGCAGGCGGCGGAGGCCTTCCTCGCCCTGCCGGAGCAGGAGGCAGAGGACCGGGTGCGGTGCAGGCATGATCTTCCCCTGCTGAAGGCTCTCCTCTCCGCTCCCCGCTTCGCCTCCCTGCCCCTCACGTTCTATCAGGACTGCCTGGACCCGGAGCGGGAAATGCAGTTTTCCGCCCTCACCGTGCTGCTGGACACCGGAGAGGCCCTGCTGGTCTTTCGCGGAACAGACAACACTCTGGTGGGCTGGAAGGAGGACTTTAATCTGAGCTTTCTGGAGGTCGTCCCAGCCCAGTCCGCCGCCCTGAACTATACCGCCCGGCTGGCTGCCGCCCGCCCCGGCCCTCTGCTGCTGGCTGGACACTCCAAAGGGGGCAACCTGGCTGTTTTTTCCGCCTCCCTCTCTCCCCCGGAGCTGCGGGACCGGATTGGCGCGGTATACAGCTACGACAGCCCCGGCTTCACTCAGCGGGTGCTCTCCGCTACCGGGTATCAGGAGCTGCTCCCCCGCATCCGCAGCTATGTTCCCCAGTCCTCTGTGGTGGGGATGCTTCTGGAGCACGAGGAGCCGTATACCGTGGTCAAAAGCCGCCACCTTGGCATTTTCCAGCATGACCCATACACCTGGGCGGTGCGGGGAGGCAGCTTCATCTGTCTAGAGGAACTCAGCAGCGGCAGCCGGAATCTGGATCTCACACTGAAAAACTGGCTGGCCGGTCTCACGCCCCAGGACCGTGAGCGCTTTCTGGACAGCCTGTATCAGGCCTTTGAGGACACCCAGGCCCAGGAGCTGGAGGACCTGGCCCAGCCCAGGCGGCTGTATACCCTGATCCAGGGGTTGGTCCAGCTGGACGAGGATACCCGGAGCCACATCCTTCTCACGCTGAAAAAGCTTCTGCGGGCTGCCGCTGACGTCCTCCGGGAGGACCGGAGCGGCCCGGATGCTTAAACGGCACAAAAATACGCCTCCGCCGGCCGGCGGAGGCGTATTTTATATTCCCTATGGTTCAGCCCTCCGGAGGACAGACGCCCTTTCGGACATGGACGATAAAATCCTGAACATTGGTCACAATGGTCTTGACCGACAGGCTTCCCCGGTCCCGCAGCTTGTTCACCGCAAACTCCGAGATGTCCACCGAGTAGAAAAAGAGGGGGCGTACCTGCCCGTCCACCACCCGGTAGCAGGGGGTCATATTTCCGGTGGCCACTGTGTGGAGGGTGGATGCCATACAGATGATGGTGGTGGCCTTCCGCACCAGCTCCCGCATGGCGTCCTGGCCCTGGTAGACATCGCCGTACACCTCCGGCAGGGGGCCGTCATCCCGGACAGAGCCCACCAGCACAAAGGGCACCTGATGGCGGACGCACTCATACATGATGCCGTTGCGGACCTGGCCGGACTCCACGAATGCCTGGATGGAGCCCAGGCGGCGGACCTCATTGATGGTATCGATGTGGTTATAGTGGCCGTTGAAGTGGGCCTGCTGGGTGTACACATCCTGCCCCAGAGCAGTCCCCAGATAGCCCGCCTCCAGGTCGTGGGTGGCCAGGGCGTTTCCGGCCATCAGCCCGTTGACAAAGCCGTCCCGCACCAGGGCGGCAAAGGCGGCCCTGGAGTCGGCGTCAAAGGAACAGGCCGGTCCCATGACCCACAGGATATTCCCATGCTCCCGTTCGTGGCGGAGCAGGTCGTACAGGCCGTCATAGTCGATGGAATATGCGGTCTCCCGGCTGCGCCCAGTACGGAAGGCAAATGCCTCCGCCTCGCCGCTCTGATCCACAAAGCAATTGGGGTGGACGTAGATTCCCTCGGAGCCGTCCTCCGTTCGGCCAACCACCACCAGTTCCCCCGCCCTGACGTTACGGAACTCTACGATGGACACCGCCCCGTCCCGCACCACGGCCACGCAGTCCATGCGGCTGTCCTCCGCCAGGACCCACCGGCCGCCAATGTGGTAATACTCAGGAAACAGCGTGGTGGCGTGGTAGCCGCGGGGCATCACTCCGTCCCGCTCCGCGGGGACCAGCTTCACATCCGGCGCCCGTTCCAGCCCAAGGGCGGCGAAATCCGGTTCCCGATACCGGGGAATGGCAAAACTCATACAGAAACCTCCAAAACAGGACCGTGGAGCGGCGGACCGGCGCAAGCGCCGGCAAAGGGGATCCTCCGAATTTTTCAGGGAAGCCCCGCGGTCTTTTGTGGGAATATCCAAATTCACCGGAAAATCCGAGAAATAGGGATGTTTTTTCAGAAAACTCTTTTAATTATATACGATTTTCTGAAAAAAGTCAAATTGATCTGAAACAGTTTCCCACAAGTCCGAAGGATCACATTACCTGGAAAAATGGCCTGGCGCCACACCCTATTCCAGGTCCTGAAGGTCCATCCGCTTCATCTCCTCCCGGAGATCCCGGCGGTTCTTATAGTGGAGCCAGATGCCGCCCAGCACCACGGTGGGGATATTGGCTACCAGGAAGACGCCTCCCGCCGCCCCCAGTTCCGCCCCGGTGAACGCCTCCCAATGCTCCGCATGGTGCTCCTCCACCACAGCGCCGTGCTCATCATAGACCACTTCCGACGCTCCCACCTGGGTGAAGGCGGCCATGGACAGCAGAATCAGCAGACTGGCCAACAGGGTCAGACCCGGCAGGATCAGGCCCAGCCAGCGGCTCCTCCGCTTGCACAGCCACACCTGGAGGGCCACTGCCAGGGCCACAGGCAGCAGGAGACTCAGCAACATCAGCGGCAGGGCTATCAGACCAGCCAGCGAAGCCATAAACATGGTATCATTCTCCCTTCGTCTTTTTATAAGCGGAGATCAGCACCTTGGCGGTGTCGAGATCCAGTTTCTCGTTCACAGCCAGCCGCTTAATCAGTGCAATATATGGATCGGCGGCGGTATCCTCACTCAGATGGATCTTCTGGATCAGCCGGTCCAGACGCAGGCGCACAGTGGGATAGGTCACACCGTAGCCCCCCGCCACCTCCTTCAGGGACCCGGAGGCCAGCACAAAGCGCCGGACGAAGGCCACGTCCTCCTCCTCCAGTCCGGCCATCCACTCAGGAACTGTCTCAATGGGCATCCTCTTTCCCCCTCTCTGCCCCCACTATAGCATTTAATTTTATTAAAGTCAATCTTTAATTTTATTTTTGTTTTTATTTAATTATTTTCTCTTTTCTTCCACACCATCCGCCGGCCGCACCATCAAAAAGTTGGTCAGCAGGACCCCTCTGCACTCCACCTGCTGCTCCCGCACCACCTGATACCCCCGGCCCTGGAAGAAGGGCTGTGCGGTCCGTGACGCGTGGACCGTAAACTCTGAAGCGGAGCAGCGGCACTCCAGCGCGGCGCACAGGGCGGAGGCGATCCCCCGTCCCTGGGCCTCCCGATGCACGAACAGGCGGTCCAGATAGCCATCCGCCGTCATATCCCCAAAACCCAGGATCCGTCCCCCTTCCTCTACCACCAAGGTGTCATGGGCGCGCAGGGAGCGGTCCCATGTCTCCAAATCCGGATGTCCGTCCGCCCAGGCATCCAGCTGCTCCGGCGTGTAGTCCCTGGCACAGACGGAGTGGACCGTGTCATAGAACAGCCGCGTCAGCTCCGAGCAGTCAGAGACGCGGTATCTCCTCAGCTTCAAGCGGATCCCTCCTCTCCACTGTCAAACGCAGCGCCCCGGAGCTCAGCAGAGCCCCGGGGCGCTTGTAAGATCTTTTGAGTTTGTGTACTCAGGCCTTAACCAGGACTGGATTCACGCCGACCTTCTTGCCCTCGTCATAGACATAGAAGCCGGCGCCGGACTTGCGCCCCAGGTATCCGGCGGACACCATCTTGCGCAGCAGATGGGCGGGACGGTACTTGGTGTCGCCCAGGTCCAGGTAGAAGGTCTCCATGACCTCCAGCAGGATGTCCAGGCCGATCATGTCAGCCAGAGCCAGGGGACCCATGGGATGGTTACAGCCCCGCATCATGCCCTCGTCCACATCCTCCACGGTGCCGATGTCCTCGTCCAGGACCTGAACGGCCTCGTTCAGCATGGGCAGCAGCATACGGTTGACAATGAAGCCGGGTTTATCCTTGGCCAGGATGGTGCGCTTGCCCATACTCTTGCCCAACTCGTCCACGATGTCGATGGTCTCCTTGGAGGTGCGCAGGCCGTAGACGATCTCCACCAGACTCATCACAGGCACGGGGGAGAAGAAGTGCATACCCACCACCTTCTCCGGACGGCTGGTGGCGGCGGCCAGGCTGGTCATGGAGATGGAGGAGGTGTTGGAGGCGAAGATGGTGCGGCTGTCGCAGATCTTGTCCAGCTGCTGGAAGATAGACTGCTTGGCCTCCAGGTTCTCGTAGATGGCCTCGATGACCATATCCACATTGGACGCCACATGGACGCTGACAGAGGTGGTCAGGCGGCCCATGCAGGCCTCCTTCTCCTCCGCGGTCATGCGGCCCTTCTCCACCAGGCGCTCCAGGCGCTTGCTGATGCCGGCCTGCCCCCGCTCAAGGGCGGCCTTGCTCTGGTCGTTCAGAATGACCTCATAGCCAGCCTGGATGGCAGTCTGCGCGATACCGCTGCCCATCAGACCAGAACCGACGACAAAAATTTTGCGGATTTCCATTTTGATCTCCTTCTTTTCATCCATAATGGGGATGCGCGGGCGCTTGACCCGGGGCCGGCCTCGGCGGAAACCGGTGCGCTTCCTCTCTATGCAGAGCGCTTCTCCCACTCTGCTGTGGGTATCTTATCACAAGGTGGATTCCTTTGTCTAGGGAAAACTAAAATCCGGAAGCAGATTTTTTTGGGGTTCAAGCATATGGTAAGATTTTTCCAGTGTGCACAGCAAAATAGCGAACGGCGGCCCAGCTGGCCACCGCATCCGGAGCGCTTCTGGCTCACTGCTCCTCTGTCACAGGGTGCTCCCCTTCCGCCTCCTTGCGGGAGTCGGCCCGCACCAGAGCGAACGCTTTTTTCCGTGCATAGAGGAAAAACAGAATGTGGACTGCGCCGGTCACGATCCAGGAGATGGGATAAGAGATGTACAGGTTCTCCGGCGTGCGGTACATCTGGAAAATAGTGAAGATCCATGCGACCCGAAGGCCGCAGGCGCCGATGAGAGAGACGATCATGGGCCCAATGGAGTAACCCAGGCCCCGCAGGCTGCCAACCATGGTATCCATGATGCCGCACAGGGCATAGGGCCGGGCCACATAGCCCAGGCGGATGATCCCCTGCCGAATCACATCCTCCTCTCCGGGGGCGTAAATGCTCACCAGCGGATGTCCAAAGTAATAGACCAAATTGCCCAGCAGCAGTCCGGTCACAATCACAAAGCCCTGGCAGTACAGCAGGGTCTTATCCACCCGGCGGCACTCCCCTGCCCCGTAGTTCTGACCGGTGAAGGTCAGGTTGGTCTGATAGAAGGCATTCATGGCCTGATAGACAAAGTTTTCAATGTTGCCGGCAGCTGCAGAGCCAGCCACCACGGTAGAGCCGAAGGAGTTGATGGAGGACTGGATCAGCACGTTAGACAAGGAGAACACAATGCCCTGGAAGCCGGCGGGCAGGCCGATCTCCAGGATCTGCCCCAAAATATGCCGGTCCAGCTTCATCGCCTTCAAATTCAGGCGCAGGGGACCGTCCTCTTTGGTCAGGCAGAGGATGACCAGCCCTGCGGACACATACTGGGAGATGGTGGTGGCCAGGGCGACCCCCGCTACATCCATATTCAGCAGAATGACCGAAATCAGGTTCAAAATGACGTTGACCACGCCCGCGATGATCAGGAAATACAGGGGGCGCTTGGTGTCCCCCTGGGCCCGCAGGATGGCGGCCCCGAAGTTATATGCCATGGTGGCAGGCATTCCCAAAAAATAGATCCGCAGATAGATGGCCGACTTGTCGATCACATCAGCGGGAGAAGACATCCACACCAGAAGCTGCCGGGCGGCAAAGAAGCCGAACACCGCCAGGATCGCGCCGCTGACCAGGGCCATCAGAATGGAGGTGTGGACCGCGCGGCCCACCATGTCGTGCCGCTTCCCTCCCAGATTCCGGGCCACCACCACATTGGAGCCCACGGAGAGCCCCACAAACAGGGCCACCAGCAGGTTGATCAGGGAGGTGGTGGAGCCCACCGCCGCCAGGGATTCCTTCCCGGCAAACCGCCCCACCACAATGACATCAGCAGCATTAAACAGAAGCTGGAGCATACTGGAGGCCATCAAGGGGATGGCAAACAGCAGGATCTTATCCGCCAGAGAGCCGTGACACATATCCAGCTGGTGGCGCTTTTTGGTGCGGATCATATCAGATCGTTCCATCCTTTCTCACCGGATCCGGGCCAGGCGCGCTGAACTGGAGTCCGCCTGTTGGACCGCCGAAAAATTTTACAGATTATTAACTTAATACATTTACTAAGATACAACAGAACCAAAGAATTATCAATCCACAAAATCACAGAAGAACAGCAAAAAAGAGGCGGGAATGAGGTCATCATTCCCGCCCCCGTCAGGCGGACGCCGCTGTATTGGACTGGGCCGCCACCAGGACATCCCCAGCCTCCAGACGGGTGCTCCCGTCCGGAATAATGGTATCCAGCCCCCGTTTGATCATCACGATCAGGCAGTTTCGGGGCACCGAGATCTCGCTGAGCGAGCGCCCGCACCACTTGTGGCTCCGCTCCACCACCACCTCCTGAAGAGAGAGGTTCTCCCGGTCCTCAAAGGCCCTCGCCGCCATCACCAGCAGGTCGCCGGTCTGTAAAACCGTCCCGCCATGCGGCACAATGGTGTCCTGTCCCCGGGCGATCATCACCACCAGCAGATCCGGCGGGATGGGCAGCTCCCGCAGGGTCCCACCGCTCCAGGGGTGTCCCGGACCCAGGTGGACCTTGATGAAGTCAATGTCGCTCTCCTCCTGGTAATCGTTGAAGGTCTTGCTCACATCACCCGCCTGATCGATCATGGCCAGCCGCTCCGCCACCCGGGGCAGCAGGGTGCCCTGAATGGAGATGGACAGCAGGACGATGCAGAATACCAGATTGAACAGGTCGTATTTCATCTCCACACCGCCCAGCACCGCCATGATGGCGAACACAATGGAGGCCACGCCCCGCAGTCCGGCCCAGGACACCACCCCCACCTGGCCCAGTGACGGGCGGAAGGGCAGCAGCAGCAGGGCGGCCACCAGGGGGCGGCCCACCAGAGTGAGGAAGGCCATCACGGACAGGGCCGGCAGCAGGACGGAGGGCAGCTCCACCGGTGTCACCAGCAGGCCCAGCAGGAAGAAAATGAGCACTTGGGCCACATCGGTGACCACATCAAAGAAGTGTACCAAATAGCGCTTCTGGGGCAGCTTGGTATTTCCCATCCAGATACCGCAGAGATAGGCGCTGAGATACCCGTTCCCCCCCAGGGCGGTAGGCAGGGCATAGGACAGGATGACCACAGAAAAGATGAAGATGGTCTGGCTCTGTTCCGATGGGAAGGCTCCCCGCCGCAGGGCCCAGATGGCCAGCTTGCCCAGCAGCAGCCCGCACAGGATCCCAACCGCCAGCTGCTGGAGCAAGAGCAGCGGGACCACCATTTTCTCCCCGGACATGAGCCCCACCGCCACAGTGGTCAGCATATAAGAGATGGGGTCATTGGAGCCCGATTCGATCTCCAGTAAGGAGTCAGTATGCTCCTTCAGCGCCAGCTTTTTGGACCGCAGGATATTGAACACCGAGGCCGCATCGGTGGAGGAGATGACCGAGCCGATGAGAAAGCTCTCCAGCCAGGGCAGCTTCAGTGCCCAGTGGGCAAAGGCGGCCACCAGCGCCGCCGTCCCCGCCACCCCCAGGGTGGAGAGAACTACCGACTGGACCGCCACCGGCCGGGCAGCAGACAAGTTGGTACCGAAGCCGCCGTAAAACATGATGAAGATCAGACTGACCGAACAGATCAGATTGACGGCATAGTAGTCATTAAAATAAATGCGCAGCAACCCGTTTTCTCCAAAGCACATTCCCAATGCGATGAAGATCAACAGGGATGGGACCGCCAGGCGGTCCAGGAACCGCCCCATCAAGGTACATAGGGCGATCACACAGCCGATCAGCAGCAGGGCCTCCGTCATAGCACAGCAAAACCTCCAGACAGGTCCCGCTCCGGACAGGCCGGAAGCGAACCAGGATATTGGGTCCATTATACCATAGGACCGGGACACTTTTCCTTAAAAAAGGCGCACAGGTGGTAAAGACTTCGTTAAGATTTTCACAGAGCTTCCTTCAAAAATGCGCCCTGCCAGCCAGCAGGCCGGCAGGGCGCAGACAAGGCGTTGTCCTCTGGCTTACAGCTTCTCCAGCCGCTCCAGATCCATGATAAACACAGTCACGCCGCCCAGCTCCACATTCACCGGCACGGAGGGCATTGCCACAGCGTACTGACTCCCAGTGGGCATGGTCACATTGGAGTAAATGGTCTGCTTCCGTTTTCCAGCGCACTGCTTCAAAATAGACAGCGCATCCTCAAGACGCGCCTCCTCCACACCCAGCATAATGGTGATGTTCTTCTTTTTCCAGAACCCGCCGGTAGAACTGAGCATGGTGACAAAAAAACCGTTCTGGTTCAGCTCGCTCACCGTGGTGTCATAGTCGTCCTCCTGCACCACAGCCAGGATCAGCTTGTTGTGTACGTTGGCAGCTTCCATCATTCAGCCCTCACTTGCTTCTGGACCGCCTGTTCAGCCAGAGGGACAGCAGTCCTGATTTATTTTATCATACAACATTTCCGGGAGAAATGGAAGTCATAAACTCACAGTCCCACAAAAAATTTCCCCTCACCCTCTGCCGGGAGATGTTGACGTTTCTCTCCAGGGATATTATAGTAGGAAAATACAGGTCTCATGCCTGTGCCTCTGTAACCTTTTTCTCCCCCATCCCGTCTAAACAGACAGATCGGCCGATCGACCCCGGAAAGGAGCGCCCCCATCCATGACCAACGCTGTCCTGGACAAAGAAACATTCTGCCGCCTTGTGGAGGAGCATCAAAGCGCCCTCTACCGCACGGCCCGTTCCATCTTGTCCAACCAGCAGGATGCGGAGGATGCGGTGCAGGAGGCCGTCTGCGCGGCCTACTCCCATCTGGACCGCCTGCGGGAGCCGGAAAAATTCAAATCCTGGCTCCTGCGGATCCTGGTCAACGAGTGCTATGACCTCTGCCGCCGGCAGCGGAGGACCGTGGACTTCGACCAGGCGGCGGAATACCTGACCACGCCGGAGCCGGATCTTGCGGAGCATCTGACGCTGTGGGACGCAGTCCTTCAGCTGCCGGAGCCCATGCGGGCGGCCGTCACGCTGTTCTACTATGAGGACTGCTCCGTGGCCGAGACGGCCCAGATCCTGAAGATCTCCCAGGGGGCGGTCAAGACCCGCCTCAGCCGGGCGAGAGACCGGCTTCGACAGACATTCACGGAGAATTGAGGTGTAAACATGGATCAATTTGATCGAGATCTGAAGCGGCGCGCCCGGGAGGAGCCCTTTCCCCTGCCTGACTCCTTTGTCCAGCGGCTGCGGGAGACCTGTGACAGTCTGGAGGAACCGCCCCGGCGGAAACCAGAACGGCGGCAGCTCTCCCACTGGGGGGCCTGGTTCGCCGCTGTGGCAGCCTCCCTGCTGGTGGTCCTGCCCAATGTGTCCGCCTCTGCGGCCGAGGTGCTGGAGCAGATCCCGGTGCTGGGCTCTCTGGTACAGGTAGTCACCCTGCGGAACTACCTCTACGACGACGGACACAGCTTTGCTGACGTCTCGGTCCCCCAGGTCCTGGAGGGCGGCCAGGCAGGCAGCGCCATCAACGCGGCGGTACAGGCCGACATTGACCGGCTGCTGGAGCAGTTCCAGCAGGACGCGGAGGTTTTGTCCCAGGGGGGCTATCAGAGTCTGGATGTGAGCTATGAGGTGGCGTCGGACACGGACCGCTGGTTCACCCTCCGGGTGTCCGCCCTTCAGACCCAGGCCAGCGGATACCAGATCCTGCGCTATTACCACATCGACAAGACCACCGGCGAGATGGTCGCTCTGTCCGATCTCTTCCCCACCGGCTCAGACTATGTCGCGGTGCTGTCCGACGAGGTGCTCCGGCAGATGGAGGAGGAGGACCGTTCCTACTTCCCCAATGAATTCCGGTCCATCGATCCCGATCAGGATTTCTACTGGACGCCGGACGGAGGTCTGGTCCTGGTTTTTGACGAGGCCTCTGTGGCCGCTGCCGCAGAAGGCGTGCTGGAATTTCCCATCTCCGCCTCCACATTGGAGGCGCTCCAGGCTGAGCTGCCCTGATCAGATCCTCTGCAAAAAGCGGCGGGCGGCCCTTGACAAAGGGGCCGCCCGCTGTTATATTCACCCTACACGATTTCCCATTCACTGACTGTTACACACCTGCCGCAGGCCGAGCTGCCGTGGCTGATTTCATCACCAAAAGGAGGCTGTGCTGTGTCCTGGGACTACTTCACCCACGCCAGAACGCTGGAGCTGCTCTATCACAAGCTGCAAAGCCCGGTTCTGGAGCGTTATCAAATGACTCAGATCGAGCTGGACATCCTTCTGTTTCTCTCCAACCACCCCGGGCTGGACACAGCCAAGGACATCGTGGAGGTCCGGCGGCTGACCAAATCCCATGTCTCTGCCGCGGTTGAGGGGCTGTCCAAGAAGGGCTATCTGCTGCGGACCCGCCGGCCGGACAACCGAAAGCTGATCCACCTCGCCCTCCGTCCGGAGGCCGCGCCTGTGGTGGCGGATGGACAGGCCAATCAGCGTGCCTTCTTCCAGACGCTGAGACAGGGGTTCTCCGCCCAGGAGCAGGAGCAGCTGGACACCCTGCTGCTCCGGGTAACGGAAAACGCCCGGCAGGAGTATACCCGGCTGGAGAAGGAGGGCTGACGCGCGGACATGAGTGTCGTTGAACTGTTTCTGCTTGCTGTGGGCCTGTCCATGGACGCCTTCGCGGTGTCGGTGTGCAAGGGGCTGTCCGCCGGGCGGGTCACCCTGACCCATGCCCTCACCGCCGGGCTGTGGTTCGGCGGGTTCCAGGGCCTGATGCCATTTCTGGGCTGGCTGCTGGGCAGCCGCTTTCAGGTCCTGATCGCCAGCATCGATCACTGGATCGCCTTCCTGCTGCTGGGCCTCATCGGTCTGAACATGATCCGGGAGTCCCGCAGCCAGGAGGAGGAGAGCCTGGGGACCTCCTTTTCCCCCCGGGCCATGCTCCCGCTGGCAGTCGCCACCAGCATTGACGCCCTCACCGTGGGCATCACCTTCGCCTTTCTCCAGGTGAACATCCTGCCGGCAGTCAGCTTGATCGGCCTGACCACCTTTCTGCTGTCTGCGGTGGGGGTCAAGGCCGGAGCCATCGTAGGCGCCCGGGGCAAGTCCTGGGCGGAGCTGGCCGGCGGCCTGGTCCTGGTGCTCATGGGGTGCAAGATCCTGCTGGAACATCTGGGCGTCCTTTCATAAACGCACAAAAATATTAAGAGGGGCACGGCTGTGCCCCTCTTATTTTGGTATTTCCAGTCAACTCTGCTCAAACCCCGGTCTCAGAGACCATGCTGAGCAGCAGCTCCATCACATCCACCACCTCGGCCCCGGCGGGAGGCGTCCCCGCGGGCTTGGTGCTGGTCCGGCGGTAAGCGCCGTCCATGGTCATGGTCATATCCATCCCCATACCATGGAGTTCCATGTTCATCTCCATCTTGTCGTTCTTCATGGAGGCGGTCATGACCATGCTCAGGCCGCTGGGGTCGTTCGCCGACAGCTCCATGGCATAGCCGCTGACCTGATTGCCGCCGTTGGTGAACAGGGTGAAGGTCACGTCCATCCCCTCCCACTGGAATGAGGACACATAGGAGGAGCCGGACTTTTGGAACGCCTGGTCGCTGAACAGCGCATTATAGAACTGAAGCATATCCTTTGTGGTCATATCCGGACTGGCAGGGGTGAACTCCCGGAGGGACAGCGCCAGGACCTCGCCGAAGCCGCCGTCGTTCTCCTGATAGGCCAGGGCCATCAGATTCTGGTAGTAGCCGGAGCCGTACAGGCCGTCCATCGTGTTTTTCAGATCCAGCAGATACCAGCTGTCCGGCTTCTCCGCCCCCATCATCCCGGAGAGGGCTTCGGACTGGAAGTACAGCTTCCCCGTCTCCAGATTCATGCGCATGGCCGCGTCCACATCCAGAGATGTGGTCCCCTGGCTGGGCGCACTGGTGCTGAGCACCATGTCCGTATCGAACTGGAGCGCCTTCAGGGACTGGAGCATGGTGTAGTCGCCCTTACAAGTAAAACATCCCTCCTCCAGCGTGCCGTCCTCCGCAGCGCTCTCCGCCGTGAGCTCCATCTGATAGCCGCCAGTCACTTGGCAGGCGTCCTGGGTGTACTTCCGCCCGTACTCCATATAGCGGTCCATCCACGCATAGGTGGCGGTGTTGGCCTCCAGAATGGCGTCCACATCGTCGATCATCACGGTGGCTGTATTCCCATCCCAGCCCACGTTGTAGTCCAGGGCGTCGGCCACCAGTCCAACCGGGATATAGGTGCGGTCAGAGGCCGGATCGATATAGGGGGCCACATCGGTGGGAATGGTCTCCTCACCCTCCGGTCCGGTGACCTTGATCTCCTGTTTCCCGATGGCCAGCAGAAGGGTCACTCCGTCCTTTTCCGCGGTCACCGTGCGGGCGTCGTTGTCCCAGGTAATGGCCCCATCCTCATAGCCCAGGGCCTGGAAGGTGGCCGCCATGGGCAGGAAGGAGCGGTTCTCCCTCAACTGGGGCAGGGCGTCGGTAAAGGAGACCGGCTCGCCGTTGACCACCAGGGAGAAGTCCCTCTCTCCGGCAGCCAGAGCGGGGGTACACAGCAGTGCAGCCAGTGCGCCGCCACAGAGCATGGAATGCCAGATCTTTTTCATATTCGTTTCACTCCTTTTTCAAAACGGTTCCCATATAGGGCCGTCAGCCCATGAGAATGCTTCATGACGTTCTTCCTCTGTATTGTACAAAATCTACGTCAAAAAAGCAAGTCTATCTGCTCATTTTTATATACGAACGCCCCTCCGGCTGGCCGGAGGGGCGCTGATCTGCCCTTATGATCCCGGGACCGCCTGGATCAGTGTCCGCAGCCCCGGCAGCTGCTGCAGTCACCGCCGCAGCCACCGCATTTCTTTCCTGCCTTATGATCCTTCCACAGGGAGCGGACCGCCAGACCCGCAGCACCCACTACACACAAGGCTACGATCCAAGTACCCACTTTAAAACTCCTTTCTGCTCAGGGACCCGCCGCAGCGGGCCCTCTGCTTCCTTCCATTTTATGCGTTGGCCACAGAGCGCACGTTCAGGCGCTCGTCCGCTCCGGGGCGATAGCCTCTGCGCGCCGCCAGATAGACCAGGGCTACCAGCGCGATCCCGGCGGCCACAGTGCCAGCACCAAAGGCCACCTCGCCCAGCATCAGGCCGCCCAGCTGATAGACGATCAGCGAGATCACATAGGCAAAGCCGCACATATAGCCGATGGCGGCCAGGGTCCATTTCGTGTTGTTCATCTCCCGCTTGATGGCGCCCATGGCGGCAAAGCAGGGGGCGCACAGCAGGTTGAAGATCATGAAGCTGTAAGCCGCAATGGGGGTGAAGGCCGCATGGATCTGGGGCCAGATCTCCTCCCCCGCCTCCGAGATCTCACCGGTATACTGGAAGAGCACCCCAAAGGTAGCTACCACGTTCTCCTTAGCGACCAGGCCGGTGAAGGTGGCCACAGTGGAGCGCCAATCTCCAAAGCCCAGGGGGACAAAGATCACCGCGATGGCGCTGCCGATGGCGGCCAGCAGAGAGTGGTCGCTGTCCTCCACCATGCCGAAGCCCGCCTCTGTGAAGCCGAAGCCCTGGAGGAACCACATCAGAATGGCGGAGAGGAGGATGACCGTACCGGCCCGCTTGATGAAGGACCAGCCCCGCTCCCAGGTGGCCCGGAGCACGTTGCCCGCGGTGGGGGCGTGGTAGGCGGGCAGCTCCATCACAAAGGGGGCAGGCTCACCTGCGAAGGGCCTCGTCTTTTTCAGCATGACGCCGGAGAGGATGACCGCAGCCACACCGATGAAGTAGGCGGAGGTGGCCACCCAGGCGGAGCCGCCGAACAGGGCGCCCGCAAACAGTCCGATGATGGGCATCTTGGCTCCGCAGGGGATAAAGCCGGTGGTCATAATGGTCATTTTGCGGTCCCGGTCCTGCTCAATGGTGCGGGAGGCCATGATGCCTGGGACGCCGCAGCCGGTGGCCACCAGCATGGGGATAAAGGACTTGCCGGACAGGCCGAAGCGGCGGAAGATCCGGTCCATGATGAAGGCGATGCGGGCCATATAGCCGCAGTCCTCCAGCACCGACAGCAGCAGGAAGAGCACCAGCATCTGGGGAACAAAGCCCAGTACAGCGCCCACACCGGCCACAATGCCATCCTGGATCAGGCCGTAGAGCACAGAGCCCTCCACCACGTTCAACGCCCCCAGCACGGCGTCAAACCAGCCGGGAACGATCTCTCCAAAGAGCACATCGTTGGCCCAGTCGGTGCCAAAGGTGCCGATCCCGATGCCCCAGGGGTCGCCGCTGCCGTCAAACAGGGCGGCGGGAGAGGTCCCCATGGCAATGGCATAGACCAGGCCCATCACCACCACGAAGATGGGCAGGGCCAGGATCCGGTTGGTCACGATCCGGTCGATCCGGTCCGAGACGGTCATTCCGCTGCGGTTCTTCTGATAGGCCCCCTTTAGCATGGAGGTGATGTACTCATAGCGCTCGTTGGTGATGATGGATTCGCTGTCGTCGTCCAACTCCCGCTCACAGGCAGTGACAATCTCCTCCAGCGGTCCGGCCAGCTCCTGGCCCGCCAGCTGCTCCATCACCTTGTTGTCCCGCTCAAACAGCTTCACCTCATACCAGCACAGCTGCTCCTGGGGAACTGTACCGGCGATCAGACCACCGATCTGCTCCAGGGCCTCTTCTACCCGGCCGGAAAACCGGTGCCGGCAGCCCTGCCAAGTCCCAGCCTTGGCCATCTCCACCGCCTTGGCATACAACTCCTTCAGCCCGGTCCCCTTCAGGGCGGACACCTCGACCACGGGGCAGCCCAGCTGCTCCGACAGCTTCACCGCGCTGATCTGATCTCCGTTTTTCCGGACCAGATCCATCATGTTCAGGGCCACCACCACCGGGATCCCCATCTCCAGAACCTGAGTGGTCAGATATAGGTTGCGTTCCAGATTGGTGGCGTCCACCAGATTGAGGATGGCGTCGGGACGCTCATTGATCAGGTAGTCCCGGCTGACCACTTCTTCCAAGGTATAGGGGGACAGGGAATAGATCCCGGGCAGGTCGGTGACCACCACATCAGAATATCCCCTCAGCTTTCCTTCCTTCTTCTCCACCGTCACGCCGGGCCAGTTGCCTACATACTGGTTTGCGCCCGTCATGGCGTTGAACATGGTGGTCTTTCCGCAGTTTGGGTTGCCCACCAACGCCATTTTGATCGACACGACTCCTTCTCCTCCTTATTTCTTTATTAGCTTATGCTAACCTTTCTGCAAACTTCTGGTTCTCAAATCATATTCTGCTCCCATGGCCCTCCAGGAACCGGAGCAGACCAGTCACTCCACCAGAATCATATCCGCATCTCCCTTGCGCAGAGAGAGCTCATAGCCCCGCACCGTGACCTCCACCGGATCTCCCAGAGGCGCCACCTTTCGCACATAGACCGAGGCCCCCTTGGTGATCCCCATATCCATGATCCGGCGCTTGACCGGTCCCTCTCCCTGAAGCTTCTGCACAGTGACAGTCTCGCCGCACTTGACCTGCTTGAGCGTTCTACCCATTTCTGATATTCTCCCTTTCTGTTTCTCGCCGGAGCGGTCAAACCATGATGCGGTTGGCCATTCCTCTGCTAATCGCCACCCGGCTCTCTTTGATGTTGACGATGAGATCCCCGTTCAATTCTGAGATCACACGCACGCTCCCGCCCACAACAAACCCCAGGCTCTCCAAAAAACGGCGCGTCTCGTCCTTCCCCTTGATGGCTTTGATGCAGACCTCGCTGCCAGCCGGAGACAGAGATAACGGCATAATGATGACCTTCCCCTTTCTTCTCTCCGGCGAACCAACTTCGTATCCGCCGGTTTGCTTTCGCTAACTTTTTGATCGTCCTAGAGTTTACCATAGGCAACCGCAGTTGTCAATAGCTAACCTTCGATTTATTTTCCACAAAGAATTGACTTTTTTTCGATCTTTGTGTATCATAGTAGCTGTTTAAAAGGGGGGCGTCCTGTCCTCTTCCCGTCCCAAGGTTGGCTTGAGATATGTGGCATCCTTGGAGTTAATATGACACATTATTATAAAAATCCAACCGCTTCCAGCGCGTGAGACAGCGTTCTTGCGCAAGGGCACACGGCAGCTTTTGGAGCAAGGCCCTTTGAAGGACAGTATGCTGTTCAATTTTGTTCAATATATAAATTTGCGGTCGCGATTAAATTTATAAATGTCAACTCCTATACCAACCTCAGACCACAGATATGATAATTTTTCTGCAAAGATCTGATTATTGTTGTCGACGCGGATTAAGCCTTAGGTTCCGTTTTGGGTAGTTCTCCTCAAGTTAGCATAGAGGGAAAATTGAATATGCGCCTGTGATGGAATTGGTAGACATGCGAGATTTAGGTTCTCGTGCA
>ERZ832522.3201-NODE-3201-length-18528-cov-33.171277_pt1 | contig 18528 bp, 16 predicted proteins | sample MGYA00519951_ERZ832522 | MGnify/ENA primary metagenome ERZ832522 (study PRJEB31850, sample SAMEA3708728) | human gut metagenome | biome: human gut; feature: human-associated habitat; material: faeces | place: China | collected 2014 ... | reverse complement strand
ATGGATATGTCATACATTGACATGATTAAAGAGAGAGCAAGACTCGACAAAAAAACAATTGTATTACCGGAATCTAATGATAAGAGAACATTACTGGCTGCTGCCCGTATCGTGGAAGAGGGCATTGCTGATATCATTATGATCGGTGATGAAGAGAAGATCATGGATGGTGCAGGCTGGCTGGAGGTTGATCTGTCCAAGGTAACAGTAATTAATCCGAAAACAACTCCCAAGTTGGATGACTATGTGAATTTATTATATGAAACAAGAAAGGCAAAGGGAATGACTCCCGAGAAGGCTAGAGAGATCCTATTAAATGATTACCTGACCTTCGGTATCGTAATGGTTAAGGCTAATGATGCTGATGGTATGGTAGCAGGTGCATGTCACTCCACCGCAGATACCTTAAGACCCGCACTGCAGATCTTAAAGACTGCACCCGGTGTTAAGCTGGTATCCGCCTTCTTTGTTATGGATACCGTATTCAAGGATCAGGGTGAGAACGGAACTTTCCTGTTCGCTGACTGTGGTCTGAACCAGGATCCTACCCCCGAAGAGTTGGCTGCTATCGCAGATACTTCTTCCAGAAGCTTCAAGTCCCTGATCGGACCCAAGCCCGTTATCGCTATGTTAAGTCACTCCACCAAAGGCAGTGCCAAGCATGCTCTGGTTGACAAAGTAGTAGAAGCTACCCGTATTGCACATGAGGAGTATCCTCATCTGACATTAGACGGTGAACTGCAGCTGGATGCAGCGCTGGTTCCCAGCGTAGCTAAGTCCAAGGCTCCCGGAAGTCCTGTAAACGGACATGCCAATGTCCTGATCTTCCCGAATCTGGATGCGGGTAACATCGGTTACAAGCTGGTACAGAGGCTGGGCGGCGCAGAAGCTTACGGTCCTATGCTGCAGGGTATCGCAAAGCCTGTTAACGATCTGTCCAGAGGATGTTCCTGGCAGGATATCGTTGGTGTTGTAGCACTGACTGCTGTGCAGGCACAGCTGGTATAATCATTATAAGAACCATAAACGTGTGCGGGATATCTGTCCCGCACCGTATTCATGTATTGCCCTTACCGGGTGGCATGAGATCATAGAACATTAGTCTGACAGATTAAAAAAGAAAGGAATTTACCATGAATATTTTAGTTATTAATTGCGGAAGCTCTTCCCTGAAGTTCCAGCTCATCGATTCTGAGACCGAGAAATGCATCGCAAAGGGTATCTGCGAAAGAATCGGTATAGAGGGAAGCCAGATTACATACACCCCTGCAGGTGGAGAGAAGGAACAGACCGTAACTCCCATGCCGGATCACACCGAAGCAATCCGTCTTGTACTGGAAGCACTGACCAATCCTAAGACCGGTGTAGTAAAGAGCCTGGATGAGATCGGTGCCGTAGGACATCGTATCGTACACGGCGGAGAGAAGTTCGCAGCATCTACCATCATTACCGATGAAGTTATGAAGGCCATCGAAGAGTGTAACGATTTGGCTCCTTTACATAACCCTGCAAACCTGATCGGTATCAATGCCTGCAAAAAGCTGATGCCTGCCACTCCCATGGTAGCTGTATTCGATACCGCTTTCCATCAGACCATGCCTGAGGAAGCTTATATGTACGGTCTGCCTTATGAGTATTATGAGAAGTACAAGATCAGACGTTACGGTTTCCACGGAACCAGCCACTCTTATGTATCCAGGAAGGCTGCGGAGGTTCTGGGCAAAAAGTACGAAGATCTGAAGATCATCGTATGCCACTTAGGCAACGGTGCCAGCGTATCTGCAGTGAAGAACGGCAAATGTGTAGATACCTCCATGGGTCTGACTCCCCTGGAAGGTCTGATCATGGGAACCCGTTCCGGTGATATTGATCCTGCCATCATGGAGTTCATCGCTCACAAAGAGGGCAAGGACATCGACGAGATCATGACCGTTCTGAACAAGAAGTCCGGTGTATACGGCCTGTCCAACAACCTGTCTTCCGATTTCCGTGATCTGGAAGATGGTTATAACAGGGGTGATGAGCATTGCATCCGCACAATGAACACCTATTGCTACCGTGTAGCAAAATACATCGGTTCTTATGTAGCAGCCATGAACGGTGTAGATGTGATCTGCTTTACCGCAGGTATCGGTGAGAACGCACCTCTGGTTCGTTCCCTGGTATGCGAGCATCTGGGCTTCCTGGGCGTATCCATTGATGAGGATGCGAACCACAAGCGCGGCGAGGAGATCGCGATTTCCACTCCTGACAGCAAGACCACTGTAATGGTAATTCCTACGAATGAGGAACTTGCTATTGCCAGAGAGACAGTAAGTTTGGTAAAATAGGTTCGACGGAACCTTAAGAATGAGAACACCCATCAACCGGAGGCTCCGATTGATGGGTGTTTTATTATGATAAGGAATGAACAGAGGGAGAAAATGTTATGAAGAAAAATGTGATCGTAGGACAGTCCGGAGGTCCCACCGCGGTGATCAATGCAAGCCTTGCCGGCGTCTATAAGACAGCAAAGGATATGGGGGCGGATACCATATACGGTATGCGTTACGGCATCCAGGGCCTTTTGGAGAAAAAGATAGTAGATCTTGGAGAGAAAATACGTAACGATATGGATGTGGAACTTCTGAAGAGAACCCCGGCATCCTTCCTGGGATCTTGTCGTTATAAGCTTCCGGAGATCAGTGCAGATAAAACTATCTATGAGAGAATTTTTGCAATTCTGGAAGAACTGGAGATCATGGCATTTTTCTATATCGGTGGCAATGATTCCATGGATACCATAAAAAAGCTTTCCGATTATGCCCAGACAGTTGGCAGCCAGATCCGTTTTATCGGTGTGCCCAAGACGATCGATAATGACCTGGAGGGTACGGATCATACGCCCGGTTACGGCAGCGCTGCAAAATATATTGCCACCGTTACCAAGGAACTGGTACGTGATGGTCTGATCTATGAGATGCAGAGCGTGACGGTCATCGAGATCATGGGAAGAAATGCCGGCTGGCTGACCGGTGCGGCAGTACTTGCCAAGAGTGAAGACTGCGAAGGCCCGGATCTGATCTATCTGCCGGAGGTTCCTTTCGATGTGGATGTTTTTATGGAAAAAGTAAAGAAACTGGTAGCTGAGAAACAGTCCATCGTCATCGCTGTATCGGAAGGTATCAAGACGGCAGACGGCAGATATGTCTGCGAATTGTCCGCACACTCGGACAAGACCGATTCCTTCGGTCATGTGCAGTTATCCGGTACCGGTAAATATCTGTCCGACCTGATCATTGAGAAATTGGGCTGCAAGTCCAGAGCTATCGAACTGTCTACCCTGCAACGCTGTGCAGGACATCTGACCTCCCGTGTGGATATCACCGAGGCTTATCAGGTAGGCGGTACTGCGGTAAAAGCAGCTTTTGAGGGCAAGACCGGTCAGATGGTGATCCTGAAAAGAGTATCTCAGGATCCCTATATCTGCACCACGGATCTCTACGATGTGCATAAGGTAGCAAATCTGGAGAAAAAGGTTCCCCGTTCCTGGATTACGGAAGAGGGAGATTACGTGACAGCAGAAATGAAGAACTATATCGAGCCTCTGATACAGGCGGAACTGACCCCGATCATGATCACAGGCCAGCCCAGACATATTATTATCGATGATCTGCCGGATATAAAGTAAGCAAGTATAGATAGAACAAATTGGATACAAAGGAGGTGGGAACATGCCGAAAGACAGGAAGAGAAAAAACATGCTGATCATAGCATGTATCATGCTCTTTGCGATTTTATTTACGCTTGTTCCCGCCTTTTCTTTTTCTGTGACTGCAGCCAGAAGGAACACAGGATCGGTGGCGGAAGAGTACGTCAGGTATCAGTCCAGGCTTCAGAACATAGAGAAGATCACGGATCTGGAGGAAAATGGATTTCGTTTGTTAGAGGATCAGGTATTTGCCATGCCGCTTCAGAAATTGCCGGAGGATACGCCGGAGGAGGCAGTGGATGAAGTCTGGTTCTATGCGGCATTGGACAAGCAGTACCACAGACTGGCAGTTTTTCTCGCAGATGATAATGGGCAGATTCTGTACAAGACGGACCAGCTGGAGGCAAATTACTGCTATCCGGGGGAACTACGGCAGCCCATAGAGAAGCTTGCATCGGTATCTTTTCAGGATGTGGACAATGACAGTGATACGGATATTATTCTGATTGCCCAGTGCCATAATGACAGAGGAGATTATCAGGAGAAATCTTATAAAGTGGGAGATGTTCTGTTCCAGGAGGATGGCAGCTTTTACAGAGACTATCGGATCTCGGACAAGATCAACCGCTTTGATATGAATAAAAATCCGGCGTGTATTCTGAACTTCGTACGCGACGGACGTTCCACAGAATTCCTTTACACTGCGGAGACATACGGAGAACTGCTCAGCCATAATTTCCGGGTGATCGAGGAACAAAGCTATACCCGTAATTTTGAAAAGCTGGGGAAAATGAAGGTAGTGCCCGGAGTATACCGGATGGCGGAATATGATGTGTTTATGATCTACCTGATCGACGAGCAGGGAAATATTGTGTGGAGCTTCCAACCTATGGAGGATTACGACAATCTCTATGCGCTGAAGGGAATCCAGGGGAAGGATCTGGATGGCGATGGGTTCAAGGACCTGGTGGTATTTGCAAAATACAGTTACGAGGGAGATTTGGGGGAACTGTTGGTAGATACCGTGTGTACCGTGTATTATCAGCGGACTGCCGGATTTGAAAAAGACAAAGATTTTACTGCAAATTATGAATGTACGGAGGAGGACACTTTAGAGGCACTGGTTGGGAAGATACGTGCCTACTGGGGGTGGCAGACATAATGATAAAAATATTGATCGTGGATGATGAAAAGCCGATCTGTGATCTGATCGATCTGAATCTGTCGGCAGCAGGATATTTTTGCAAAAGCGTACAGGACGGCATGAAAGCAATCGAATGCATCGAGAGAGAAAAAATTGATCTGATCTTGCTGGATATTATGCTTCCCGGAGTGGATGGCTTTGACATCATGGAATATATCAGACCTTTGAAGATCCCGGTGATCTTCATTACAGCCAGGGGAGATGTGAAGGACCGGGTAAAGGGGCTGCGGCTTGGCGCAGAGGATTATCTGGTGAAGCCCTTTGATGTCGTGGAACTTCTGGCGAGAGTGGAGGTCGTATTACGCAGATTCCATAAGACGGGAGCACAGTTGTCCGCCGGGGATGTAGTGGTGGATATGGATGCCAGAATGGTGACCAAGGCAGGAATTCCCGTGGTGCTGACCAATAAGGAGTATGGACTTTTGGTGTTGTTTATCCAGAACAAAAATATTGCCCTGTTCAAGGAAAATCTGTATGAAAAAGTGTGGGGCGAAGAGTATGACGGAGATAGCAGAACCTTAGAGCTTCATGTGCAGCGCCTGCGCAAGAAGATGGGATGGGAGCGTCAGCTGGTGGCGGTCTATAAGGTGGGATACCGGCTGGAGATCGCATGACCCGGAGTGGGTAAAAGGAGAGATGTATGAAATTTTCCTGGAAAATACTGTTTTGTACGATGTTGATCATGGCAGCGGCATGCGGAGCAAGCGGTTATTTTTTTGTAAATTATGTATTTCAGACCTCCATGGAGCGTGAGACCAGACAGGCACTTGATGAAAGCAGTATTTTGAGGTTCGCTTTCGAGACAGCAGCTTTAAATATTCCGTCCAAATATGATGTGCTTCCGGACGGAACGGTGGAACAGATCGGAGTATATCTGGAGAATAGTGGACAGCACGGCAACAGATTGCTGCGGATCAGCGATGAGAACGGTAAGGTGCTGTATGCCAGCGAAGGGTTTACCGGGGATACTTCTCTGTGGGAAGAGCGCGGAGAAAATACGAGAGTATACCGGGTAGTGCAGTCTGGGGATTCCTATTATATCCAGACACAGACCAGGATCAATGTGTCCGACCGAATGCTTACGTTAGAGACCATGAAAAATGTAACTGCGGTATATACGGAGAGGACGGAAGGATTCCGGATGTATCGTCAGGTTACGGTGATCGTATTGTTGTGCAGTGGAGCGGTCATGACGCTGATTGCCTGTTGGCTGACCAGACCTATCAGACTTTTGACCCGAGCCACCGGCAAAATGGCGGAGGGAGAATACAGCTATCGCGCGGAGCAGATCAGTAATGATGAAATGGGGCAGCTGACCGCGGATTTCAACCATATGGCAGAAGCGTTGGAGCAGAATATTCAGAATTTGGAAAATGAAGTCAGAGCCAGAGAAGATTTTATTGCCGCATTTTCCCATGAACTGAAGACACCGCTGACTGCAATTATCGGTTATGCGGATATGCTGCGTTCCCGGAAATTGGATGATGAGAGGCATTTTTTGTGTGCTAATTATATTTATACAGAGGGTAAACGCCTGGAGACCATGGCACTCAGACTGCTGGATATCATTGTGACCAGGCGTAAGGAGATCGATCGTAAGACTACAAATGTCTCCGGTATTTTCTCGTATCTGCAGGAAATCTATGATGAGACCAAGAACCCGGAAGATGGCAGGGTGAAGGTTGACATCTTCTGGGAAAAGGGAGAACTCTATGCCGAGGAGAATCTGTTGAAGACTGTTTTGATCAATCTGACCGATAATGCCATCAAAGCCTCCGAGGAGGGGCAGACCGTGGAGATCACCGGAAGGCGCATGGAGAATGGTTATTATTTTCAGGTGCGTGATGCAGGAATCGGCATCCCCGAGGAAGAAATTCATAAGATCACGGAAGCTTTTTATATGGTGGATAAATCCAGATCCAGGGCTCATAACGGAGCGGGACTGGGGCTTGCACTGTGTACCGCTATTCTGGAACTGCATCACAGCCGCCTGAGGATCGAGAGTACATTGGGTTTTGGAAGCTGTATGAGCTTTCTGATTCCGGACGAGGGGGTGAACGCGGATGAATAGATGGAAGAGCTGTTCTTTGGGCATTGCGGTAGCAGTGGCGGTCATTCTTGCGGCGCTGTGGGGTCCGGAATGGATCGCAGCCAGAAGGGATGAGAAACTCTTAAACAGTATTACCACAGAGGCAGTGGAAGGTGCGGAAGGATATCGTTACCGCATGAGCGATAATCAGAAACTGTATCTTTTGGGAAGATGTCTGAGCAGTCAGACCCTGCCGGAGAGTGAACTGCGGTTTCTGACCAGAGTGGACAGTGAGACGGGCAGCTATGGAGAAATGACAGGTACCTATGCGTTTGTGGAGAATCGTCAGCAGCCGGGAGAGGGACAGATTCAGGAGGAAGCAGTATATGAGGCATGCAACAGGGAGATTCAGATTCTGAAAGAGCAGGGAATTCTGCCCGGGGAAGTAAAGGAAGTGTCGGAAGACTCTTACGAAGCGGTGATCTGCTCAGCCATCGATGTGCTGGAGCCGAGGAATAATCTCTCCGTATGGAAGATCAGCCTGTCTACGGATGTAAGGAATGCGGATAAGAGTAACCGTTTCCTGGATATTTATCTGGATGCGGATACCGGTAAAATTTATGAATTCTATGTACGAACCGGACAGCAATGGGAAGACATCGACACGGATGCTATGATCGACCGGTATGCGGAATATCTGGAACTCGCCGGCCTTGAAAAAAATGAGGATCAAAATCCGCTGTTGGAGACGACACCGTATTTTGCCAAGTATACTTTCCCGGGGGAAGAGGAAGGCAGTACCACGGTGACCATCGGTTACTATGAAGGAATTCGTGAGCTTTTCCTCAAAGTAGGACGATAGAAAAATAAAATACGCAAAGATTTTTCAAAAAAAGATTAAAATCACTACTTGACGTTAACACACTAAAGCAGTAATATGAATAAAAATTAAATACAGCGGTAAGAAAACCATTGATGTGGAGATAAAAACAGTTCGTGCACTTACAGAGAGACCGGATGCTGAGAAAGGTTGGAACGCAGGCTGTTAAATGGACCACGGAGGGCGCAGTCAAAGAGGACACATAGAATCCTAAGACCTCAAGTATTCTGCGACGTGAGGGCATACGTCAGTTGCCGGGGATATGTTGGTATCCTGTAAGAGCACAAGCAATTGTGAAGCAAGGTGGCACCGCGGGAAGTGTAAATGACCCGTCCTTGACAGAAGCAGATTCTGTCATGGGCGTTTTTTTGTACCTTTTCAGAGCCTATGGCGAGATAGCCTCAATGAGTAAAAGGAAGCCTCAAAGAGGCGATTTTACGAATGGAGGCGCTGAAAAGGTGTGAACAGAAATAATTTTAAGGAGGAGTACCGGAATGAAGATCACCCCCACACTGGAAGAATGTAAAAAGATCGCAGCGGAAGGAAATTACGGAGTGATTCCTATAAGCACAGAGATGTATGCGGATATGACCACACCCATCGAAGTGCTGCGCATCTTAAAAAAGGTCAGCGGTCATGTCTATCTGCTGGAAAGTGCGGAGGCGGATAAGCGATGGGGCAGGTATTCCTTTTTAGGCTATGATCCTTTGCTTGAGATCACCTGCTATAACGGTATGACCACAATAAAATCGGAACTGACCAGCCGAACGGATTCCGGAGATGTCAGAGGGATCATCCGCAGCGTCATGGAAGAGAATAAAAGTCCCAAGCTTCCGGGGCTGCCTTCCTTTACCGGAGGTCTGGTAGGATATTTTTCCTATGACTATATCAAATACAGCGAACCGACCCTCCGACTGGATGCGAAGGACGAGGAAGGCTTCCAGGATGTGAACCTGATGCTGTTCCACAAGGTCATCGCTTTTGACAACTACAGACAGAAGCTGATCCTGATCCTGAATATCAAGACCGATGATCTGGAGATTAATTATCATAGGGCAGAGCGGGAACTGAACAACATGAAGGAGCTATTGCTGAATGGGGAAAAGGCCGAGCATATTCCCTGTAAGCTCCGGACGGATTTTCAATCACTGTTCAACGAAGCAGCCTATTGCAGCATGGTCGAGAAAGCCAAGCATTACATCAGAGAGGGAGATATTTTTCAGGTGGTATTATCCAATCGCCTGGAGGCGGAGATGGAAGGAAGCCTCTTAGATGCTTACCGGGTACTCCGCACAACAAATCCTTCCCCATACATGTTCTATTTCTCCGGAAGTGATGGTGAGATTGTGGGAGCCAGTCCGGAGACATTAGTAAAGTTAGAGGACGACGTGTTACATACCTTCCCTTTAGCCGGAACGAGACCCAGAGGTGCTACCGAGGAAGCGGACAAGGCGCTGGAGGCAGAGCTTTTAGCAGATGAGAAGGAACGCTCCGAACACAATATGTTAGTGGATCTGGGACGGAATGATATTGGCAAGATCAGCCGGATCGGCACTGTGGAAGTGGAAAAGTATATGTCCATTGAACGTTACTCCCACGTTATGCATATCGGTTCCACCGTGCGGGGCGTGATCAGAGAGGATGCGGATGCTCTGGATGCGGTAGATGCCATCCTCCCCGCAGGAACTCTGTCGGGAGCCCCGAAGCTGCGGGCATGCGAGATCATCAATGAACTGGAAGACAATAAGAGGGGTATCTACGGCGGAGCCATCGGCTACATTTCCTTTACCGGAAATCTGGATACCTGCATTGCCATCAGACTTGCTTTTTCGAAGAATGGAAAAGTATTTGTAAGATCCGGCGCCGGTATCGTGGCGGACAGCGTTCCGGAGAAGGAATACAGAGAATGTATCCAGAAGGCAGCAGCTGTAAAACAAGCTCTTTGGAAAGCACAGGAGGGAATGGAAGCATGATATTATTGATCGATAATTACGACAGTTTTTCCTATAACGTATACCAGCTGGTTGGAAGTGTGAATCCGGATATCCGGGTGATCCGCAATGATGAATGCAGCGTGGATGATATCCGCGCCATGAATCCCTCCCACATCATATTATCGCCGGGACCCGGCAGACCGGACAAAGCGGGTGTCTGTGAAAATGTGATCAGGGAACTTGGGGGCAGGATACCTATTTTGGGAATCTGTCTCGGGCATCAGGCAATCTGTGAGGTGGCGGGGGCTACCGTTACCTACGCATCCCACCTGATGCATGGGAAACAGTCATTGGCAACCTTGGATACAGACAGCGTGTTGTTCCGGGGAATGAAAAAGGTTATCACTGTGGCAAGATATCATTCACTGGTAGCGGATCCGCAGACGATTCCCGCAGAATTGAAAGTTACCGCAGTTACCGAAGATGGCGAAGTCATGGCAGTAGAACAGACGGAAAAACAGATCTACGGAGTACAATTCCATCCGGAATCCGTACTGACACCGGACGGACGACAGATTATCGTTAATTTTTTACAGACGCAGAAGGGAGAAGGCAGAAATATGATTAAAGAAGCAGCAGCAAAACTGGTAAAAAATGAGAACATCGGATACGATATGGCAAAAACCGTTATGGATGAGATCATGAGCGGGGAAGCCAGCGATATTTTAAAAAGCGCTTACTTAACAGCGTTAAGCCAGAAGGGTGAGACCATCGAAGAGATCACCGGCTCCGCAGAAGAGATGCGGAAATTTGGCAGAAGGCTGGGCGCAGAGGTAGAAGCACTGGAGATCGTGGGAACCGGCGGTGACGGCTCCAATTCCTTCAATATCTCCACCACGGCATCCATCGTGATCTCAGCAGCGGGTGTACCGGTAGCCAAGCACGGCAACCGTGCAGCCAGCTCCAAATCCGGTGCGGCAGACTGCCTGGAAGCACTGGGGGTGAATATCACCATAGAGCCGGAGCAGAGCAGGAAGCTGTTAGAAGAGATCGGCATCTGCTTCCTCTTTGCACAGAAATATCACACTGCCATGAAATATGTGGGCCCCATCCGCAAGGAACTTGGCATCCGTACGGTTTTCAATATCTTAGGACCGTTAGCGAACCCGGCAGGACCGGTATATCAGATCATGGGTGTGTACGATGAAAGCCTGCTGCCTTCCATGGCAAAGGTATTGTCCAATCTGGGAGTAAAGAGAGGCATGGTAGTCTACGGGCAGGACAGACTGGACGAGATCTCCGCCAGCGCGCCTACCGCAGTCTGCGAGATTGACAACGGCACCTTTAAAAATTATGTGATCACACCGGAAGATTTCGGCATGGTAAGATGCACGAAGGAGGACCTGGTAGGCGGAACTCCCCAGGAGAACGCAGAGATCACCAGAGCTATCTTAAACGGCGAAAAGGGTCCCAAACGCAACGCAGTACTGCTAAATGCGGCAGCAGCCCTGTATGTGGCAGGCAAGGCAGACAGCATGGCTGACGGTGTAAAACTGGCAGAGAAGGTTATCGATACCGGTCTTGCAAAGGCACAGTTGGAGCGTTTTATCAAGCTGAGCAATGCATGATAAAGTGTTACGAGTACTTTTGACCTGCGGCGCAAGGATTCTGGATTTAGATTATGAAACAACGGAAAGGCAGGATGAATGGATGATACTGGATACGATAGCGGCCGCTGCAAAGGAGCGGGTGGCAGCAGCCAAAGAAGCACTGCCCCTTACAGAACAGATTGCCAGAGCAAGAGAGTTAGACAGCAATACGGGATTTCCTTTTGAACAGGCACTGGCAAAGAAGAGGATGAGCTTTATCTGCGAGGTGAAAAAGGCGTCACCCTCCAAGGGACTGATCGCACCGGAATTTCCTTATGTGCAGATCGCAAAGGAATACGAAGCAGCAGGAGCGGATGCAATCTCGGTACTGACGGAACCGGCGTACTTTCAAGGGAAGAATGAATATCTGACCGAGATCCGTCAGGCGGTGAAGATCCCGTTACTCCGGAAAGATTTCACAGTGGACGAATACATGATCTACGAGGCAAAAAATATCGGAGCGGATGCAGTGCTTTTAATCTGTGCCATCCTGTCACCGATGCAGTTGTCAGAGTATGCGGGAATCGCAGGAGAACTTGGACTGTCGGCACTGGTGGAAGCCCATGATGAGAAGGAAGTAGAGATGGCATTGAAAGCCGGTGCCAGCATCATCGGTGTCAATAACCGGAATCTGAAAGATTTTACGGTGGATATCCATAATTCCGTGCGACTGCGGGAACTGGTGCCGGAGAATATTCTCTTCGTATCTGAAAGCGGCATGAAGACGAGGCAGGACATCGAGGAATTGGAGCAGAACGGGACAAATGCTGTTCTCATCGGAGAGACGCTGATGCGAAGCGTGGATAAGAAAGCGGTATTGCAGGAGCTTCGCGGACAGGTTATAGAAAGGTCGTAAATTATTATGAAAGTAAAAATGTGTGGTCTCTACCGTCCGGAGGATATTGCTTATGCTAATGAGGTACAGCCGGATTATGTGGGATTTGTATTTTATGAAAAGAGCCATCGGGCGGTTACGAAGGAGCAGGCAGCCGAATATCGCAAAAAGCTTCTGCCGGGAATCCGGGCGGTGGGGGTGTTTGTGAATGAGGATCCGAAGAACATCATAGAACTGCTGGAGGAAGGTATTTTGGATGTGGCACAGCTTCACGGGGATGAGACAGAAGAGGATATCCAGTATCTTCAGGCGGTCTGCCACAAACCGGTGATCAAGGCGGTCAAAGTAAGAGACCGATATGATGTGGAAGCCTGGTTTGACAGTAGTGCGGACTATCTGTTATTCGATAACGGAATGGGATCGGGACAGGCGTTTGACTGGAGCGTCCTTGGTGGGATCGACAGAGAGTTTTTCCTGGCAGGAGGATTACAGGCGGAGAATCTCACCGAAGCCATGGAAGCGGTAAGACCTTACGCGGTAGATATTAGCTCCGGCATCGAGAGCGACCGGAAAAAAGATCCGGAGAAGATGCGCCGGATCATGGAACTGGTAGAACGTTATCGGAACAATCCGCAGGCATCAAAGTCGGGGGCTTTTGAGCCCGACATCAATAGATAGAAGAATTATAAATTAAAAATCAAAATGAAAATCAGGAATAAAAATCAGAATGAAAGAAAAGAGGAGGAACACATGAGCAAAGGACGTTACGGAATCCACGGAGGACAATATATCTCCGAGACATTGATGAATGAACTGATCCATCTGGAGGAGTGCTATGAGCATTATAAGAAGGATCCTGAATTCAATGCGGAACTAAATAAGCTGCTGAATGAATATGCAGGACGCCCTTCTCTGTTGTACTATGCGGAGAAGATGACGAAGGATCTGGGTGGTGCAAAAATTTATTTGAAGAGAGAGGACTTAAACCACACCGGTTCCCACAAGATCAACAATGCCCTGGGACAGGCGTTGCTTGCCAAGAAGATGGGTAAGACCCGCCTGATCGCAGAGACCGGTGCCGGACAGCATGGTGTGGCTACCGCAACGGCAGCAGCCTTTTTAGGGATGGAATGCGAGATTTTCATGGGAAAAGAAGATACCGATAGACAGGCACTGAATGTTTATCGTATGGAGCTTTTGGGAGCAAAGGTGCATCCTGTGACTTCCGGTACCATGACCTTAAAGGATGCTGTCAATGAGACCATGAGAGAATGGTCCAACCGTGTAGCAGACACTCATTATGTACTGGGATCCGTTATGGGACCGCATCCTTTCCCCATGATCGTCAGAGATTTTCAGAGTGTGATCAGTCAGGAAGCAAAAGAGCAGATCCTGAAGACAGAGGGAAAGCTTCCGGCAGCCGTGGTAGCCTGTGTGGGCGGCGGTAGTAATGCCATGGGTGCGTTTTATAACTTTATTGAGGATCAGGATGTAGAACTCATCGGCTGTGAGGCAGCAGGCAAAGGTGTGGATACGGCACTGACCGCAGCTACCATTGCTACCGGCTCTCTGGGAATTTTCCATGGAATGAAATCTTATTTCTGCCAGGATGAATATGGACAGATTGCTCCTGTATATTCCATTTCTGCGGGACTGGATTATCCCGGCATCGGACCGGAGCATGCTTATCTGCATGACATCGGCAGAGCACAGTATGTGCCCATCACGGATGACGAGGCAGTGGATGCTTTTGAATATCTGGCAAGAACTGAAGGAATCATCTGCGCTATTGAGAGTGCCCATGCGGTAGCGCAGGTACGTAAGATCGCGAAGAACTACAGCCCGGACCAGAGCATTATCGTATGTCTGTCCGGCAGAGGTGACAAGGACGTGGCAGCCATCGCAAGATACCGTGGCGTGGATATTCATGACTGATCGTTTTGACGGTAAAGCCATCATAGGAGTAACAGACAGAAGAAAGTAAAAATCAAAACAGAAATTACAAAATAAGAAGATGGAGATAACAACAATGAATAATTATTTGGATAAAGTATTTGATACTCCCAATAAAAAAGCATTTATAGCTTTCCTTACCGCAGGAGACCCGGACGCGGACAGCACTGTAAAGTTTATTCTGGAGATGGAGAAGGCAGGGGCGGATCTCATAGAAATCGGTATTCCCTTTTCTGATCCCACGGCGGAAGGTGTGGTGATCCAGGAGGCAAATATCCGTTCTCTTAGCAACGGTATGACCACGGACGGTGTGTTTGAGATCGTGAAGAGAGTGCGGGAACAGTCGGAGATCCCCCTGGCGTTTATGACTTATGTAAATCCCGTATTCCATTATGGGTATGAGAAATTTTTTTCAAAGTGTGAGGAGCTGGGCATCAGTGCTATCATTATTCCCGATATGCCTTATGAAGAGAAGGTGGAGGTGGAGGCTCCCGCCAAAGCCCATGGCGTGAAGGTGATCTCCATGATCGCACCCACTTCCGAGAGCCGTATCCGCCGGATCGCATCTGAGACAGAAGGCTTTATCTATGTGGTAAGCTCCATGGGTGTCACCGGTGTGCGCAGTGAGATCAAGACCGATCTGCCCGCCATCGTGGAAAGCATCCGCACTGTGACTGACGTTCCCTGTGCTATCGGTTTCGGCATCAGTACTCCCGAGCAGGCCAAAGCCATGGCATCCATATCAGATGGAGCCATTGTCGGAAGCGCCATCGTGAAGATCATTGCAAAGTATGGCAAAGACGCAGCTCCTTACATCGGAGAATATGTGAAGAGCATGAAAGAGGCTGTAGCGGAAGCGTAAATAAGATTACGAAGAATAAGGAAATAAGAAAGTGATAGGAAAGCCGGAGTGGTCGCAAAGACTGCTCCGGTTTTTGCATCTGAAAATAAAAAGAGAGGGAAATGATGCAAGTATGATGCAATGGTGTGTTATTATCTGTTATAATTTGATAAAACAACCATCGTAGACTGTGGGAGGAAACGGAACATGAAGATGTGTAAAAAATGCTGGCGAAGGAAACGTTTGACCGGGGTAATTCTGGCATGTTTATTTCTTACGGCCTGCGGCGGAGAAACGCAGGAAGCTGAGAGGAAAAGCACTGTGCAGGAAAATGAAACGGTAAGTACCACTACCATTGAACAAGCAGCCGAACAGACGCAGGAGACAACGCAGGAAGCGGAAGCGTTTGTGCAGACAGATACCATCCTGGAAAATTTGAAGGGGAATAGAGATCCGCAGGTGATCTTACAGGAACTGTCTGAACTTCCGTTAAATATAGAAGAACTGAAAGCCTATCCGGTGTATGTGTTAAGTGATCAATTCGAGGAGTGCAGCGGGGCAGAACTGCTGACGGAATTTTATGAGCAGTCCACGCAGGGGAATCCGGCACAATTATTGATGGTAAATTACTGCTATAATGAAAAATGGATCCTTTCTTATGCGGAATTTGACGGAAGTACCTATTATTTGCTCAGAGGCAATATAGATGCCGGGACTGTAGAGGAAGACTATAAGGAAATGTATTTTCATTCCCTGAATATTATCGAAAAGAAAGATATAGAACCGGATATGGCACTCATCATGATCGTATTTACCAATCAGGAAGATGTTTCCGATGAACAGGCGGAGCAATATGTGAAATGGTCGGAAGAGGGAAAAAGGCCTGATGACATAGAAATATATTATTTCTTAAATCTGAGATACGGTCTTATGAGCGGCGACGATGACTTGAAAATACTGGAAGAAGTGGAGAGAACAGCGGATAGAATGACCGTGTACCGGATAGCAAAGGACTTCACAAATACATATTTTCAAGAGGAATACACAGGCAAAGCTGAGATCATGGGAATCAAGGGACTTTCCGGGGTGGATACGGACAGCAAGGGTGACTGCACGGTGGAAGTAGAGTTCCGGCCGGTACAGGAGGATTCGCTATCGTATCTGTTTATGACGTTTGGATATGATGAGATGGGATGGACAATCCGCAGTTACGGACTGGAAAAGTAGGCGGACATAGGATACAAAAATTGTATGAAAATCCTACAAAATTTTGTTGACAAAAGAGTATTGCCTATGTATAATAAGTCAGTGTGTGAATCAACACATCGTAGGAGACTTGTGTTTTCTACGCAACATATTGCATAGGAGTCGCTATGTTAGTAAGTTTATCTGATGTATTAACATCCGAAGGCAAGGTAGAGACTGTTGCCATTCCGCTTGAGATGACAAGCTTTAAGAGCCGCCAGGGAGATTTCTCTATTATGGAGAAGACACCCATTCATCTTACTTTTACCAACATCGGTGTGAACAAGGCAAAAGTAACCGGCACTGCAGAGCTTACCTTTGATACGAAATGTGACAGGTGCCTTACTGAAGTACCTACAGCAATGAAGCTTAAGTTTGACAGAATCGTTTATTCTCCGGAAGCGGAAGTAAGTGAGGAAGAAGATACCGAGCAGAGCTTTATGGATGGATGGCAGCTGGATGTAGAGGCTTTTGTGTACGATGAAATTCTGGTGAATTGGCCGGCAAAGATCCTGTGTAAGGAAGACTGCAAGGGTATCTGCCCTGTATGTGGTCAGAACAGGAATCTGAAGGAATGTGGTTGCGATACTTTCGTACCGGATCCTCGTATGGCAGCAATCCAAGATATCTTCAACGCGAATAAGGAGGTGTAACGATGTCTATTTGTCCTAAGAATAAATCTTCCAAAGGTAGAAGAGATAAGAGAAGAGCAAACTGGAAAATGAGCGCTCCTACATTGGTAAAGTGCAGCAAATGTGGTGCACTGATGATGCCTCACAGAGTTTGCAAGGCTTGCGGTTCTTACAATAAGAAGCAGGTCGTAAGCGTTGATTAATTGATAAATCAATGAAGCGAAATTAAGTGAAAAGAGAAAAGGAGATTCCGGATGGAATCTCCTTTTGCTTTCACAAAAAAATCACTTGCTTTTTATATACGCCTTTAGTATAGTAAGAATGAATCTGCCATCATCAAACTGTTTGGTGCGATCCACGGAGCGGTTTGATGATGAGCGGATAAACATAAACAGGTAAAGGAACGACGAAATGGCAGAATATGTAAATGTTGCTGTAGACGCAATGGGTGGCGATAATGCTCCAGCAGAGATCGTAAAAGGTGCTGTGGAAGCTGTCAACGCAGATAAGCGCGTCAAAGTATTCCTGGTAGGCAAGGAGCCTGTGATCCGTGAGGAATTAAAGGCGTACAGCTATGATGCAGAGCAGCTGGAAGTCGTACATGCTGAAGAAGTCATTGAGACGGCAGAACCTCCGGTCATGGCGATCCGTCGGAAGAAGGATTCCTCCATTGTCAAAGCCATGTATATGGTGAAGAACGGCGAATGCGATGCATTTGTATCTGCGGGAAGTACCGGTGCGGTACTGGTAGGTGGACAGGTGATCGTAGGTCGTATCCGCGGTGTGGAGAGACCGCCATTAGCCCCCCTGATCCCTACAGAGAAGGGCGTAAGCCTTCTGTTAGACTGTGGAGCCAACGTAGATGCGAGACCTTCCATGTTAGTCCAGTTTGCCAAGATGGGCAGTGTCTATATGGAAAGCGTTATGGGAGTAAAGAATCCGAGAGTCGGTATTGTGAATATCGGCGCCGAGGAGGAGAAGGGCAACGCGCTGGTAAAAGAAACCTTCCCGCTTCTTAAGAATTGCCCGGAGATCAATTTCATCGGCAGCGTGGAAGCAAGAGACATTCCGGCAGGTGCGGCAGATGTCATTGTCTGTGAAGCGTTTGTGGGCAATGTGATCTTGAAGATGTATGAGGGTGTAAGCTCCGCACTTCTGCATCAGGTGAAGCAGGGGATGATGTCCACACTTCGCAGTAAAATGGGTGCACTGCTTGTGAAGCCGGCACTCAAGACTACATTAAAGAGTTTTGATACTTCCCAGTACGGTGGCGCTCCGTTACTCGGACTGAACGGTCTGGTAGTGAAGACTCACGGAAGCAGCAAGGCAGTGGAAGTGAAGAATTCTATTTTGCAGTGTATTGCTTTTAAGGAAGAGAAGATCAACGAGAAGATCAAAGAACAGATCAGCCCGGAAGATAAGGCTGCAGAGAATAATTAATCAAGAGAAATATTTTGAGAAAGAAGGAACTGTTATGGAATTTGAAAAGTTGAAGAAAATCATTGCTGAGGTATTAAACGTAGATCCCGATGAGATCACCATGGAGACCACATTCCAGGATGACCTGGGCGCTGATTCCCTCGATGTATACCAGATCATCATGGGCATTGAGGAAGAGTTCGATATCGAGATCCC
>ERZ832522.3197-NODE-3197-length-18542-cov-16.423270_pt1 | contig 18542 bp, 17 predicted proteins | sample MGYA00519951_ERZ832522 | MGnify/ENA primary metagenome ERZ832522 (study PRJEB31850, sample SAMEA3708728) | human gut metagenome | biome: human gut; feature: human-associated habitat; material: faeces | place: China | collected 2014 ... | reverse complement strand
CCCACTCCTGGGTGCAGATGTTCCCCGACGAGTACACCGCCTTCAAGACCTACTGTGAGCTGTATCCCACCAACGCGACCCTGCTGGTAGATACCTATAACGTGCTCAAGTCCGGCGTGCCCAACGCCATCCGCGCCTTCAAAGAGGTACTGGCCCCCATGGGGATCACCAAGTGTGGCATCCGGCTGGACTCCGGCGACCTGACCTATCTGTCCCAGAAGGCCCGGGAGATGCTGGATGAGGCCGGCCTGACAGAGTGCAAGGTCATTGCCTCCAACGCCCTGGACGAGTATATCATCCGGGACCTGGTGCGCCAGGGGGCCCGCATCGACTCCTTCGGCGTGGGAGAGCGGCTGATCACCTCCCGCAGTGAGCCGGTGTTTGGCGGCGTGTACAAGCTGGTGGCCATTGAGGACGACGAGGGGAACATCATCCCCAAGATCAAGATCAGTGAGAACGCCGCCAAGATCACCACCCCCCATTTCAAAAAGGTCTACCGAATCTTCTCCCGGGACACCGGCAAGGCGGAGGCCGACCTGATCTGCCTGCGGGACGAGGAGATCGACTTCACCCAGCCGCTGGAGCTGTTTGATCCCAGCGCCACCTGGAAGCGCAAGGTGTACACCAACATCGAGGCCAAGGAGCTGCTGGTCCCCATCTTCCTGAACGGGAAGCGGGTGTACGAGGTACCGGAGCTTCAGGTCAGCCGGGCCTACTGCCAGCGGCAGGTGGACGCCCTGTGGGATGAGGTAAAGCGCTTTGAGAATCCCCACAATTACTATGTGGACCTGAGCCAGAAGCTGTGGGACATCAAGCAGTCCTTGCTGAACAGCCATGATATGAATTAAAAAACGGTGAGCCGCGGGCACTGCCTGCGGCTCACCGTTTTTTCAGGGATCAGACCGGCCCCTGACGGAAGCGCTCGATCATCTCATGGGTCAGGGAGATGGAAGAGCCGCCCTCCGGCAGCTCAGAGCGGTCGAACCAGGTGCCCTCACCCAGCTCGTCTTCCTGAAGGGTCACAGTCTCGTCCTCCGTGTCCAGGTCACAGTAAAACCCGGACAGAAGGCTGCTGGAGAAGCTCCAGGGCTGACTCTTATAGAACCGGATGTTTTTGACCGGCAGACCGACTTCCTCCATGACCTCCCGGCGGACCGTGCCCTCCAGAGGCTCGCCGATCTCTGCGAAGCCGGCGATGAGGGCATAGTTACGGACTGTGCCCGGCCGGGCGGTCTGGGAATACTTGGTGAGCAGCAGGCGGTCACCGTGGGTCACTGCCACGATCACCGCCGGGGAGATGGTGGGATAGACCAGACCGCCGCAGGCGGGACAACGCATGGCGCGCTCCACGGCGTCCTGCTGGGCCGGAGCGCCGCACCGGCCGCAGAACTGGTGGTTGTGGTACCAGTCATACAGCTGGCTGGCGGTGATGCAGGCGAAAGCCAGCCAGCCGGGCTGCATATCCCGGAACTGTCCGTTTTTGGCCGGAACAGCGGCGTCCAGAATGGCCGAGGGCACCACATGGCACCAGTGAAAAGCGATGTCATCGATGGAAAAGAAATAGGTACAGGGCAGTGCAGAGAGATCGGCGCAGGCGTTTGCCTCTTCCCAGGTGAACGGGAGCCCGCTCTCGCGGCTGAGAAGGGTGCTCCCGTCCTGATAGAAGAAGACACGGTCCCCGTCCTTTGGCTGGGTAGGATGGTAGGCGTTGTCATACCGGTGGGGTGCAATATCCTGGATCATAGCAGTTAGGGTCCTTTCTGATCAAATTTTGTCGTTGCATCTATTATGAAGGCTTTTCTGACCACTGTCAACTGCCGCCGCCATCCCAGGGCAAAGGAGACCATCCAACAGGGCGGGCCCCCACGCGGAACGAAAATTTCCCAAAACCGGCGGGTGGAGCACGTCCTGCCTCTGCGTGTGCCGTGAACAGGCTTTTTCCATCAGGGCGCCTCCCGGAGTTCGTCCAGCAGATGGGCTGCGCCATAGCGCAGGCACCGCTGGAGACGCCGCTCCCCCCGCTTGATGGTGCGGGAGACAGTGGACTTGTCTACGCCCATCTGCTCCCCGATCTCCCGCATATTGTAGCCCTCCGCATAGTACAGCAGAAGCGCTGTCCGCTGCTTCTCGGTGACGTCCTCCCGCAGGGCACGGATCAGGTTGTGTCGGAGGCGGCTGATCTCCCGGCTGTTGTCCGCCGACATCTGCCGGGAGTAGACGGCCATGTCCGCGGCGTACAGCTTGCCGCGCCTATATCGTGTATTTGACATTCCGGCGGTACCCCCTCTCATAGTAGCGCTCGGTAAGCACTGCCAGTTCCCGGGCCTCACGAAACATGGTAGACAGCATTCGGATCCGCTCTGCCAGCAGACAGCGTTCCTCCTCGTCCTCCGTCCGGTCCAGTACCGCCTGGAGCTGGCAAATGCGGAAGTCCAGCGCCCTGGCGTGGGCGCGGTATTCCACAGAAAGCTCTTGCAGGGTCATTGTGCACATTCCTCCTCTTGTTCTGCCTCCCGCCGTCTGCGGCCGCCCCGCCGTCCCGCCGCGCAGCGGGTGCAGAGGATGCGGCCGTTCCGCCGGATCAGGGGGTCCAGCCGGTACAGCTCCCCGCCGCACTGGGCGCACAGCGCGGCAGGAGCGGCCAGCTGGACATCCCGGAGGGGCGGGAGCAGACCGGAGACACATTCGTATCCCGTGAGTGAGACGCTCCTTTCTTCTCTCCCGGCCGGGGCCGGGGCTCTTGGTGTGGATCTGCGGATTTTTCTGCGCCCCGTCCCCGGATGAGAACAGAGGTGCAGGAAAAACCTCTTGGGGCCTGTAAAATAAAATGAGAAAAATCAAATATTTCTATTGACAAGACTCGCTTTCTCTGTTAGAATAACACCTGCTGTTGGACAGCACTCTTGATACGCTGGTGTAGCTCAGCCGGTAGAGCAGCTGATTTGTAATCAGCAGGTCGGGGGTTCGAATCCGTCCACCAGCTCCACAATTCAATATGGAGGAGTTCCCGAGTGGCCAAAGGGGGCAGACTGTAAATCTGTTGCGTTTCGCTTCGGTGGTTCGAATCCACCCTCCTCCACCACGTCGGAGTAAACGTCACATCGTTTGCTCCGACTTTTTTATCAAAAGTCAGAACGCACTCATTTTGTTGCTCCTCCTTTCCAAATCACAACCGCTGCGCTGGGTTGTGATTTGCTGTCGCCGCCTTGCGGCGTTTTTTGATTGTGGGAAAAGATCGGGGTTGAACGGAGCATGCAGAAAGCGGTGGTCCCAAACGGGATCGCAGTTTTCTTTTCAGCGGGAACGGCGGCCTTTTGCCGGAGCGCCGGTGGCAGGGCGGCCTGTGCGGGGAGATGGACACAGGCAGCGGCCTTTTGGGAGAAAAAGCCGTAAATAGAACGTACGTTCTATTTACGGCTCTACTATACCGCGAAACTGCGCCCTTGTCAAGGGGGAAATTGGCGGTTTTTCAAAAATTATGTCTACCGCAGACATACTGCACATGGATTCCTCTGTTTTTCATGCAGAGCTGGCACAGAAAAAGCGCGCCGCCTCCCACAGGGAAGGCAGCGCGCCGGTGCTTTTATGGATCCGAATGGAACGCTTAGAAATACTGCTTGATGCCCTCGGGGGCCAGGTCGGGCTCATCACTGATGGTGATGGTGAACTTGATGTCGTGATTCTCGCCGAAGTCGTTCAGCCACTTCAGGAAGTCCTCAGTCTCGTTGTAGCCGTCGGAGGGGACGATCTTGGTCAGACTATCAATAAAGACATGGGTAATGTCATAGTTGCCGGCGTACAGGCCGCTGATGAAGCCTCTCATGGCAGCGTAGTCCGCTACATCGTACTGGCTGGAATCCACCAGGCGGATCTGATAGTTGATGTCGAAGCGGAGCTTGTCGCCCTTTTCGATGCAGACCACGTTGCCGTGCTCGCTCTGTACCGCCTGGTTAATCATGTCGATCATCTGCTTGGTCTTGCCGGTGCCCTTTTTACCCATGATGACTCGAATCATGTTAAATCACTCCTTCATGGATGTTACCAGGGACGCTGGTCCCTTGTGTTGTATTAACTTTACCATATTGCGGCGGGATTTTCAACCGGAAGATTGTGAATTTTTTGCCGCACCGGAAAGTATTTTTTCCCTTACAGGCGGGCCTCCAGCTCGGCCTGCCGGGCCTCGTAGCCGGGCTTGCCCAGAAGGGCGAACATATTGCTCTTATAGGCCTCCACGCCGGGCTGGTTGAAGGGGTTGATCTCCAGCAGATGGCCGGACAGGCCGCATACATACTCAAAGAAGTAGATCAGGAAGCCCACGCTGGTCTCGCTGATGGCGGGCATCTGGATGAGCACATTGGGCACACCGCCGTCCACATGGGCCAGCATCACGCCCCGCATGGCCTTCTCCGCCACAAAGGAGAGAGGCTTGCCAGCCAGGAAGTTCAGGCCGTCAATGTTCTCAGGGTCGTTGGGGATCAGAAACTCGCCCTTGGGAGCGAAATCGACCACGGTCTCGCACATGAGGCGCTGGCCCTCCTGGATATACTGGCCCATGGAGTGCAGGTCTGCGGTGTACTCCAGGCTGGCGGGGAACAGGCCCTTGCCCTCCTTGCCCTCGCTCTCGCCGTAGAGCTGTTTCCACCACTCGGCGAAGAAGCGGAAGCTGGGCTCGTAGCCGGCCAGCATCTCCACCTTTTTGCCGCTCTCGTGCAGGGCGTGGCGGGCGGCGGCGTACCGCCATGCGGGGTTGTCCAGTCCGGGGACGGCCAGCTCCGTCATGGCCTGGGCCGCGCCGTCCATCAGAGCCTGGATGTCGATCCCGGCCACAGCGATGGGCAGCAGGCCCACAGCGGTGAGGACAGAGTACCGGCCGCCGATGGCGTCGGGCACCACGAACTCCTCATAGCCCTCGGCATCCGCCAGGCCCTTCAGCGCGCCCCGGGATTTGTCAGTGGTGGCATAGATGCGCTCCCGGGCGCCCTCCTTGCCGTACTTCTCCTCCAGCATCCCCTTGAAAATGCGGAAGGCGATGGCGGACTCGGTGGTAGTGCCGGACTTGGAGATCACATTGACGGAGAAGTCCCGGTCACCGATGAGGGAGATGGTCTCCAGCAGGGCGTCAGTGGACAGTCCGTTTCCGGTGAAGAGGACGTCGGGGGTGTCCTTCTGCTTCAGATTGTAATTGGGGGAGCGCAGCAGCTCGATGACCGCGCGGGCGCCCAGATAGGAACCGCCAATGCCAATAACCACCAGCACCTGGGATTGCTTCTGGATCCTCCGGGCAGCCGCCTGGATCCGGGCGAACTCCTCTTTGTCATAGTCCCGGGGCAGCGTCACCCAGCCGGTGAAATCACCGCCGGGTCCGCTGTGGGTGGCCAGCATCTCCGCCGCCTGCTCCAAGCGGGGCTTCCGGCTGGTCAAATAATCCTGGGGAAGGAAGCTGTCTGCATTGGTCAGATTGAGTGTCAGCATAGAAAAATCCTCCTTTGAGAATTGAATTTTACCCCTCTAGTATAGCATAGATCCCGAAGTTTTTCACCGTGAAAGCCGCTTTTTTTCACCAGACATTTCCACCAAGAAAAAACAAAAATTTTTGAAAAAAAGAATTGACTATTCAGCTGCTCTGTGGTATCATGAATAACGTCGTTTGGACGATTAGCTCAGCTGGTAGAGCATCCGCTTGACGTGCGGGAGGTCACAGGTTCAAGTCCTGTATCGTCCACCAAATGAATCCCTTAGAGCCACAAGGCTTTGAGGGATTTTTTCTTTTTTAAAAAATTCAGAATGTTCCTTGTATGGGTTGTGTTTCTTGCTTTTAAACGCACAAAATCGTTCTTGCCGGTCCATGTTCCGAAAAAGGCCTCTCTGCGGAAAGATCTGCAGAGAGGCCTTTTCTATCCAGGAAATGCGGTCCATGAGTTCAATTCTGCAAGCAGCGCTGGAGGTTTTCCGTGATCCGCCGGGAAAAGGCCAGGTATTCCGACCGCTCCTCTGGGGTGAAGCCCGCCAGATGGTCCGCAAGGGCATCCTCCTGAGCCGCCTCCAGGTCGGCGATCACAGAACCTGCCTCGGGCGTCAGGACGGGCTTGCGCATGTCCAGATAGCCGGGGGGCTCGCTCTCCAGCAGGCCCTTAGAGGACAGTCGTTGCAGGGCGAGGGCGAGGGAGGCCCGGGAGAGCCCGGAAAAGTCTGCTAGTTCCCGGCGGGTACAGGGCCCGTGCAGCTGATGCAGGGACAGCAGGATCTGGGCCTCCTGGAGGGAGAGCCCGTTTTTCAGCGCGGCGGTCTCCAGATGGGATTCCAGAAGCCGCCGCTCCCGGTAGGCGTCGCAGAGGGGGCCGCTTCCCATCACACCGGCCTGAAAGGCCCTCACACGCTCGTCGCCCAGCCGCTGGCTGGTGGGGAGCAGGGGCGGCACCGCGCCATCTCCGGCGGCGTCCAGAAGAAAACGGTACACCTTCGCCCGGCACCGCTCATAGCTCTCCTCATCCAGCACCTCCTTATAAAACTGGTGATAGGACTCAAAGATCATCAGCTTCATCTTGACCGTCCTGGAAATGCTCAGGCTCTGGGACGCCAGGGACCCCTTGGTCTTGACATAGTAGTAGATCGGGACAGACAGGGCGTAGAACCGCTCCGCCCGGCGGATGTACTCCAGATTGAATAAAAAGTCCTCGCACCAGCTGATCTCCGGGTCCATCCGCAGATGGTACCGCTCCACCAGCTCCCTGCGGTACAGCTTATTCCACAGGACGCCGTAATAAAAGTCCGCGGGATTTTCCATCATGTGGGCGGCGTATTCCTCCCGGGTGAGGAGGCTGTCCTCGTCGATGTCGCCCTTTCGGGAGAGACGCTCGCCGACCACCCGGTAGAAGTCCGCGATCACCAGATCGCAGCGATGGGCCTCTGCGGCCCGGACCAGAGAGCGGGTGGCGTCTGGGGTGATCCAGTCATCACTGTCCAGAAACTGGAGATAGACGCCCTGAGCCAGATCCAGGGCATGGTTGCGGGCGGCGGAGACCCCGGCGTTTTTCTGGTGGATCGCAGTCACCCTGGCATCCCGGGCGGCAAATTCATCGCAGATCGCGCCGGAGCCGTCGGTGCTGCCGTCGTCCACCAGAAGCAGCTCCAGGTCGGTAAACTGCTGGTCCAGGATGCTGGCCACACAGCGCCGGATGGTCTGTTCCGCATTGTAAACCGGCACAATGACGCTGACCATTGGTTTCATTTCAGCAACTCCTTATTTTGAGGGATTAGGGATGGTGAGGTTGGGATATGGGGTAGTTTATCACGGCTTTGTGCCAGCGTCAAATCGAGAACAGCTTCATGTTTTCTGCGGATGCGGAGATGATGGGGGCTATGTGAACGGGGGAAGTACTGTATAGCTGACAAGGAACAGAAGGGGGACCGGCACAGCCGGTCCCCCTTCTGTCAAAAGCCGATATGGGAAGATCAATCGACATACTCCACGCCGATCTGCTCCAGGATCTGGTCCACGAAGGGGCGGGGAAAGCCCTTGCCGGCATGGATCCCGGCCAGCTGCCCCTCCTCCTTCAACTTGACGGCGGCGACGGCTTTGGCCAGTTCCCCGGCATCCTCAGGCTTGATGACCAGGATGCTGTCGCCATCGCCCACCAGGATGTCGCCCGGGCAGATGACCTGTCCGCCCACGCTGACCGGGAAGTTGATCTCGCCGGGGCCGTTCTTATAAGGGAGTTGAAATCATGGTTGAGAAGAAACGAAAGAGCTTTGTAAAGCGCATGGTAACAGCCTTGATCCTGGGCGTGATCCTGGCTATACCAAAATCGCCACCGTGATCACCGCAGATCTGCCGGTCATCAGCCAGTGCCGGCCAGGCGACGCCACCCGCTTCCAGTCAATCCCTGTCTCCCAGGCACACCAGCTGTGGCGGGAGATGCAGGAGCGCCTCAACGATCTGGACCGGAGACTGAACGCCCCGGCTGCTCAGCCGCAAGCCCAGCCCCAAGCCGGAAGGCCGGGACCTGTGCGCCGCTACCGCATTACAGTCAATGGAAAAGTCTATGAGACCTCCATCCAGATGGTCTCCCAGTAACAGAAAGAGGTGTGTTTCATGTATACCATCGATTTGAACAGCGACATGGGTGAGAGCTTCGGCGCTTACCGCATCGGAAACGACGAGGGTATCATCCAGCATATCACCTCCACCAACGTGGCCTGCGGCTACCACGCCGGGGGCCCCATGGTGATGGACAAGGTGGTGCGCATGGCCAAGGAGCGGGGCGTGGCCGTGGGCGCGCACCCCGGCTACCCTGATTTGATGGGGTTCGGCCGCCGGAAGATGACGCTGTCTGTGGACGAGGTCAAAAATTACATGCAGTATCAGATCGGGGCTCTCATGGCGTTCACCCAGAGCTATGGTCTGAAGCTGCAGCACGTGGCGCCCCACGGCGCACTGGGCAACCTGTGCCAGTATGACCGGGAGACCTCCCGAGCCATCTGCGAGGCGGTGTATGAGATCGATCCATCCGCATCTTCTACTGCGCGGGGGCCGTCCTGGGGGAGGAAGCCCAGAAGATGGGTCTGAAAACGGCGGCGGAGATCTTTGCCGACCGCGCTTATATGGAGGACCTGTCCCTGGTCCCCCGGAAGCAGTCCGGTGCCATGATCACAGATGAGGATCTGGCGGTGGAACGGTGCATCAAGATGATCAAGGAGCACAAGGTCACCGCGATCACTGGCAAGGAGATCGAGATCCAGGGCGATACTCTGTGCGTCCACGGAGACGGGGCCAAGGCGCTGGCCTTTGTAGAGCGGATCAAAAAAGAATTCCAGCAGGAGGGGATCCAGATCAGGAACTTCTTGTGACCCCGCGTTCCGCCTGCCCGCACACGGCGGACGCGGAAGCGCTGCCCCCATCGGCCGGCTGCGGCCGGTGGGGGCTTCTGTCTGTCAACATCGGGCAGATGAATGCGGAACGGACAGGTTTTCGTTGACAGAGTGAAGGGAAGAGGATAAAATAAAAGGACAGAGCGGCAAGCCGCTCTGCATCTCTGCGCCAGTAGCTCAATCGGATAGAGCGCACCCCTCCTAAGCGGCAGATTGTTCGATTCCTTCGAGCAGTAAAAATTGCATAAATCTTAAAAATGTCTCAGTAGCTCAGCTGGATAGAGCACACGCCTCCTAAGTGGGGAATAGAACGCCCCCCTTAGGGGACACAGGTGGGTAGTTCCGGGTTCAATCTCACTCGTACAATTTTATATGCGTCTGTAGCTCAGTTGGATAGAGCGCGAGCCTCCTAAGCCCGAGGCCCCCGGTTCGAGTCCGGGCAGGCGCACCAGAAAAAGCGCAAAGTCTATGTAAAACCGTAGATTTTGTGCTTTTTCTATGACTTTTTGAAAGTGAATAGAAAACGTTATATTTCTCGCTTCTGTGGTGGACGCTTAATCCGCAATTTTTTGCTAATGACTGTTACCCCCCGACTCAAATTGAACTACATACCATTTCCCGTCCAAAACCTTGCTAATCAATTAGCAAGGTTTTTCGTTTTTCCACCGAAAAAAGAGGTGTTTTGCTAATCGGGCAAAAAAACAGTATCACCCCTTGCTAATGGAAAAATGGAGCGATTGCCGGTTTGAATATTTTCGCCCTGCCTAAAAACCTACATAGCCGTTTAAATCTCTTTTGACAGCTATGAATTTACAGTAGGAGGACACAAGTCATGAAGTGGAAGAAGAACGAGGTACAGGACAGTGAGGGCCGCATTGAGAAGCTGATCAGGGAGGTTCGCAGCGCCGCCAGCAAGAGCACAGGGGCCCTGTGGAACGCTTTCCTGGAGGTGGGGGACCTGGACATGGTGCGGGCTATGGAAAAAGCCCTGCGGCTCCTGGTGAGCCACGGCAACTACATCGGGGCCATGAAGGTGCTGGAGGGTATTTACGCCATGGTGGAGATCGCCCCGTCCGAGAACTTTACCGACTGCCAGCAGCACCCCGCCCTGGCACAGATGTTCATGGAGGAATTTCTGGCAGAGAGCGAGGACTTCATCTTTGACGCTGGTATGGAGGATGCTCTGGCATTTCTCACAGAAAAGGGCCAGTGACCCCAGGTGGGCCGCCGGCCCACTTTACATAGCCGTTGTGTGGGGCAAGCGCCGCAAACGGCTATGACGATAACCGAAGAAGAGGAGGTAGTAGCCCATGGACAAGTGCAAAGTGATCGCTGTTACCAATCAAAAGGGCGGCGTAGGTAAGACGACCACGGCGGTCAATTTGGGCGTTGGACTGGCGCAGCAAGGGAAAAAGGTGTTGTTGGTGGACGCAGATCCCCAGGGAAGTCTTACAGTGAGCCTGGGTGTGAAGAACCCGGACGAGTTGGAAACGACCATCTCTGACCTGATGCAAGTCGTTGTGGACAATGGCATCCTCTCACCACAAGACAGGGGCATCTTGAAAAATATTGAGGGTGTCGATCTGGTGCCCTCCAACATTGGCCTGTCCAGTTTTGAGGTAAGTCTTGTGAACACCATAAGCCGGGAATTTGTGCTGCGCAGCTACCTGGGCACGGTCAAGCGGGATTATGACTACGTTCTGATCGATTGTATGCCATCGCTGGGTATGCTGACCATCAACGCTCTGGCAGTGGCGGACAGCGTTCTTATCCCATGTCAGGCCAACTACCTGTCCACCAAGGGTTTGAAGCTGTTGTTGGGATCGGTGGCTAAGGTACGGCGGCAGATCAACCCATCGCTGAAAATCGACGGCATTCTGCTGACCATGGTGGATAGCCGTACCAACAATGCCAAAAGCATCATCGCGGCCCTGCGGCAGACTGGGAGCAATCTCCGGGTATTGAATACGGAGATACCCTTCTCTGTCCGGGCGGCAGAGTGCAGCGTGGAGGGCAAGAGTATTTTCGCCCATGACAGTAAAGGGAAGGTAGCTGCGGCATATACCACACTGGTGAAGGAGGTGATTGCCCTTGAACAAAGGAATCGCAATCGACCTGGGGCTGAACGAGGCTTATAACGACCTATTCTCTACCCAGGAAGAACGGGACAATGCCAAGCGCAGTTATGTAACCGACCTGTCTGCCGCGGAGATCAGCGACTTTCCTAACCACCCGTTCAAGGTGCGGATGGATCAGAGCATGGTGGAGCTGGCAGACAGTGTAAAGCAGTATGGCGTCCTAGTCCCCTCGCTGGTGCGGCCCATGCCGGACGGCAGTTATCAGATGGTGTCCGGCCACCGGCGCAAGCGGGCGGCGGAGCTGGCGGGCCTGCCCACGGTGCCCTGTATCATCCGGGAGCTGACAGACGATGAGGCCATCATCGTCATGGTGGACAGCAACCTTCAGCGGGAACAGATATTGCCATCCGAAAAGGCGTTTGCCTATAAGATGAAGCTGGAAGCCATGAAACGGCAAGGTATGCGGACAGATTTAACTTCGGCCCCAGTGGGTCCGAAGTTGCGTTCTAACAAGGAACTGTCTGAACAAAGCCCCGATAGTGTGACACAAATTAAAAGATATATCCGCCTAACCAACCTTATCCCGGAGTTGCTGGACATGGTGGATAATTCTGTGCTGAAAGAAGCCGGCAAGCTGCAAATGGCCCTGCGCCCCGCCGTGGAGCTGTCCTATCTGTCGGAGGCCGAGCAGACCGCCTTGCTGGAGGTCATGGAGGGAGAAATCCGCACCCCATCCCATGCCCAGGCCATCAAAATGCGGAGCTTTTCCGAGCAAGGCAAGTTGAACCCTGATGTGATCCTCTCCATCATGCAAGAGGAAAAGCCCAATCAGGTGGAGCAATTCAAAATTCCCAGGGAACGGATCGACAAGTTTTTCAAGCCGGGGACGCCCGCGCAGAAAATCGAGGACACTATCGTGAAGGCTTTGGAGCTGTACCGCAAGCGGCAGAGGGAGATGGAGCGATGAACGCCACACCTGGGGGATGGTCTGCCCTTTTACGGCCCCGGTACGCCTGCCGCTCCCCCCCTCTCACACTCTCCCCCGAAACCTGCTGTACCAGCTGAAAAGAAAGGCTCTGTCCATCCTTTTTCAGCCAGTAGAATCCTTTGGAGAACAGCGCGCAAGAAAACCAAACACAGGCATTGTCGGACCTCATGGCGTGCCATGAGGATTTTTTGTGCCTAAAATCAAAAACATGGAGGTAGTTTTGTTATGAAGCGGAAACCCCTGACCCACGCGGCCCGGCTGCTGTGCGCCCTAGCTCTTTCCATGAGCCTGGCCCCTGCCGCCCTTGCCGCCGACCCGTCTGAACCCACCCAGCCGTCCCCCTGCTATCCCACCGCCGTCACCCGGAGCGAGGATGGTACTGAGATCAGGAAAATGTACGACCTGGGGCCGGAGGATGACCCCGGCGGCATCCCCCGGTCCGACTTTGAACAGGACGGCTACCACTACACCCTCACGGACCTGCTGAAACAGGAACTCCCCGCCAACGAGAGCCGCCAGCATACAGAAACTGTGTCCGTGAACAGCAAGAGCAAGGACATGGGCGCGGTGCTGGCCCTGCTGCCGCAGACAAAGGAGTTTATCACGGAGGATGGCCTGTCCGGGGTGCTGACTCTGAAACTGGATACGGTGAAGGTGGAGGTGGCCGGGTATGGTAGCTCCACCAAAACCGTGACCGCCACCCGCACCTACCCCGGCCTTGCCAACCAGGACACGCAGTATATCCCCAAGACTATCCAGGACGGCGGAAATTCCATGACCCTCCAAACCGTTAACTGGCAGACCGAGGGGGACGGCCACTTTACTGCTATGGCCTCCTACTCCGGCTCCGCCACCAGTTCCTATGTGAAGGGCTATACCGTCACCGCCGACTACGCGGGCACCGTGAGCCGTATCAACCTGAATAAAATCCGCTATGTGGCGATCTTCGAGGGCACAGCATTAGACTCAACCCCTGAAGATATTTCCGACCCCAACACCCCCGTCGACCAGACTGATTCCACCGGGCAGGAGGCCCAGACCGGAGAGAAGAACAGCGTCCTGCCGGTTGTGGCCGTTGTCGCGGCGGTGCTGCTTGGAGGCGGGGCGTTCTACTTCATCAAGCGACGGAGGTAATACGATAATGAAGAAACTGACCATGCTTTTGTCTCTGCTGTACCTAACTGCGGCCCTGGCTGTTCCCGCCAGCGCATTGGAGTATAACATCTCCGCCCCCGGCGACCCGGAGTACGGCAAGCCGACTTCGGTGGAGCCTGTTGCCACGGCGGACCGTGGTGAGCTTTCCAATGTGGATGTGAGCAAAAACGCGGCTCTAGTCCCGCCCGCCTTTGGCAGCTCCACCGCCTACACCCTGAATACCGGCACTCCGCTGACCCCCAATTTGGCCCCCGGCTATATGCTGGGCGATGGTGCCGTTATCAATGGCAGCGCCGGCACCACCGTCGCTCCGCCTGATTATTCCGGCTTCCCCAGCGGCGGCACATCCAGCGTCCTCCCCACCATCGGCTTCACGGAGGTCACATCAGACCTCTACTATCAGGGCGGCTACCTTGCCACCTTAAAAATCCCCAGCATTGATGTCAATGTGAAGGTCTATGAGGGGACGGGAAGCGCCGTGCTGAGAAAGGGTGCGGGCCATTTTGAGGACACCAGCGTTTGGGCCGGAAACGTCTGTTTGGCCGCCCATAATAGGGGCGTGAACGACCATTTTGGGGAGATCCATACGCTGGATGTAGGAGATAAGATCACCCTGACCACCAAGCTGGGCAAGCGCACCTACGCCGTGACCAGTGTGAACAAAATCAGCGAACTGGACAACTCCCTGCTGTCTCCTACTGCGGAGAACTGTATCACCCTCTTTACCTGTGTCCGCAACCAGAGCGCCTACCGTTGGGCGGTCCGAGCCGTGGAGGTGTCATAACCACCCGCTGAAAAGAAAATTGCACCTTAGACAGTTTTTGCCCTCTTATGGTACAGTTGGGACAGAGGCATCCCAATCTATCACAAGGAGGTCATTCCATGATGAAAAACAGTCTGAAACGCTTTACCGCAGTCCTCGCCTGTACAGCCCTGACCGCTGCCCTGGCTCTTCCCGCGCGGGCGGCGGAGGATCAGCCCATCCGGGTAGGCAGCTACAAGGGCACCACGCTGGAGGTGGGAGAGCGCAGCGGCTTGGTGATTGGTCCCGGCGGGCCGGCGTACACCGTGACTTCCAGCGACCCGGACACGGTGGAGGTGGAACAGGTGATGAACTTCTGGACAGCCGTTGCCAAAGCGGAAGGGAGCGCGGAGATCACCGTCTCCAACCAGACTGGGGAAACCGCCACCCTGACGCTGACCGTTGGCTCCCATGCTCCGCAGGCTCCCACCGTCGAGAGTAGCCCCGACCAAGGAGAGGCGTCGGATGTGCGGCTGGAGCTGGTACGGCTGGTCAATGAGGTGCGCCGGGAGAACGGTGTGGCGGAACTGCCTGTCAGTGAGGCCCTGATGAGCGCCGCCCAAACCATTTCCGATAAGAAGTACACCTGGCACCACACCAAGGAGGAATGCGAGGCGGCCCTGGCCTGCGGCTATCCCTATGGCTTCGGCGTAAATCTGACTGTGTTTACCGGCGTTTCCACGGAGGACACCGCTCAACACGCCCTGGACAACTGGCTCAACTCCCCCGGCCATTTTGAAACTATGATTAAGCCGGACTGTGACAGCATCGGCGTGGGCGTGACAGAGAGCGGCAGCGTGACCTATTGCTACCTGTTCGTGGGTCGCCCAAACACCCACAATCCCTACGAATAATTGAGAACTGAACACGGACACGGAGAGGTCTTTCAGCCCCAGGCTGGAGGGCCTTTTCTTATGCCCAAAAACGGAAAGGAGTTTTTCACTGATGAAGAAAAACCGTTTTCTCACCCGTATGACGGCCCTGCTGCTCGTGCTGGTGTGTATGCTGGGCCTGCTGCCCACCGCGGCGTTGGCGGCGGACGCCCCCAGCTCTATCAAGCTGGAGGACTGCACCCACAATGGCGTCCACTATGAATCTCCCAGCCTGGGGACCTGCTGGCTCCATCAGATGACCTTCGATTACAACCAGAAAAGCACTATCGGCTTCTGTGCCGAGCACGGGAAAGGCATGGGCTGGTCCCTGGAGGGCCAGACCTGGGGCAACCCCGAGCCCATCACCGACCCTACCGTGCAGACCATGATGGCCTACTACTATGCCCATACCACCGGCGTGTTTACCGACCAAGCTCATGCCTTGGGCGTAGACGAGGTGTGGGGCAGCGATTATTCCTGGACTATGAATGCTTGGGTGCAGGCTATCATCTGGCGCTATCAGGCTGGCCTGCTGACGGACCCGGCCACCGCCTGCGCCGAGGAGTTGGTCTGCGTTTATAATAACCTGCACCACGGCAATTACAGCGGTGTAGATGACCTGCTGGATGGGATGTCCTTCCGCGACCGTGCCCAATATATCCTAGACCTGGGCAAACAGGGCGTATGGGGCGATTGTACCGTCCATGAGTACGCCTATACCGGCTCCAGCACCAGCTCCCATCAGGCCAAGGACGTGCAGGCCATTATGATTGGGAACCTGGACGTCACCCGTGAGAAGTACGACCTGACCGTGAAGAAGGTGGACGCCACCAATCCCAACAAGGGGCTCCCTGGGGCACGGTTCATGGTGCGCTCAGAAAACGGGACCTATGAGCAGGAGATCGTGACCGGGAGCGACGGGACCTATACGATCAAAGGCTTGGACGCCTCGACATATTCCATCGTGGAACTGGAGGCACCGGAAGGATACCAGATCGACAACGCTGGACCCCAGTATGTGGCCCTGCCCAACGGTAGCAGCAGGGCTGTGACCGTCACATTCACGGACACGCCCGAGGTCACCAGCGAAGGGACCATCCGCAAGGTGGATGCGGACGATCCCACCAAGGGGCTGGCCGGCGCCGTCATCCGCATCGACGGTGTGGATAACAGCTTTACCGGCACCTACACCACCGGCGCAGGCGGCTATCTGGAGGACGTCCCCTGGGACACCATGCCCATCGGCTCCTTTGTGGCAACGGAGGTCACCCCGCCCACTGGCTACACTACCAGCAGCGATCCCAACAAAGTCCGCCAGGAGTTCTACTGGGACGGCAAAAGCGATGTGGATCTGGTCTTTGAAAATGATGCCAAGGTCAAGATCGAACTGCTGAAGGTGGACGATTCGGACAGCCCCATCGAGGGTGCGGTCTTCAATATCCTGAAGGACGGCCAGATCATCGGATCGGAGGCCACGGACGCCTCCGGCATCATCACCGTCACCGGCATCACTGAGGGCCTGTATGCCTTCGTAGAGGTCTCTGTCCCTGCGCCTTTTGCCAGGCTGACGGAGCCGGTGGTCGTCCATGTGGATCAGGCGGATATTGACGGCGGCGGCACGATCTCCGTCACCGCGGTGGACCACGAGCTCCCCAATCTTACCATCCTCAAGCGGGATGGGCAGACGGGCGAGGTGGTCCCCGGCGCGGTGTTCGAGGTGAAGGGCATCCACCATGGCTACCACACGGACGTGACCACTGGGCCGGACGGGACAGCTACCCTCACCGGCCTTCCTGTGGACAGCTATGAGGTGACCGAGGTATCCGTCCCAGACCCCTATGTGGTGGCAGCAGAGCCGACCCAAACCATCTGGCTGGGCCCTGGTGATGATCAGCAGCTCATCTTCGACAATCTGAAGCAGCCCCAGCTCACCATCGCCAAGGTGGATGCCGCGGACTCCACCACCCCTATCCCCGGCACCGTGTTCCGCATTGAGGGTGTGGACAGCGACTACCTAAACACCGTGACCACCGGGCAGGATGGCACCGTCACCCTGCGAGTGGCTCCCGGCACCTTCCGGGTCACAGAGCTGTCTGTCCCGGCCCCTTATTATCTGCCGGACAAGGACGCGGACCGGGAGCAGACCATCTCCCTGAATGCAGGGGATGAGAAAAAGGTGGTCTTTGAAAACCACAAGGCCCCGGAGCTGACCATCTACAAGGTGGACTCTGTCGCCGGCGCTCCTGTGGAGGGGGCGCGTTTCCATGTGACCTACACCTCCACCGGCGAGGCTGCCGACGCGCCTGAGTCCTATGACTTCGGTGAGATCATCACCGATGCCAGCGGCGAGATCAAGCTCCATGCGCAGGGCCAGCGACTGTACCCCGGCGAGTTCACCATCGAGGAGGTGGCGCCCGCTCCTGGATTCCAGCTCAGGGAGCCCACCAAGCAGACAGTCATCCTCCACGGCGGCGAGAGCAAGACGGTGCAATTTGAAAATGTGCCGCTCAATGCCATCATCGTGGAGAAATACGACAGCGTCACCGGCGAAGCCCTGGCCGGAGCCACTTTCCAATTGAGGTTCCTCGGCGGCACCAGCGGAACAGGCGGTACCATCATTGGTCAGAAAGTGACCGGGAAAAACGGCACCGCCATCTGGACCGGCCTCACCGCGGGCACCTACGTCCTGGAGGAGGTAGACCCAGCGGACGGATACAGCATCATCCAGTCCTCGGAGACGGTCTACCTGGCAGACAGCGGAGAACAGTCGGTCATTACCGTTCGGTTTGAAAATATGCCGGACGGGAACCTGCTGATCCGCAAGGTCTGCGCCACCAATCCCAGCGTGACCCTACCCAATGCGGAATTTAAAATCGTATATGCGGACGGTACCCTCATTGGGGACTCCAATGGCGTCTACCGGACGGACGAAAACGGCGAGATCTTGATTGAGGGCCTCCAGCCCGGAAAGAGCGTAGTAGTGACGGAGACCCAGGCCCCTCCGGGATTCCTCATTGATACCCAGTCTCAGACGGTGCAGATCAAAGAGGGCAGAACGGTCAGCTTAACCTTCAAGAACCAGCCCAAGGGTGAGCTGATCATCCAGAAACGGGACAGCACCACAGGTCGGCCTCTTCTTGGTGCGGAGTTCAGAGTGACGACAGCCGCCGGCTGCGAGGTTGGGCTGGACGGCGTCATCGGCGACTCCACCCTCACGCAGAATGGCATTTTCATCACCGATTCCGCGGGCGAGATCCACATCACCAACCTGGCCCCCGGCGCATATGTCATTTCTGAAATCAAGGCCCCCCAGGGCTACGTCATGGATCAGGCATCCACCAATGTGGTCATCGGGGAGGGTGGCGACACCCAGACGGTGGTCATCACCAACTCCAAGGCCGGTTCCCTTGTCATCGATAAGCGGGATTCCCTGACGGGAGAGCCGCTGGAAGGGGTCACGTTCAAAGTGACCACCAGCACCGGCGAGTATGTGCCCGACGAAAACGGCTACATCTCCAGCAACGGCCTCTATAAGACGGACAAAGACGGCAAGATCCAGATCGATGGAGTGGTAGGTACCTTGGTGGTCACTGAAACAGCCACCATCCCCGGATATTCCATTGACCCCGCTACCCAGACCCAGACAGTCCAGGTCAACCCCAACGACACGCAGTCCCTCTATTTTTATAATGCTCCCATCGGTGGGCTGGAACTGGTGAAAGTGAATGCGGCGGACAAAACCCAGCGCATCCCCAACACCACCTTCGAGATCCGCCGTG
>ERZ832522.3196-NODE-3196-length-18545-cov-3.232774_pt1 | contig 18545 bp, 16 predicted proteins | sample MGYA00519951_ERZ832522 | MGnify/ENA primary metagenome ERZ832522 (study PRJEB31850, sample SAMEA3708728) | human gut metagenome | biome: human gut; feature: human-associated habitat; material: faeces | place: China | collected 2014 ... | reverse complement strand
GAGAGCAGCACCAAGAATTTCGAGTTGTTAGACATCCAACGCGCTCGCAGGTGATTGCCTGCTTCCATCTTGTCTTCTCATATATCGTATTTTATTACTTTTCTTACACATTTTGTTCTGCCACAGTTTTTGAGCGAACCATCGCGCGTACCTAAAGTCTAACAACTCGAAAAAACAGCCCGAATCCGACGGCAAGCTTTTCCGAGAAGGCCTTCGTTCCCGATTCGCACGGTTAATTCACGTTGAAATCGCGCCGCTTTTGCGTCGGCTACAGCAGCACCTTCACGCCGAAGTAGGCGAGCACCACCAAACCTACGATGATGCGGTAGACGCCGAACGCCGTGAAGTCGTTCTTCTTGATGTAGCCCGTGAGGAACTTGATGGAGATCACCGACACCACGAATGCCGTCACGATGCCCACCACGAGCACGGCGATCTCGGTGGCCGTCATGGCCAGACCCACGGCCATCAGATACTTGATGAGCTTCAGCACGCCCCAGCCGAACATGACGGGAATCGCGAGAAAGAACGTGAACTCCGCCGCCGCCGTGCGCGAGCAGCCGCACAGCATGCCGCCGATGATGGTGGAGCCCGAGCGCGACGTGCCGGGGATGATGGCGAGCATTTGGAAGCAGCCGATCTTCAGCGACGTCTTCCAGTCGATCTCGTCCACGGTGCGCACGCGGAACAGGGCCATCTCGGCGTCGTCGCCATCGTCGCCCGGATCCACCTCGGGCACGGGACGCGCATGGGCGCCGCGGGGACGCCGAGGGGCGCGACTGGCCAGGTAGGCTGCCTCGCGCCGACGGTTGCGCCGCTCCAGCAGGATGAACACGACGCCGTAGACGATAAGGGCGATGGCCGCCGTCCACGCGTTGTAGAAGTACTCGTTGAAGAAGTCGTCCAGCGTAAGTCCGATGGCCGCCGCCGGGATGCAGCCGATGGCCACCATGCCCCACAGCCGCCACGTGCCGCGCTTCTCGGCCGACGTCTTCTTCGGCGAGAACGGATTCAGCTTATGGAAGTACAGGATGAGCACAGCCATGATGGCACCCAGTTGGATGACCACCAAGAACAGCTCCAGGAACTCCGCCGACACGTTCAGCTTCACGAACTCGTCCACGAGAATCATGTGGCCCGTGGAAGAGATGGGCAGCCATTCGGTGATGCCCTCCACGACGCCGATGAAGAACGCCTTCAGAACTTCGATGAACATGTCCACAGAAACTGCCTCCGTACGATTTGCTTGCCTGTCGGCCCAAGCGGCGAGCGGCAACCCAGGCCAGAGCACGCCGCCAACACGAGGAAAAGCGCACAAGGGGCACTCCCTCTTTCGAGCCTCGGAAATGCTATCACGGCACTGCGAATCGTCAGGATTCCTACGGAGAAAGTCCACGTTTGTCACTTTGGTCTACCGAGGCGCCGGCCAGCCCAGCGCTCGCAGCGCGCGACACAACCCGTCGTGTCGCGCGTGCCGCCCATTCCACCACGGCTTGTGCACGTAGCCGATTTCATGTCAGATACAACATAGCAAGCAGGTTCGTTTTCCCTACTCAAATCCTCTTTTCGAAAGCAACGATGCGCCAACGAACACCAAGCATCGTGGTAATAAAACTATCGAAGATCGCACTTTTACCAACGATGTCAGTTCCATTGGGGTATCATGGGACACCGGAAGCGAAATGTTTTTCCGGCCCGGCAAACGCAGCTTTCAACTCAACAGGCCTCGCCCTCTTCCTGGCGCTCAGGCGCACTGCGGCACAACCCGCGGCGCACGGACGTCCTTGCCTCATCACGGATGCGCCCACCAACCGAAGGGTCTCCCCCTTCCGACAAAAGGATACTATCATGCTGAAAGCTGCCCACCCCGGCGGTCTGATCCCGCCCATCCTCCATCCCTCCCCGCTCAACCGCGAAAACACCGGCGAGCGCACCGACCGGACGGGCGCGCTCCTGTTCGCAGGCGCCGTGGCTTCCTTCGGGCTAGCTCTCGTGCTCATCGGCGCTGCCGTTTCGTTCGCCGCCGGAGCGCCAGCGCCGGCGAACCTCGACCAGTCGACCCTCGTGTTCGGATCCTTGGCAGCGGCCTGCGCCCTGGCGGCACTCGGCATGATGCTGGCCTTGCGGGAGAGAAGCCTGCGCACGCAGCAAATGCGCCGCGTCACCCGTGCCGAGCAGATCCAGGGAGAGCTGGACAGTCTGGGCCTCACGCCCAAGGAGATGCCCATTGCCAAGCTCATCCTGCAGCATCAAAGCTATGCGACCATCGCCGCCGAGCGGCACCTGGCCGTGCGCACGGTGCAATTCCATGCCACGAATATCTTCCGGAAGGCCTATGTCAGCAATCGGCGCGATTTCGAGCGTGTCATCCTGGCCGACGAGCGCAACGACGACCGGAGCGACGGCGGCCGTCGCGACACTCCCTGCTGCCGCAGCAACCAAACGACACCGCCCGACGGCCGAGGCGCCGCGCGCCCCGGATGCGCCCTCCGCGGCCAAAATACCTGCTTGCCCGGGGGCGGCTCCGACAACCCGGCGACGGGCCTCCCCGCGCAAAACCCTGGCAGCGAGCAAGAGCGCGGAGATCCCGACCGTCCCGCTGGCAGCCCCACGACCCTCCGCAGCAGGGCGGCCCTGCGCCACGGCAGGCAGGAGGGAGGACGGCCATAGCCAGCGCCGTTCGCTAGCGCGCCCGCCCATCTGCTAGGCGGCGCCGGCACTCGCAGGCGCGTCCGCGAGAGGTCATCATTGGGGAAACAGACGCCCGCGCGCCGCCTTCGTCGTGGTGCCCGCGTGCTACCGTGAACCCATGAGCAACTTCGCCGACATAGCGTGCCCTGCATCGCCGCAACTCGAAAGCGCAACGACCGCCTCCCCTGACGGCCGCCCGAAAGACTCGGCAACATTTGCGGGAAGCCGCTCTCGAAAGACGCCCGACGTCCCCGAAGGCGAGATGCACGGCCACGGCTCCGGCGGCCCCAAGGACGTCTGGACGCACAACGTGGAAGCCACCGCGTCCCTCCTCATCGCCTTCGGCACCCTCATCACCACCTGCAGCGCCCAGGGCCTTTTCACCCCCTCGACCGCCAGTCGGTGGATTCTCGAGTACCTCGTTCCCTTCCAGCTGCCGATTTTCTACTTCTGCCTGGGCTTTCTCTACCAGCGCTACCGCACGACGCGCACCCCTCGCGCCTGGGGCCAGAACCTCCGCCGCGAGCTGGCGCTCATGGGCATCCCCTTCGCGGCGTTCACCGTGCTCGTGCTGCTCACGAACTCGGCCGTCGGCGCGAAGCCGCCTCTGTCGGTCGCCGATCTCCTCCGCGCGCTCTTCATCGAGCCCGTCATTCCCGTCGGCTACTTCTATACCTGCCTCATCATTTACGCCATCACCCCCACTGTGAAGAGCCGCCGCAACGCCAGCGGCCTCCTGTTCGCCGCCGTCGCAGCGAAAGCGGCCATCGTGGCGCTCGCTTCGCTGCCCGCCACCGCCGAGATGGCCACGCGCCTCCCCTACGCCGTCACCTCCGTGGCCGAGAACTGGATCTGGGTCGCCGGCGGCATGGCCATGGCGCTCTACCGGGGCCTGCCCCTCGTGCGCGGATCCGAGAAGGCCTGGGCCCTCGGCGCCCTGTGGGTGGCCACCAGCGTGATCGCCTTCTACGCCGGCTGGACCGGCGAGACGTCCCACGCCGTTCTGGACGCGCTCGGCGTGCTGTGGGCGACCTCCCTGTTCTCCACCGTGTTCCGCAGCGGGCGGCAGAACCGCTTCTACGGCTTCGTGACCCGCTACACCATGGCCATCTGGCTCTTCCACGGCATCTGCCTCGCCCTGTACTTCCATCTTTGGAAGGCGGCCGGCATCTCCGTCACAGCAGCACCGTGGATGGCGGCCGTGGGGGCGGCGCTCGTCTGCTACGGCATGCCGGTGCTGATCATGGCCGCCCTTTCGCGCCTTGGGAAGGCCGGCATCATCGTGTATCCGGCCCGCTATCTGCCACCCGCGCCGGCCACCATGCTGCGGAAGACGCCGCACTAACGTATACTGAGGCCCATGAACAAGTCGCAAACATCTTTTCTGGCGGGGGGCGACCCGTATCTGGCACCGTTCTCGTCCATGACCGACGGGCAGCTGCGCGACCCCAAGCAGCTCGTGGGCCTGGCCCGCGCCATCGACCCGGAGGGCGCGCCGGAACGCTTGGCGTCGGGCCTGTTCGTCGCTGAGTCCGTGAACGTCATCGACCGCGCCCTTAACGCCGGGTGCGTCCCCTTCGCCGTGCTCACCGACAGGCGCTGGCTCGCCGCCTCCGAAGCGCTCTTGGAAAAGGTGCGCGCGGCTAATCCGGCCGCCCCCGTGGCCGTGGTCTCCTCGGAGGAGATGCGCTCCATCACCGGCTACGAGATGACCCGCGGGCCCTTGGCCGCCTTTCACCGGCCGCCCGAGCCCGACCTGGCCGCCCTGCTTACCGGCGCCCACCGCGTCGCCGTGCTGGAGGACGTCACGAACTACACCAACATCGGGGCCATCTTCCGCAGCGCCGCCGCCCTCGGCATCGATGCGGTGCTGCTCACGCCGGCCTGCCACGACCCGCTGTTCCGCCGCGCGTCGCGCGTTTCCATGGGCACGGTGTTCCAAGTGCCCTGGGCCCGCATCGGCAGCGCGCGCGATTGGGCGTGCGAGGGCGTGGCGCGCCTGCGCGAGGCCGGCTTTGTCACAGCCGCCCTGGCCCTAGCCGACGACGCGCTTTCCATCGCCGATACGCGCCTGAAGGCAGCCGACAAGCTGGCCCTCGTACTGGGCACGGAAGGCGACGGCCTGGCCGCCTCCACCATCGCCGCCTGCAACTGGACCGTGCGCATCCCCATGCACCACGGGGTCGATTCCCTGAACGTCGCCGCCGCCAGCGCCGTCGCCTTCTGGGAAACCCGCTGGGAAGACTAGCGTCGCGCAGCCTCATCCCGTAGGGGCTGACCTTGGTCAGCCCTCATCAGGCAAGGTTATCCCTCTTGTGAGGGGCGACCGAGGTCGCCCCCTGCGGATGGAGCGGAAGCTCGGCCCCCTACGAGCCGGTCGGAAGTCCCATGGCGTTCGCGATCGCCATCGTCACGCCCACGGCTATCACGCCCACGACAACCAGCGCGATGCCCAAGATTCGCAAACGAGCTCCCTGCAGAAGGCGAAGCCTCGGAGCCGCCCGACGTAAAACGCGGACGTCGGTCAAAATGAAAAGAAAGCCCGTGAAGAACGGAATACCGAACGTCCAATACTGAAAGGCGAGCAGCCAGAACGGCCAGGTGGCGTAACGTTCGTCGGGCGTGAACGGCATTGCGATGAGAACTGCCATGAACAGCAGCCACACCACCAAGAGGGCGACATCGACCACGAGCCCTGCCGTCTCACCGGAGGAGAGCGTCGAGAAAGCACGCCTTACCCGAGAAACGACTACGCCATGCGGTCTGTCATCGATCGGAGCTGCGGCACTCACCGCCGTCGCGGCCCAATCCGCAGGGGAAACCCGACCCGCGCCGGCGACCTGGGTCACAACGACACCCCGGTCTGCAGGAGAAGCCCCGGCTGGGGCGAGCGCCGCGAGGAACGCCGCCTTCAGGTCGCGCACCGTCTGGAAGCGGGCCGCCGGATCAAAGGCGCAGGCGCGCTGGAGCACGGGGCGCAGCGCGAAAGGCACTTCCGGCCCCGCGAACCCCGCCGCAGCCACCGACGGCGACGGATCGCGCTCGGCCAGCAGGTAGTAGAGCAGCATTCCCAGCGCATACACGTCGCTGCGCTCGTCGGTCTGCCCGTAGCCGAACTGCTCGGGCGGCGCGTAGCAGCGCGTGCCGAAATGAGCCGTATCCCCCGCAGCCCCCTCGCGAAAGGCCCGGGCAATGCCGAAGTCGATGATCGTGAGACCCGCATCGCTCACCACGATGTTCGTTGGCTTCAAATCGCGATGGATCAAAGGCGGCGAGAACTGCTCGTGCAATTCCATCACCCCGTCGCAAAGGAGTGGAAACCACTGCGCCGCCAGGGCGACCGATCCGTCGCGTTCGTACACCTCGTCCCGCAGCGTGCGTCCCTGGATGTATTCCATGACCACCACCAGCTCGTTGCCAGTGGTATGAACATCGTAGATGCGCGGCAAATGTCGGAAGCGACGCCCGTCGCGCTGCGCTTGGAACAAGTGGCCGTAGGCATCCCCCATGGCCGCATCAACCGCGATGCGCTTGCGAACGAACGGTCCGAGCTCCGCCGCGTTGGCCCCCACAAAGTACACCACCTCGGTCGTCTCGTGGGGCGCCGTCTTCAATACCTCATCGACGCGATAGCACACGTCGCGGGCAAGGGCGTCAAGGTATGCGGCAAGAGGGTCGTTTTCCATAGATGCCATGGTACCAAAATTAGCTAATGGTCGCCTCGCCGAACCGGTAAAGCTCCTCCTCAGTCTTCTGCAGTGTATAGCCATGGCTGATGGCGAAGATGACAATGGCATCTCGCCGATTCTTGCAATACAGCTCGTTGGCGCCTCCCGCCTGCAAAAGGCGGTTCGTCTCGCGCAACGAGCATCCCATAGCGAAGGCAAGTTTCAGCAAGTTATCCCGCGAGGCGCGCCGAGCGCCGGTGAAAATCTGGTAGCCGAAGGTCTCGTTGATACCGGCCTCTCTCACCACCACTGAGCGCTTCAGCCCCTTCTTTAGCAGAAGGGCGTCCAGGTACTCCGCCAAGCTGCGCTCGCCCACCTCGCGCCGTTTGATGAACGCCCGCGGATCCGGCGCGTCCAAGAGCTCGGCCAGCATATCCTCTGTCAGCGGTTCCTCCACGCGCTTCTTTCTCCTTCGACCCATATCACGAAGCCCCTATTGTAGCGCCTCGAGCGCCCGCCTTCGGAGACGGGCGCCCGAGACGTGCGCCATCAGGCACGCTAGCTCAGCGAGAACGTCTGCTCGGCCAAGACGGCGTCGCTGAAGCTCAAAAGCTCCTCGACCTCAACCGTGATGTCGCTCATGTCCTCCAGGGCGTAGCCCATCTCCACCGTCGTAGAGGAACCAGGCTTCACATCGCTCGAGTACTTCTCGGAATCCCAATCGCTGCCGATGGCTGTGCCCAGCTCAACGCCGTTTTGGAACACTTTGGGATAAAGCGCCACCATGAAGCTGGTCGCCTCGTCGGAGTTGTTCGTGAAGGTGTAGGTCACCACGGCAGCCGGATTTCCCTGGTAGTCCTCAGTCACCCGGCAGCCGTCGATGGTCACGCCGCAAGCGGCCGCGTCCGATGCGCTCTGCTCGGCCGCCTGGGGCTCAGTCGCAGATCCGGAATCTTCGACCGCTGCACCCTGCGCTGTCGCCGTATCCAGGCCGCTCTCCTCCATGGCCTGGTCGAGGGCGGCGCTGAAGGCGCTCTGCATTACGAGCACGAGAATGAAGGCGATCACGGAAAGCACGAGGCCGGCGATCCCTAGGCCCTTGCCGCTCTTCTTCCCCTTCGAAATACCTACCAATCCAATGATGGCGAAGACGATGCCGAGAATGGCCAAAAGGAAGGAGAGGTTGTTGATAATCGGCAGAATCGACGTGACCAGTGCCACGATTCCCAATACGAGAGAAGCCACGGCCATAGCCGAGCGAGGTTGCGTTTCCATAGATGATTCCCTTCTTCTAAACGCGCTATTCCTAACGGACAAGGAAGAAGGGTATCCGTTCTCGTTAACCGTTTCATTAGCTGCCAGCTAAGGCGGCCGCAAATTTTCCCTAGCTCAGGTCGACCTTGGCGCGCACGAGGTAGGCGGACAGGGCGACACCGCCACCGGCCACGGCAAGGTTCACCACCGTCTGCATGACGGACACCACGCCGAGCATAAACGACGCCGTTCCCGTGTCCCCCACCATGGCCAGAACGCCGACAATAGAGAACAGAAGAGAGATCACCCAGCCAATTCCCACATACAGCGCCACGGCCGCAGCCACCTTATGCCGCCGCGCCCACCAAGCGCCCAGCGTCAGCGAGAGGAACGCCAGCCCCACGGTGTAGGCGGCGGACACGAGGGCATTCGCCACGCCCATGATCGACGAGGCCACCCCGCCGTTGCCCGTCAGCGCCGACCAGCCGCCCAAAAGCGACAGCACCACCGACACCATGTCCCCATCGCCGTCGGTGATCGCGAGCATGGCCAGCGAGGCGAGCGCGCAGGCCATAAGCGTGAACACCGCCGCCAGCAAAAAGGCAGCCCAGAACTTCGCCGCCACCAGCGTGCCCGCGCGCACCGGCAGCGTGAGCGTGAGATAGCCCTCGTCGGTGAACATCGTGCGGTAGAAGCGCATCGCGATGAACACGTAGACCGCCACAAGGCTGGCCCACACGAGAAAGCCGCAGAACAGCGCGGCCATTACGAACACCACGGTCAGGTTGGAGGCGGCCGATGCCTCGTTGACGTAACGGGAGGCGAATCCCGCCGCGCGGCTCACGGCGTCGGTGGCCTCGATGCAGCCGATGCCCACCACGCCGGCGACGACCATAACGGCCAGCATGATGGCCGCGGGCTTCCAAAGCGCCCGCATTTCCTGGGCGAAGAGCTTTCCTAGCATCGGAACTCCTCTCGAAAGAACGCGTCCAGCGTCGTGCCCTTCTCCTGGGTCACGTAGGCCACGGGCGCGTGCAACAGCATCTGGCCATAGCGCAGCAGGATGAAGTCATCCAGGAACGCCTCCACATCGCGTACGAGATGGGTGGAAAGGATGATGGACGACTGCGGCCGATAGGCGCGAATGACCGTTTGCAGAATGTAATCGCGGGCCGCCGGATCCACGCCGCCGATGGGCTCGTCCAGCAAATACAGCGCTGCATGGCGGGCCATAACGAGCGTGAGCTGCACCTTCTCAACCGTGCCCTTGGAAAGCGCCGAGGTGGGAGCGTCCTCGGGCACGCCGAGCCGGGCGAGCATGTCACGCGCCAAGGCGGCGTCGAAGTCCTCGTAGAAGTCGGCGAAGTAGGCGATCATCTCGCGCACGCGCATGGAGCGGGAGAAGTAGGGCCGCTCGGGCAGGTAGGAGACGAGTGCCTTCGATTCCGGGCCCACCTCATAGCCCGCCACGCGAATGTCGCCCGCCGTGGGATGGGCCACGCCGGCGATCATCTTCAGCAGCGTGGTCTTGCCCGAGCCGTTCGGGCCGAGCAGCCCCACGATGCGGCCGGCGGGCAAGCTGACAGTAAAGCGATCGAGCGCCACGGTGGCGCCGTAGCGTTTGGTGAGGTCGCGGCACTCGAGCAAGGGCGGTGGCGCAACTTCGGGGACAAAGGCATCCATGGGAAGCCTCCTCATCGGTCGGAATCACTGGCCCCATCCTAGCACGGACGCCGATCTCCAAGCAGGAACCCCACCGAATGAGCGAATCGCCCCCGCCGCATGGGTGACCCGCTCTTCCCCGACGCACAATCCCCTCTGCCGGGCTTTATGCCCGTAGGGGCTGACCTTGGTCAGCCCTCATCAAGCGAGACGATCTTTCCTGATGAGGGGCGACCAAGGTCGCCCCCTACGGTTGGTGTGCGAGGGGTGTTGGTTTCGGAGATTAGCCTCGCTCGAAGGCCCAGAGGTTGGCGCACTGGGCGAGCACACGCTCGGCATCCCACGTGCGAGCGCTGTTGGCGGGGCTGTTGGGGTCGTGAATGACCAGCTCGCCGTTGTCGGCCACGCCGGCCACCACGAGAAAGTGCCCTGTGCTCGTGAAATCGCCGGGGCGCATACTGCAGATGATCGGATGCCCCTGGGCGAGCTCCTCCTTAAGCCGCCCTGCGTCTGCCGGCACCTCGTGGGAGGAAAGCCCCAGCTCGGCCGCGCCGTCGGTCATGAATCGCCAGGCGGTGAGACCCTCTTCCACGTAACCTTCGGTCTCGCTGAAGGCGGCCATGGCGGCGGGATCCTTATCGGTCTTCCCCGTCAGCGCGATGTAGACCATGGCCAGGCTCGTCGGCCCGCATCCGGCCTCTCCCACCGTGGCGCCGGCATAGGGCGCGTCGCGGTACTGGGGGTCGGTCTGGTAGAGAAAGGGCAGCTCGCCGCCGCGCCACTCGTCGCGCGGGGTGCTAGCGGCCTCGGCTCCGCCACCCGCGTCCGCAGCGGCCACAGAGGCATCGGCCGTGGGCGAGGCGATGCCCGGCCCCGCGAGCCCCAGCCCTTCGGCGTACAGGTTCGCCATCTGGAACAGCGCGACTACGACGAAGACGGAGAGCGCCGCCACGCCCAGCACCGACCACAGATGCCAGTGTCGCCGCCCGATGCGGCGGCCCCGCGCGGCGCGGCCCGTGCGTGCCAGACCGCCCAGCATGGCCGCCACCACGCCCGGCGTAGCAGTCGGGGCTACGGCCAACCCGCGAGTCTGCCTCCGCTGCGGCGAGGAGCTCCGGGCGGTCGTTGATCCCGCACCATTGCCCGGCCGGCCCCCCGCGCCCTGCGGCCGCACCCAGGAATCACGCCCGAAAGGGTTGGGGGCGACCCCCGAAACATTCCGAACACCCGAAGCACCCCGAGCATCTGAAACGTCCAAAGCGTCCACTCTCCCAGTGCGGCTTAGGGGCTCATCTCCTCCGTAAAAGTTCCCCTCGTCAAAACGGTAGGCAGCAGTGTCCATGGGTTTTCTCCTTACGTTGCGCCTCTACCTTACCGACGAGCCGGCTTACGCGTCCCATAGCGAAATCTGACATTTCCGGCAGGGCACCTTAACTTTTCCTGAAGCTGTCACGGGATGGCATGCCCATTGGCAAAACCCGGGGCGAATCGCGTACAATAGCCTTTATGGAAAAACGCGCTCACATACTGGTGGTGGACGACGAGCAGGCCATCACCGATCTGGTTGTCAACCTGCTTGCGGCCGAGGGCATGGACGCGCTGGCCTGCTACAGCGGACAGGCGGCCCTCGACATGCTCGCCCGCACGCCGTTCGACCTGGCCATCGTGGATATCATGATGCCGGGCATCGACGGCTTCGAGCTGTGCGTTCGCATGCGCCAGATGCGGGACATTCCCGTCATCTTCCTCTCGGCGAAGGACGAGGAGGCCGACCAAGTCGTCGGCTTCACCTTGGGCGCCGAAGACTACGTCACCAAGCCCTTCCGGCCCCGCGAGCTGGTGGCCCGCGTGAAGGCGCGCCTGCGCCGACGCCAAGCAGCGCCCCAGGCTTCCTCGACCCTGCTTTCCGCCGGCGCCATCGAGGTGGACTTGCGCACGCATCTGGCCACGCTCCACGGCGAGCCTTTGCACCTCACCCCCAAGGAGTTCGCCATTCTGGCGATTCTGGCCCAGTCGGTCGGCTCACCGGTCTCGGCGGCCGATCTGTTCGAAGGGGCCTGGCACGAGCGCTTCGACGACGCGGCGGCCAACACGGTCATGGTGCACATCCGTCGCCTACGCAAGAAGCTCGCCGATATCGACGCTTCCACGACGTTCATCGAAACCGCTTGGGGCGTCGGCTACAAGCTGCGCGGCGCGCCCGGCGACACCGGCCATGGCGCTTAAAAGCGAACAGGCCCGCGTCCTGCGCCGGCGCGTGCTCGGCGGCCTCATTCGCAACCTGCTGCTGTTCAGCGGGGCCTTCGCTCTGGCCTGCTTGGCGATCGAGACCTTCATGGTACCTTCGATCGCGAACTGGGTGGCCGACTCGACCTCGTCTTGGCGCACCCTGAACTCCTCCGAGCAGTTCCAGCAGATCCTCACCGACCAGGGGCTGCTCGACGATGCCAACCTCTTCGACCTCTGGGTCAACGAGGCCGTCGAGGGCGGCTACACCAACGATGCGGGCACTATCACCGAGATCCAAGGCGAAGTGAACGAGATGGAAGATGCCCTGGCGGAATACGCGAGCATGATGGCCGACTCACCCGAGAACGCCGAGGCTGCCGCGGCCCACGCCAAGGAGCGGGCCGAAAAGCTCGGGGCGGATGTGGCCGTCGCCTCGGGCACCAACGCCGCGGCCATCGGCGACGCGAGCACCTTCATCGACGACGCGACCGCCCTCGATGCCGAGACCGACAACGCCCGGGCCGTTCCCCTCCTTCCCTATCAGACCATTCTGACCGCCGAGGCCATTCCCACTGACGACGCGAGCGCCGCCCAAGCCATAGCGGCCCTGCGCGTGTCGGCGTCCCTGCAGGAGCTGGGGCTCTCGCTGCCCGAGGCCCAAACGTTCATGCCGCCGGAGACCACGGTGGATGCGGCCACGCGAATCCTCGTCAGCGCCGCCGTCCTGGGCTACGACCAGCCGACGCTGAACGACCTTCTGCAAAGCGCCTTTCGCCAATCCCAGGAGCAGGCCTACAGCGCCTGGCTCGACCTGACCTCCGCCGAAGAGGCGCGGGCGCTGGGCGTCTCCGACGAGAACCCGGTCTGGCAAATCCAGTACGGCGAGGACGGCGTCTACCGCATGCGCGACGTCGCCACCTACACGTTCGTCAAGTCGTTCAAGCTCCCGCTGGCCCTGCTCGTCTTCGTGGCCGGCTGGCTCGCCATCATCCTGAGAGCCCTGAACCGGTCGCTGCGCTACTTCGACGAGCTGTCCGGAGCCGTGGGACGCCTGCTCGCCGACAAGGACGCCCCCATCGAGCTGCCGGCCGACTTGTCCATCGCCCGCAACGAGCTGGCGGTTATCCGCTCGCAGTCGCTGGCCGACGAGCGCGCCGCCCACGCCGCCGAGCAGCGCAAGAACGAGCTGGTGGCCTATCTGGCCCACGACATCCGCACGCCGCTCACCTCGGTGCTCGGCTACCTGGACCTGCTGCGCGAGACAACCGATCTGCCCCGGGAGACCCTGCGCAAGTACGCCAACATCGCCTATTCGAAGGCCGAGCGCTTGGAAAGCCTCATCAACGAGTTCTTCGAGATCACCCGCTACAATCTGTCGGCCATTCCCATCGAGCGGGAGACCGTGGGGGTGCGCCTGTTCTGCCAGCAGGTGGCCGAGGCGTTCTTCCCCGAGGCCGCCGCCCGCAACATTCGCATCACTGTGGATGCCGCCGGCGCCGGCCAGTTCTTCATCGACCCGGACAAGCTCGCCCGGGCGCTGGGCAACGTGCTGCGCAACGCCGTGGCCTACGCCGACGCGAACTCCGTCATCGCCATCGCCGCCCGCCAGGACGCCCGCACGACCACCATCACCGTGGCCAACCGCGGTCGCGAGATATCCGACGCCCATCTGGAGACCATCTTCGAGAAGTTCTACCGCGAAGACAGGGCGCGCTCCTCGAAGAAGGGCGGCGCGGGGCTGGGGCTCGCCATCGCCCGGGAAATCGTCGTGGCGCATCACGGCGACATCGAGGCGGCGAGCGAGCGGGGCGTCACCGTGTTCACCCTGCGCATACCCACCCAGGGGGAGGAGATTGAAGGGGCAGCCGCCGCGCCGCGCATCCCGGGCGCGACTGAGGGCGTCCAACGGCCGGTTGAGCCCGTGCCGCCCCGCACCGTGCGACCGGCAAGCACGCGAGCAACTTCCGCGCCGCCTTCCGCAACGGCGCGTCGCGGGCCCTCCGCCCGCCCGATTCCACAACGCCCCGTCGGCGAACGGACGCAAGCGCCGCGCCAAGGTACCTCTCCGTTAAATCCTCGTAACGCTCGCCATGGACAGGTTCCCGCGCGCAAGACGGTACGCGATAATGATGCGACACCACGGCGGCGCGGCCTGTCCCGCTAGCTTCAAAACCAAAGCAGGCATCGGCCCCGAAGCACCGCTTTCCCACTTAGCGAACACCCAAGGAGGCACCATTGAACCCCATCCGCATCGGCATTCTCGGCTATGGCAACCTCGGCCGCGGCATTGAACTGGCCGTCGCCGCCAACGACGACATGGAATTGGTGGGCGTGTTCACTCGCCGCGACCCGGCCAGCGTGCACCCGCTCGGCGAGAACGTCGCCGTCTGGCCCGCCACGGAGCTGGCCGCCCACACCGACGACATCGACGTGCTCATGCTCGCCGGCGGCTCGGCCACCGACCTGCCCGAGCAGACCCCGGCAGCCGCTGCGCTCTACAACGTGGTCGACTCCTTCGACACCCACGCCAACATCCCGGCGCACTTCGCCGCCGTCGACGCGGTGGCCCGCGAGACGGGGCATGTGGCCGTCATCTCGGTGGGCTGGGATCCGGGCATGTTCTCGGTCTCGCGCGTTTACGCCAACGCCATCATGCCCAACGGCGCCGACTACACCTTCTGGGGCCGCGGCGTCTCCCAGGGGCACTCCGATGCCATCCGCCGCATTCCCGGCGTGAGCTGACCACGCGCCAGAAGCACACCCGCGAGTGCTTCGTTGTGGCCGAGGAGGGCGCCGATACGGCCGCCATCGAAAAGGCCATCGTCACGATGCCGAACTACTTCGCCGACTACGACACCACGGTCACCTTCATTTCTCAGGAAGAGCTCGACCGCGATCACGCCGGTATTCCCCACGGCGGCTCGGTCATCCGCACCGGCACCACGGGTGCCGCCGGCGAGAACACCCATGTGATCGAGTACTCGCTGAAGCTCGATTCCAACCCGGAGTTCACCGGCAGCGTGCTCGTCGCCTGCGCCCGCGCCTGCTGGCGCATAGCCTGTGCGGGCGAGACGGGCTGCCGTACTATCTTCGACATCGCGCCGGCGCTGCTCTCGCCCATGACCCCCGAGGAGCTCCGCGCGAAGATGCTGTAAGGCCGCGCGCCCGACAGCACCAGCGAACACGCACGCTCATCAACAAGCGGACCGCCCACCGGGTGGTCCGCTTTTTCATCGCCCGAGACATTTTCATCGCTCGAGACAACTTGCCCCTCGGTTTTTTCCAAGAAATTGCGATTGTTAGCAAACGAAGAATGCCCAAGGGGACGAGGACGACGCGAAGCGGAGCAAAACCAGCTCATTGCGCATCGTCTTTCCTTTAAAATGCTCTATCTTCCCATCAAAAGATCCCGTTTCAGAACAAGACAGATCGTGAGCCATCCCCTCGTGCTAACAATCGCAATTTTTGCGAAAATAAAGACATGCAAATTGTCCCGAGAGCATCCGGCCGCCGTAGCGCGAGGCGCAACGCGGGGCGGCCGGAAAGCCGGATATCCTGCTAGAACCTCGCGAAGCGTTCCTGGCGCTGGGCTACGAGCTCGTCGGGCGTGAGGTCGGCCAGCTCCTTGTAGGCCTCGCGAACGTAGTCGCGCACGGCGGCGATGGCGGCCTCCGGGTTCTCGTGAGCCGGGCCCTCCCCTTCCGAAATGACCGCGTCGATGATGCCGCCGGCCAAAACCGAGGCGGCGTCCATCTGCATGGCCTCGGCGGCCTCGGGCGCGCGGGTGCGGTCCTTCCACAGGATGGAAGCGAAACCCTCCGGCGAGAGCACCGAGTACACCGCATGCTCCTGCATGGCCACGCGGTTGCCCACGGCCAGCGCCAAGGCGCCGCCGCTCCCGCCCTCGCCCAGAAGCACGCTCACCACGGGAACGCGCAGGCCGGCCATGGCGACCAGGTTGTCGGCGATGGCGTTGCCCTGGCCGCGCTCCTCGGCCTCGGTGCCGCAGAAGGCGCCCTGGGTGTCCACCAGGCAGAGAATCGGCCGGCCGAACTTCTCCGCCTCACGCATGAGGCGCAGCGACTTGCGGTAGCCCTCAGGCTGGGGGCAGCCGAAATTGCGGGCCACGCGATCGGCCAAGTTCACGCCCTTCTCCTGGGCGATGATCGTCACCGGATGGCCGGAAATCCAGCCGATGCCGGCGAGGATGGCCCCGTCGTCGGCAAAGGCGCGGTCGCCGTGCAGCTCGATGAAGCCCTCGACGATGCCATCGATATAACGGCGCGCCGTGGGACGGTGCACGTTGCGGGCGATCTGCACGCTCTCCCATGCGCTGCCGGCCGGAGCCTCCAAACTCACCCCGGACTTGCGGGCCTCGCGCCGGGCATGGCGCTCCAATTCGCGGCGGCACGCCTCCTCGGCCTCCTCGGGGCTTTCCGACCGCCCGATGAGCTCGCCCACCACCGGCACTCCAGCCAAGCTGCGCCACAACCCGGCGGCTTCCTCGTCGCGAATGCGCTCGCCCACCGCCTGGGCCTCAGGGGCCACATCCACCGAGCCGTAGGCGCCCGGGCCGACGCGCAGGGCGTCCATGACGCTGTGGTAGGTGACGATGCGCCCCATATCGTCGGCGGGCGCGTGCAGCGCGAGCAGCTGCGCCAGAACGCCGCGCATCTGGGAGCGCTCGACAATGGCGTCGATGAGCCCGTGCTCAAGCGCGAACTCGGCGGTCTGGAACCCTTCCGGCAGCTCCTGCTTGATGGTGTCGCGGATGACGCGCTGCCCGGCAAACCCGATGAGCGCGCCGGGTTCGGCCAAAATGATGTCGCCCTGCATGGCGAACGACGCCGTCACGCCGCCGGTCGTGGGGTCGGTGAGCACGGTGATGAAGGGCAGACGGGCCGCGCCCAGGCGCTCCACGGCGCAGGACACCTTCGCCATCTGCATCAGCGAGATGAGCCCCTCCTGCATGCGGGCGCCCCCGGATGCGCAGAACACGACGACCGGCAGACGCTCGGCAATGGCGCGGTCGATCATCGCAGCCACTTTCTCGCCCACCGCATGCCCCATCGAGCCCATGAAAAAGCCGGACTCCATGACGCCGATGGCCAAAGGCAGGCCGGCGATGGTCGCACGCCCCGTGCGCACGGCCTCTTCAAGCCCGCTCTTTGCACGCTGATCGGCGATTTTCTCGGGATAGCCGGGGAAATCGAGCGGATCGAAATCGGGCATGACCGCGTTCCACTCCTCGAACGACCCGGCGTCCACCGTGGCGGCCAGGCGCTCGTCGGAGCGCAGGCGCTGCAGGGTGCCGCAGGCCGGGCAATAGCCGCCGAGCTCGATGATCTCCTCTTTGTCGAAGAAGAGCTTGCAGTAGTGGCAGCGGCGCCAATGGGTCGGCCCCTCATCGTCGTCGGCAAGCGGCGCCGGTGCCGGCGCCGACTCCCAGGGCGCCTCGGAGGGCTCCGTCGTGCTGGCGGCGGGCAAAAGCTCCACCCAACCGGTACGCAAGGTGCCCTCGGTGGCCGGAGCGAACACGCGCAGACCGCGCTTGGCAGCGTGGCGCAGGAAATAGGCGTCCTCGGCGAGCGGCGCCTTGGCGCTGTCGAGGAAGATGAGCGCTGCGCCGCAAGCCTTGGCCGCCGAGAGCACCGTGTAGATGTTGGCGGAAAGCGTATCGGCGTCCACATCAGCCGTGGTGCTGCCCAGGTTGTGCGTGGGCAGCATGCGCCGAGCGAAGCCGTCCAGCGAGCGGTTGTCCACCGTGGCGAAGACGACGTCGAGGCCCGCCTGCTCCATGGGCACCACGAAGGCCCGGGCGTTCTTGGCCGAGGCGATGACGAGGGCCCGGGGCTTGGCCCCGGCCGCCGCACTTACGGCGAAGTCGTCGCCGATGGTGGACCGGACGTGCTCGGAGACGTCGGCCACCTTCTCCTCCGGGTCGCGATGGGTCGCCCCGGCACGGGCGCCCACCAGGGCCGCCGCCGTGTCCGGCAGGGTGCCGGCCGCTTCCACGATGGCGTCCAGGGCGTAGGAGACCGCCGATTTCAGCGAGCCGTCCTCGGTCGCCTCAGGGGCCGCAGGGCCATCCGCAAGCTCGGAGACGAAGTTCCCCGCCGTGTCGAAGCTGATGTACTTGGAAGCCGCTTTGGCCATAGTTACTCCTTGGGTGCGAGCACGTACTTCTGGGTGGCCGTGGCGCAGACCTCGCCGTCCACGGACGCCTCCACCTCGGCCACCACGAGGCGGCGCGACGACTTCACGATGGTCGCTCGCAACGTCACCGTCTCGCCCGGGGCCACCTGACGGCGGAACTTCGCCGCGTCTATGCCGGTGAGAAAGCCGATGCACCCGCGCAGCTCGGGCGATTGCAGCACCGCGATGGAAGCGCATTGGGCGAGCGCCTCCATGATGATGACGCCCGGCAGCACCGGGTGATCGGGAAAATGCCCGCGGAAGATATCCAGATCGGCGGGCACATCCAGCTCTCCTTCAATGGAAGCGCCGGGCTCGATGGCCACAATGCGACTCACCCACACGAACGGATCGCGATGGGGCAGAATCCCCTCGATGACCTCGCGCCCCCAGGGCAGCGGCGCGACAATCGTCTCTTCGCTCATCGACTCCCCCTAACCTTTGTACGGCGAGAAGGCCAGGGCGGCGTTGTGGCCGCCGAAGCCCAGCGAGGTCGACAGGGCCACCTTCTGCGGATAGTCGGTGACCGCCTCGGTGACCACGGCCACGGGGCAGTCCTCGGCGGCCTCGGCGAAGCCGGCCGTGGGCGGCACGCAGTCGTTCATCACGGACAAAGCCGTGACGATGGCCTCGATAGCGCCCGCGGCGCCCAGCGTGTGGCCCGTCGTGCCCTTCACCGACGTCACCGGGATCCGGCTTCCCGCCTCTTCGCCGCACAGCGCCAGCAGCGCCTTGGACTCGGTGGCGTCGTTGGCGGGCGTGCCGGTGCCGTGCGCGTTCAGATGCCCGAGGTCCTCCGGCGCGAAGCCGCCCTCCGCAAGCGCCTGGCGCATGGCGCGCGCGACG